>Ga0209371_1001036_pt1 | contig 21038 bp, 7 predicted proteins | sample AgamicAtAmrz_FD_187165 | JGI IMG/M metagenome (GOLD analysis project Ga0209371, IMG submission 187165) | Agave microbial communities from Guanajuato, Mexico - At.Am.rz (SPAdes) (version 2) | ecosystem: Host-associated > Plants > Roots > Rhizosphere | place: Guanajato, Mexico | collected 2012-06-07
AGCAGCGCAGGGGCGAAGCCGCGGCGGTTAAGAAACAGGATGACCTGGTTATTGGCCTGCAAATGCTGGCGCATGCTGGCGATAAGCGCGGGCGCAAGCCCCGCCTGCAGCGGCTGGCCTTTTAAGTCCAGTACATGCTGCAGAGCCGGGCGCGCGTTGCCGGCGCGACGGGTCAGCTTCAGCATGCGGTATTTACGCTGGCGCACGTTGTGCAGCGTTTCCAGCGCAGGCGTGGCGGAGCCAAGGATAATGGGGATCTGCTCGGTATGGGCGCGATAAACCGCGAGATCCCGGGCGTGGTAGCGGAACCCTTCCTGCTGCTTGTAGGAGCTGTCGTGCTCCTCGTCGATAACGATGACGCCCAGATTTTTAAACGGCGTGAAGAGCGCGGAGCGGGTGCCGATAACGATGGCCGCTTCGCCGCTTTTCGCCTTAAGCCAGGCGCTCAGCCGCTCGCTGTCGTTAAGCCCGGAGTGTAAAACTTCCACCGGCGCGTTAAAGCGTTCGCGAAAGCGGGCGATGGTCTGCGGCGTCAGGCCGATTTCCGGCACCAGCACCAGCGCCTGGCGGCCCTGGGCAAGCACATTCTCCAGCACGCTGAGGTAAACCTCCGTTTTGCCGGAGCCGGTTACGCCCGCCAGCAGCCAGGCGGAAAAGCTGTCCGCCGCGCTGTGAATGGCGCCTACCGCAGTCGCCTGTTCGGTATTAAGCCGCAAACGCTCGCCGGAAACGTGGAACGCGGCGCGCCAGTCGGTAACGGCAGGCGATTCGCTGCGCAAATCGCTTAGCGCCTTTTCCCGCAGCGCCTGGAAAGCGGCGTCGGTAAAGCCGAGCTCATTGACTTCATGGCGCCAGATATTGCGCTGGCGCAGCGCGGCCAGCGCCTGCTGCTGCTTCGGCGCGCGCTTAAGGCTTTGCAGGTCGACGCTGCGTCCTTCGTCGGTGGCGAACCAGTACCATAAAGGCGCCGGGCTTGCGGGTTTACCCTGGCGCAACAGCACCGGCAAGGCGTGAAACAGCACGTCGCCAAGCGGGTGATGATAATAATCTGCCGCCCACAGCAGTATCCGCCACAGCGCGGGCGGAAAGAGCGTCTCTGCGTCGAGCGTTTCCACCACGCTTTTTAGCTCATCACGCGGCAGTTCGCTCTGCTCGCTCACGGAGACCACAATGCCGACGCGCTGCTGCTTGCCAAAAGGCACGCGCACGCGGCAGCCTGCGGCCGCCGTCATTTCGTCAGGCAGCAGGTAGTCAAAAGTGCGGGCTAAAGGAACGGGCAAGGCAACATGAGCAACAGGCATGAAAATCATCCGGCTGATAAATACGACGCCATAGTGTACACTGTGTGTCCGTAAAATGGCGCACTCTCTGCTGGGCTGTCCGGCGTTGCCGGCGCGGAAGATTGCAGACAGATTTGCATTGGGTGGTTATTTTCTGTATGATTCGCCGCCTTTGATGTGCAGTTCCGCCATCAAACCTTACTATCAACATCGCGTGGTGTCTGGCGTCAGGGCCGGAAGAGCGACGCGGCCTTAACCGAGGTTTTCCCATGAAAAAAGGTATTCACCCGAATTATGTAGAAATTACTGCAACTTGCTCTTGCGGTAATGTTATCAAAACCCGCTCTACTGTGGGTCACGACCTGAACCTGGACGTGTGCGGCAAATGCCACCCGTTCTTCACTGGTAAGCAGCGTGTTGTTGATACCGGTGGTCGTGTTGAGCGTTTCAACAAACGCTTCAGCATCCCGGGCAGCAAATAAGCTACCCAAAGAAAAGGCGCCGAAAGGCGCCTTTTTTGTTTCTGCGAATCAGTATTCCCAGGTATCCGGGTCGATGCCCAGCTCACGCATAATAACCTTCGCCTCTTCCGGGATCTCGTCGCTGCGGTCTTTACGCAGGTCTTCATCGTTCGGCAGGGGCTGGCCGGTAAACGCGTGCAGGAACGCTTCGCACAGCAGCTCACTGTTAGTGGCGTGACGCAGGTTGTTCACCTGACGACGCGTGCGTTCATCGGTGAGGATTTTTAACACTTTCAGAGGAATGGAAACCGTAATTTTTTTAACTTGTTCACTCTTCTTGCCGTGCTCAGCGTAGGGGCTGATATATTCGCCGCTCCATTCAGCCATGAGATACCTTTAATCCTCTCAGTCATTGGTCCAGGGTCAAAACCTGACGAATCTCACGGTCTTAACCATAACGTCTTTTAGTGTACAGCGTAGAATATACCGTGATGACGGCGCTCGCGCTGCTGCACTGCTCTAAAACCCCAATTTTAACGGTTATTACGCTTTTGCTCAATCTATACGCAAAGAAGTTTAGATGTCCAGATGTATTGACGTCTATTGCCTCAGTGTTTACTCTGTGGCCTGACTTTTATCCGATAAGCCAGGAAACGACTCACCATGACGCGTAAACAGGCCACCATCGCAGTTCGCAGCGGATTAAACGACGACGAGCAGTACGGCTGCGTTGTCCCGCCTATTCATCTCTCCAGCACCTATAATTTCACTGGCTTCAACGAGCCCCGCGCTCACGATTACTCCCGTCGCGGCAACCCGACGCGTGACGTCGTGCAGCGCGCGCTGGCGGAGCTGGAAGGGGGCGCGGGCGCGGTGTTGACCAATACCGGCATGTCGGCCATACATCTGGTTACTACTGTCTTTCTTAAGCCTGGCGATCTGCTGGTAGCGCCGCACGACTGCTACGGCGGCAGCTACCGTCTGTTCGACAGCCTGGCGAAACGCGGCTGCTATCGCGTTAAATTCGTCGATCAGGGCGATGAGGCGGCGTTAAACGCGGCGCTGGCGGAAAAACCGAAGCTGGTGCTGGTGGAAAGCCCGAGCAACCCGCTCCTGCGCGTGGTGGATATTGCGAAAATCTGCGAACTTTCTCGCGAAGCCGGAGCCATAAGCGTGGTGGATAACACCTTCCTGAGCCCGGCGCTGCAAAACCCGCTGGCGCTGGGGGCGGATCTGGTACTCCATTCCTGCACCAAATACCTCAACGGCCACTCCGATGTCGTGGCGGGAGTGGTCATTGCAAAGGATCCGGACACCGTCACCAAACTGGCATGGTGGGCCAATAATATCGGCGTAACCGGCAGCGCATTCGACAGCTACCTGCTGCTGCGCGGCCTGCGCACGTTAAGCCCGCGCATGGAGGTGGCGCAGCGTAACGCCCAGGCGATTGTCGACTTCCTGAAGACCCAGCCGCTGGTGAAAAAGTTGTATCATCCCTCCCTGCCGGATAACGCGGGGCATGAGATTGCCGCGCGCCAGCAAAAAGGGTTCGGCGCGATGCTGAGTTTTGAGCTGGACGGCGATGAGCAGACGCTGCGCCGTTTCCTGGGAGGGTTATCGCTGTTTACGCTGGCGGAGTCGCTTGGCGGCGTCGAGAGCCTGATTTCCCACGCGGCGACCATGACGCATGCAGGCATGGCGCCGGAAGCGCGCGCCGCAGCCGGCATTTCCGAGACGCTGTTGCGCATCTCGACAGGTATTGAAGATAGCGAAGATTTGATTGCCGACCTGGAAAATGGCTTCCGGGCGGCGAGTAAGGGGTAAGCATGAGTGTTACAGCGCCTGCAGGGACGAAGGGTCGTCAACTGCATAAATTTGGTGGCAGCAGTCTCGCCGATGTGAAGTGTTACCTGCGGGTGGCGGGCATCATGGCCGACTACTCCCTGCCTGGCGACATGATGGTGGTGTCGGCGGCGGGCAGCACCACCAACCAGTTGATAAGCTGGCTGAAGCTTAGCCAGAGCGACCGTCTTTCCGCCCATCAGGTGCAGCAGGCGCTGCGTCGTTATCAGAGCGAACTGATTAGCGGCCTGCTGCCGCCGGATGTCGCTGATGGACTGATTAGCGAATTCATCCACGACCTTGAACGCCTGGCGGGACTGCTCGACGGCACCATTACCGATGCGGTTTACGCTGAGGTGGTAGGGCACGGCGAGGTCTGGTCCGCACGGCTGATGGCGGCGGTGCTAAACCAGCAAGGGCTGGAAGCTGCCTGGCTGGATGCGCGCGATTTCCTGCGCGCTGAACGCGCGGCGCAGCCGCAGGTTAATGAAGGGCTCTCTTACCCTCTGTTGCAACAACTGCTGGTTCAGCATCCTGGCAAACGCGTGGTCGTGACCGGCTTTATCTGCCGTAACGACGCGGGCGAAACCGTGCTGCTGGGCCGCAACGGCTCCGACTACTCCGCCACCCAAATCGGCGCGCTGGCCGGGGTTTCTCGCGTCACCATCTGGAGCGACGTGGCGGGCGTTTACAGCGCCGACCCGCGCAAAGTGAAAGACGCCTGCCTGCTGCCGCTGCTGCGCCTGGACGAAGCGAGCGAGCTGGCGCGCCTGGCCGCGCCCGTGCTGCATGCCCGGACTTTACAGCCGGTATCCGGCAGCGATATCGACCTTCAGCTGCGCTGCAGCTACAACCCGGAGCAGGGTTCCACGCGCATTGAGCGCGTACTGGCTTCCGGCACTGGCGCGCGCATCGTCACCAGCCACGACGATGTCTGCCTGATTGAATTCGAAGTGGCCTCGCACCAGGATTTCAAACTGGCGCATAAAGAGGTGGATGCGCTGCTCAAGCGCGCGCAGGTGCGCCCGCTTTCCGTTGGCGTTCACCCGGACCGCAGCCTGCTGCAGCTCTGCTACACCTCAGAGGTGGTGGGCAGCGCGTTGCAGATCCTGGAAGAAGCGGGGCTGCCGGGCGAGCTGCGTCTTCGCGAAGGGCTGGCGCTGGTGGCGCTGGTTGGCGCGGGCGTATGCCGCAATCCGCTGCACAGCCACCGCTTCTGGCAGCAATTGAAAGACCAGCCGGTGGAGTTTATCTGGCAGTCGGACGACGGCATCAGCCTCGTGGCGGTGCTGCGCGTCGGGCCGACCGAACACCTGATCCAGGGGCTGCACCAGTCGCTGTTCCGCGCCGAGAAACGCATCGGCCTGATGCTGTTCGGCAAGGGCAACATTGGTTCGCGCTGGCTGGAGCTGTTCGCCCGTGAGTTTGTGCTGGCGGGCGTGGTGGATAGCCGCCGCAGCCTGCTTAATTACAATGGGCTGGACGCCAGCCGCGCGCTCGCCTTCTTTAATGATGAAGCGGTGGAGCATGACGAAGAGTCGCTGTTCCTGTGGATGCGCGCCCACCCTTACGACGACCTGGTGGTGCTCGACGTGACCGCAAGCCAGGAGCTGGCGGACCAGTATCTTGATTTCGCCAGCCACGGCTTCCATGTCATCAGCGCCAACAAGCTGGCCGGGGCAAGCACCAGCAATAAATTCCGCCAGATCCGCGACGCGTTCGCCAAGACGGGCCGTCACTGGCTCTACAACGCCACCGTCGGCGCCGGGCTGCCGGTTAACCACACGGTGCGCGACCTGCGCGACAGCGGCGATAACATTCTGGCTATCAGCGGCATTTTCTCCGGCACGCTTTCCTGGCTGTTCCTGCAGTTCGACGGCACGGTGCCGTTTACCGATCTCGTCGACCAGGCCTGGCAGCAGGGGCTGACGGAGCCGGACCCGCGCGTGGACCTTTCCGGTAAAGACGTGATGCGCAAGCTGGTGATCCTGGCGCGTGAAGCGGGCTATGACATCGAGCCGGAACAGGTGCGCGTGGAATCGCTGGTGCCGGCGGGCTGCGAAGCGGGCTCGGTGGACCATTTCTTCGAAAACGGCGATGAACTGAACGAGCAGATGGTGCAGCGGCTGGAAGCGGCGCGCGAAATGGGCCTGGTGCTGCGCTATGTAGCGCGTTTCGACGCCAGCGGCAAAGCGCGCGTGGGGGTGGAGGCGGTGCGAGCCGAGCACCCGCTGGCCTCGCTGCTGCCGTGCGATAACGTGTTTGCGATTGAGAGCCGCTGGTATCGCGATAACCCGCTGGTGATCCGCGGGCCGGGTGCCGGGCGCGACGTTACCGCCGGCGCGATCCAGTCAGACCTCAACCGGCTGGCGCAGCTGCTCTAATAAAGGCAGGTAATGAAAAAGGAGCCAATGGCTCCTTTTTTTATGCAGCGAGTTACTGGCAGGCGACGCTTATCGCCATGACCTTTTCCCTCACCCTGTCGGGGTGAGGGGCGAAGCGCAAACGCCGCAGGCGATAACCCCCGGGCGAGTCAGCGTGGCGCCACCCGTCATACGTTACCTGCCTTAAGCTCACCTCCGCCCCCCTTGCCTTAACATGAACGTTTTTCATGTTGGCTGAATATTCGTCACGCAAGATAACTATTTTTCTGTTGACGGCCCCTCGCTTTTCCGTCATTTTTACATCTGGACGTCTAAACGTATAGAAGTTCACGACACAACAACGATTATGTAGCGATTGATGAGGTAAGGTATGAGCTTTTTTCACGCCAACCAGCGGGAAGCCCTGAATCAGAGCCTGGCCGAAGTGCAGGGCCAGATTAACGTCTCTTTTGAATTTTTCCCGCCGCGCACCAGTGAAATGGAGCAAACCCTGTGGACCTCCATCGACCGTTTAAGCAGCCTGAAGCCGAAATTCGTTTCGGTGACCTACGGCGCAAACTCCGGCGAGCGCGACCGCACGCACAGCATTATCAAGGGCATTAAAGAGCGCACCGGGCTTGAGGCTGCGCCGCATCTCACCTGCATCGACGCCACCCGCGACGAGCTGCGCGCCATCGCGCGTGATTACTGGGACAACGGCATCCGTCATATTGTGGCGCTTCGCGGCGATCTGCCGCCGGGCAGCGGCAAGCCGGACATGTACGCAAGCGATCTGGTGGCGCTGCTCAAAGAGGTAGCGGATTTTGATATCTCCGTCGCCGCTTACCCGGAAGTCCACCCGGAAGCAAAAAGCGCGCAGGCGGACCTGCTTAACCTCAAGCGCAAAATCGACGCGGGCGCCAACCGCGCCATCACCCAGTTCTTCTTTGATGTGGAAAGCTACCTGCGCTTTCGCGACCGCTGCGCGGCGACGGGCATTGATGTGGAGATAATCCCGGGCATTCTGCCTGTCTCCAACTTCAAACAGGCGAAAAAGTTTGCCGATATGACCAATGTGCGCATCCCTTCCTGGATGTCGCAAATGTTCGCAGGCCTTGATGACGACGCTGAAACCCGCAAGCTGGTGGGCGCCAATATCGCCATGGACATGGTGAAAATCTTAAGCCGCGAAGGGGTGAAGGACTTCCACTTCTATACGCTCAACCGCGCGGAGATGAGCTACGCCATCTGCCATACGCTTGGGGTAAGACCGGCGGTGGCGGCATAAGCCAGGCAATGAAATAAAGGAGGCGATTGCCTCCTTTATTATTTTGCGCAGAAATGACCTGGTCATCCTGGAATGTGATCTTGCGCAGTAGAGATGAAATAAAATTACCGCTTAATTTATGATTTTTTCTTTCTTTTTAAATTAATCTTCCTGTTATTTACAGGTATTCATTACACCAATTTAATTTAAGTCGGTAAATGCATTGCCTTTAAATTAAATCAATACCGCCCACCTGTCAGAAAGATATATCTTTCCTGTCTATATTGCTGTCACAGAAAAAATTGATATTCTATCGGAAAACTCTCTTCCTTAAATTTTACGCCATTTAATTTCTGCGCGTTATTATTTAATTTGATCATGGACAGGATCCAGGGAATGTTTTCTCGTTTTTTAATTTTATTATTTGCCGCAGGCCAGATCTGTACTGCGGTAGCTGCGCCTTTATCGCCAGCGGACCGCGATACAATTCGCCAGCAGCAAGAACAATTATTATTACAAAACCAGCAGCAGCGCGAAGAGTTAGAGCGCAGCACGCCGCTGCCGCGCGCGGCCACGCCTGCGCCCGCGCAGCCTGCCACCGGGCCCTGTTTTCAGATCAACAAAATAATCCTTTCCGGCGCGACGCTACCTTCCCGTAAAGCGCAGCAAAAACTGACGGCGCCGTGGCGCGGCCAGTGTCTGGATATGAAAAAAATAACCGAGCTGACGGCGGCGGTTTCCGACTGGTATATCAGCCGCGGGTATATTACCAGCCGCGCGTTTTTAACCGAGCAGGATCTCTCTGGCGGTGAATTAACGCTCGCCGTGCTGGAAGGGAAATTAAGTGAAATTCGCCTGGAAGGGAAAAAGCCGCTGATGCTGAAAATGGCCTTTCCGGGGCTTGAAGGGCGGGTGCTTAATTTACGCGATATAGAACAGGGCATGGAGCAAATAAACCGTTTGCGCGCCACGCCAGTGCAGATAGAAATTCTGCCTGCTGAACAGCAGGGCTATTCGGTGGTGAATTTAACCGCCACGCCGGAATTTCCATTAAGCGTTAGCGTCAGCCTGGATAACAGCGGGCAGAAAAGCACGGGCGAGGAGCAGCTCACCGGTTCGCTGACTGCGAATAACCTGCTGCGGATCGCGGATAAATGGTTTGTGAGCGGCGGGCGCAGCAGCGATTTCGCTACCGCTTACGACGCGCAGAATTTCCAGGCGGGCGTCAGCGTGCCGTTTGGCTACGGCTTGCTGGATTACAGCTATTCGTGGAGCAACTACCGCACCACCCTCGACAACATGAGCTACAAATGGATTTCCACGGGCGACACCAAAACCCATCGCCTGAACGCTTCGTGGGTGGTGTTTCGCAACGGCGACATCAAAACCGGCGTCGCGGCGAGCGTAACGCAGCGCAGCAGCCGCAACTGGCTTAACGATGCGCCGCTCGCCAGCAGCACGCGCAACCTCTCAAGCCTCACCCTTGGCATCAACCATACGCAGAAAATGCTGGGCGGCGTCGCCACCTTCAACCCCAGCTACAGCCACGGCGCCCCCTGGTTTAACGCCGAAACCGACGAAAATAAGCATGGCGACGAGCCGCGCGCGCAGTTTCGCAAATGGAGCCTCAGCGCCAGCTTCCAGCGCCCGGTGACGAACAACCTGTGGTGGCTCGCCAGCGCCTACGGCCAGTGGTCGCCCGACCGCCTGTATGGCTCAGAGCGCCTGACGCTCGGCGGCGAAAGTTCGGTGCGCGGCTTCAAAGAGCAGTACCTCTCCGGCGACAACGGCGGCTATCTGCGCAACGAACTCAACTATCTCCTCTTCACCCTGCCGGTTATCGGCCAGGTCAGCGCCACCGCCGCGCTGGATGGCGGCTGGCTGGAGAAAGACCGCGAAGACCGCTACGCCTCCGGCACCCTGTGGGGCGCAGCGGCGGGGCTTGGCAGCGCCAACCGTTGGTACAGCAGCCAGATTTCCGTCGGCACGCCGCTGCGCTACCCCGACTGGCTTGGCCCGGATCACCTCAGCGTCAACTGGCGCATCATGTTCACGCTTTAAGAGATAACGATTATGGATAACCGTCACCCTCCCGTGAGTCTTGCTAAACGTCTGCTGAGCTGGACTATCAGCGTGCTGCTGGTCTGGCAGCCGGTCGCGCCCGCTTTTGCGGCGGCGATGACGCCAACAGGGCGGGTAACGGGGTGCCGGTTGTCAACATCGCAACGCCGAACGCGGCGGGGCTCTCGCATAACCAGTTCCAGGATTACAACGTCGGCAAAGAGGGGCTCATCCTCAACAATACCACCGACAGGCTGACCCAGACGCAGCTGGGCGGGCTTATCCAGAACAACCCGCACCTGCAAGCGGGCCAGGAAGCGAAAGGCATTATCAACGAAGTGACGGGCGCCAGCCGCTCGCAGCTGCAGGGCTACACCGAGGTGGCGGGGAAAGCGGCTAACGTGATGGTGGCGAACCCCTACGGCATCACCTGTAACGGCTGCGGATTTATTAACACGCCGAACGTCACCTTAACCACCGGCAAGCCGCAGTTCGACGCGAATGGCAACCTGATGGCGCTGGATGTCACTAAAGGCGCGATTACCGTCGAAGGGCAGGGGCTGGACGCCAGCCAGAGCGACGCGCTTGCTATCATCTCCCGCGCCAGCGAAGTGAACGCCGCTATCCACGCGAAAGATCTCAGCGTGACCGCAGGCGCGAACCGCGTCGGGGCGGACGGTAGCGTACGGGCGCAGGCGGGCGAAGGCCCGGCGCCGACGGTGGCGGTGGATACCGGCGCGCTCGGCGGCATGTACGCCAACCGTATTCGCCTTGTTTCCAGCGAAAAAGGGGTAGGGGTCAACCTTGGCAACCTCAACGCGCGGCAGGGGGATATTCAGCTCGACGCCAGCGGCCGGATGACGGTGAAAAACAGCCTCGCCAGCGGCGCGCTTAGCGCGAAAGGCGAAGGGGTGACACTGGCGGGAAGCCACCAGACGGGCGGCGCGCTGAACGTCGCCAGCAGTGAGGGGATGACGCTGGATAACGCCACGCTCGCCAGCGGCGGCGACGCGCGCCTTACCAGCGACGGGCATTTGCAGATTAACGGCGGCGGCGTGACCAGCAGCGGCGCGCTTGATGTCGCAAGCGGGCAGGATGCGGCGCTCGCCAGCGCCACTCTGGTAGGCCAGGGCAACACCACCCTCAGCAGCAACGGCAGGCTGAACATCAACGGCGGCGGCATTTCCGGCAACGGTGCGCTGACTATCGCCAGCCAGCAGGACGCCACTATCGCGAACGCTACGCTGGTAGGGCAGGCTGACACTCGCCTGCATAGCGGCGGCGCGCTGAGCGTGCAGGGCGGCAGCCTGGCCAGCCGGGGCGAACTGAAGGTTTCCGGCAACCAGTCCATGCGGCTGGAAAACACCTCCGCAGGCAGTGAAGCGAAGGCGACATTCGCCAGCGGCGGCCACATCGCCGCCGTGGGCAGCACGCTCACCGCTGGCAGCGACCTGCTGCTGAGCGGCGGCTCGCTCGCGGTTTCCGGCGGCGCGCTGTCAGGACATGGCGCGCTTGTCCTCACCGGCGCGCAGGGCTTATCGCTTGAAAACAGCAAAGCGGGCGGCGGCACTCACGCCACCCTGACAAGCAGCGGCCAGCTTACGGTCACGGGCGGCTCGCTCACCGCAGGCAGTGACCTGCTGCTTAACGGCGGCGCGCTGGCTGTTCGCGGCGGCACGCTCTCCGGCAAGGGCGCGCTGACGCTCACCGGCTCGCAGGGGCTGCTGCTTGAAGAGACCACCGCAGGCAGCGGTTTAAGCGCGACCCTCAGCAGCGGCGGCGCGCTTGAGATGACCGGTGGTTCGCTTATCGCCGATGGCGACCTGCTGCTTAACGGCGGTTCGCTGGCGGTGCGCAACGGCAGCCTCTCCGGCCAGGGCGCGCTGAGCCTGGCAGGTGGGCAGAGCGTCGCGTTAGATAACGCCACGGTCGGCAGCGGCGCGAACGCCACCTTCAGCAGCGGCGGCGCGCTTACCGCAACCGGCAGCGCGCTCACCGCGGGCAACGACCTCACCCTTACCGGCACGCAGATCGCGCTGGATGGCGCCAACCGCGCCGAGGCGAAAGCGACTGTGCGCCTGAACGGCGGCGATATTCATAACCAGGGGCAGGTGAACGCGGGCGGCAACGCGCGGGTTGCCGGCCAGAAGGTGGTGAACGAAGGCCAGCTGGCGGCCAATGGCCGTCTTGATGCGCAAACCGCAAGCCTCAACAACAGCGGGCTGTTGCAGGGCAACGGCGTAACGCTGAAGGGCGACGCGCTGGAAAACAGCGGCACGCTGCAAAGCGGCGCCGCGCTTGACGTTAACGTTAAAAACCTCGCCCAGCAGGGCACGCTCAGCGCGAAAGGCGACGCGAACATCACCGCGGAAGCGGCGCTGCGCAACGGCGGCAGCCTGCTCGCCGACGGCGCGCTTGCGGTGAACACCGCCTCCCTTGAGCAAAACGGCACGCTTTCGGGTGCAAAAAGCCTGACGGTGGAAGCCGCACAGCTTGCCAGCGGCAAAGGCTCGTTGACCACCAGCCAGGGCGACGTGCGTCTTGGGGCAGAGCAGGAAGCCGATATTAACGGCCAGGTGATTGCCAACGGCGCGCTCGACGTACGCGGCGAGAGGGTCACTACGGGCGCGGACGCGCATCTGCAGAGCGATAAAGACCTGACGCTCCAGGCCAACAACGCGCAGCTCAACGGCACCCAGGCGGCGAAAGGCGCATTCAGCGTCACGGCGCAGCAAATCGACCATGGCGGGAAATCCAACGCCGACCGTATTGTTTTCAAGGCGCCGCAATCGGTGACCAACCGCGGCACGCTGGAAGCCAACACCTTAATCCTCGGCAGCGACAGCCTCAGCAACCGCGGCGCGCTGCTGGCCGATACGCTGGCCCTGGGCGCGCAGATTCTCATCAACAGCGGCGGCGTGAAGGCGGATGCGCTCACGCTGGAAGGTGAAAACCTCACCAACAGCGGCACGCTGGTGGCGGATACCTTCACGCTGCGCGGCAAGCAACTGACTAACAGCGGGCTGATGCAGGGTACCGACCTGCTGAACCTGCAAACCGACGCGCTCGATAACCTCTCGGGCGGCACGCTTTACAGCGCGCAAAACCTGACGCTGAACCTGCCGACGCTCAATAACAGCGGCCTGATCACAACCGATCGCGACCTGATCCTCAAAGGCGACCGCCTGACCAACGCCGGGGAGATCAACGGCCTTAACCTCAGCAGCGACTATTCCACGTTGATGAACAACGCGGGCGGCCGCCTGCTGGCGGAAAACACGCTCACGCTGAACGGCGAAGAGATTGATAACAGCGGCCTGCTGGCGGCGAAAACCCTCTCTTTCACCGCCGATACGCTGAAAAACCAGGGCGAAGCCCAGGGCGACGACGGGCTGGCGATCGCCGCGCAGCACACCAGCAACAGCGGCGCGCTGCGCACCGGCGGCACGCTGTCGCTGCATGGCGTAACGCTTGGCAACGACGGCGAACTGAGCGCCGCCGCCCTGCTGCTGAACCTGAGCGGCAGCGCGGCCAACACCGGGCGGATGATTGCCGATAACGGCTTCACGCTCACTGCGCCGACGCTTATCAACAGCGGGCTGCTGGCGGCGAACGACCTGCGCGCAGACGCCTCTGCTATCACCAACAGCGGCACCTTACAGGGCGCGGCTTCTCTTAACGCGACGGGGAAAACCCTTGATAACCGCCAGGGCGGCGTACTGCTCTCCGGCGGCGCGCTGGCGTTGCAAAATGACCAGCTTAGCAACGCCGGGCTGTTGCAGGGCAAAACCCTGGGCCTGGCGACGGGCGAGTGGATTAACAGCGGCAACGCGCTGGGCGAAGCGGGGCTGACGGCGAAAGTGAGCGGCGCGTTCAGCAACCAGGGCAAAGCCCTGAGCCAGCAGACGCTCGACCTGCGCGCGGCAAGCCTTGATAACCGCGGCGCGTTGATGGCGAAAGTGCTGGCGCTGCACGGCGATTTGCAGAACAGCGGCCTGTTGCAGGGCAGCAGCGCCCTGAACTGGGATGGCAACGCCTTTACCAACCTGGCGAAGGGCCAGGCGACGGGCGGCGAAACGCTGACGCTCACCGGCAACACGCTTGATAACCAGGGCCAGCTCCAGGCCCGCAGCGCCACGCTCACGGCGGACACGCTGCGCAACAGCGGTAGCGCGCAGGCGCTGGACAGCCTGAACGCCACCCTTAGCGGGCGCGTGGACAACCAGGGGGTGCTGTTAAGCCAGAATCGGTTTGAACTCGCCGCCGCACAGCTTTTCAACGACGGCCAACTGGCGGCGAAAGCCTTAACGCTCAGCGCGCCGCAGCTGACCAACACCGGCGTGATACAGGGCAACGACAGCCTGGCGCTCGCCACCCGCGACCTGATTAACGGCCAGAACGGGCAGCTGGTGAGCGGCAGCGGGCTGAACCTCGACCTCAACAGCCTGCAAAACCAGGGGCTGCTGCTGGCGAACAAAGACTTTACGCTGAAGGGCAATACGCTCGCTAACCGCGGCGATATTCAGGCCAATACGCTTAACGTCACCCTCGCCGACACGCTCGACAACCAGGGCGCGCTGGTGGCGAAAGGCCAGGGCGCGCTCAGCGCCGCGACGCTCACCAACGGCGGCACGCTGGCGGGCCAGACGCTGACCCTTGCCGGCACGGCGATCCGCAACAGCGGCCTGATTCAGGGCAACGGCCAGGCGGACGCCACCGCGAGCACTATTACCAACGAGGCGGCGGGCAAATGGCTCTCCGGCGGCGCGTTAACCTTTAACGGCGGCGCGCTTACCAACGCAGGCGCGATGCAGGGGAACACGCTGGGGCTGATCGGCAATACGCTGGATAACCGCGGCGTGCTGAACGGCGCCTCGGCGCTCACCGGCGCCTTCACCGGCGCGCTTAACAACAGCGGACAAATTCAGAGCAACGGGGCGCTGGGCCTGACGGCGGGCAGCCTGATTAACCCAGGGCGCATCGCCGCGGATACGCTGACCCTTAACGCCGCCACGCTCAGCAACGACGGGCTGTGGCAGGGGGTGAAAGGGCTGACCATAACGGGCGACACGCTGACCACGGGCGCGGCTTCCCGCACCCTTACCGGCGGCGCGCTGGCGCTGAACGCCGGGCAGCTTACTACGCTCGGCACCCTGCAGGGGCAGGGCGTGGAGGTGAACGCCAGCGGCTGGACGCACGGCGGCTCGCTACTAAGCCTGGGCGACCTGACGGCAGACGTGGACGCCACGCTCGCCAATACCGGCTCCCTGATGAGCAAAGGCGATGCGTCCCTTGGCGCGCAGCTTATCGACAACGGCGGGCAGTTACTTAGCGAAGGCAACGCCACGCTCGACGGCCAGAGCCTGAAAAACAGCGGCGCGGTGCAGGGGAAAACCCTCGCGCTGCACCAGAACAGCATCAACAACCAGGGTACGCTGACTGGCCTGCAAAGCCTGACGCTGGAAGCGCAGCAGCGCCTGATGGCGCGCATGCTGATGGCCGCGCCTCAGCAGGAGCTGATAAACGGCGCGCTGCTCACTCAGGGCACGCTGAAAATCGTCTCCGGCGCGGTCACAAACGCCGGCAGCTGGCAGGGTCAGAACGTTCTCCTGAACGCGCAGTCGCTCGCCAACAGCGGCGCGGTGCAGAGTGCCGATGCATTGCAGATGACGCTGGCGAACACGCTTAATGCCACCGTCGGAAGCAAAATTACCGCCATGGGCAACGCGGCGCTCTCTGCGCTGTCGCTCACTAATCAGGGGCAGTGGGCGGCGAAAAACCTGACGCTCAGCGGCAACACCTTTAACAATGACGGCGATACCAGCGGCGTGAACGGGCTGACCGTAACGCTCAACGGCGCGTTTACCCAGCAGGCGGGGCGCTCGCTGCTCACCGGCGGCGCGCTGAACCTGAGCGCCGCTTCCGTCACCAACCTCGGCAAGCTACAGGGCAATACGCTTGGCGTCACCACCGGGGCGCTGAGCAACAGCGGTCGGTTGCAGGGCGACAACGGCGCCACGCTCAGCCTTAGCGGCAGGCTGACCAACAACACGGGCGGGGAGATCGTCAGCCGCCAGGGGCTTACCGTCACCACGCCTGAACTGTTCAACTATGGGCTGATGCAGGGCGGCGGCGACACCCGCGTGGACGCCGCTTCGCAGGCGCATAACGACGGCAAGCTGCTTTCCGGCGCCGGGCTGACGCTCACCACGCCGCAGTACACCGGCGCAGGCTGGCTGCAGGCGACCAACCTTGTTCTGAACGCCGCGAACGCCACCAACAGCGGCGCCTGGCTTGCGGACCAGGCGACGCTCACCGGCAATCTGTTCACCAACCAGGGCATGACGCAGGGCGGCACGCTTGCCGTTAACTACAACCAGTTGAATAACAACGGCACGCTGCTTGGCACCGGCCAGTTGAACGTGAACGCAGGCCAGGTTAACCAGTCGGCCACGGGCAAACTTTTCAGCGCCGGGAACCTGTGGCTTGGCAGCAACGGCTTCGACGCGCTGGGGCAGGTGGTAGCGCTGGGCGACCTGACGCTAAAACTGACTAACGCCTACACCAACAAAACCGCGCTGGCGGCGGGCAGAACGCTGACGCTGACCAGCAACGGCGCGATTGATAACCAGAGCGTGATGCAGGGCCTGGCGGTGAATGTCAGCGCGGGCGGCGTGCTCACTAACAATAACCAAATCACCACCGGCAACGGCGCAAGCACCCTCAGCGGCAGCGCGGTAGCGCTTAATGGCGCGGGGTCGATTCAGGGCGGCGGCGATATCGCCATTAACAGCGGCAGCAACATCACCGTAAACGGCTTCACCGGCACCCGCGGCAGCCTGACGCTGAGCGGGCCTGGCTCCATCATCAACACCGCGCTGCTTTATGCGGCCAACAACCTGGCGCTTTACGCCAACAGCATCACCAACCAGCGCGGCGATATCCTCGCGGGCAACAGCCTGTGGATGCAGCGCGACGGCGCGGGTAATGCGAATGCGGAAGTGGTGAATACCTCAGGGACGATCGAGACGCAAAACGGCGATATTACGATCAATACCGGGCATTTGTTGAATACAAGGGATGGGTTGTCGGTAAGCAGTTGGACGGAAAACCAAAATCAGCCTAATGCAGGAAATGCGACGCTCACTATTAGCATTTCTGAGTTTTCGCCAGATGCTTATTTTATTAAAAAGTGGCTAACTCATGAATTTCATAACTGTACATGTGCAACTGATATTTATACATATTATTCACAATATACACCACTTAATGATTATAAAACGCAGAAAATCGCATCCGCTATTGTTCATAATAGTGTAAGTGCAACTGGCGGTGCGGGCACCATTTCCGCAGGCCGCAGTATCGTTATCAATAGTAATTCGTTAGATAACCGTGCCAGTAATTTATTAGCACAGCAGAATATTTCTTTAAGTGGGAATACTTTAAATAACCAAAGTTATGAAGACGGTACGTTATATAATTATTATACGTATGAATATCTGGATACTATTGGTATATCGTCATCTAACCAGCGTTATATAGAGCCTCCAACTAATTCTTATTTCAAATATGAGCTAAAAGGCCAGACTACCGAGTCCTCTAACGGCCAAATCTACCGCGCCGTTATCCAGGCGGGCGGCAACGTCAGCGCTAACTTCACCAGCAACATCAGCAACACCAATACCACCGCTAACGCGGGCGGCGTCAGCAACACGATTTCCACGCCATCGCTCAACATGCTTAGCAACCAGAGCGTTAGCGGCAGCATTGCAAAACAGAACCTGACCAATGCCGGGCCGGTGGCGGTGAACTCGCCGCAGTGGAGAGATCAACTCCAGGGCGCGTTGCAGCAGATTAACGGCGGCGGCGCGCTGGAGACAAACGGCGCGGCGAACGCGTCTCTCGCCACCATTTCTACCACGCAGAAGGGTAACGCCAGCCTCGGCAGCGTGGGCGGCCTTGCGAACGCGGGCGTGACCACGGCGGCGCTTAATAACGCCAAAGGCGGCGCGCTGGGGCAGTATCAGGGCAAGGCGGTGGACACCAGCGCCTACCCGCTGCCATCCGGCGACAACGGCTATTTTGTGGTTTCCACCAACCCGAAAAGCCCGTACCTCATCACCGTTAACCCGAAACTTAACGATCTTGGGCAACTCGACCCGTCGCTGTTTGGCGACCTGAACGCCCTGCTGGGCCTGCAGCCTTCCACCCGCGCGCTCTCTGGCGTTCGCCCGGATGTGGGGGCGCTGACAGGCGTGCAGCCGGGAACAACGGCGCCGCAGGAGACCCGCGCCGTTTATACCGATGAGAAGCAGTTCCTCGGCTCCTCTTACATGCTGGGCCGCCTCAACCTGAACCCGGATTACGACTACCGCTTCCTTGGCGATGCGGCGTTCGACACCCGCTACGTCAGCAACTACCTGTTGAACCAGACCGGCAACCGCTACCTCAACGGCATCGGCTCCGACCTCGACCAGATGCGTTACCTGATGGACAACGCCGCCTCGGCGCAGCAGTCTCTCGGCCTGAAATTCGGCGTGTCGCTCACCGCCGACCAGGTGGCGGCGCTCGAACACAGTATCCTGTGGTGGGAAACCGCGACCATCAACGGCGAAACGGTGATGATCCCGAAAGTGTACCTGTCGCCGAAAGATGTGACGGTGAACAACGGCAGCGTCATTGCGGGCAATAACGTCAGCCTGCAGGGCGGCAACATCACCAACAGCGGCAGCACGCTGGTGGCGAAGAACAACCTCAGCCTCGACAGCCAGAACAGCATCAGCAACCTGAACGACGGGTTGATGAAAGCGGGCGGCGATCTCAACCTGAGCGCCATCGGCGATATCAACAACATCAGTTCCGCCATTAACGGCAAAACCGTACAGCTGGAGAGCCTGGACGGCAGCATTAATAACATCACGCTGGCTGACCAGATTGATATCAACGCCAAAGGCAAATACGGCAGCGTTTCGCTAAAAGACACCGTGCTGGGCTCAACGGCATCCATTACCGCGCAGGACGGGCTTTCGCTTTCGGCGGGCAAAGACATCACGCTGACCGGCGCGAACCTCGCCTCCGGCGGCGACATGCTGCTGGACGCCTGGGGCGACATCGCCGTTAACGCCAATCAGGTGAACGACGCTTACGGCCAGTCCGGTTTTCGCGGCAAAACCAACACCAGCCGCTCCACCGTCTCTTATCAGGGCAGCACCATCAGCACGGGCGGCAACCTGGACGCGAGCGCGGGGCATGACTTCAGCCTGACGGCGAGCGACGTGAAAGCGGGCGGCAGCGCTGCGCTTGCGGCGGGCAACGACCTCAACCTGAACGCCGCACAGACCAGCCAGAACAGCGCCAGCGGCAAGAATGAATCGCACAGCACCGGGCTGGACCGCGCCACCGTAGCGGCAGGCGACAACCTGACGTTGAAAGCAGGTCAGGACATCAATTCCCAGGCGGCGGCGCTGGCGGCGACGAATAACGTCGGCATGCAGGCGGGGCGCGATGTCAACCTGGCGGCGGAGGCCACCACCGAGGGCGACAGCGCCCGCGCGAAGAAAAAGACCGTCATCAACGAGTCGGTGCGCCAGCAGGGCACTGAGATTGCGAGCGGCGGCAACACGGTGATTGTCGCCGGGCAGGATGTGAACGCGCAGGCGGCGCAGGTGACCGCGCAGGGCGATATCGGCGTGGCGGCAGGCCGCGACGTTAACCTCACCACCGCCACCGAGAGCGATTACTACTACAAAGAGCAGACCAAAACCAAAAAAGGATTCCTGAGCAAGAAAACCACCCACACCATCCAGGAAACCAGCGCCACGCGTGAAGCAGGCACGCTGCTCTCTGGCGACAACGTGCAGGTTTCGGCGGGCAACAACCTGCTGGTGCAGGGCTCGGCTGTTGCGGGTGACAGCAATGTGGCGCTTGGCGCGGGCAACAATGTGGATATTGTCGCCGCCACCAATACCGATACCTCCTGGAACTTCAAAGAGACGAAGAAAAGCGGCCTGATGGGCTCCGGCGGCATTGGCTTTACCATCGGCAGCAGCAAAACCACCCACGACCTGCGCGAGAAAGGCACGACCCAGAGCCAGAGCACCAGCACGGTAGGCTCGACGGGCGGCAACGTGACGGTTAGCGCAGGCAAACAGGCGCACGTGGGCGGCGCGGATCTTATTGCAGGCAAAGACCTGGCGATTACCGGCGACAGCGTAGTGATTGAGCCGGGCCACGACAAACGCACCCGCGACGAGAAATTCGAGCAGAAGTCCAGCGGGCTGACGCTGGCGCTTTCGGGCGTGGTGGGCAGCGCGCTTAACAGCGCCGTAAGCGCTGCGCAGTCGGCGAAAGAGAGCAGCGACAGCCGGGTAGCGGCGTTGCAGGCCACCAAAGCCGCGCTTTCGGGGTATCAGGCGTCTCAGGGTTCGGACCTGCTTCAGGCGACAAACGACCCGAGCAACGGCTTTGGCGTCATCGTGTCGCTCACCAGTCAGAAATCAAAATCGCAGCAGCATCAGGAGACCGATACGGTATCAGGCAGCACGCTGAATGCCGGGAATAACCTTGCCATTAACGCGACCGGCAAAGGCGGCAGCGCCAACAGCGGCGATATCCTCATCGGCGGCAGCCAGCTGAAGGCGGGCGGCGACACGACGCTGAGCGCGGCGAATGACATTCTGCTTACCGGCGCGGCGAATACCGAGAAAACCACCGGCAAAAACAGCAGCAGCGGCGGCGGTATCGGCGTAAGCATCGGCGGCGGCAGCAACGGCGGCGGCATTAGCGTATTCGCCAATGTGAATGCGGCGAAAGGGCACGACAAAGGCAACGGCACCAGCTGGAGCGAAACGACGGTAGATAGCGGCGGCACGGTCAAACTGCAAAGCGGCCGCGACACCACGCTTACTGGCGCACAGGTGAACGGCGACAAAGTGGTGGCGGACGTGGGCCGCGATCTGACCATCAGCAGCCTGCAGGACAGCGATAACTACAACAGCAAGCAGCAGAGCGTAAGCGCGGGCGGCAGCTTTACCATTGGCGTGCCGGGCGGTTCGGCGAGCTTCAGCTACAGCCGCGACAAGATGAAGAGCAACTACGACTCTGTTATCGAGCAGAGCGGCATTTATGCAGGCGAGGGCGGCTTCGATATCACCGTCGGCAACCATACGCAGCTCGATGGCGCGGTGATCGCCTCCACCGCCACGGCAGATAAAAACCGTCTGGATACTGGCACGCTGGGCTTCACCGATATCCAGAACCGGGCGGACTATAAGATTGAGCACCAGGGCGCGAGCTTCAGCACGGGCGGCGGCATTGCAGGCAACCTCATCAGCAATATGGCGAACACCATGCTGGCAGGGATGGGCGGCAGCGGCCACGCCGAAGGCACGACGCAGACTGCGGTGGCGGATGGCACCATCACCATTCGCGACCAGGCGAACCAGCAGCAGGACCTGGCGAACTTAAGCCGTGATACGGAACACGCCAACGACAGCATCAGCCCGATATTCGACAAAGAGAAAGAGCAGAACCGCCTGCAGACCGCGCAGCTGATTGGCGAGATTGGGATGCAGGTCTCGGATATCGTTAAAACGCAGGGCGCGATAGAGGCGGCGCAGAAGGCTAACAGCCAGATGGCGGGCGTTACCCAGGCGCAGAAGGACGAGGCGCTGAAAGCGCTTCAGGCGAAGGACCGGAATAAACAGTACAGCGACAAGGAGATTAACCAGCAGGTCTGGCAGAACTTCTACGACAACGCCCAGAA
>Ga0209371_1001039_pt1 | contig 20917 bp, 20 predicted proteins | sample AgamicAtAmrz_FD_187165 | JGI IMG/M metagenome (GOLD analysis project Ga0209371, IMG submission 187165) | Agave microbial communities from Guanajuato, Mexico - At.Am.rz (SPAdes) (version 2) | ecosystem: Host-associated > Plants > Roots > Rhizosphere | place: Guanajato, Mexico | collected 2012-06-07
AATACGGCCACGCCGCCGCAGCCGCAAACGACATAGCAGAAATGGAAAAAACATATAACCCGCAAGACATCGAGCAGCCGCTTTACGAGCACTGGGAAGAGCAAGGCTATTTCAAGCCTAACGGCGACACCAGCCAGGAAAGCTTCTGCATCATGATCCCGCCGCCGAACGTCACCGGCAGCCTGCACATGGGTCACGCCTTCCAGCAGACCATCATGGACACCATGATCCGCTACCAGCGCATGCAGGGTAAGAACACGCTGTGGCAGGCAGGTACTGACCATGCGGGTATCGCCACCCAGATGGTCGTCGAGCGCAAGATCGCCGCTGAAGAGGGCAAAACGCGCCAGGATTACGGCCGCGACGCCTTTATCGAGAAAATTTGGCAGTGGAAAGCAGAATCGGGCGGCACCATTACCCGTCAGATGCGCCGCCTTGGCAACTCCGTGGACTGGGAGCGCGAGCGCTTCACCATGGATGAAGGCCTCTCCAACGCGGTAAAAGAGGTGTTTGTTCGCCTCTATAAAGAGAACCTGATTTACCGCGGCAAACGCCTGGTGAACTGGGATCCGAAGCTGCGCACCGCGATTTCCGATCTGGAAGTGGAAAACCGCGAGAGCAAAGGCTCCATGTGGCATATCCGCTATCCGCTGGCGGACGGCGTGAAAACCGCTGAAGGTAAAGATTATCTGGTGGTAGCCACCACGCGTCCGGAAACCCTGCTGGGCGATACCGGCGTGGCGGTTAACCCGGAAGATCCGCGCTACAAAGATCTGATCGGCAAAGAGGTGATCCTGCCGCTGGTGAACCGCCGTATTCCGATCGTCGGCGACGAGCACGCCGATATGGAGAAAGGCACCGGCTGCGTGAAAATCACGCCTGCGCACGACTTCAACGACTATGAAGTTGGCCGTCGCCACCAGCTGCCGATGATCAACATCCTGACCTTTGACGGTGATATCCGTGAGCGCGCCCAGGTGTATGACACCAACGGTGAAGTCAGCGACGCCTGTTCAGACGAGATCCCGGCACAGTTCCAGAAAATGGAGCGCTTCGCCGCGCGTAAGGCGATGGTTGCCGCCGTTGACGAACTGGGCCTGCTGGACGAGATCAAACCGCACGACCTGACCGTTCCTTACGGCGATCGCGGCGGCGTGGTGATTGAGCCGATGCTGACCGATCAGTGGTACGTGCGTACCGCGCCGCTGGCGAAAGTCGCGGTTGAAGCGGTTGAGAACGGCGATATCCAGTTCGTACCGAAGCAGTATGAAAACATGTACTTCTCCTGGATGCGCGATATTCAGGACTGGTGTATCTCTCGCCAGCTGTGGTGGGGTCACCGCATCCCGGCGTGGTACGACAACGATGGCAACGTCTACGTTGGCCGCACCGAAGAGGAAGTACGCAGTGAGAATAACCTGAGCGCAGACGTGGCGCTGCGTCAGGACGACGACGTACTTGATACCTGGTTCTCCTCTGGCCTGTGGACCTTCTCTACCCTGGGCTGGCCGGAGAATACCGAAGCGCTGCGCACCTTCCACCCGACCAGCGTGCTGGTAAGCGGCTTCGACATTATCTTCTTCTGGATCGCCCGCATGATCATGCTGACCATGCACTTCATCAAAGATGAGAACGGCAAGCCGCAGGTGCCGTTTAAGACCGTCTATATGACCGGCCTGATCCGCGACGAAGAAGGCCAGAAAATGTCGAAATCCAAGGGCAACGTGATTGACCCGCTGGATATGGTCGACGGCATCTCACTGGAAGCGCTGCTGGAAAAACGCACCGGCAACATGATGCAGCCGCAGCTGGCGGAAAAAATCCGCAAGCGCACCGAAAAGCAGTTCCCGAACGGCATTGAGCCGTCAGGCACCGATGCGCTGCGCTTTACCCTGGCGGCGCTGGCCTCAACCGGCCGCGATATCAACTGGGATATGAAGCGCCTTGAGGGCTACCGCAACTTCTGTAACAAACTGTGGAACGCCAGCCGCTTCGTGCTGATGAACACCGAAGATCAGGATTGCGGTCAGAACGGCGGCGAAATGACGCTGTCGCTGGCGGATCGCTGGATCCTCGCCGAGTTTAACAACACGGTGAAAGCATACCGTGAGGCGCTGGACAGCTACCGTTTCGATATCGCTGCTAACCTGCTGTATGACTTCACCTGGAACCAGTTCTGCGACTGGTATCTGGAGCTGACTAAACCGGTAATGAACAGCGGCAGCGAAGCGGAACTGCGCGGCACGCGCAATACGCTGGTAACGGTGCTGGAAGCGCTGCTGCGCCTCGCCCATCCGATCATTCCGTTTATCACCGAGACCATCTGGCAGCGTGTGAAAGTGCTGAAAAACATCAGCGACGACACCATCATGCTGCAACCCTTCCCGCAGTTCGACGCGGCGAAACAGGATGCGGAAGCGATGGCGGATATCGAGTGGATGAAGCAGGCGATCGTTGCAGTGCGTAATATCCGCGCCGAGATGAATATTGCCCTGAGCAAGCCGCTCGACGTGCTGCTGCGTGACTGCTCGCCTGCGGCCCTGCGCCGCGTAGAGCAGAACCGCAATTTCCTGTCGCGCCTGGCGCGTCTGGAGAGCCTGACCATCCTGCCTGCGGGCGAGAAAGGCCCGGTTTCCGTGACGAAAATCGTCGAAGGCGCCGAGCTGCTGATCCCGATGGCGGGCCTGGTGGACAAGGCGGCAGAGCTGGAGCGTCTGGCGAAAGAGCTGGGCAAACTTGACGTTGAGATCGAGAAGATTCAGGTCAAACTGGCGAACGAGGGCTTTGTGGCGCGCGCGCCGGAAGCCGTTGTGGCGAAAGAGCGCGAGCGCGTGGCCGAGCTGGAACAGTCAAAAGCAAAACTGATTGAACAGCAGGCAGTGATTGCGGCATTGTAAGCGTCTGAGTCTGACAGCTTAAAAACCAAAGCCGGGCTTGCCCGGCTTTATTATTTTAACCGGAAAAGATTATGACGACTTCCACACTGCGGCTTGCGCTTCATCTGCGCCCCATCAGCGCCGCCGACAATCCTTATATCGCACAGGTCATCCGCGCCGTTTCGGCTGAGTTCGGCCTGACGGCTGACAAAGGCTATACCGTCGCCGATCCGCAGCTCGACAGCCTGTATGAACTCTACAGCGCCGAGCACAGCGCCTACTGGATTGTGGAGCATCGGGGGAAAGTGATGGGTGGCGGTGGCATCGCCCCGCTCGCCTGTAGCGCGCCCGATATTTGCGAGCTGCAAAAGATGTACTTTATGCCGGACGTGCGCGGCTTCGGCGTGGCGCGCGAGCTGGCGCTGCGCGCAATGGAACATGCGCGCCAGCGCGGTTTCCGTCGCTGCTATCTGGAAACCACCGGCAGCTTAACGCGCGCGATTAAGCTCTATGAGTCGCTGGGCTTTGAACGCATCGACAACGCGCTCGGCTGCACCGGCCACGGCGACTGCGAATACCGAATGCTGAAAACGCTGTAAACTCAAAATGCCGGAACGCCACTGTGGAAACGCAGCTCGCTGTCCGGCTCGCTAATCAGCTTCGCCTCCGCTTCACCAATCGCCTTTACGCGCGACGCAATCTCCTTCGGTGAGATCTGTGCCGCCAGGGTTAAATAGTCCTGATAATGGCGCGCTTCTGAACGCAGCAGCGAGATATAGAACTTTTCCAGCTCCGCATCGAGATAAGGCGCAAGGCTGGCAAAGCGCTCGCAGGAACGCGCCTCAATGTAGGCGCCGCAAATCAGCTTATCCACCAGCGTATCTGGCTCATGCGTCGTGATTTCTCGCAGCAGCCCTTTAGCGTAGCGACTCGACGTAATTTTGTGGTAGGGCAAGCCGCGCGCCTGCATGATCTCCCATACCTGATAAAAGTGGTGCAGCTCCTCTTTGATCAGCAGCACCATCTTCTCCACCAGATCGTCTGCCCAGGGCAGCTCGTTGCGCACGATAATGCTTTTGGTCAGGTTTTTATGGGCGTGAATAAACTGGCTGTCGGGATGCTCGCGGAAAATGAAATCTTCATAAGGTTTCAGCCAGGCAAGGATCGCCTCGCCGCTCGGCTTGTCGGCGACATACTTACGAATTAGCCAGGTCGCCGTCTGTGCCGCTTTCAGTTCGCAGACCAGATGGTCAGTCAGCAGCAGCGTCAGGTTTTCGGGTTTGCGCGCCTCATCAATCCAGGCTTGCGGCGTACGGCAGAGTAAAAACTGATGGATAGGTTCAAGCAGCGGTGCGTAGTTCATGTCGGTTCAGAAGGCAGAAGTGCAACAAGGCGGAGCGCACGGCTCCGCCAGCAAAATCAGTGGCGTACGCCGGTATCTTCATCGTCGTCGATGACATCGCCGTCATCTTCGTCGTCTTCATCTTCGGCGTCGGGATCTTCAAAGTAAGTGCCCCAGCCGTCGTAGTCGACGTTATATTTGCCTACCAGGTTAACCAGCTGCTCAACCTGCGCGTCAATCAGCTCAGGCTTAAGCGCCGACTCACTGAGGATATCGACGCACATCACCGTGGTGCCATCCTCCAGCTCCAGTTCTTCCGGCTCGGTAACTTCGTAGCCCAGCTTAAACGCGTCGACCGCCGCTTTTTCCAGCGAGTCAAAGTTGTTGCAGGAGAGATGATGCTCAATGGTATAGAGCGCATCCGGATCGCTACCATCTTCCAGCAGCTCGTCAATGATCACGCGCGTCTCTTCACGCTGCTCTTCCAGCAATGCTTCATATGCCATGGCGAATTCCCCTCAGTGTGCGGCAATAAACAAGTATTTTCCCACACTGCCCGGCGCGCCACTACTCAAAACAGAAAGTTTCTTTACGCTGGGGTTGAAAATGAATAATCATACGTTTAAATTGAATTTTCATTCAACAAGAATGGACGCACTGGAGACTGTTATGAGTCAGCTTTTTCAACGCCACTTCCTTCGGCTGCTGGATTTCACCCCGGCCGAGATCGCTTCCCTGCTCGACCTCGCCGCTGAATTAAAACGCGCTAAGAAAAACGGTAGCGAAACCCAGCGCCTGACAGGCAAAAACATCGCGCTCATCTTCGAAAAAGACTCGACCCGTACCCGATGCTCTTTCGAAGTTGCCGCTTACGATCAGGGCGCTAACGTCACTTATCTCGGCCCAAGTGGTAGCCAGATCGGCCACAAAGAGTCGATGAAGGATACCGCGCGCGTGCTGGGCCGCATGTATGACGGCATCCAGTATCGCGGCTACGGCCAGCCGCTGGTGGAGACACTGGCGGAATTTGCTGGCGTGCCGGTGTGGAATGGCCTGACGACCGAGTTTCACCCTACGCAGCTGCTGGCTGACCTGCTTACCATGCAGGAGCATCTGCCGGGCAAAAAGCTGAATGAGATGACGCTGGTTTACGTCGGCGACGCGCGCAATAACATGGGCAACAGCATGCTGGAAGCCGCTGCGGTGACGGGTCTGGATCTGCGTCTGGTTGCACCGAAAGGCTGCTGGCCGGAAGCTGAGCTGGTCGAAACCTGCCGCCAGGCAGCGCAGAAAACCGGTGGCAAAATTACCCTGACCGAAGAGATTGCCGAAGGCGTCAAGGGCGCGGACTTTATCTATACCGACGTCTGGGTCTCCATGGGCGAAGCCAAAGCGGTGTGGGAAGAGCGTATTGCGCTGCTGCGCGGCTACCAGGTCAATCAGGCGATGCTGCAGCTGACCGGCAACCCGCAGGTGAAGTTCCTGCACTGCCTGCCCGCTTTCCATGACGATCAGACCACGCTGGGCCGTCAGATGGCCGAGCAGTACGACCTGCACAACGGTATGGAAGTCAGCGACGAGGTGTTTGAATCGGAGCACAGTATTGTGTTCGACCAGGCGGAAAACCGCATGCACACCATTAAAGCGGTAATGGTGGCGACGCTGAGCCAGGCGTAAAGCTCCGCAATCGTTTTCGCTTGATGCAAACTGCCGGACGCGTATAATGCGCCCCAGTTTGCCGGGAGGAAACATGCAACAGCGCAGCGTAAACATTCACGCGACATCACGCCTGACCGCAGGCGGCGCACCTGTTTCTTTCCGTCATCAACCCGATCGTAGAAAAGCCCCTTAATCAGGGGCTTTTTTTTGTCCGCAATTCGGCAGCGCAGAGAGGCGAGCTATGGCTAACCCTTTATATCGAAAGCATATTATCTCAATTAACGATCTCAGCCGCGACGAGCTGGAACTGGTGCTGCATACCGCCGCGCAGCTCAAAGCCCGCCCGCAGCCGGAGCTGCTAAAGCATAAGGTGATCGCCAGCTGCTTCTTTGAGGCCTCAACGCGCACGCGCCTGTCATTTGAAACCGCGATTCATCGTCTTGGCGCGTCGGTGGTCGGCTTTGCTGACGGCAGCAATACCTCGCTCGGCAAAAAAGGCGAAACCCTGGCGGATACTATTTCCGTCATTGGCACCTACGTCGACGCCATTGTGATGCGCCATCCGCAAGAGGGTGCGGCGCGCCTCGCTACCGAATTCTCCGGCGGCGTACCGATCCTGAACGCGGGCGATGGGGCGAACCAGCATCCGACGCAAACGCTGCTCGATCTCTTCACTATCCGCGAGACGCAAAGCCGCCTGGACAACCTGAGCATCGCGATGGTCGGCGACCTGAAATATGGCCGCACCGTGCACTCCCTGACGCAGGCGCTGGCGAAGTTTGACGGCAACCGCTTCTACTTTATCGCACCCGACGCGCTGGCGATGCCGGCTTATATCACCGATACGCTGGACGAGCGCGGCATTGTCTGGTCGCGCCACGACAGTATTGATGACGTGATCCCGCACGCCGACATCCTCTATATGACGCGCGTACAGAAAGAGCGCCTCGACCCGTCAGAGTACGCCAACGTGAAAGCGCAGTTTATCCTGCGCGCCGCAGACCTGGCTGACGCGCGTGACAATATGAAGGTGCTGCACCCGCTGCCGCGCGTCGACGAGATCGCCACCGATGTGGATAAAACGCCCTACGCCTGGTATTTCCAGCAGGCCGGCAACGGCATTTACGCGCGTCAGGCTCTGCTGGCGCTGGTCCTCAATAGCGAACTGGATCTGTAAGGAGCAATCGCCATGACGCATGACAACAAATTACAGGTAGAAGCGATTAAGCGCGGCACGGTTATCGACCACATTCCGGCGCAGGTTGGGTTTAAGCTGCTGTCGCTGTTCCGTCTGACCGAAACCGATCAGCGCATCACCATCGGCCTTAATCTGCCCTCCGGCGAGATGGGACGCAAAGATCTGATCAAGATTGAGAACACCTTTCTCACCGAAGATCAGATCAATCAGCTGGCGGTTTACGCGCCGCACGCCACCGTCAACCGCATTGATGATTACGAAGTTGTGGCAAAGATTGCACCCGCGCTGCCGGATCGCATTGAGCGTGTGCTGACCTGCCCTAACGGCAACTGCATTAGCCGCAGCGAGCCGGTTTTCTCCAGCTTCGCGGTGAAAAAGCGCGACGAAGAAGTGCTGCTGACCTGCAAATATTGCGAGAAAGCCTTCGCGCATCACGTCGTGCTCGGCCACTGGTAATCGCTTTGCCTCTCCCTATAATGGGTCGATGTTTCTCGCCAGCGGCGGTCAGCCGCCGCTGCGTCACTCTTAAGGAGCAAGTATGTCTCGCGAAATCAGTACGGAAAAAGCACCAGCAGCAATCGGTCCCTATGTGCAGGGCGTGGATCTGGGCAACATGATCATCACCTCCGGTCAGATCCCGGTCGATCCGGCCACCGGCGCGGTAGCGGACGATGTTTCTGCCCAGGCGCGCCAGTCGCTGGAAAACGTCAAGGCGATCGTTGAGGCGGCGGGCTTGCAGGTAGGCGATATCGTGAAAACCACGGTTTTCGTTAAAGACCTTAACGACTTCGCGACCGTTAACGCCACCTACGAAGCTTTCTTCACCGAGCATAATGCCAGCTTCCCGGCACGCTCCTGTGTGGAAGTGGCGCGTCTGCCGAAAGATGTGAAAATTGAGATTGAAGCAATCGCGCTGCGTCGCTGATTGTATTGCGCGCGCTGCCCGACAGCGCGCGTACGCCACTCTTCTCTTCTTTGTTCCAGGTCAACTCCGCTGCGATTAAATCAACTTCTTGTCCATATGTAGTAGCTAAAATCCTTCCAGGCACAATATGTAGCTAACGGAGAGAGCATGGCAAGAGTAGTAGTGAAGCGCGACGGCTGTCGTTCTGCCTTTGACGCAGCAAGAATTGAGGCTGCCGTCGCGGCGGCGGCGAGCGCAGCGCAGGTTAATGACAAAAACTGGTGCGCCACCGTCGCACAGCGCGTCAGTGAAAAACTCGCCGACCACGCTGAAGTCGATATTCGCGATATCCAGTTTGCGGTCGAAGAGACGCTGATGGGCGGCCCTTATCCACAGCTGGCGCGCGCCTATATCGAATACCGCCACGATCGCGACGTCGCGCGCGAGCAGCGCGGCAAGCTGCACCACGCTATCCGTGGGCTGGTTGAGCAAACCAATGCCGCACTGCTCAACGAAAATGCCAACAAAGACAGCAAAGTCATTCCGACGCAGCGCGATCTGCTGGCCGGGATCGTGGCGAAACACTATGCACAGCAGCAGCTCCTGCCGCGCGATGTCGTGCAGGCGCACGAGCGCGGCGAGATCCACTATCACGACCTCGACTATTCGCCCTTCTTTCCCATGTTTAACTGCATGCTGATCGATCTGAAAGGCATGCTCACCAACGGCTTCAAGATGGGCAATGCTGAGATCGAGCCGCCGAAATCGATCGCCACCGCGACGGCCGTGACCGCGCAGATCATTGCCCAGGTCGCCAGCCATATTTACGGCGGCACCACCATTAACCGCATCGACGAAGTGCTGGAACCCTTTGTGCTGCTTAGCATGGATAAACACCGTGCCGTGGCTGCTGAATGGCATATCCCCGATGGGGAAGCCTATGCGCGGGCGCGCACGGAGAAAGAGTGCTACGACGCTTTCCAGTCGCTGGAGTATGAGGTCAACACGCTGCACACCGCTAACGGCCAGACGCCATTCGTCACCTTCGGCTTCGGGCTCGGCACCAGCTGGGCGGCGCGCCTGATCCAGCAGTCTATCCTGCGCAACCGCATTGCCGGGCTGGGAAAAAACCATAAAACCGCCGTATTTCCCAAGCTGGTATTCGCCATCCGCGAAGGGCTAAACCGCCGCCCGGGCGATGCCAACTATGACATCAAGCAGCTGGCGCTGGAGTGCGCCAGCAAGCGCATGTACCCCGATATTCTTAACTACGATCAGGTCGTGAAAGTGACCGGCTCCTTTAAAACACCGATGGGCTGCCGCAGTTTTCTCGGCGTCTACGAAGAGAACGGCGTTGAAATCCACGATGGGCGCAATAACCTGGGCGTCATCAGCCTCAATCTGCCGCGCATCGCGCTGGAAGCGAAAGGCGATGAGGCGCGCTTCTGGACGCTGCTCGACGCACGGCTGGCGCTGGCTAAGCGCGCACTGATGACGCGCATCGCCAGGCTGGAGAAAACCAAAGCGCGCGTGGCCCCCATCCTCTATATGGAAGGTGCCTGCGGTGTGCGGCTTAACGCCGATGACGAGGTCGGTCCTGTTTTCCGCAACGGCCGCGCCTCGCTATCGCTCGGCTATATCGGCCTGCATGAAACGCTTAACGCGCTCAGCAACGGCGCACACCACCCTTATGACGATCCTGCGCTGCGTGCTAAGGGCGTTGAGATTGTGGCGCACCTGCGCGCCGCTACCGACGCCTGGAAAGCCGAAACCGGCTATGGCTTCAGCCTGTACAGCACGCCAAGCGAAAACCTGTGCGACCGCTTCTGTCGCCTGGATGCCGCACAGTTTGGCGTCGTGCCCGGCGTGACCGACAAAGGCTACTACACCAACAGCTTCCACCTCGACGTCGAGAAAAAGGTCAATCCTTACGACAAGATCGACTTCGAGGCGCCCTATCCGCCGCTGGCTAACGGCGGATTCATCTGTTACGGCGAATATCCCAACGTGCAGCACAACCTTAAGGCGCTCGAGGATGTGTGGGACTACAGCTACGATCGTGTGCCCTATTACGGCACCAATACGCCGATTGATGAATGTTATGAGTGCGGCTTTACGGGTGAATTTAGCTGCACCAGCCGCGGCTTTACCTGCCCCAACTGTGGCAATCACGATCCGGCACGCGTCTCGGTCACGCGCCGCGTCTGCGGCTATCTCGGCAGCCCGGATGCGCGGCCATTCAACGCCGGGAAACAGCAAGAGGTGCAGCGGCGCGTTAAACATCTGGAGAGCGGGCCGCTGGGATGATGCATATTCATCGCTACTATGATGTCGACATTGTTAACGGCCCCGGCACGCGCTGTACGCTGTTCGTGGCCGGATGCGAGCATCAGTGCCGTGGCTGCTATAACCAGAGCACCTGGCGGCTCGACTCCGGCACGCCTTTTACCCTGGAGATGGAAGAGCGCCTGATTACCGACTTGCTGGACACGCGCATCCGGCGTCAGGGGCTGTCGCTGAGCGGCGGCGATCCGCTGCATCCGCACAACGTGCCGCATATCCGGCGGCTGGTGAAGCGCGTGCGTGCCGAATGCCCCGGTAAGGACATCTGGCTGTGGACCGGCTACCAGCGCGCCGGGCTTAACCGCGCGCAGCGTGAGGTACTGGCTTATATCGACGTGCTGATTGACGGGCGCTTCGTCGAAGCGGAAAAAGATGCCACCCTGCTGTGGCGCGGCAGCCGCAACCAGGTTATCTGGGATCTGAGCCAGGAGCGTCTCTAGCGCGGTATCTGGCCTGATTCAATAATCTCGATTTTTTCGCCGCACGGCTGAAACGCCCGTTCGTGCATGCACTTCGCCACCGCCAGTGCAGAGACTGCGCGCCAGTTGCCAGGCAATAGGCTGAACAGCGGTGCCAGCATACTTTCTCCGGTACGTTTATGTTTGCGTTCGCCCAGCAACAGTGAGGGGCGAACCAGCGTCAGGCGCGGCCAGCCTTGATGGCGCAGCGCGTTCTCCATTTCGCCTTTCACCCGGCTATAGAAAAAAGGCGAATGGCGGTTCGCACCGTGTGCGCTCACCACTACCATCTGCTTCGCGCCCAGCCGCAGCCCGTTTAAACCGGTATCCACCACCAGCGTATAGTCAGCGTGCAAAAACGCCGCCTTACTGCCTGCCTGTTTGCGCGTGGTGCCAAGGCAGCAAAATACGCTGTCAACCGCCAGACTGAGCGGCCGCAGTACGTCGGTTAAATCGGCCTCAACCGGATTAACCACTTTTCGCATGGGCGGCAGCGGCCGACGCGTGGGTGCAATAATTTCATTGACGCGCGCGTCTTCTACCAGCAAGCGCAGCAGATGCGCGCCCACCAGCCCCGTTGCGCCGGTCAGTAATACTCGATGCATGCCGCCTCCTGCTAACCTGTTGCTGTTACTCTAAAATATAGTCAGCTTTTGCCGCCCGGCTTGCTTTTTCAGCACAAACAACCAGGCTTAACCTGTTCACCAGGATAGCGCATCGTGCGCAAACCATCATGAGGAGGAATAAATGAGCAAGAAGATTGCGGTGTTGATTACCGACGAATTTGAAGACTCAGAATTTACCTCACCGGCCGACGCTTATCAGCAAGCGGGCTTTGAGGTGGTGACTATTGAGAAAGAGGCGGGTAAAACCGTGACGGGCAAACAGGGTGAAGCGCAGGTGAAGATTGACCGCGCCATCGACGAGGTGAGCCCGGCTGAGTTCGACGCGCTGCTGCTGCCCGGCGGCCATTCGCCAGATTCACTGCGTAGTGATGACCGCTTTGTTGCCTTTACCAAAGAATTTGTTGCCAGTGGCAAACCGATTTTCGCTATTTGTCACGGCCCGCAGCTGCTAATCAGCGCCAACGGCGTACGCGGCCGCAAAATGACCTGTGTGAAGGCGATTGCTATCGACCTGCGTAATGCCGGCGCCGACTTCTATGATGAAGAAGTGATCGTGGATGACGACCGCCTCGTCACCAGCCGCACGCCAGAAGATTTGCCCGCCTTCAACCGTGAGTCGCTGCGTATTCTACAGGCATCATAATGCCCTCTTCCCTTTCCCTGCCGGGAAAGGGATTTACCTTTCTTCGCGTCGCCAGACGATTTTCTTGCCGAATCCCAGCGCATTATCTGTCATCTTGACCTCATCCAGCCGGATCTCCCACAGCGGTGCAGAGACCTTGCGCGCCACCGGGAAGCGTTTCTGATAGATCTTCCGTGCCTGCGTTTCCGCTTCACCGCTCAGCAAAGCGATTTCTCCGCGATACTGTACCCCTTTTATCAGCAGCACGGTTTTAGGCTGGCCGTTCACCGTACCTGCCACCTGAGGATTCGCCTGTAACAGCACGCCATGGCGCGTATCGGGTTCGGTCATCAGCCAGAACGCCATGCTTGCCTCATTGAACACGTAAAAACAGTTGGCGCACCAGAGATCGTCGTCCGTATAGCAACAGAGAGAAAGCACATGCTGTTTTTTCAGGTAACGTACCAGATGGGAATGGTCAGACACGCTGTATTGCTCCATGCAAACATCGCCGGATAGCCGCCGCGTCGCGGGCGCGCTACACTGCCCGGCAGTTAAATTTCAGGGATTCATATGATGAACGAGGGCTGGCAGCTCTATATCGTACAGACCGCCGCAGGCGTGCTCTACACCGGCATCTCTACCGATGTGGCGCGGCGTGTAGAGCAGCATCAGAGCGGACGCGGCGCGCGTGCTTTGCGCGGCAGAGGCCCGCTGGCGCTGGTCTATCGCTGCGACGCTGGCGATCGTGCTGAGGCGTCGCGCCTGGAGTACCGGGTTAAGCAGCTTAGCCGCCAGCAAAAGCTGCGGCTGGTCGCGCATCAGCCCGGCTGCCTTGAGAGCTGGCTTACTCAAAACGGTTGAAAGGCTCGGCAAACTCCACCTGACCTTCTGCGCCCACAAAGGCGTCATCCGCCAGACGATAAACCTGGAATGCTGCCTCGGTGCCCTGCCAGCGGCAGTGCACCGCGTGGCGCGCCGCCGGTTCGAATCCGAAACGGTTGAAGTAAGCGGGATCGCCTAACACCACTACCGCGCTATAGCCAAATTCGTTCAGCGTATCGAGTCCGGCGTAGATCAGTTGCTCACCGATTTTCTGCCCGCGTACGCTTTCATCCACCGCCAGCGGTGCCAGGCCGACCCAGTTACGATCTTCGCCCTGTAACATCACCGGGCTAAATGCGGCATAGCCCAGCACCTGGCCTTCGTCGTCAGTTGCCACTACGCCCAGCGTTAACAGCCCATCTTCCCGCAGTTGCTGAACCAGTTCGGCTTCCGCTTCAGTCTTGAAGCTGCGTCTTAACAAACCGTCGATGCTTGCCGCGTCGACCCCTATTTCTGTGCGAATTAACATACACTCTCCGCGCGCGCCTGTGCGGCCTTCGCGTCCTGTTTCATTCCTGCTTCAACAAACGCAGCCAGTTGCTGCAGTCCCGTGCGCAACGCCGTGGGCATGGCCTCAAGCTCCAGAGCATCCATCAGGTTTTTCACCTCCAGTCCCAGCTCTGTGTCGCCTTCGATCACCAGACGACGCTGGAAAAACAACATATCGGGATCCGCTTTGCGGGCGGCGACCAGCAGCAGATCGTTGGCATTGCCGCGAAACCAGACGTCGGCTTCCGCATCCTGCACAACCTTGAGCTGGCCCTCTTCAATGGTGGTAATCCAGCGTAAACTGACATCGGCAATCTCAATGCCCAGATGACGCGCCTGCAGAAAGTCTAACTCACCTTCCGCTAAAGCATGGCGAAATTGCCAGTTTAGGAGTTGTTGCAGAAAAGCCCTTTTAATCGGGAATGGGGTAAGTGAAATCGGTAACGACAGGATTTTTGGACCTTTTTTCACTAACTCAGCACGGAACTGTTCGAACACGGGCGTCTCTCCCTTCAGAAAATTTCAGGTATATTGCCATATCCGCCAGGGCGCGCCGCAGCCTGGATCAATAATTTTACTGCCCTGCCAGACGAAATTTCCGCCATCTGCGTCACCAACTGGCGATTCACTGCCTCAAATCAACATTTATCGCCAGCCGCTTGCCTAGACTCGACGCCTTCTCCCGTCGACGAGGAATCATTATGGAACTGCTGTGTCCGGCCGGGAATTTACCCGCCGTGCGTTCAGCGGTAGAGAATGGTGCTGATGCGGTGTATGTCGGACTGAAAGATGACACCAACGCGCGCCACTTTGCCGGTCTGAACTTTACCGACAAAAAGCTGCTGGAAGCGGCGCGCTATCTGCACCAGCATCGCCGTAAATTACATGTCGCTATTAATACCTTTGCCCATCCTGACGGTATGGATCGCTGGCAGCGCGCCATTGATGTGGCGGCGCAAAACGGCGCGGATGCGCTGATTCTTGCCGATGTCGCCACGCTGGAGTATGCGGCGCGGCGCTATCCGGAGGTGGAGCGCCATCTGTCAGTGCAGGCCTCCGCCACTAACCTTGAGGCGGTGCGCTTCTACCATCGTCACTTCTCGCTGAGCCGCGTGGTGCTGCCACGCGTACTGTCGCTGCATCAGGTTAAACAGCTGGCGCGCGAAACGCCGGTGCCGCTCGAAGTGTTTGCCTTTGGCAGCCTGTGCATCATGGCGGAAGGCCGCTGCTACCTCTCCTCCTGGCTGACCGGCGAGTCGCCCAATAGCGCGGGTGCCTGCTCGCCGGCGAAGTTTGTACGCTGGCAGCAAACGCCCAACGGCCTGGAGTCGCGTCTTAACGATGTGTTGATTGACCGCTATGCGCCAGACGAAAGCGCAGGCTATCCCACGCTGTGCAAAGGACGCTATCAGGTCGATGGCCAGCGCTATCACGTACTGGAGGAGCCCACCAGCCTCAATACGCTGACGCTGCTGCCGGATCTGCTGCGCGCAGGCATCGCGTCCGTGAAGATCGAAGGACGCCAGCGCAGCCCGGCCTACGTGGCGCAGGTGGCGCGCGTCTGGCGTCAGGCAATTGACCGCTGTAAAAGCGCGCCGGAGAACTTTGCGGTTACCGACGCGTGGATGGCCGCGCTGGATGAGCTGTCGGAAGGCTCGCAGACCACGCTGGGTGCTTATCATCGTGAATGGCAGTAAGGAGAACAGGATGCAATATGCGATCGGCCCTGTGCTGTGGTACTGGCCAACAGAACAGCTGGCGGCGTTTTATCAGCAGGCCGCCAGTAGTAGTGCAGATATCGTCTATCTCGGCGAAGCGGTGTGCAGTAAACGGCGCGCCACCTCTTATCAACGCTGGATGGAACTGGCACGCGAACTGGCAGCCAGCGGCAAGCAGGTCGTGCTGAGCACGCTGGCGCTGCTGCAATCGCCTTCAGAGCTGAAAGAGCTGAAACGCTACGTTGATAACGGCGAGTTCCTGATTGAGGCAAACGACTTTGGCACAGTAAATATGGCGGCCGAACGGAAGTTGCCGTTTGTCGCCGGGCCTACGCTCAACGTGTATAACGTTGAAACGCTGCATCTGCTGGTGAAAGAGGGCATGACGCGCTGGTGCATGCCGGTTGAGATGTCGCGCGACTGGCTGCTACAGCTGTTACAGCAGAGCGAGGCGCGCGGCATTCGCAGCCAGTTTGAAGTGGAGGTGCTGGGCTATGGTTACCTGCCGCTGGCGCTGTCGGCACGCTGCTTTACCGCGCGCGCCGAACATCGCGCCAAAGATGACTGTCAGACCTGCTGTATCAACTACCCTAACGGCCGTCGCGTTCATTCACAGGAAGGCCAGCAGGTGTTTGTGTTGAACGGTATTCAGACCATGAGCGGCTACTGCTATAACCTCGGCAATGATTTAGCGGGTATGCAGGGCTGGGTCGATGTTTTGCGTTTGTCGCCGCAAAGTAGCGAGACGATGAGCGAAATCGCCCGCTTCCGCGCCAATGAAACGGGTCAGGCACCCTTAATGGTGGCCCGAGGTAATGACTGTAACGGCTACTGGCGTAAAGTCGCTGGCATGACGCTGGCTTCATCATCCTGAAAGGCACATACAGGCTAGCCGCCTGCCGTTGTTAGCAGTTTTAATATGGGCATTATTACGTAATACTGGTTGGTGCAGGTCAATCATCACCTGCGCCATACCCAACTGGAGTGCCCATGTCTGAGAAAAAAACCCTTCGTCTTTCTGTGCTGGATCTGGCACCGATTCCTCAAGGCTCAACCGCGCGCGATGCCTTCCATACCTCGCTGGCGCTGGCGCGCCAGGCGGAAGCGTTGGGCTATGAGCGTTACTGGCTGGCCGAACACCATAATATGACTGGCATCGCCAGCGCGGCGACCTCGGTATTAATCGGCTATCTGGCAGCCAATACCACTACCCTGCATCTGGGATCGGGCGGCATTATGCTGCCAAACCACGCGCCGCTGGTGATCGCCGAACAGTTCGGCACGCTGGCCTCGCTTTATCCCGGCCGCATCGATTTAGGGCTCGGCCGCGCGCCAGGCTCCGACCAGCGCACCATGATGGCGCTGCGCCGTCATCTTTCCAGCATCCAGGCTGACACCTTCCCGGAAGATGTCCAGGAGCTGATTAACTGGTTTGACGCTGATGAGGATGCGCAACCGCCGGTTCAGCCGGTTCCTGGACTGGGCATGAAGATTCCAGTCTGGCTGCTGGGTTCCAGCCTTTACAGCGCGCAGCTGGCGGCCCAGCTCGGCCTGCCGTTTGCCTTCGCATCGCACTTTGCGCCCGATCTGCTGTTCCAGGCGCTGCATCTTTATCGTGAAAAATTCCAGCCGTCAGCGCGTCTGGAAAAACCCTATGCCATGGTTTGTATCAACGTGGTCGCTGCCGACAGCGAGCGCGATGCGCGCTTCCTGTTTACTTCGCAGCAGCAGCAGTTTATCAACCTGCGCCGCGGCAAACCGGGCCCGCTGCCTGCACCCGTGGAAAATATGGATAACCTGTGGTCACCGTCAGAACAGTATGGGGTACAGCAGGCGCTGAGTATGTCGCTGGTAGGTGATACGGATAAGGTGCGTCACGGCCTGGCTGCGCTGATGCGTGAGACCCAGGCGGATGAGATTATGGTCAACGGCCAGATCTTCGATACCGACGCGCGTCTGCGCTCTTTCGCCATTGCGATGGAAGCCGCCCGTTCGCTCTAGTCCCTGCGGCGGTGGGCGCGACTATTCCGGCCCCACCGCCAGCTGACGAACGTCGCGCGCCGGAGACTGCCCGTAAAAACGGCTGTACTCCCGGCTAAACTGCGACGCGCTCTGATACCCCACGCGATAACCCGCCGTTCCTGCATCCAGCTTATCTACCATCATCAGACGCCGCGCCTCATTGAGGCGTAGCTGCTTCTGATACTGCATCGGTGTCATCGCGGTGACGGCTTTGAAATGATGGTGCAGCGAAGAGGGGCTCATGCCGACGCTGCTGGCGAGCCGATCGATTTTGAGCGGCTGGTGGAAGTTCTCGCGCAACCAGCGCGCCGCGCGCGCCACTTTGTTACCTGGCCGCTCCGCCAGCGCCATATTGAGAATGCGTCCGCCTTCCGGTCCGGTCAGCAGACGATAAAAGATCTCCTGCTCAATAAGCGGTGCCAGCGCAGCAATATCCTGCGGCTGGTCCAGCAGACGAACCAGGCGGATTACCGCATCCACCAGCAGCGGCGAGACCTTGTGCGCAGCGATACCGCGCTCGGTGCGCGCTTCCGTTTGCGCTGCCGTGAGCGGAAAGGTATCAAGATAGTGCATCAGCCGTGATTCATTGATAGCGATGCCGATACCAAGATTGGGCTCCTCCGGCGTCGCGACCGTCACGCAGGAGCGCACCGGCATATCCATGGTCACCAGCAGCAAATCACCAGGACCGTAATGAATGACCTCTTCGCCCATACGCAGCGCTTTTCCGCCCTGCGCCACCAGTGCAAAGCTGGCCCATTGAGCATGATGAGTGGGTTCGGAAGGGCGTGAACTGCGGCCAAAAAAGAGAAAATCAATAGCGCTTTCGTGGCGGCCATCTTCTGTAGCATGACGAGCAATAAGCTGTGCCAGATGCTGTAACTGCGCCGGTTGCGCCATATCTTTTCTCCTCTGTGGCCGCAAATGTTGGGTTTCCAGCATGTTACCTGAACCACTCTACAACGCAGCCGTCTTGCGGCCAGATTTGCAGGATCGTGCAAGAGACTTGCAGGATTGCGCTACCGCCCAACCGGCCTGGAAGCGCATATTTTGCAAACGCGATAATCAAGTGGAGAGACGATATGAAAGCACTTGAAGGAAAAATTGCGCTGGTTACGGGTGGCTCGAAAGGGATAGGCGCGGCGATTGCAACAACCTATGCCGCGGCTGGCGCGCGCGTGGTGGTCAACTATCGGCAGGACGAGGTCGGTGCGGCCGATGTGGTGAGCGACATCCGTACGCTGGGCAGCGACGGAATGGCCATCCAGGCAGATATCTCCAGGGAAGCCGATGTGGTACGCCTGTTCGATACTACGCAGGCGCATTTCGGCGTGCCGGATATTGTGGTGAATAATGCTGGCCAGTTTCATCACGGTGCGTTTAGCGACCTGAGCCTGCCTGAAATGCAGCAGCAGCTCAATGTGAATGTGCTGGGCACGCTGCTGGTTTGCCAGCAGGCGGCGCAGCGTTTTCCTGCGCACGGCGGCTGCATTATTAACCTGAGCGCGCTTGATAGTCAGCACAGCACGCCAGGCTCCGTGCTCTGGGCAACGACCAAAGGCGCGATTGATACGCTGACGCAGGGGCTGGCGCGTGAACTGGGGCCGCGCAATATCCGCGTCAATGCGCTGGCACCCGGCATTATCATGACAGAAGGTTTACTGGCCGCGAAAAAGCTCAATCCACAGCTCAAAGCCCAGCTGCTGGCGGCGACTCCGCTGGGACGCTTTGGACTACCGGAAGACGTGGCGCAGGTAGCGCTGTTCCTGGCCTCAGAGGAAGCTGCCTATGTGAGCGGCGAACGCATATTGATTGCTGGCGGCGCATAAGGCAAAAAAAAGGGAAGCCCGGAGGCTTCCCTTTCTATTTATCAGCAGGGCCGATAATTAGAACTCGCGACGACGCGGTGCAGCAGCAGCACCCTCTTCGCGACGCGGACCGCGACCGCCTTCACGGCTGAAGCTGCCACGTCCACCTTCACGACCGCCTTCGCGACGCTCGGAAGAGAAACGACGTCCGCCTTCACGACCACCTTCACGGTTGCCGCCGCCACGACGCTCGCCGCCGAAATCACGGCCACCGCCACGACGTTCGCCACGTGCTTCGCTCTGCGGCTGTGCATCGCCCAGCAGCTGCATATTCATCGGTTTATTGAGAATACGCGTGCGGGTGAAGTGCTGCAGAATATCGCCCGGCATACCTTTCGGCAGTTCGATCGTTGAGTGGGTACCGAACAGCTTGATGTTACCGATGTAACGGCTGCTGATGTCGCCTTCGTTAGCGATAGCGCCAACGATATGACGGACTTCAACGCCGTCATCGCGGCCCACTTCGATGCGATACAGCTCCATTTCGCCAACGTCACGACGCTCACGACGCGGACGGTCGCCGCCTTCGCGGTTGTCACGCGCTTCACGAGGCGCGCGACGGTCATCACGACGGTCGTCACGATCGCGGAACTCGCGACGCTGCGGACGCGGTGCATCCGGCTGTACGATCAGCGGGCGTTCGCCCTGTGCCATTTTCAGCAGTGCAGCGGCCAGCGTTTCCATATCCAGCTCGTCTTCGCCCTGCGGAGAAAGTTTCTCCAGCAGCGCACGGTACTGGTCCAGATCGCTGCTTTCCAGCTGCTGCTGTACGCGGCCAGCAAATTTCTCCAGACGACGAGTGCTCAGCAGCTCTGCATTCGGCAGCTCAACTTCTGGAATAGTCAGCTTCATGGTGCGTTCGATATTGCGCAGCAGACGACGCTCGCGGTTCTCAACGAACAGAATCGCACGGCCCGCACGGCCAGCACGGCCAGTACGGCCGATACGGTGAACGTAAGACTCAGCATCCAGCGGGATGTCATAGTTAACAACCAGGCTGATACGCTCAACGTCCAGACCACGCGCCGCAACGTCGGTAGCGATCAGGATGTCAAGGCGGCCATCTTTCAGACGCTCCAGCGTCTGCTCACGCAGCGCCTGGTTCATGTCGCCGTTCAGCGCGGCGCTGTTGTAACCGCTGCGCTCCAGCGCTTCAGCCACTTCCAGCGTAGCGTTTTTAGTACGTACGAAGATGATCGCAGCATCGAAGTCTTCTGCTTCGAGGAAACGCACCAGCGCGTCAGTTTTACGACCGTACGCGGTCCAGTAAGACTGGCTGATGTCCGGGCGCGTAGTCATGCTGGACTGAATGCGTACTTCCTGCGGATCTTTCATGAAACGCTTGGTGATACGACGAATCGCTTCCGGCATGGTCGCTGAAAAAAGCGCGGTCTGATGACCTTCCGGGATCTGCGCCATGATGGTTTCAACGTCTTCGATGAAGCCCATACGCAGCATTTCGTCCGCTTCGTCCAGCACCAGACCACGCAGGTTGGAGAGATCCAGCGTACCGCGTTTCAGGTGGTCAAGCAGACGACCCGGGGTGCCCACCACGATTTGCGGGCCCTGACGCAGCGCGCGCAGCTGCACGTCATAACGTTGACCACCGTACAGGGCAACGACGTTAACGCCACGCATATGTTTAGAAAATTCAGTCATTGCTTCAGCAACCTGAACCGCCAGTTCGCGGGTCGGTGCCAGCACCAGAATCTGCGGTGCGCGCAGAGAAGGATCGATGTTGTTTAGCAGCGGCAGCGAGAACGCCGCCGTTTTACCACTACCGGTCTGCGCCATGCCCAGCACGTCACGGCCCGCCAGCAGGTGAGGAATACACTCAGCCTGGATCGGAGAAGGCTTAACGTAGCCCATGCCGTTCAGTGATTCGAGGATGTCGGCGTTCAGGCCCA
>Ga0209371_1001040_pt1 | contig 20895 bp, 15 predicted proteins | sample AgamicAtAmrz_FD_187165 | JGI IMG/M metagenome (GOLD analysis project Ga0209371, IMG submission 187165) | Agave microbial communities from Guanajuato, Mexico - At.Am.rz (SPAdes) (version 2) | ecosystem: Host-associated > Plants > Roots > Rhizosphere | place: Guanajato, Mexico | collected 2012-06-07
TCGCTGGCAAAACGCAGCGTGGCCCAGGGCCGACCGTTGCAGCGCAGCAGCGCCAGCAGCCTGCGTTCCGGCTTATAGCGCAGGATGTTCAGCTCAAGACGCGCCCCGACGGCAATGTCAGGCAGCAAGCTGCGCAGCTGCGCGTCCCGCTCACGCGAGCCATTCAGCAAAGCGAGGCCGGGAAGCGCGCGATCGTGCTGTGGATAGCTCAGGATGATCCCCAGCTCGGGAATAGCCAGCGGGGCAAAAGGATCGCCGTTGTTAATGAGCTTTTGCCGTCTGGGATGCCGCCAGGAAACCTCGAAGCGCGTCAGCGTCAGCGCCTTGGCGGCCAGCCAGCGTCGCTGTCCGTCAGCGAACTGGAGGATCAGCGTTGCGACGCAGCTGGTGGCGGGTTTATAACGGATATAGTCGATTTTAAGCGAGCGCAGCCCGGCAAACGGCGGTAAAGCACGTATTTTTGCCGTCAGCAGATCTTCATCAAATAGCGCCGCCAGCCCCGGCAGGTCGCCGTCTTTCCCGATCGGTTCATGTTTATCCCGTAGCATAGGATACGTCCCTGTTGTTGCTTTGCTGTAGTGCCCACAGACAGGCGTAGCGCCCGCGCCTTTCCAACAGCAGCTCGTGCGTGCCCTGCTCAACGATTTCGCCCTCTTCCATTACGAGGATCCTCTGGGCTCGCGCGGCAAAGGAAAGGTTATGCGTTACGATAATCGTGGTGCGGCCAGCCATCAGCCGGGTCAGCGCGCCGGTCAACCGATGCTTGCTTTCGCAGTCCAGGCCCGTATCCGGCTCGTCCAGCAGCAGCACCGGGCTTTGCCTGACGGCGGCGCGTGCAATCGCGATACGCTGGCGCTGGCCGCCGGACAGCGAGTGTCCCCTTTCGCTGAGCACGGTGTCGTACCCCTGCGGCAGCCGCATAATAAACTCGTGCGCGCCTGCCAGCCTGGCGGCGGCGTAAACCTGTTCATCCGTCACGGCTTTCAGCGCCGCCATGGCAATATTTTCCCGAACGCTCAGGCCGAATAACAGGCTGTCCTGAGGCACATAGCTGATATTTTGCCGCACGCTTTTAATCGTACAGTGCCGAATATCCCGCCCGTCGAGCAGAATACGGCCCGCCTGCGGATCGTACAGCCGCAGCAGCAGGCTAAGCAGCGTGGATTTCCCCGTGCCGGAAGATCCGACAATAGCCAGCGACTCGCCGACGCCCAGGGAAAAGCTGATATGCCGCAGCGTGCCGTGCTGTTGCGAGGCCGAATAGCTAAAGCCGACGTCTTCGCAGCAGATTTCGCCGCGAACGCTGACCGTCTGCGCGTCCGGCCGATCGACAATTACCGGCCGGACATCCATCAGGCTGGTGACGCGCTCGCCTGCGGCCAGCGCTTTGGACAGGCGTCCGGCATATTTAGCGTACTCGCGCACGGGCCGAAATGAGTTTTTAAGGTAGGAGACAAAAATCAGCAAATCGCCGGGCGACATCCGGCTTTTCAATACTTCGCTTGCGCCATAATAGAGGACCGCTGCCGTGGCGAAAGCGATGATCAGATCGGCTTTCCGTTCCAGGCTCGCCAGCAGGCGACGGGACTGTACGTTTTGCCGCAGGCTTTTTACGTCGTCAACCGCGAAACGGCCGGCGGCGACGGACTCCAGCGACAGCGCCTGCACCACGCCTATCGCACCGAGAAATTCAGCGGCGCTGGCAGCCAGCGCCCCTTCCCGCTTGCGCTGATCGCGGCTGACCTTATGCACCTTCACGCTGGTGCGACGAATGCTGAACAGCAGCAGCGGCATCAACAACAGCGACAGCAGCGTCAGTTTCCAGTTGATATAGAGCATCATGCCGAACATGCCGGTCAGGATCAGGATATTCGCCAGCATGGGCACCATCGCCGTAATCATCGCCTCGCGCAGCATGCCGATATCGTTGATCAGCCGCGTGGTGAGATCGCCGCTCTTCGCCTGATGATGAAAGCTTAACGACAGGCTTTGCAGATGACTGAACAGCGCCTGACGAAGCATGCTGATGATGCGATTGCCCGCCATCGCCAGGCCGACGGTGCTCAGGTAGCTCAGGCCGGCTTTGACGGCGGCAATCAGGATGACGCTGCCGGCGCAAAGCAACAGCAGACCCGCCGCGCTAAAATGGCCAACCAGCGTATTCAGCCTGCCCGTAACCGGCGCGCCAGGCTGCGCCAGCACCTCGTCGATAATAAAGGCCAGCGGCCACGGCTCCAGCAGGCGCATGCCCGTCGCCAGCAGCAGGAAAAGGAACGAACGCACGATTAAGCCGCGCTGCTGGCGAAGCCAGGGAGCGAAACGGGCAGCAATGGGCAGCCAGGGCAGAGACATTAGCTTGCGCTCCCGACAGGCATTTGCGCCAACCGCAGCGTCTCGCTGACTATTTTATCCCAGCTGTGATGCTCCGTGACGAAGCGTCGGGCGGCTACCCCCAGGCGCTGGCGCAGCAAAGGCTGGTCCACCAGCTGCCGAAGCAAAACGCAAAGCGCCGTGGCATCGCCCGGCTCTACCAGCATGCCCGTGACGCCGTGGTCAATCACTTCGGCAAGATGGCCGACCCGCGTTGCCACAACCGGCAGCTGCGCGGCCATATACTCATAGATTTTCAGCGGCGAAAAGTAGAAGTCCGCCAGCTGCGGATAGGGCGCGACGGCAATGTCTATCCTGTTCAGCCAGTCCGGCACCGTCGCCGGGCTAACGGCTCCGGCGAAAGCGACGCCGGAAATCGCTCTCGCCTGCACCGTTTTTTGCAGTTTCTGCCGCTGTGGCCCATCGCCAACAATCAATAGCCAGACGTCAGGACGCTGCAGCTGGAGCAGTACAAAAGCATCCAGCAGCGTTTCTACGTCGTGCCAGGCCTTAAGCGTGCCGACAAAGCCGATGGTTATCGCTCCCCAGCTGGTTTCCGGCTGTGGCGGCGCGATGGGAGGCCGAAAGCGCAACGGATCGACACCGTTAGCAATAATGTGGATGCGTTCAGCAGAACCGGTAAAGTCAGTCAGCCACTTTTTTACGCCGGGCGAAACGGCAATAACCACCGTCGCGCTGGCAAGTAGCTTTTTCAACACCGCCACGGCCTTCTTTTCTGCCACCAGCTCGCGGTAGCGTTTTTGTTCCTCAATCAGCGGCGCGTTGACTTCCAGCACCGTGCGCCAGCCCTGTCGGTGCGCATACGCCAGTCCGGCGAAGCTCCACAGGGAATAGCGTTCATAGACCAAATCAAACGGGCCTTCCGCCTGGAGCGCCTGCTCCAGCTGAGAATTAACGGCCAGCGCCGTTTCAACCCGCGTCAGCGCATTGTCCACCGCTGGCGGATCGAAGGGATCGAGCGAAACAAGTTTGATCCCTTGCAGATCGTCGGGCGGCGTGGCAATGCGACGAGCAAAAAGCACGATCTTCGCGCCCTGTCGGAGAAGCGCGCGCAGCACTTCCTGAATATGGACGGATGCACCCTTACAGCCAAAAACGGGGATCCCGCTATCTGCACAGATGAAAGCAACTCGCATAAATGAAAATCCTTTTTTCATACGCAGAATTTATTTCTGCTGTGGAGTAAATATCTTTTGCATTTCCATGATGTTACGGTCGATGTCGTAGTCGCGAACAATCATCCTGCGCGCCTGCCTTGCCAGCTTTTCACGCATATCCTGCCCGCTCAGCAGCATCACTATCGCATCGGCCAGCCCGATGGCATCATCAGGGTCGACGCACAGCCCGGTTTGACCATCAATGACCAGCTCCGGGATCCCTGCCACGCGTGTGGAAATCACCGGTGTACCCAACGCCATCGCTTCAACCAAAATGGTTGGCAGACCGTCGCGATCGCCGTCCTCGCTAATGGTGCAGGGCGCAACCACCATGGCGCTCTCCTGCATCGCTGCCGCCACCTGCTGGCGCGGTAACAGACCGGTAAAAGTCACCTGTGCCTGTAGCTCGCAGGCCGCGACAGCCGCCTCAAGCGCCGCCCGTTCCGGGCCGTCGCCAATCAGCGTGCAGTGGAACGGAATGGCTCTGGCCTGCAGCTGCGCCAGGGCGGCAATCAGCGTCCGAAACCCTTTTTTAGGCACCAGCCGCCCCACCGCCAGAATAGCGGCCTGCCGCCTGAGCGGGGAAAGCCAGGGAAACTGGCGCAGATCCAGACCGTTATAAAGCCGGCTGACTTTCTGCCAATCGCCGCCGTAACGCTCGCATAGCCAGGCAAGATTGTAATCGGACACGGTTATCACATGGCTGGCGTCCTCTATTTTGCGGGCCAGCCGGATATCCGTGTCATAGCGGTAATAGATGTCTTTTGCATGGGCGGTAAAAGACCAGCTTATGTTGCTGAACTTTGCACCAAGCCGCGCCACGGTAGCGGCCTGGGTGGCAAAATGCGCATGCAGATGCCGCAGTGCGTGCTGTCTGACGGCCAGCGCGAGCGCTATGCCCTGCGCCAGCTCGTGCACGTCGTGATCCCGCTCCTCTGCCAGCCGGGTGGCAAAATCAGGCAGCACCTCCAGTGCCTCTTTTACCAGGCTCCAGAAAAGTTCGGTGTTACGCTGCTTATTCGCCAGGCGAATAACCGGCGCTTTCACCGTGCCGATATCGGGCTGAAAATGCGTTTCCATCACCGGCCCGAGCGCAAAAATCGTCAGGCTGAGGCCCGTACGCTCATGCGCCAGGATTTCACTGACGACAAATGTTTCTGAGAAACGTGGGTAGCGTTTCAGCACGTAGCCCACGCGCAGCGGTTCAGACGCCATCAGACATACTCCCCGATACGCCTGCCGTTGAGTATTTGCCGGACGCTGACGGCTACCTTTTCCAGACCGTCAAAATTAAGCTTTTCACGCGGATTAACAAAATGGCGCGGCTGCTTCAGCCAGTCGCCCAGCCGTTCCTGGGTCAGATGAGCCGGATGCAGCGCGTCAATCAACCCCAGCGCGGCAAGTTTCGTCGCTCTGATCCACTGTTCCTGGCGGGGAGCGATGCGCGGCACAATCAGCGCCGTTTTATTAAAAGCCAGGATTTCCGTCAGGGTATTATATCCGCCCATCGCAATAACGCGGCTGGCGTAGCGCAGCAGTTTTAGCGGTTCCGCCACGAATTCCACCACGGTTTTTTCAGGAAACCCTACGGCCAGTTTTTTTAGCCGTAGCCGCTGCGGCTCGGGCATCATCGTTCCGGTCACTAATACGCCGTGCATCCCGTTGGGCAATACGGTGCTGACGAAGCTTTCCGCCAGGCGAAAGCCATCCTGCCCGCCGCCCACGACGCACAGCGCATAAGGCCGGGCGACAGGCGCAGCCTCATCATCACCAAAGCTTTGAATGCGGCGCGTCGCGTCCAGATAGCCGGTAAAAATCATCTTATTTTTGGTCGCGGCGTCAAAGTGATATTCGCGGGCCAAATCGTAAAGCGCCCTGTCGCCGTAAACCCAAATCGATGAATAAAACTTCCTGAGCGCCGCGCTGTTTTCTTGCTTATACCACTGTTTTTTCACCGCTTCGGGGTCGTCTATAATATCGCGCAGACCTAATATCAGATGCGTTTTTTTAGCGGCCAGCAGCGGCAGACTGAGATCCAGCTCGCGCATGGCGCCGCGCGGCACGTTATCCACAATCATAATATCCGGCGAGAAAGCGTTGATAGCCGCGTAAATAATTTGCGAGCGAAGCCTGACCAGCGGCTGAACCTTTTTGCCCAACGCGCGGGGGCGATACTTTCCCTCTACGGTCTTCTGCCAGGAAGGCAGGATAAGGCTGTCTGCGCCGGGCGGCAGCATAAAGGCACCGGCTGCACGCACGCCTGAAATAAGCAATATCTCAGCATCAGGGCAGGCTGCTGTTATTGACTGACTGAGCAACATATTTCGGCGTATATGGCCGAATCCCATTGTATCATGTGAATAAAAGACACAGCGGGGATTTCTGGAAGGATCCATTTCCATTCATCCTGTTATTAACGCTATTTTAAGATGGCCGCCCGGTTATTTCACCCGTAAAACTCCCGGATTATTTAAAAACGGCAAACGCTTATCATGGTTAAATATTTGCAGCCATTAATCATTTAATAAAATAAGCGTAAAAAAAGGCTACACAAAGCGCGGCAGGCCGTCAACGGCAAGGGGGAAAAAGCGGAATAATCACATTTTTGCGCGAATATTAATTAATAATTAATTAACAAATGCATCATGCTTGCGGCGAGAAATAAAAAAGCCGGGGAGGATCCCCGGCCTGAGTGTGAAGATGCTTAGCGAGTCGCTTTGGAAGGCGACTGCATAAAGCGGAAGAAGTCGCTGTCCGGGCTCAGTACCATTACGTCCTGATTGCTGTTGAAGCTGCTGTCGTAGGCGCGCAGGCTGCGGATAAAGGCATAAAAATCCGGATCCTGACTGAAGGCGTCGGCAAAGAGTTTCGCCGCTTCGGCATCCCCTTCACCGCGCGTCATCAGCGCGGTACGCTGCGCTTCGGCCAGGGTGCGCGTGACCTCATAGTCAGCGCCCGCACGCAGTTTCTCTGCCTCTTCCTGACCCTGTGAACGCTGGCTACGAGCAACCGCTTCACGCTCGGCGCGCATACGATTGTAGATAGCGTCAGACACCTCGGTCGGCAGGTTGATCTGCTTGATACGCACGTCAACGACCTGAATGCCCAATGCCGCCATACTGTTCGGATTCACCGCTGGCTCTTTGCTGCTGGTTTCGCGCTCTACGCGCGCCGCAGCGGAAGCGATAGCATCATCGGCCGCTGGCGTGGCGATCTCGTCATCCTGGCCTGCGCTGCCGGTGTTCAGGGCGTCACGCACGTCGGTAGTCAACCGTCCACGCGAGTCGGTAACGATATCTTTAACGTCCAGACGACCAATCTCAGAACGCAGACGGTCGCTGAATTTACGTTTCAGCAGCACTTCCGCCTGCGAAACGTCGCCGCCGCCGGTAGCCAGATAGTAGCGGCTGAAATCGCTGATGCGCCATTTGATATAGGAATCCACGATCAGATCTTTCTTCTCTTTGGTGACGAAGCGATCGGCCTGGTTATCCATCGTCTGCAGGCGCGCGTCCAGCGACTTCACGGATTCCAGGAAAGGGATCTTGAAGTGCAGGCCCGGCGCATAGACCAGCGGTTTATTTTCATCGTCGCGCAGTACTTTGCCAAAGCGCATAACGATGCCGCGCTGGCCTTCCTGCACCACAAACAGCGATGCGTAAAGCACCACCAGCACCACAATTAATACCACGATTAATGGCTTACGCATCCTTAATCTCTCCCTTCGCGCTGGGTGTCGTTACGCTGAGCATTAACCCGACGCTGATCCATAATGCTGTCCGGGCTGAACGACGAGCCGTTGCTGGCGCGTTCATTGCTGCCCGAGGCTGCCGGCAGATGGAGCAGGCTGTTATTGTTCTGCCCCGCTGACGCTGGGGCGCTCTGGCCGCGCATCAGCTGATCCAGCGGCAGTACCATCAGGTTGTTGCCCTTATCGTTAACCAGCACCTTACGGGTGTGGCTCAGTACGCGCTCCATGGTTTCAATATAGAGACGCTCGCGGGTAATCTCCGGCGCGGCTTTATATTCCGGCAGCAGCTTGGCGAAGCGTGCCACTTCACCCTGCGCTTCCAGCACGGTACGCGTTTTATAAGCGCGTGCTTCTTCCAGAATACGCTGAGCCTGGCCGTTGGCGCGCGGCTGGACTTCGTTGGCGTAGGCTTCCGCTTCACGAACGTACTGCTCGCGGTTTTCACGCGCGGCAATGGCATCGTCAAAGGCGGCTTTCACCTCTTCCGGCGGACGAGCGGCCTGGAAGTTGACGTCCAGCAGCGTAATGCCCATATCGTAAGGACGGATCGTCTCTTCCAGCTCGCGCTGGGTATCGCTACGCACGACGGTACGACCTTCTGTCAAAATGCGATCCATCGTTGAGCGGCCGATTACGCCGCGCAGCGCGCTGTCCGTCGCCTGGCGCAGGCTGTCGTCCGCGCTGGTTACGGCAAAAAGATAGCGTTCCGGGTTGGTCACGCGGTACTGCACGTTCATTTCCACGCGCACCACGTTCTCGTCCGAAGTCAGCATCGTTCCTGATGCAGCCAGTTCGCGTACCGCCTCAACGTTGACGGCACGAACCTGATCGATAAAGGTCGGCTTCCAGTTCAGGCCCGGCTCTACCAGATGGCTGAACTTGCCAAAACGTGTTACCACGCCGCGCTCCGCCTCTTTAATGGTATAGAAACCGCTGCCTGCCCAAATCACTACCGCAGCAACGGCAACGATGCCGATCAGGCGACCGCCGCGTCCCGGCGCCTGCTGGCCGCCGTCGTTTTTACCACCGCCGAAACCGCCAAGCTTTTTGCTTAACTTGCGGAAAATATCATCCAAATCAGGAGGCCCTTTATCGCGCCCTCCTTTGTTTCCCCCGGGGTTGCCGCCTTGATTATTGCTGCTCCCCCACGGGTCGCGGTCCTGTCCGTTATTCCCGGGCTGATTCCACGCCATGTTTCTGCTCCATTTATTGTGTATGCGGTGTTATCCCAGAGCCGGGATACGCGAGTCGGGCGTCAAACAATGTAATCCACCAGCTCCGGTTCCTGTTTACACAGGCGGCGCCAGTCAACGATGGGCATGCGTATCTGTAACCCTACGCTGCCGTCATCTTCATTCCACTCTTTTTCTATCGCCTGCAGCTGATAAAAGCGGCTGCGCAGCCGCCCCGCTTCCGGCGGCAGGCGTAAATCGTATTGGGCTATTTCGCCTGCCAGCCGCTCGGTCAGCGCCTGAAACAGCAGCGGAATGCCTTCGCCCGTTTGCGCGGAAACCCAGACGCGAACCGGCAGGTTTTCATCATTGCGATCGATCCTGGGGATAAAATCTTCCAGCGCATCAATCTTATTCATCACCTGTAGCGTCGGAATGTCGTTTGCTTCGATCTCTTCCAGCACTTCTTCTACAGCTTCAATATTCTCATCCACGCGCAGATCGGCGGCGTCGATAACGTGCAGCAGCAGCGTGGCCTGCCGTGTTTCCTGCAGCGTCGCTTTAAAAGCGGCGACCAGATCGTGCGGCAGGTGACGGATAAAGCCAACGGTATCCGCCAGCACCACTTCGCCTACGTCCGCCACGTCCAGACGACGCAGCGTGGGATCCAGGGTCGCAAACAGCTGGTTGGCGACATAGACCTCGGCAGAAGTAATGCGGTTAAAAAGGGTGGATTTTCCGGCGTTGGTATAGCCGACCAGCGAGAGCGTAGGCACATCGGCCTTGTTGCGCGCCTGACGTCCCTGATCGCGCTGCTTCTCTACTTTCTCAAGCCGGGAAAGGATAAGCGTGATGCGGTTGCGCAACAGACGACGGTCGGTTTCCAGCTGTGTTTCACCCGGGCCACGCAGGCCGATACCGCCTTTCTGGCGTTCCAGGTGGGTCCAGCCGCGTACCAGACGCGTGGCGAGATGGCGTAGCTGAGCCAGCTCGACCTGAAGTTTACCTTCGTGGGTACGCGCACGCTGCGCGAAGATATCCAGGATCAGGCCGGTGCGGTCGATTACGCGGCACTGGCACAACGCTTCAAGGTTGCGCTCCTGGGCCGGACTAAGGGCGTGATCGAAGAGCACGACAGAAGCGCCGCTGGCTTTAACCGCCTCGGCTATTTCTGTGGCTTTACCTTCACCAACAAAATATTTTGGATGTGGCGCCTTGCGGCTTCCGGTAATTACGCGTAGTGCTTCGACACCAGCGGAAGAGACAAGAGTTTCGAACTCCTGTAAATCTTCCATATCTCTGTCTTGGGAGAAATAGATGTGTACCAGTACGGCCTGCTCACCGGCATCATAACGGTCAAACAAACTTAAAACCTCTCAGAACCTTGTTGAACCTGCTTTACGATGGCCATACTGCCTGGGATCAGAGGCAAAATGCACATTTGCGCTAACTAGCGACGCCCGTTCGCCTTTTCCTGAGAAGAGGCGCGAGTCAGGGACATTGCCAGGACGGGCGAGCCGGCCCGTCCTGAAAGAAGAGCGATTACTCTGCGTCGTCACTTTCCTGCTGGGGCTGCGATGATGCTCCCTGATTACTGCCACCGTGATGATAGTTGCTGCTTCCGCCACCCGCGTTGTTGCTATGATGGGAGACCGGACGGGACGGAACAACGGTAGAAATGGCATGTTTATAAACCATCTGGCTAACCGTGTTTTTCAGTAAAATTACAAATTGGTCAAATGATTCAATCTGACCCTGCAGTTTAATACCATTCACCAAATAAATCGAAACCGGAACACGTTCGCGACGCAGTGCGTTCAAGAACGGATCTTGCAATGATTGCCCCTTAGCCATTCTATCTTTTCCTTATATGCTTGTTGTTTACTACTTAAGAGCTTGCGCTCTGAAATACTGCGTAAAAATTTGCGCACGATAACGCACCAATTGTACACAATCACCCAGCCTTCGCACTAAGAACCTGTAATACCTCTGCCAGCGCCGCCTCAGGTTGTTCGCTATCCAGCCAGTGAACATCCTTCCAGCCGCGCAGCCAGGTTATCTGGCGCTTGGCTAATTGCCGTGTCGCGCAAATTCCCCGATAAACCATTTCATCGTAATCGATCTCGCCCTGCAAAAATGACCACATCTGGCGATAACCCACACAACGAATGGAAGGCATGTCCGTATGCAAATCACCTCGTGCAAAAAGTGCCCGAGCCTCCGCTTCAAATCCTGACGCTAACATTTGCTGAAAACGCAGCGCGATACGCTGATGGATGGTTTCCCGCTCACGAGGAGCGATGGCGAACTGCACCACCTCGTACGGCAACGCTTCACCTGCGGTTTTCGTCAGTTCTGTTAAAGTTTTACCTGAAATAAAAAAAACTTCCAGTGCTCGCGAGAGTCTCTGGGGATCATTCGGATGAATACGATTTCCAGCAATGGGATCTATTTCACATAACTGACGGTGAAGCGCTTCCCATCCCTCTTCACTCGCCCTTTGCTCTATACGCTGGCGTACTTCAGGATCGGCCGGGGGCAACGGCGATAATCCTTCCAGCAGCGCCTTGTAGTAGAGCATGGTACCACCAACAAGCAGCGGGATACGCCCGCTTCGGGTAATCTCTGCCATTTCCGCCAGCGCATCGCGGCGGAACTCCGCCGCCGAGTACGTTTCAGCGGGATCGCGAATATCCAGTAAACGATGGGGCGCCAGCCGCAGCTCCTCTGCCGAGGGCTTGGCGGTGCCGATATCCATACCGCGATAAATCAGGGCGGAATCGACGCTAATCAGCTCAACCGGCAGCTGCTGGCGCAAGGCTATCGCCAGCGCCGTCTTGCCGGAGGCCGTAGGCCCCATCAAAAATATAGCCTTAGGCCGGCCAGCCGTAGATAAGTCACTCATGCTTCAGGGCATTCATCGCCAGTTCAGTATCAACATACTGTAGTAGTCCGGATGGCGGCGATTTAATCAGCTGCGGGCAAAGTCTTTCGACCTCTGCCAGCAGCGCAATCGCCTGCGAGTGATTCCAGTGCGGACGCTCGGTCACAGCGTGCCGCGCTAACCATTGCGCCACCTGCCTGACCGCAATCTCCGGCTGTTGAGCAAGGTAGCCTAACAGTTCTGGAATCAAGATTTGTAAATTTTGTTGGCGCAATGGTAAAGGTACGGCGCGCAGCGTGATGTGCTGCCCGTCCGCTTCCAGCTCTATGCCCATTTGCTGCAATAACGACGCTAAACGACTGGCAGCTTCGCGCTCCGGCTTCGCCATTTTTATCCTGACCGGGATCAGCAGCGGCTGCGGTTTTAACCCTTCTTCGCCAGGCTCCAGCTGCGCCTGCTTCAGCCAGCGCTCCGCCACCGGCAGCGAAATCAGAGCCAGGCGCTCGCGAGATTCCACCAGCGCAAAGTCGTTATGCAGCACGGTCAGCACGCGGCCAAAGCTTTCGCTGTGACCGCTGAGCGTTGGCTCGGGTTCAGGCTGCGCGCGTGCGCTTTTTGGCTCAACCGGACGCGACGACGCCTCGCGCGCGGCAGGCAATTCAGGCGTTTGCAGCAGCTGGCGATAGAGCGCGCCCTCTTTTTTCTGGTAGCCTGGCTCCTGATGTTGCCAGCCTGCCGCGGCTTTCCCGCCGCTGTTGCCTCCGCCGTTACTTCCGCCGTGGCCGCCAGCATTACCTTCACCATTACTTCCGCCGTTGCCGCCGCCATTACCTCCACCGTTACTGCCAGCGTTTCTGGCCGGTGCAGGCGCGGAAAAATGGTTGCCGCCCGCCGCCTGTCGGTTCTCTGGCTGCCAGCGCTCGGTCGGCGCTTGAGCCGTCACGCCCGGCAGCGTCTCCGCACCGGCTTCCTGCAGCACGCTGATCACGCCCTGATAGATAAAGTCATGCACCAGCCGCGACTGATGGAAACGCACTTCATGCTTGGCAGGATGCACGTTGACATCTACCTGATGCGGATCGATGGTCAGGTAAAGCACATAGGCAGGCTGATGGTCGCCCAGCTTATCCTGATAGGCCTGGCGGATAGCATGATTGATCAGGCGATCGCGCATCATGCGGCCGTTAACATAGCAATATTGCAGATCGGTAACGGCGCGAGCGCCGATCGGATCTGCGACCCAACCCTGTAGCACGAGATCGCCGTGCTGCCATTCGATAGCCAGCGCATGGCTGAGAAAAGCAGTTCCGCAGATTGCGCCCAGGCGGCGTTCGCGCTGCTTGCTGTCGCTGACGGCGCGATACTGGCGGATAAGCTTGCCGTTATGGGTCAGCGAAAACGCCACGTCGAACCTTGCCAGCGCAATACGCCGGATCACCTCGTCGATATGGGTGAATTCGGTTTTCTCCGTGCGCATAAATTTCCGGCGGGCGGGCGTATTATAGAAGAGGTCCAGCACTTCAAGCGTGGTGCCGACCGGATGCGCCGCAGGCTTGATGGTCACGTCCATCTCTCGCCCTTCCGCGTAGGCCTGCCAGGCTTCCGCCTGTTCAGCCGTACGCGAGGTCAGCGTCAGGCGCGAAACGGAACTGATACTGGCCAGCGCTTCGCCCCGAAAGCCGAGGCTCATAATGGCTTCCAGATCGTCAAGCGTGGTGATTTTACTGGTGGCGTGGCGGGCCAGCGCCATCGCCAGCTCGGCTTTGCTGATGCCGCAGCCGTTATCGCGGATGCGGATCAGTTTGGCGCCGCCTTTATCGATCTCGATATCTATTCTTGTCGCGCCAGCGTCCAGGCTGTTTTCGACCAGTTCTTTCACCACCGACGCCGGACGCTCTACCACTTCACCTGCGGCAATCTGGTTGGCAAGCTGTGGCGGCAGTACCTGAATCGGCATAAAAGATCCTTGTTTACGAGGTTGGAATAGTTAACGTCTGCCCCAGCATAACATTTTGCGATTTCATATTATTCGCCTGCTGTATCGCTTTCGGGCTGACGCCATAGTGTGCGGCAATGGCGGTCAGCGAGTCACCGCGCACCACTTTATGCCGCTGCGGCCGGCTGGCGCTCACGCTCTGCGCGCCGGAAGCCGGCACTTTCAGCCGCTGGCCGACCCAAACGACATCCTTCTTCAACGTATTCATCGAACGCAGCATCGCCATGCTGACGCCGTAGTGGTCGGCAATCCCGGAAAGCGTCTCGCCTCTTTTCACCACGTGGCGCGTTACCGCACCGGCATAGCGCGTGCTGACCGGGGCGGGATTAGGCTGAACATCAACCGCCGTTGCGGACTGCAACGGTCGGTTTTCCTCCTTTGGGATGGATTGCAGCGGGTGCGCCAGGAAGTAGTTGCGCAGGCCTTTATAAATCGACTCGGCAATCTTCTGCTGGTAAGCGCTACTGCCGAGCAGTCGCTCCTCCGAAGGGTTACTGATAAAGCCGGTTTCCACCAGCAGCGAAGGGATATCCGGCGAGCGTAATACCCCCAGGCTGGCGTGTTCCGGGCGTCGTTTGTGCAGCGAGCCAACGCGCTGTAGCTGGGCGATAACCTTAACCGCTACGTCATAGCCAACGCGCTGCGAGTGGCCGAACTGCAAATCGAGCACCGCCTGGCTGAGATAGGGATCGGCCTGGCTGTTAGCCAATAGATCGCCCGCGCCGCCCAGCAGCTCCGACTGTTTCTCGTGCTGCTCCAGCCATCCCGCCATTTCGCTGTTGGCGCGGCGGTTAGAGAGTACCCAGACGGACGCGCCGGACGCGCTACGGTTCGGCGCGGCATCGGCATGGACAGACACCAGCAGATTAGCGTTCTGCTTGCGCGCCACGTCCGAGCGGCCCATCACGGAGATAAAATAGTCGCCGTCGCGGGTCATCACGCCTTTAAACATAGGATCGGCATTCAGCAACGCTTTTAATTTGCGCGCTATGGCGATAGTCACATTTTTCTCTTTCAGCCCGTTCGCGCCGATAGCACCCGGATCCTGGCCGCCGTGTCCGGCATCTATCGCCACGATGATAGCTTCGTCAACGGCACGCACCGTTCTGCCCGGCACCGCGACTTCGTTGCCGTTGCTGACCGCCGTAACGGCGTTGCCCTTAAACGGATTGTCTGCCGGAACGGGCCGCGAAACACTGCTGACGGCGGCAGATCGCTGTGCCGGACGCGTGCCGTTGATGGTGAAAACCACGTTATAGGTGCTGCCGTTACGCTGGGTCACGGCGCGCGTTTTTCCCGGCTGCGTCAGCTCGAACACCAGCCGGATGCTCTGCTTATCCTTTGGCGTGCTGGCGCGAATACGCTTCACCATATTATCGCCGCTGAACGTCAACGGCAGGCCTTTGATCACGCCGCTCTGGCGAATATCCAGCACCACCCGTTCCGGATTGTGCAGCGGAAAGAAGCCATACACCGGTTGACCGCCGAAGCTCAGCGTGATCGAGGCCCTGTCGTTGCCGTTTGAAACCTGTATATCCGATAAATTAGCGGCCAGAGTGGAAAACGTACTCAGTAAAGCAGCCAGCAGCAGTCCCAGCTTGATCATTGTCCGTCTTTCTCCATGCGGGCCAGGATCGCCTCGCCCTCTGCCGAGCAGGCCTCAAGCTCTGCCTGACGGGCTTCGCCCTGATAACTGAGACGCAGTTCAATATCCGGCGGCGGAAGAAAGCCCGCACCCTGCTGCGGCCATTCGACCAGGCAAAGGCTGTCGCCGCCAAAATAGTCGCGGATCCCCATGAATTCCAGCTCTTCAGGGTCGGCCAGCCGGTAGAGGTCGAAATGATAAATGCGACGATCCGGCAGAACGTAAGGCTCTACCAGCGTATAGGTCGGGCTTTTCACGTTGCCCTGGTGACCCAGCGCCTGTAAGAAACCGCGACTGAACGTGGTTTTCCCCGCGCCCAAATCGCCATACAAATAGAGTGTTGCCGCGCTGTGACAGGCGCGGGCCAGGCTGGCTCCCAGTGCGAGAGTGGCAGCCTCGTCGGACAATGCGATAGCGGTCTTCATTCTTTTCTGTTCAGGATCTCTGGGTTAACAAACAGGTACAGCTCGGAAAACAGATCGGTCGCCAGCATCCCGCGCGTGCCCAGACGTTGCGATACGGCTTCCGCCGCGGCGCCGTGGGCTACGCAGCCCGCGCAGGCCGCCTCATACAGCGAGAGCTTCTGGCCTGACAAACTGCCGATAATGCCGGAAAGCACGTCGCCCATGCCGCCGGTCGCCATACCGGCGTTACCGACATCGGCAATCGCCATCTCGCCCGCTTCGCTGGCAATCAGCGTGCCGGCCCCTTTCAGGACCACCACGCCGCCGTAGCGTTTAGCCAGGCTGCGAGCGGCAAGTAAGCGGTCACTCTCTATTTCGCTGGTTTTTACATTAAGCAGACGGGCCGCTTCGCCCGGATGCGGCGTAATGACTCGATTTTGACGTTTATCGCCAGCGATTGCCAGCAGGTTAAGCGCGTCAGCATCCCAAAGCATCGGTTTAGACGATTTTTTTACTTTTTCCAGGGCATCTTTACCCCAGTCACGCTGCCCCAGCCCCGGGCCAATCACAATGACGTCGGCCCATTCCAGCGCCTCATCAAGCGCCCGATCGCTTAGCGTCTGTACCATTAGCTCGGGCCGCGCCGTTAACAGCGGTGAGACATTATCTTTGTGAGTAAGTACTCGCACTAAGCCTGCTCCGGCGCGCAACGCGGCTTCGCCCGTCATCCGGATGGCGCCAGCCGTTCCCTGATCGCCACCGATTATCACCAGCTTGCCATGGTCGCCCTTATGAGAAGTGGGCTTACGCGGCGGCAGCCAGCGCGTCAGCACGGAAGCATCGTAGCGCGCCATCGGTGCAGTTTGCCCTGCCAGCCAGGCATCCAGCCCAAGGGCATGGAAATGTAGCTGACCGACGCAATCCCGTGCTTTACCGGTCAGCAGACCCGGCTTAAGCGCGATAAACGTTAGCGTATGGGCGGCGTTAATAACTGCGCCGGGAGTGGTCCCGTTAGCAGCCACTAACCCGGAGGGTATATCTACGGCAAATACCGGCGCGCTGGCCGCATTCGCTTTCTCAATCAGCCGGGCGTATTGGTCGCCAGGGGCGCGGTTCAGCCCGGTGCCCAGTAGCGCATCGATAATAATATCGCTTTGTTCAGGCCAGGGCGTGTCCGCCGCATGGATTTCCCCGCCTGCCGCCAGCCACGCGTCGCGCGCCTGTGTCGCTTCTTCCGGCAGCGCCTTCGATCCTTCGCAGGCAATGACCGTCACCTCCTTCCCTGCCGATAGCGCCAGGCGAGCCGCAATAAAACCGTCGCCGCCGTTATTGCCATGGCCGCACAGGATCAGCCAGCGTTTCTTCTCCGGGTACAGGGCCTGAACGTGGCGGAATGTCGCTTCGCCCGCCCGCTGCATCAGCTCAAACAGCGTGATCCCCAATGCGTCCGCGCCCTCGCGCTCAAGTTGCGCAATCGCCTCTACAGGCCAGACAGAATAGGGTAAACTGGTCGGGTTATTTAGCTGGTTCAGGTTAGTCATGTCGCATCCTCTCGATCTTTCTCAATTCGCCCTGGAAATTAAACAGTGGGGGCTGGAACTCGGCTTTCAGCAGGTCGGTATCTGCGATACCGATCTTAGTCTGGAAGAGCCGCGCCTGCAGGCCTGGTTAGACAAGCAATATCATGGCGAAATGGACTGGATGGCGCGTCACGGTATGATGCGCGCCCGCCCTCATGAGCTACAGCCCGGCACGCTGCGGGTTATCAGCGTGCGCATGAATTATCTGCCCGCTAAGGCGGCGTTCGCCAGCACCCTAAAAAATCCGCAGCTTGGCTACGTTAGCCGCTATGCGCTGGGACGTGATTACCACAAAGTATTGCGCAATCGCCTGAAAAAGCTCGGCGATCGTATCCGTGAGCGCTGCGAAGAGGCTGAGTTTCGGCCTTTTGTCGACTCGGCCCCGGTGCTGGAAAGACCGCTGGCGGCCAAAGCGGGGCTGGGCTGGACGGGCAAACATTCTCTGATCCTGAACCGGGAAGCCGGCTCGTGGTTTTTTCTTGGCGAACTGCTGATCAACCTGCCTTTACCGGTCGATTCACCGCAGCAGGAGCAGTGCGGCCGCTGCGTCGCCTGCCTGACCACCTGCCCGACCGGCGCGATAGTCGAGCCTTACGTCGTGGATGCCAGGCGCTGTATCTCCTATCTGACCATTGAACTGGAAGGCACCATTCCGGAAGAGTTCCGGCCGCTTATCGGCAATCGCATTTACGGTTGTGACGACTGTCAGCTAATCTGCCCCTGGAATCGCTACGGTCAGCTAACGGATGAGGATGATTTCAGCCCGCGCGCCGTGCTTCATGCGCCGCCCTTAACCGACCTGTTTGCCTGGGACGAGGCGACCTTTTTACGCGTGACGGAAGGATCGGCGATCAGACGTATCGGTCATCTTCGCTGGTTGCGCAACGTCGCGGTAGCGCTGGGCAATGCGCCCTGGTCAGAGGAAAACGTGGCGGCCTTACAAAACCGTCAGGGAGAAAATCCGATGCTGGACGAGCATATTACCTGGGCGCTGACCCGTCAGCTGGCAAGGCGAGCGGAAAACGCGATTGAGGTGCAGAGCGGCCAGCAAAAGCGGCTGGTGCGCGTCATAGAAAAAGGATTGCCGCGCGACGCATAAATAACCACGTAGGCTGCCTGCGTCGTTAAGCCACTTTTCCACACGCTGTGCATAAAAATAAAAAGCCGTTGTCATTCAACTGCCACAGAAAGCGCAAGCGATCTCTATAACATTTTGAAATATTAATTTTTCTTTATAAATCAAAAAGATAAAAAATGTGCGTAACGTCTTTTATTCCTGAATAGCAGGCAGGGGTAGATCGCAACCTGTGGATAACTCTGTTGAAGGTTATTCTGTACAGGCTGAAAAAAGCGAAACCCAGCCGCTAAAGGGCTGTGGATAACTCGATCAGAAATGATAATGATGAATGTTCTGGAGCGGGAAACGAGACTCGAACTCGCGACCCCGACCTTGGCAAGGTCGTGCTCTACCAACTGAGCTATTCCCGCAAAGAGATAATACTAAGAGTTAACCGCGTTAAAATTGTTAACTTGTTGATTTTAAAAGAATTGTTATCCTCTTATGGTCGAACGGGTGCGATTATGAACGTATCATTGAGCAAAAACAAGCTTTTTTCTGCTGTCTGCGGCTAATTGTTGCTGGCGATCGTCGCCTTGCTACGCATCTATGCGTAGGCTGACAGACAGGGTGATAAACGCTCCTCGAATGCAGAGTAAACCCTCGGGCTGCGCGTTTATACCTCATGGAGAGGCCCTTCCCCTTCTTACTATGTTGTTTCATCACTTCGGCTCGTTTCCCTTGTTGGCGTTCCCTGCCGGGCTGCTGCCTGCTCTTAAACCCTACCGGTCATCCTGAACAGGCGAACCGTTAGCTGATTTAACAAAGCCTGCTGTTTAGGGGCAGCCCTCGCCATTATCCTGACCTGCTCCACAGCTGGTCATTAGCACCTCTCATAGATAACCTTCGATAACCTGTTCTTATCCGTATTTCCAGCAGTGACGCCTCCATTAATTTTATTACTTTAAAACTCTTTATAAAAAATATTATCAGGAAGGGTTTGATGACAGTTATCCACTGAAATGCCTTTATAGCCCATGCCAGCAATTTCTCCTTCGTACTCTCTGCGTGTTACAGGAACCGCAGGCTGCCCATGCTGAGTACTGAGCGCAAGGCCGGCTGATGTTTCCCTTTTCCATTTTAACGGCAACAGGCATATCCTGAACGAAAGTAAGCCACCCCCCTAAAATTAATGTCAACATTCTCAGCACAAGCAGAGAGGTTATGAACCACTAACCGCAAAACCCATTAAAATGTTGCTTTATAGTTAAACACTCAAGGCTAATGTTCGCTCGATCATCACGTTATCACCTGAATAAAGTAAACCATCGGCTTGTGAGCAGTCTGAAACTTCTAAAAAAACAATTCATTACCTCGCTAACCATCCCGTTCTTCCTTAAAAAAATCATTAAATATTAGCCAATTATATCTGATTCCTTTTATTTTTCGCTTAGCCTGTTATTTTCTCCTGTCTTAATTAAGGGTCGTCCAACTATTACCTGCCCTCGGTTACATTTGTGGCCCCCTGCCTGCCTTTTTTATGTTCCCATACAAGCAGATACGCTGGATCTCACTTTTTCCAGCCTGACACCAGGCTATGTTAAAAGTTATTAATATCTTCATCATATATAATTTACCCGGCTATTTAATTTACGGCTAAAGTGATTCATCCGACCAGTAAAAAAAAGATTGAATACAGGGGAAGTTGGCCGCACACTTACTTATGACATTTCTTTGTTATTGCAAAGGATAAAAGCATTGACAAAGATACGCGTTCTGGCGTTTACGGTAAGAATTGATAATTAAAAGGTGTTAAAGCATCCCAGCGCCGTCGACTTTATTTTTAAAAAATTACATTAATTAACAGTAAAACAGACGCGCGCGCCTGACGAGGCAAAAAAATTTCAGGCTCAGCCATGCGCCTGTGGCTGGTTATTAAAAACACATAACAATATCTTCAGGATATGCCACTTATTAAGGACGATAAGCACCATGGATAATAAAGATTCTATTGTTTATTGCATTAACAATCAGATCCATTTTGTTCCTCAGCAGAATAAGCTTATCTCGTGCAAAACGGGAAAAGAGCACGTCACTTACGTTACCGCTTCGCGCTGTTTGCATTTGCTGATTTGCCAAAGCGGGGAAATGGTCTCTCATCATTCCCTGTATGCGGCGGGCTGGGAAAATCATGGGAAAATTGTCACCCCGAATACGCTTTATCAGACTATTTCAAAATTAAGAAAGCAGCTACAGGATGCCGGACTGACGGAAAATATTATTCAGACTCACCCGCGTCGGGGATGGAGTATCAGCGACAAGGTTCCCATTGAGGAAAAAGCGATCGGTGCCATAGCGGATACGATGCTCCAGCAGCAAGGTCTGAAAGGGTTTTGTAGAAAAATTTTTAGCGCTTATCCAAAAAAAATGCTGACTTCCATTGCTCGTTTCCGCTAATCCGCTGTAGCGACGTCCTGTTACAAGCGGGTTCAGCATAACGCATCAGGCAGGGAAGGGTTCCGTGACGTAGCCAGTCCCTGTATTCGTTGTTATTACGCTGCGAGGAGGCGTAAATAAAGGAAGTGCTGCGCCATCTGTTACTCAACAGAAACGGCCAGGCTGGGTCTCAAAAGCAGGTAAGTTTATAAGATTGTGAAATCAGAAACAGAGGGAAAATGGGATAACTACTGACATCAGGATAGGTTACAAAAAGCATTTTGGGAGGATAATACTGGAGCGGGAAACGAGACTCGAACTCGCGACCCCGACCTTGGCAAGGTCGTGCTCTACCAACTGAGCTATTCCCGCTTGGGGTGGTGCAGTAAAACGTTTGGAGCGGGAAACGAGACTCGAACTCG
>Ga0209371_1001045_pt1 | contig 20811 bp, 21 predicted proteins | sample AgamicAtAmrz_FD_187165 | JGI IMG/M metagenome (GOLD analysis project Ga0209371, IMG submission 187165) | Agave microbial communities from Guanajuato, Mexico - At.Am.rz (SPAdes) (version 2) | ecosystem: Host-associated > Plants > Roots > Rhizosphere | place: Guanajato, Mexico | collected 2012-06-07
CGCGCTTCTCTTTGCCTGCCTCAATGACGCAAAGGCCATCGGCTATGCTTACACCATCATCGGCGATGTCGGCCCCTCGGAATTCTACGAGAAGACGGTCGGCGCGATCCAGATCCCCAATTCCGCACCCGGCATCTACGCCGGCATGCTCAAGCTTTGAATGATATCTTCAGGAAGAAAGAATGCTCATGTCCACACCGCGATCCCCGGCTCCGCGGCTTGAAACCACCTGGAACCCGCCAACCGACGAAAAGGAATTTTCCTATGTCCTGCGGTTGAAGAACCTGTCATCGGAGCCGCTTTCGGGCTTCACCCTCTGCGTCAGCGGCCCCGGTCGTGTCGATCCGGCCGGTGTTGTCGAAGGCGCGACGGTCACCAAGCGGCTGTCCAATTTTACCGAATTCCAGCCGCCCGAGGGCTTCGTGCTGGCCGGTGGCGAGACGTGGACGATCACCGTTCGGGCGCTGAGCTGGCAGTTCCGTCACTGGAATGATGGCGCCAATAGCGCTTATCTCGCATTTCCCGATGGCACCACGGTTTCACTTGGCACCGAACCGACGCGTACGTCGTCAAGCAATGCGCCGTTGAAGCGTGGCGCGGAAATCTATCCGATGCCGTCCAATCCGCCGGTGCCGCTGGCGATCATTCCCTGGCCGAACCAGGTAGCCGTCTCCTCCCGCCGCCCGCTTCCCGCAGGCTTTGTCTTGAAAGCTGCGGGGCAGGAGGCACAGGCTGCCGCTGAAAGCTTCACGGCTCTCGTCGAACACCTATTTTCGTCCGAGGGACTGATCCGCTCCGAGGCGGAAGGTGCCGTGCCGGTGGAATTGCGAGAGGTCGAGGGGCTGGCCGCCGAGGCCTATAAAATCGCCTTTTCGTCCGAAACCATAACGGTCGAAGCGAGCGCGCAGACCGGCTTCGTCTATGGTCTCGTCACCATCGGCCAGATCTGGCGCGGCGCGCGTCTGCACCCGCAGGCATTCCATTTCCCTGCAGCCGGCGAGATCGCCGACGAACCCGCGATGAGCTGGCGCGGCCTGCACCTCGATGTCGCTCGGCAATTCTACGGTTCGGCTGAAATCAAGAAGCTGATGGCGGTGCTTGCCTGGAATAAGTTGAACCGCTTCCATTGGCATCTGTCGGATGATGAAGCCTGGCGCGTCGAGATCGATGCCTATCCGACACTGACCGAGATTGGCGCGTGGCGCGGCCATGGCCTGCCGATGCCGCCGCTTCTCGGCTCCAGCCCGGCCCGCACCGGTGGTTACTACACCAAGGCCGTTGTGCGCGATATCGTCGCCTATGCCAAGGGCCTTGGCATCGAGGTTCTGCCGGAGATCGACATACCCGGTCATTGCTACGCCATGCTCCAGGCAATTCCCGAGCTGCGCGATCCAAACGAAGCCGGCAGCTATTATTCTGTCCAGGGTTTTCCGGATAATTGCATCAACCCGGCGCGCGAAAAGACCTATGAAGTGATCGAGACGATCCTTTCGGAGCTGATGGAGCTTTTCCCGTTCAAGACGATCCATATCGGTGCCGACGAGGTTCCCCTCGGCGCCTGGTCCGGCTCGCCGGAGGCGCTGGCACGCTTGCGCGAGATCGCCGGTGATGACGTTGCGCAAGCGCATGCTAAGCGATTGAACGTCATCACCAATACGCATGGAGCCGACGATATTCATGGCTCGGGCGCGGCCTTCCTGCAGGCGGAATTCCTGGAGCGCATCCAGGCATTTCTCGCTTCAAAGGGTTGCGTGACAGGCGGTTGGGAAGAGGCTGCCCATGGCGACAGGATCGACAAGGACAAGAGCTATCTCTGTAGCTGGCGTAACGTCGAGGTCGCGGCCGAGCTTGCCGGTCGCGGATACGAGATTGTCGTTTGCCCGGGCCAGGTCTATTATCTCGACATGGCGATGCGCCCCGATTGGGACGAGCCGGGCGCAAGCTGGGCAGGTCATTCGGATCCGGAGAAACTCTACACTTTCGATCCCATCGGTGGGTGGACGGACGCCCAGAAGGAAAAGCTTCGTGGCATTCAGGCCTGCATCTGGTCGGAATCGATGACTGACCGGGCCATCTTCGATCGGCTGGTCTTTCCGCGTCTTTCGGCACTTGCCGAAACAGGCTGGACGAAGCCCTCGGCCAAATCCTGGGAACGTTTCAAGGCATTGGCCGGCACCATGCCGCTGCTCTACGGTCTGCATCAATTCTGACAGCCTGATGCGGGGCTCTCAGGCGCGATCCACGTTGGCCGCGCCTGAGTTAAATCAGTAATACAAGGCCGGCTCTATTCCCGGCCGTTCAAGAATGAATAACGGCACGATGCGTCAACGGCTTCTGGAGGACATCGAACTGCGGATTTGTTTCGGAAAAGATGGGCAGCGCGGCCGCGCCTAAAATGGCGGTATCCTTGCCGCTGGCGCCGATCATCAACCGCGGAATGCTGCGCTCTTCCGTTGGGTTGACCGGAGTGTGCAGAGGCTCGACGCTTTCGGCCAGCCCTGTCATCAAGGATGTCGGTGCACTGCCGCCAAGCACGATTGTCTGCGGATCGAAGGCCAGCTCGAGAAAGTCGATTGTCTGGCGCAGCGGCTGCACCGCCTGTTCCAGCCATGCCTTCAAGCCATGACCGTTTGCCGCGATCAATGCATCCAGGTCGTCGGGATCCAGCTCCTGCGCATTCTCTATGCCTAGACATTCGTAAGCGACGGATGGCGAGACGTAGCGATCGAGGCAGCCGCGTTTGCCGCAGGTGCAGAGCCTGCCATGCGGCTCGACGATGATATGGCCGATTTCGCCGGCATTGGCGCGGCTGCCCTTGTAGAGATGGCCGTCGAGGAACATGCCGGCACCGATGCCGCCGTCGCCGGCCAGAAAGAGATAGACGAAGCTGCCAAGGCCGCGGGCAACGCCATAGAGCCGCTCGCCGATCGCCGCTGCCGTGGCATCGTTTTCGACAAGCACAGGCAGGCCGATCAGGCGTTCGAGTGCGCTGGCAACGGGGAAGTCTTGCCAGCCCGGCAGATTCAATGGGCTCAGCGAGGTTACGCCGCCATCGGCGTAGCGTCCGGGCAAGGCGATACCGACGCCAAGCAGTCTGTCTCGATCAAAGGAAAAGGCTTTCTGCAGATCCCTGACAATCTCCGCAAGGACCGGCATCGCCTCGGTCGGTCCCGGCCTGTCGACATGGCATTCGACGCGGGCGCAGACCGTGCCGGACAGATCGGTGAGCACGCCGGCCGCACGCTGGCGCCCGAGTTCCAAACCGATGGAGTAGGCGCCAGCCGGATTGATCATGTAGGGCGTAATCGGTTGACCGCGGGCGATCTTCTGCGCCTCCATCGCGATCAGGAGATGCGAGCGCGCAAGTTCCTCCACGATATTCGAAACCGTCTGCGTGGTCAGCGCTGTCATGCGGGCAATGGCGGCCCGCGACATCGGGCCATTGGTGCGAATGGCTTCGATCACGACGCGCCGGTTGTGAGATTTGGCCTGTTCGAGATTCGTGCCTGAAATAGTCTTCATGAGAGGATAATGGAGCACTCAGTTCGTGTTGCTGCTTGTCGCGCTTCGCCAGTGCGTGAGGTGAGGGTGGCCGCATGACTTTGCTTGCCCTATGTGGGCAGTTTCTATTCTTTTGTCGATCGATTCAAGACTGGGTCGGCCCAGGTCCGTGCCGTTTGAGAGATAATACAGAAGGCTTTTTCTTTTGCGTGGATGATCGGCGCATATCTTTACTCCGGTGGGCATTCCGTTAGATTCCGCTAACCCGGTCTTTTGCCGGAATAGCGCGGAGGAATTCGATGATCAGACTGCTCGGAATAGCCATTATCTCGACCTGCATCGCAGGCGGTGCGATGGCAGCGGATGCGACATGCAAGGCCCAGGCTGCCGACAAGAAGCTGGCAGGCGCCGCATTGACGAGTTTCACCAAGAAATGCGAGAAGGATGCCGCAAGCGCCTGCGATACTCAGGCCGCATCGAAAAAGCTTGCCGGTGCCGCCAAGACGAGCTTCGTCAAGAAGTGCACCTCCGACGCAGTCGGCAGCTGAGCTGATCGTCCAAACTCAGGATTTCTCAAAACACTGCGGCCGTCGCCGGCGGCCGGATCACAAAAGTTCCTGGTTATCAATGGTGCACGGTGACGTTGCCATATTGCGAGATATTCCTCGCTTGGCAGCCAACCGCGCTCAGGCCATACTACTCTTTGCGGTAGGTACCCTGCAGGGTCACGCCGTTCGCGAAATCGCACGTGCCCCCCTGCGACACGCGCCAGGTCTTTGCGTTGAGGCGATCGAGGCCGATCTTGCACGCGTCTCTGGAGAGTTCAGCATGTTCTTTCGCCAGCGGCACGACGCCGTCGAGACCGTCGGCATTGACATCGCCGGCATCTGCTCCGCCCGGGCCAACGAAAGTCGAGGAGAGCGAAACTGCGAGGAGACCATCGACCGGCCCGAAGATCGCAAGGTGGCCCTCATTGCCGTCGGCGCTGTTCGACTGGAAATCCGTTGAAGCGCTTTGTCCGCCCTTAGTCCTCAAGAGAGACGCAATCTGGTCGTCATAGGCCTGCCGGGCGCATGCTGCATCGCTGCAGGATTGCACTTTGGTGATCCAGCGCAGCTGCCGTTCCCGAACCTTGTCCGCATCATCGCGTTTCAATGCGGCGGCATAGAGATCTCTCACCATCGCATCGCGAGCAAGCAGCGATTTGTCCTGACAGATCATACGGTCGCTTGGCGAGCCTGGCTTTGAGCAATTGATCCCCGCGGCTTCGACAGGTATGGCAGAAAGGCCGATGATGATCATGGCCGAAACGGATTTTGCTATCTGCATGAGGCACCTCCATCACCCGATACGTCAGCTAATTATGGCTGCTCGCGGCTTCGTAAAGATCATGCCGGCGTGCAGTTGAACTGGGCCGAATATCGCGTCGGCATTTGAAGATCGTCGGTATTCTCCTAATTTACATTGAGCAGATGGACATCAATGGGGAGGTCACGTGGAAGGTGAAACGCAATTGTCCGGCAGGGTCACATTCCTGATCGTCGGTTCCTTGTTTCTTGCCATCACCATAGCAATGGGAGCCTTGGCACTTCATCTTTATCGGACCTATGCAAATGCGACCGCCATGGCAGCATGCACGGTTTTCTCCTGGGGCTTCGGCAGCATGCTGATATCGATGGCGCTCGTGCTTCTGACCTCGAAAAAGAAGGTGCGGGGCAGGGTCCGTACCAGGCGCGGCAAGGTGACGGTCACGCTCGGTAATCGATCACCGGGCTCCAATGGTCACGTGACCGGCGATGGCGTCGAAGCCGAAGGCGAGGCGGGGGTGCCCATCACAAGCATAATCCCCTCGCTCTTCCTGGTCGCCTCTTCGATCGGCTTGGCGCTTCTCGGTCTCTTTCTTTTCGGCCACCACCGGCTCGACCTTATTGGATCGGGAATGTTCATCGCATTCGTGATCTATATCGCGAACTGGAGCAGGCTGGCCTGGCCGCGCGAATAACGCCCTTGTGCCGGTAGGGCGGGTAGAAACTTCGCCGGCTATTACAACCTCCTGCATCGTCCTCAGTAGACGATCCGATGTCAGGCTGCATCCTTGCGACCGTTTTCGACTGAGTGCTTCGCCTCCAGTGGATCGAGATCCACTCGATATGCAAACAATCTGCGGCTGGCTCTGACACTTAACGGAATAAGCAAGGGCAGAAGCAGATCGCGCAGAAACAGGTTGAGCCGACTGTTTTTCCGTTTCCTGGAAGCATTTTGCCGGGTGAGCTTCACCACGCGGGCAATGCGTGGGCGCCGCAAGGTTTCGTAACCGGCAAAGGCGGTACCGTAGTCGAGCGTATCCGCCAGGCAAGATGACAAGACCACCGCATCTTCTATCGCCATTGAAGCACCCTGGCCGGCATGCGGGCCGATGGCATGCGCGGCGTCGCCGAGCAAGACGACACGCCCGCTCGACCAGACCGGAAGCTGCGGCATGTCGAAAATGGGATAGCTGCGCTCGATCCTTTCGACGGCGCGAAGGATCGATCTATTCGGTTCGGGATCGTCGGCATGCATCTGGCGGACGTGAGCGGCCAGTGCCGTCGGTTCAAATGCGCGTACCGCGTCCGGCGTGTCGGCGGGGAAGGAATCGAACCAGTAGACGGGATGGGAGGCCGTCTTGAGGTAGCCGAAGAAGGCTTTCTCGCCGAAGGTCATGCGCATCACACCATCGGTATCCGGTATGTCGGCATCGACGATGCCGCCTGTGCCGATCAGACCCGTAAATTGCGGTAGGGGATAATCCGGAAATATTTGCGTGCGGACGAAGGACCGCAGTCCGTCGGCGGCAACGAGCAGGTCGACGGCAAGACCGGCACCTTCGGAGAAGTTGAGCGTTACGGCATGCGCGTGATTGTCGACCTTGGTCACGCGCCGGCCAAATTGTATGGTGATGCCTTCGGCTTGGCATTTTTCGATCAGAATGCCCGTAAGAACGCCGCGCCTGATGGTAACGGCTGGTGTGCCGAATGTCGCCAAATGGTCGCTCTGGTCGACGAGCGCTAGCCTTTTGCCGCGAGCATTGCAGAGCTCGATGGCGCGGGTTTCCAATCCCTCGCGCAATACTTCTTCGTAGCAGTCCGCCGCGCGCAGCCCGTTCATGCCGTTGGAAGCGAGCGTCAGAAACTCTCCTTCGGACAGGGCGGCCTCTCTGGAACGGGCTTCGAACAGCACCGGACGAAAGCCGAGCCTTGCCAGGCGCAGCGCGAGCACAAGCCCGCCTATGCCGGCGCCGCATATGCCGATCGTCGCCTCGGGGGCTGTCGCTCGATTCATGGTTGCGGCAGGATCGTCAATGGGGCACATTGGTTCTTCCTTCTAATAGTTTGATAAATGAATTATTCGATGATCGAACAAAAGTCAAATGAAGATGAGCGTCATCTCGTGGAAGCGATCAGCCTCGCCTGCATGCGCTGGCAGGAGGCGACCGAGAGCTTCGACGAAACCTTCGGCAAGCTGCATGGGCTCAACAGCGCCGAGCGGCGATGCCTCAGCGTGATCATGCGCGCGCCGCAGCCCGCAAACGCCGTCGCCAAGGCTATCGGCCTTGCGCCGCCGTCGGTTACCGCCTTGATTGATCGCCTTTCGGCGCGGGGTCTTCTCCACCGCGTTCCCGATCCGAACGACCGGCGTCGTGTGCTGGTGGCGCCGTCCGAGAAGGCGATCAGGCTGGGACGCGAAGCCTATGGCCCAATCGAGCAGGCCGGCGCGCAGATGCTTAAACAGTTTTCCGAGGCGGAAAAGCAGGTGATCTTGCGGTTCATCACACAAGCCATCGAGATGCAGGAGCGAGAGCTCGAGCGGCTATTGCAGCAGGACAAGAGCTGATTTCGATCATCGAAAGGTGGGTTGAATGCGTGTGTTCGGTCGGCTCTTGAACTCGCTGACGGGACATCTCATTTGAATAGTCACCACTTCAACCTGTCGAACTGACAGCCTCCTGCCTCCCAACAGTTGCTGCCGGTCCTCGTAGCGACGCGTCCGCGTCGGAGGAGTTTTCATGGGCTTCATTGATCGTGACATCCAGCCGTCATCCGATGCCGGGCTGCTGGATGCCTATTCCCAATCGGTATCGAGTGCCGTCGATCTCGTTGGGCCGGCCGTCAGCCGGATCGAGCGTTTAGGTGGCCGCGCCGGACATGGTTCCGGTTTTGCCATTTCGCCTGACGGCCTGGTCGTGACCAATAATCACGTTGTCGACGACGCCAAGGCCGTACGCATCAAGACGCCGGAAGGGGCGACCGTTGAGGGCAGGGTGCTCGGGCGCGATCCGGATACCGACCTCGCTCTCATCCGTGCTAATGACTGGCCGGGCAACTGGGCGCGACTTGGCGATTCCAAATCGCTGAAGCGCGGTCACATCGCGATCGCCATCGGCAATCCCCTTGGTTTCGAATGGACCGTCACCGCCGGCATCGTCTCGGCGCTTGGCCGTTCCATGCGCGCGGCGAGCGGGCGGCTGATGGAAGACATCATCCAGACGGACGCCGCCCTCAATCCCGGCAATTCCGGCGGTCCGCTGGTTTCGTCGGCGGGTGAGGTGATCGGCGTCAATACCGCCGTCATCCAGGGTGCGCAGAGCATCGCGTTTTCGGTCGCCTCCAACACGGCGAAGCATGTGGTGTCAGAGATCCTGCGTTTCGGCCATGTCCGGCGCGCCTATATCGGCATTGCCGCCGACACGGTTGAGCTGCATCGGCGGATCGCGCTGGAGGCCGGCGTCACGCATTCAACCGCCGTGCGCCTGCGTCGTGTCGAAAAGGATAGTCCGGCCGAAAAGGGCGGCTTGCAGGAGGGTGACTACCTGCTTGCCATCGACGGTTACGCGGTATCAGGGATAGACGATGTCGTGCGGCTGCTCGATGGCGACAAGATCGACACCGAGATCGAAGTTTTGATCTTCAGCGTCGGCGGCCTGATCGAGCGAAGGCAGGTCAAACCTTCCGCACGACCCGCCATCTAGCCTATACGGCAACACATACCATCGGCAGCATCGTACTCACGGCGCTGCTGATCGTTTTCTTATCCCCTGCCGACAAGCGGCATTTTCGTTGCCATGACGGTCATGGAAAGAACATTGGCGTCGAGCGGCAGGGTTGCCATGTAGACGACGGCGCGGGCGACATGCTCTGCCGAAATCGTCGGCTCTGCTGCAGTCTCGCCATTTGCCTGCAGCACGCCGGCGCTCATCCGCGCCGTCATGTCTGTGGCGGCATTGCCGATATCGATCTGGCCGCAGGCGATATCGAAGGGACGGCCGTCGAGTGCTGTCGATTTCGTCAGGCCGGTGATCGCGTGTTTCGTGGCCGTATAAGGTGCCGAATGCGGCCGCGGCGTCGTTGCCGAGATCGAGCCGTTGTTGATGATGCGGCCGCCCTGCGGCGTCTGGGCTTTCATCAGACGGAAAGCCTGTTGCGTGCAGAGAAACGCGCCGGTCAGGTTTGCGCCGAGAATGGCGTTCCACTGCTCGAAGCTCAGCTCCTCCATCGGCACGGCCGGCAGACCCATGCCCGCGTTGTTGACCAGGAGGTCGAGGCGACCATAGCGACCTGCAATGGTGTCGAAAAGGCTGCGGACCGATGCGGGATCACTGACATCGGCTGCAATCGCAAGAAACTCCGCCCCGGTTTCCTCCGAAAGCTCACGGGCAGCTTTTTCGAGAACGTCCGACCGGCGCCCCGAAATGACGACCTTGAAACCTGCCGAGCCGAGTGCCTTGGCGATGGCTCGGCCTATGCCCGTGCCGCCGCCGGTCACCAGCGCGATTGGGTTTTGTGCGTTCGATGATCCCTCCGTCATGCGACCCTCCCGTCCAATTCGTCTTCGATATGTGCCTGCAGGATCTCGTCGAAGCTCTGTTCGGCCTTGAAGCCGAGGTCGCTCGCGCGCTTGGCGTCGAACTGCGTCGCCCAGCCGGAAACGATGCGCTCGATCACCGGATCAGGCTCACGGCGGATCAGCGCAACCGCCTTATCGCCGCCGACATGGCGCAGCGCATCGATCTCATCGGAAATGAGTGCAGAAAGCCCGGGCATGGTAAGATTGCGCCGTGGTCCGACCTTCGCGGTATCGAGCGTTGCAGCATGCACGAAGAAACCGACCGCCGCCCGTGGGCTTGCGAACCAGTGGCGCACCGTATCGCTGACGGGCAGGACAGCCTCTTTGCCGACCAGCGGCTCGCGCAGGATATTGGAAAAGAAGCCGGAGGCCGCCTTGTTCGGAGTGCCGGGGCGAACGCAGATGGTCGGCAGTCGGATGCCGATGCCATCGAAAATGCCGCGACGCGAATAATCGGCAAGCAGGAGTTCCGCAATCGCCTTCTGCGTGCCGTAGCTCGTCAGCGGCGCGGTCAGGAATTCGTCACCGATGATGTCGGGGAAGGGGGTGCCGAACACCGCAATGGAGGAGGCGAAGATGACGCGCGGGGTATAGGCGGATTTCAGGCCCTGCTGGCGAATGGCTTCGAAGAGCGCCCGCGTGCCATCGAGATTGACCGTATAACCCTTATCGAAATCGGCCTCGGCTTCGCCGGAGACGATGGCGGCGAGATGGAAGATCATATCCGGACGGTTTTCGATGAGTTTTTCCGCAACACCCGGTGTCGCAAGGTCGATCGCCAAAGCCTTGGACACGGATTGAAGCGCTTCCGGCACCGGCGGCTGGAAAGCGTCGACCAGCGTCAGGCGATCGATAGCCTTGCCGAGAATCGTCGGTTCGGCGGCGATGCGGTTGACAAGCTTGCGGCCGACCATGCCCGCAGCACCCAGGATCAAAACATGCATATCGGATTTTCCTCCCAGTAGAGCAATTCCAGGAAAAGTGCGTAGCGGTTTTCCTGGAATTGCGAGAATCAAACAGACGGGGCCAGTTCATGGGTTCAATGAAAAACTGAACCGCTCCGATCTGATATCAGTATTCGGGAGACTTCCCGAGTGAATCTCTTTGAAGGCCGCTAGTCATTCTGAAGGCCGGTCTCTCATTTGAATGCCTGCAGCCAGGCAAGCCCGGCATCCGTCGTGGTTGCCGGCCGATATTCCGCGCCGATCGGCCTGTCATAGCCAAGCTTTTCCAGAAACTGCAGAATATGACGATAATCAATCTCTCCGTGGTCCGGTTCGTGCCGATCCGGTACGGCAGCGATCTGAATATGGCCGATTGCTGCCATATGATCCTGCAGCCGACGTGTCAGATCGCCCTGCATGATCTGGATGTGATAGCAGTCGAACATCAGTTTGAGGTTCTCGGCGCCGGCCGCAGCTATGATGTCGAGTGCCTGATCCGCCGTTTGAAGGAAGTAGCCTGGCGCATCGCGATAGTTGAGCGGCTCGATCAGGATGGTCGCTCCCATCTTGCTGGCGCGTTCGCAGGCATAGCGCAGATTGGCAATGAAGATGGCTCGCGCCTCGTCGCCGCCAGCTTTGCCGGACATCACATGCACGTTTCGCGCACCGATGGCGGCCGCATAGTCGATCGCCTGATCGATGAGCACGCAGGCTTCGTCCTCGCGGCCCGGAATGGCGGCAAGTCCATTGTCGCCAGCCGTGATATTGCCGCGGGCGGTGTTGAGGCCGAGCATGGAAAGACCAGTCTCCTCCAACGCCTGACGCACGGCTTCAGCGGGCGTGTCGTAGGGATAGTGGCATTCCACCGCGTCGAAGCCAGCGCGCTTGGCGGCGCGGATCGCATCGGGAAGGGAAAGCTCCTGCCACAGAAAACCCAGATTGGCGGAAAAGCGCGTCATGTTCAGTCCCATTCCACGTCATAGGTGCGGACGAGATCGGCGATTTGCGCATCCGTCAGCAGCGAAGGATTGGCTCCGCGTGTCAAGATGGCAAGCTTTGCCGTCTCTTCCAGTTCTTCAATCGCATAGACCGCCGCCTCAAGATCTTTCGCCGAAACGACGGGGCCGTGTGCTGCCAGCATCACGGCGCTGCGCTTGCCGGCAAGGCCGCGAATGGCATCGCCCATGGCCGGGTCGCCCGGCATGAAATAGGGCAACAGCTTCACCTTGCCGAGCTTCATGATCGAATAGGCGGTCAACGGCGGCAGCATGTTGTCGGCATCGACGCCGGGCAGGATCGAAAGCGCCACCGAGTGGCTGGAATGAAGATGGACGACGGCGCCTGTCTTTTTCGGTCGTGTCTCATAGAAGGCGGCATGCAGCGGCATCTCCTTCGTTGGCTTGTCTCCGCCGATCAGGCGGCCTTCGTCGTCGAAGAGGGAGAGGCGGGCGGGATCGAGGCGCCCGAAGGAGCTGCCCGTCGGCGTCACCAAAAGCCGTCCGTCGCTGAGCCGCGCCGAAATATTGCCGGAGGAGCCGGCGGTCAGGCCGCGATCGTAAAGCGATTTGGCCATCTTGCATATCTGTTCGCGCAGCGCGGCTTCCTCGCTCATGGCGCCCCCAATCCATCGAAAGCATCCGTAAAGAAGGTTTCCTCGCCGAAATTGCCAGACTTTAGAGCTAGAGCTACTGTTTCGCCCCCAAGGGTCGTGAAAGTCCAAGGCACGCCGGGTGCTATTTCCGGCCCGATAGTCAAATGCACCGCCCCGAGCGCCTGCGTGATCGCCCCGGAGGTCTCGCCGCCGGCCACGACGAAGCGGCGGGTGCCGCCATCGAACGCCGCGCGGGCGATCTCGGAAAGCGCGTCCTCGACGACCTGGCCCGCCTTGTCCCGCCCCAACCGCTCCTGCGCCTGCCGTACCTCATCGGGTTCGGCGGTCGCGTAAATGAGTTTCGGCGCATCGGGGGACTGTTGACGCAGCCATTCCAGCGCAGTACCGGCGCCTTCCTCTGCAAGCACGACCGGATCGAGCTGCAGGCTGGCGACTTTGCCGGCGTAGTTGGCAACCTGCCTCCTCGTCATGGCGGAGCAGCTGCCGGATAGGACGATCGAACCGCCGGCGACCTTCGGCGGCGCCTGTCTATGTTCGGAGAGGCCAACGAGACCCTGCTCCAGGTAGAATCGCGGAAGCTGACCGGCAATTGCGCTGCCGCCGGTCAGCAGCGGCATGTGGAAGGATGCTGCGGCGATGGTTCGAAGATCGTCGTCGGACACAGCATCGACGATCACATGCCGAATGCCATCGCTGCTCAATTGCTCCAGCCGCGCTTTCAGCGCTGCCGTTCCCTTTGAGACGACGTTGCGGTTGGCGAGGCCGACGGCCCCGTTTACCTGCGGGGTCAGAAGCCGTACAAGGCTCGAATCGCGCATCGGCGTCAGTGGATGGTCCTTCATCGGACTCTCCGACAGAAGCTGCTCGCCGACGAAAAGATGGCCCATGAAGACGCTGCGTCCGTTCTCCGGAAAGGCCGGGCAATAGATCGTCTGCGTCGCCCCGGTCTCCGCCATCAGCATCTCGGCGACCGGACCGATATTGCCTTCGGCCGTGCTGTCGAATGTCGAGCAATATTTCCAGAAGAAGCGGCTAGCACCGGCGTCCTTCAGCCATGCCAGCGCCTGACGTGCCTGATTAACAGCGGTATCGACGGGCGATGTCCGGCATTTGAGGGCGATGACTTCGAAGGTCGCCGTCTCGTTGGGGTGGCGTCTGTCTTGCGGAATGCCGATCCGAAGCGAAACGGGCAATCCGCTCCGCGCCAGCAGCGCGGCAAGATCGGTCGCTCCGGTAAAATCATCGGCAATGCAGCCAAGCAGGAGTGTCATGGCCTAGCCCTTTACGCCCGGCAGGCTGGCGCCGCTCTTGGCGGCCAGGATCTTCGCAACCGCGGCGTCATCCTCCAGGCCCAGACCCGCCTCCGATGCTTCGACGAAGAGGTTGAGCGCGGCAACGGCGAGCGGAGTGACGGCGCCGGCTTTGCCGGCCTCCGAAGTGACGATGCCGAGGTCCTTGACGAAGATATTGACTGCCGAGCGCGGCGTGTAATCGCCTGAAACGATGTGCCCGCCCCGGTTCTCGAACATCCACGACGAGCCGGCAGATACGCAAATCACGTCATAGAGCGTTTTCAGATCAATGCCGGCCTTGGCGGCAAGCGTCATCGCCTCGGCCGTCGCGGCAATATGCACGCCGGCCAGCAACTGATTGATCATCTTGACTTGCGAACCGGCACCGGGACGATCCCCGAGGCGGAATACCTTGGCGGAGATGGCGTCGAACACCGCAGATGCCTGATCGAAGGCCTCGGGCATCCCAGATGCCATGACGGTGATCTCGCCCGCGAGCGCCCGGACGTGGCCGCCGGAAACGGGGGCATCGATGACGAACATGCCCGCCGTCTCAAGCTTTTCGGCAATGGTTGTCGTGGCGCTCGGCGCCATGGTGGTGCAGAGCAGGAATGTGGTCGAGGGCCGCGCGGTTTTCAGCGCGCCATTCTGCCCGAAAAGCACGTCTTCGACCTGCTTGCTGTTGACGACATAGACGAGGATCACGTCTACATCTTCGGCCGCTGACGCCGGCGTCGTGCACGGCGAACCGCCGTTCTCGGCAAAGCGGGTAAGAACCTCGCTGCGAACATCGCAGCCACTGACGGCAAAACCTGCCTCGAGAAGAGACAGGGCGGCGCCCCAACCCATGGACCCGAGGCCGATGACGGCGGCCTTCTTCGTGTTCTGCACGATGCTACCTCTGCAATTTTCGGCTATGTTACCGGTACCGGTATCGATAACAAGCCTCATTTTCCGGGTATTTGTCAATAGCTGGATGTTTGCCTTTTCCAGGAAACATTCTATGAAGAGGAGTGGCATCGTGCCAGCCGCCATGGTTCATCAAGGGTTGCTTGGGGATGCGCAAACCCACTCTGGAAGAAGTCGCGATCGAAGCGGGCGTCAGCAAGATGACGGCATCGCGTGCGCTTCGCGGCGTTGCCGACGTTTCCAGCGAGACGCGTGACAGGGTTATCGAAGCAGCGACGCGGATGAACTATGTCGGCAACAGGCTGGCGCTCTCGCTATCCTCGCAGCGCACCAATCTGGTCGCAGTCGTTGTTCCCAGCATGTCGAACATCGTTTTTCCAGAGGTCCTTGCCGGCATTTCCGCCGGGCTCGACGGTTCCGGAATGCAGGCCGTGTTCGGCATATCCGATTATGATGTTGCCAAGGAGCGCGAGATCATCCGTGACATGCTTTCCTGGCAGCCCTGCGCCATCATCGTCACCGGGCTCGATCAACCGGAGGAGACGGTGGAGCTGCTTCGGCACGCCAATATTCCGGTCATCCAGCTTATGGATCTCGACGGCACACCGATCGATTTCAATGTCGGACTGTCTCATGGCGCGGCGGGAGAGGAGATGGCCGAAGCGCTGATTGCGGCCGGGCGAAGACGGTTCGGCTATGTCGGTAGTGCTTTGGCGCGGGATCTGCGCGCGGCCAAGCGCAAGGCTGGCTTCGAACGCGTCCTGCATGCCCATGGCCTGGCGTTTGCCGAGCAGCGGATCGATGATGCCTTTTCCTCGATCGCGCTTGGAAAACGGCTGACGACGGCCATGCTCGCGGCGGTGCCGGATCTCGATTGTATCTATTACTCCAATGACGATATGGCGAGTGGCGGGCTGTTTTCCTGCATGGAGCTGGGCGTTGCGGTTCCTGAGAAGATCCTGATCGCTGGCTTCAATGGGCTGGATCTGGTCAATTCCTTGCCCGCGCCGATCGCTACCTCCCGCTCGCCCCGGCGCGCTATCGGCGAGGTTGCGGCGCAATTGGTGCGCCACGCGGTCGTGACCAACGGGGATGCGATGGAAAAAACCATAGTGTTCAAGCCGACAATCGTGGGAATCGATGGCTATGGAGCGGCTGACGGCGCTTCTTGACATCTCTTCATAATTTTCTCTCTTCCGACGCATGCCCAGATTGATGTCGGCGACAGGTCCGTTTGAACCATGTGAGCCGTGATGCCTGCATATGGGTTCCAGCCTGATAAGCCTAAGGTTTGCAACAAGATTTCCCGGAAAATCCACAGTTCGGAAATGTTCGGAAACCGGCAGGCCAAGGTGATCGGATAGACGCACAGGAAGTTATCTTATTGCGGAGTCCGACTGCCGATGTTCCTGACCAATCCGTGGCAACGGGGAGAGTTGAGCCATATCGTTGTCACCACCTTTCATGAAAAGGGTTATCGTGACTACGGCAAGAAATGTATCGAGACCTTCCTTGCCCACTGGCCGAATGAAGTTTCCTTGGTCGTTTATGCCGAGGATGTCGAAATCGAGGAGAAGGACCGCCGTCTTCTGGTGTTCGATCATTGCGAGACATTGCCCCGGCTGCGCGGTTTTCGCGATGCCTATGGCAGCAAGCCGCAGGCAAATGGATATATCTCGTCACACAATGGGCTGGTGCGGGATTTCCGGTGGGACGCCGTGCGCTTTTCCAACAAGGTCTTTGCGGTCGCCGATGCCGTCAGGCGCTATCATAACACGGTTGATCAGCTGATATGGCTCGATGCCGATACCGTGACCCATAGGCCCATTCCGAAGAGTTTTCTCGATGGAATCGCCCCGCGTGGAAATCAGCTCGCCTCCTATCTGAACAGGAGAATCTATCCCGAATGCGGATGGGTGGGATACAACCTGCGTCATCCGGCGATATCGACCTTCATCGACCGTTTCGAAGGGGCTTATTCCTCCGGCTATTTCCTGACGCTGAAGGAAAGCCATGACAGCTTCGTCTTCTGGAAGGTGCTCCAGCAGATGGAACAGGACAAGGAGGCCAGATTCAGGCGGCTTGGCTCGAGCCTGACGAAAACCCATGTCTTCATCAACAGCGTCCTGGGTAGCTATCTGGATCATTTGAAGGGCGACAGGAAGGCTGCCGGAAGGAGCCGCAGGCGTGATCTCAAATGGCATCGCCGCGAACCATGGTGGCAATAATTCACGATCATTTTCGGCGGGGAAAGCTCTATGCCGCTGGGTGATGGCGGAGACGATCAAGTTGTTTTTTAGGGTGCATGGCACTAATCTAGGTAGCATTGAGGGATTGGGAATTCATGCTCGACGATTCGATCCTGCCGACAGAGATCGCTGTTTCACTTGGTCTGCTATGCAATATCGGTATTCCTCTTCTAGCCTTTTGGGTGGGGGGGAAATTGCCCCGGTTCCGTCTCTGGATCCACGCCGTCGCTTTCGTCATCATTCTTGCTTCGCCGCTGACGGCTATGATCCTCGGCTTGCCTGATCTTCTTCCCGAAGAGGAAGAAAGCCCGGGCGCTCGTTTTGCGTTTCTACCGCTCATCATCGAGGCGGCCATCATCGTGCTGCTCTATTGCTTGGCCGGCGCGATGCTGCTGTCCCAGTCGATCCATTCGGCAATCACGGACTGGCACGGTCGAGACCGGCTCTCGCAGCCGCCGCCTCCCCGCCGTACCGCCGGGAGGAAACCATACATCTCCAAAGGCTCCAAAACGCGATAGCCATTGTTCAGTCGAACACACGGGCGTGTTCATGCGTTGTCGGTCTGCGCCGAGGAGAGCGAGGAGTTTCGCGCCTTTCCCTTCAGCTGAGACATGTCGCGCAAAAACGCTGCGATCGGGCGGCAGTGCGGGACTCAATCCGGCTCCGGCTGCGTTCAGGCAGAGTTCATGCGAATCGGCATATCTTTATTCTTGTCCACAAGACAGGAAATAGGGGTAAGGGAAATGCTTGAAGGTTTGGTACGGATTTCGCGTGTTGCCGTGGTCGGATTGGCCGCGTTGCAACTGATGACGTCTGTCGCTTCGGCGCAGTATTATGGCGGCGATGATGATTATGCACCGCCGCCCTGGCAGCGCGACCAGGGTCGGGACTGGAGAGGTCCGCCGCGCGGCTGGGATCGTGACCGCGACAGGGGCTGGGATCGTGATCGTGGCTGCGACAGACGCGATCTTATGCGCGCCGCGCGGGCGGAAGGCTTCCGTCGTATTGATTCGGTCGACAGTAACGGACGGCGCATCGTCGTTCGCGGCTGGAACGACGGCGGTCCGGACCGCATGGTCTTCGCCAATCGGCGTGGCTGCCCGGTCCTCGACTGACGCTCGAAATAGAGCATAAGCGGAAGCCGAGTGTGGGTCGGCCTCCGCTTACATCACGGCGGCGCATGCTCTCGACTGGCTGAAAGCCATGCGTTTGCCGCGACCTTCGAGTTTTACGATAGCTTTGCCGCGCCTTTCAGGCGGCGGCGAATTTCTTTTTTGCGACCGTGACGCTGCCGACTTGCTCGCATTTGGCGGATATTTTGGCGTCAGCGCTTTGCTGCCTGACCAGAAACCGCCAATATATGCCCCACGGATCTCTCACAAGGCCGCGATCGTCCGGACGGCTTTTTCCCAGCGCATAACGCAAACGGTCCGCCTCGTCCTGTGTCGCACATTCGACTGTGATGGAAGAACTATGCTCCGAGCGGTCGAATGGTCCTGCCTCGAAGCCCATATAGGCGCGATTTCCAAGTGTGAAACCTGCAAACTTTACGCTGCCGGCCGGTCCATTCAGATTGTCGGTGAGAATACTTGAGACCCATCCGGCTGCCGAACCCGGGATAAGCGACGTATAAAGTTCGATCGCCGTTTCCATGTCATGTTGAAACCAGAGATGTTGCCTGATCTTCATCGCGACCTGCTTTCTACAAATCTTGCCTGGATGGGGCAGGGCATGAAGGAAGCATGCTGACTGCTTGCCGAATAAAATTCATGCCGCCGGTGAGCCGCCTTCTTGTTCTTTTGAGCGGTGTCACCGACGGCATGCTGGAGAGTTGCTTCTAACCGTTCGTGCTCACCCCTGCGGAGCGCGGACGGACGCGGTACACTATTTCTCAGCAACTCTACCAGCGAGAGCCATCACATAGTCATCGGCAATATCGGCCAAGGTCAAAGCGACCTCGGGCTCGTTCCAGCCGGCAGCGAGCGCCATTTGAACAAAGTCACGAAAGGCCACTTCAAGGACCTCTTCGCGCTCGACCGCGCGGTATGAGTCATTGACGGGATGCTGAGGCTTGCTGATCTCTATTGTCTGGCGAGTAGATACCATTGCTGTTTTCCCTATGACTTGCCCCGTTGGACGCACAGTACATTCACCAAACAGTCGGGCTTTGGTCTCCGAACAACTATTATTCTTCTTTTCTAATGGGTTACGCAGCGTATGTCGTTAGACGTGCATCCGGAAACTTGCAGCAGCGTCCATTTTCGCAATTGCTGAAGTGCGGTTTCGGATGGGCACAGGGATTAATGGGAAGATGTGCCCCTCGCTTGCGCGTGTCTTCCGCCGGCGCGCCTGCCTTGAGGCATCGGAATCCGCGGTCTAGTGATAATAGCCGAGGGTTTTCAGCCATTCGTCGAAGGAGTGGCTGTTGCCGGACGATGCCGGTGAGATGACCTGCCCGAGATAACGCGGGATGGTAAGGTTTCTGGCTTCACGAGGGCTGTAGCCGAACTCCTTGCCGAAGGCTCGGCTGAAGTGCGCTGCCGAGGAAAAGCCGACTGCAAAGGCGATGTCGACGATCTGCTCCCGATTGGCGGGATCGCTGAGGGCGGCATGGGCCGACAGGAGGCGACGGCGCTGAATATAGTGATGCACGCCGCCATATTGTTCGAATATCTGATAGAGCCTAGTACGGGATATGCCGAGCTCGCGGCATATGTGCTCGACCGTGAGATCGCCCGAAGTGAGATTGCCTTCGACGAACCGCCGCACGCGTTCCGTCAGGGCGAGGGTGCTATGCTGTTCCGTGCCGGTCGATTGCGCCGCCGAGGTCGAAACGGAAGCCACAATCATATTGCGCACCGTCTGGACGACATGCGGTAGATCGGTGGCTGCAAGGCGCGAGAGATTGTGTTCGACGCTATCGAGGAATTCGATCAACATGCTGACGAACACGCCGGAGAGCGCAATATTGTTCTCGATCTCGACCGGTGTGGGAACGTCGAACAGCAATGCCCTCGGCAGGAAGAGCGAGAGGCCTTTCGCCTCGGTCGAGCGGCCTCGAAAGGGGTGTCCCAGCGATCGCAGTTCCACCTTGCCGGGCTCGCCTTCCAGAACGTGGCCATCGACTTCCGTCCAGGTCCTGCCGCTGCTCGGCACCGAAACATGCCAGTGATCGATGTGATTGGTTTTCACCTTCGCCTGCGAGCGCATGTAGCTGTGGGGCGGCGTATCCTGTTGAACGATGAGCATGCCGCCAAGATTCCACGCGATATGATCGGCCGGAAAGCCGGCTTCCGGCGGGATATTATCCGGCAATCGCACGTCGGCCACGGGAGCGACATAAGCTTGCCAGGCGGCAAATTGCGCGGCCGGCTCGATATCGCGCGTCGAAAACTTCAGCGGCTGCAAGGCCGGCGGTGGCAGGGCTTCCTCCGTCGCCGCCTTCTCCGGTCGCGGGAAGCGCCGCCGTTCTGACTGTAACGACTTCCTGTCCTTGCGCCATGACGATTCCTTCGCCTCGTCTGACGCAGATCCGGATCGTTCCTCGCGCCGAAAATCAGACAATCCGTTCTCCCCGAACACGGCTGGAACAGGACGTAAGCGCCGCGCCGCTCCATCCATCATTCAAGTGGACGGCTGTCTCCGCTTCGAGCCGCCTTTTTTCAGCGAGCTGGTATGCTGCTGTAATTCCTGCCGTATTCCCAGCTCTTTCACCATACTAAAGCTTTCATTTGCTGCGCATTTTAGAAAAAGCAAGTGTTGCGGGTCGCCAAACCCATATTCCCGCTGAAATTGCCGCAAAATGTGATGCTGGCTGAGCCGATTTGTCTCGTGCCGGTACATTTGCCACGTCAAACGCGGCATAGGGACCGGCATGCTTCGTCCGAGCACATTCAGGCGAAAGCGAAAACTTGTTCCATGGAGACGCCCTGCAAAACCGCTGCGAAACTATTCCGCTTTTGCCTCGCCGGCTTGGCAGCATCCGGTAGCCATCGTATTTTCCGAACGTTTTGACAGCGGGGTCTTGCAACCGACCAATTCCATTTTCACAGACCCTATACGTAGTTTGCAGTTGCCCATTCCGCCAAGCTTGCCTAGGCAGATATCAACTGCAATTTTTGGAATGAGACATGACCGAATCTTCGACAATCCCCGTCTTCGATGGCCATAACGACGTGCTGCTCCGGCTGCGCCGCGGTGGCTTGAATTCCGTCGATGCTTTCCTGAATGGCGAAGCTGCTGGACATATCGATCTGCCTCGCGCTCGCCGTGGCGGCCTCGCGGGCGGCCTCTGCGCCATATTTATCCCGTCACCGGATCAGCCGAAGGCTGAAAATGCCGATTTCGCAACACCTGCTCAGCCCGATGCCCTGAATGAAACCCTGGCGATGGCACGGCTTCTGCTTGCAATCGAAGCCCGG
>Ga0209371_1001054_pt1 | contig 20702 bp, 19 predicted proteins | sample AgamicAtAmrz_FD_187165 | JGI IMG/M metagenome (GOLD analysis project Ga0209371, IMG submission 187165) | Agave microbial communities from Guanajuato, Mexico - At.Am.rz (SPAdes) (version 2) | ecosystem: Host-associated > Plants > Roots > Rhizosphere | place: Guanajato, Mexico | collected 2012-06-07
CCCAGCGTACGCTCGACGCCCAGCGATTTGCGCTCGCGCTCCACCACCACGTCGCGATCGTCGATGCCGTTGCTGCGCTCCCACAGCACGCGGCCAAATTTTCCAAAGCGCTTCAGCAGCTGCGCCAGATCGGCCTGTTGTACGTCAGCGCAGGTGCGCAGCCCCATCTCTTCGAGCTTTTTGGTGGCCACTTTACCGACGCCGGGAATCTTGCTCAGCGGCAGCGTCAGCAGAAAGTCCGGCATCGCCTGCGGCGTAATCACATACTGGCCGTTGGGCTTGTTCATGTCTGAGGCGATTTTGGCGAGGAACTTGATCGGCGCAATGCCAGCCGACGCGGTCAGGCCGGTTTCGCGCAGGATATCGGCGCGAATCGCCTGCGCCATCAGCGTGGCCGATCCCTGGCAGTATTCACTGTCAGTGACATCCAGGTAGGCTTCATCCAGCGACAATGGCTCAATCAGTGGCGTATAGCGGGTAAAGATGGCGCGAATCTGCTGCGAAGCTTCTTTATAGGCGTCAAAGCGGCCGGGCAGCAGTTTCAGATGGGGACAGAGGCGCAGCGCCGTGGCGGTCGGCATCGCGCTGCGCACGCCGTATTTCCGCGCCGGATAGTTGGCGGTGCTGATTACGCCGCGCTGCACGCGGCTGCCGCCGATGGCAATCGGGATATCACGTAATGAAGGATCGTCGCGCATTTCCACTGCCGCGAAAAAGCAGTCCATATCGACATGAATGATTTTGCGCATACGCCCCTCCGGATACTGGATAAGTATACAGCAGAGAAAAACAACGGCAATATTTGTGGCGCGTGCGATTAAAGTTTACAAATTTGTGGTCGTATTCCCTTTAGGATTGCACCATTTTCTCGGACTCCGGCTTGATTAAACGCCAGACAATGATAATGTTGCGCTGCGGTAGCGGATATTTCCGATAATGCAATACAGTGACGCACTGCGTCAGCGTTCCTCTTCACTTCAAGGTACACACAGAATGGGCAGAATCGCATTATTGTTTGCGATGATTCTTATGCCGCTCCTGAGCTGGGCAATGACGCCTGAGCCAATGCAGCCGCTGGCTCCGGTGAGCAAAGAGTTAAAGAAACAATTACTGGGTACACCGGTATTTATTCAGATCTTCAAGGAAGAGCGTACGCTGGAACTGTACGGCAAAATCGGTAATGAATATCGTCTGCTGGACAGCTATCGCATCTGTAACTTCTCCGGCGGCCTCGGGCCGAAACGTCGTCAGGGCGATTTTAAAAGTCCGGAAGGCTTTTATAACGTGAAGATGAATCAGCTCAAGCCGGACAGCCGTTTTTATCGCGCCATCAATACCGGATTCCCGAATCAGTACGATCGCGCCAAAGGCTATAACGGTAACTATCTGATGATTCACGGCGATTGCGTGTCCGTGGGCTGCTATGCCATGACCAACGCATCGATGGATGAGATCTTCACTTACGTGAACGCCGCGCTGCGTAACGGTCAGCAGGATGTGCAGGTCAACATCTTCCCGTTCCGCATGACCGACAGCAACATGCAGCGTCATCGTTACTCGACTTACATCAGCTTCTGGCGTGAACTGCAGCCGGGCTATGCTTACTTCGCCAAATACCACGTGCCGCCAACGGTCAACGTGACGGCAACCGGTCAGTATGCGGTGAACAACACGCCGGTCATGACCACGCCGGAAGCGGCGTCGAAATCATTCCTGGCGCTCACCCAGGTAAAATAATGCCCACTCGCCTGGCACGATGCGGTGCCAGGTTTCATTACCGGTCAGCGGCTGCGTCGCAATCACCGTCACCACGTCTTTCGGCGTGGTCTGCTGCAGAAAATCAATCTCCACATCCTGATCGAGCAGCTTCGCTTTGCCAAACGGCGCGCGGCGCGTAATCCAGTACAGATTGGTTGAGCAGAAGGCCATCAGATAGCGTCCGTCAGACAGCAGCATATTGAATACGCCCTTCTGGCGCAGCTCCGTCGCCAGTTCCGCCACATAGCGAAACACCGCCGGCCAGTTGCCCGGCGTACGCGGATAGCGCTCAGCCAGCTTATGCAGGATCCAGCAAAACGCCTTTTCGCTGTCGGTTTCGCCTACCGGACGGAAATGCCCGGTCTCCAGCTGGCGATAGCCCTTTAGCTGGCCGTTATGCGCGTAAGTCCAGTTGCGGCCCCACAGTTCGCGGGTAAACGGATGGGTATTTTCCAGTGACACCTGGCCGCGATTGGCCTGACGAATATGCGCCACCACCGAGTGCGACTTGATCGGATACTCCTGCACCAGGCGGGCAATCGGCGAGTTGTAGCTCGGCAGCGGATCTTTAAACGTGCGGCAGCCTTTATCTTCGTAAAAGGTGATGCCCCAGCCATCTTTGTGCGGCCCGGTTCCACCGCCACGCTGCACCAGACCGGTAAAACTGAAACAGATATCCGTGGGGACATTGGCGCTCATCCCGAGCAATTCGCACATAGCAACCGCCTTATCAGAACCTCCCGCGGGCGCGGGAGGAGCACGTCATCACTTAACCATCTCTTTTTCGATTAACAGCATCAGGATGTGGATCACTTTGATGTGAATCTCCTGAATGCGATCGGCATAACCAAAGTGCGGCACGCGAATTTCGATATCGGCCGTACCGGCCATTTTGCCACCGTCTTTGCCGGTCAGGGTAATCACTTTCATGCCTTTGGCGCGCGCGGCTTCTACGGCTTTGATGATGTTGGCCGAGTTACCCGAAGTGGACAGCCCCAGCAGCACATCGCCCTCGCGCCCGACAGCCTCGATGTAGCGGGAGAACACATAGTCGTAGCCAAAATCGTTGCTGACGCAGGAGAGATGGCTGACATCCGAAATGGCGATGGCCGGATAGCCAGGACGATTTTCGCGGTAGCGCCCGGTCAGCTCCTCAGCGAAGTGCATGGCATCGCAGTGCGAGCCGCCGTTGCCGCAGGAGAGCACTTTGCCACCGGCTTTGAAGCTGTCGGCCAGCAGCACGGCTGCGCGCTGAATGGCGTGAATGTTGGCTTCATCACTCAGGAACTTATTGAGCGTATCGGCGGCTTCATTGAGTTCTGAGCGAATAATGTCCTGATACATAGGGATGTCCTTTAGAGGAAAATTGACCCAGCAAGTTTAACGGAATGGACCAGAGCCGCAAAGCGCCCGCAGCAGGGAAAAGCGCGACGCCGCGCTGGCGTCCAATTGCCGGCGCGATTTTGTGAGTTCGGTTGTAATTGCGATGTAAACAGATTGATAAATTTCGTGCGCTGCTCTAAACCTTATCACTAACAGGTCAGACCTCTTACAACTTACGGAGCGGTTCATTATGTTGCTTGCCTCGATCATCGCGACGCTGGTGTTAATTAGCGCCCTCTTCTACCATCAGGTTTCACTGCGGCTCAGCAGTGCGATTGTGCTGCTGTGGACCGCGGCACTGGCCGCCACCGGCCTGTGGACGCCGTGGCTGCTGCTGCCGCTGGCCATTATTCTGCTGCCTTTCAACCTGCCGGCGATGCGCCGCAGCATGTTCTCAAAGCCGGCTCTGCACAGCTTCCAGAAGGTGATGCCGCCGATGTCGCGCACCGAAAAAGAGGCGATCGACGCCGGTACCACCTGGTGGGAAGGCGATCTGTTTCGCGGCAAACCGGACTGGCAGAAACTGCACAACTACCCGCAGCCGCGCCTGACCGAAGAGGAACAGGCGTTTCTGGATGGCCCGGTAGAAGAAGCCTGCCGCATGGCTAACGACTTCGAAATCACCCATGAAATGGCCGATCTGCCGCCGGAGCTGTGGGCTTACCTCAAGCAGCACCGCTTCTTTGCCATGATCATCAAAAAAGAGTACGGCGGTCTGGAGTTTTCCGCTTACGCGCAGGCGCGTGTGCTGCAAAAACTGGCAGGCGTGTCCGGGATCCTGGCGATCACCGTCGGCGTGCCGAACTCGCTGGGCCCGGGTGAACTGCTGCAGCATTACGGCACCGATGAGCAGAAAGATCACTACCTGCCACGCCTCGCGCGCGGCGATGAAATCCCCTGCTTTGCGCTGACCAGCCCGGAAGCGGGCTCCGACGCCGGCGCCATTCCGGATACTGGCGTAGTGTGCATGGGCGACTGGCAGGGCCAGCAGGTGCTGGGCATGCGCCTGACCTGGAACAAGCGCTACATTACCCTGGCGCCGATTGCCACCGTGCTCGGCCTCGCCTTTAAGCTCTCCGATCCCGATCATCTGCTGGGCGAAACCGAAGAGCTGGGCATTACCTGTGCGCTGATCCCGACCCATACGCCAGGCGTTGAGATTGGCAGACGTCACTTCCCGCTGAACGTGCCGTTCCAGAACGGGCCGACGCGCGGCAAAGATATCTTTGTGCCGATCGATTACATCATCGGCGGTCCGGCGATGGCCGGTCAGGGCTGGCGCATGCTGGTTGAGTGCCTGTCGGTAGGACGCGGCATTACCCTGCCGTCTAACGCCACCGGCAGCCTGAAAAGCCTGGCGCTGGCGACCGGTGCCTACGCGCACATTCGCCGCCAGTTCAAAGTCTCTATCGGTAAAATGGAAGGGATTGAGGAGCCGCTGGCGCGCATCGCCGGTAACGCTTACGTGATGGACGCGGCGGCGACGCTGATCACCAGCGGCATTATGCTGGGCGAAAAACCGGCGGTGCTGTCAGCGATTGTTAAATACCACTGCACCCATCGCGGCCAGCGCGCCATCATTGATGCAATGGATATCGCCGGCGGTAAAGGCATCATGCTTGGCGAGAATAACTTCCTGGCGCGTGCCTATCAGGGCGCCCCGATCGCCATCACCGTTGAGGGCGCGAACATCCTGACGCGCAGCATGATTATCTTTGGCCAGGGCGCAATCCGCTGCCACCCGTGGGTGCTGGAAGAGATGAACGCCGCCGCGAAGAACGATCTCGTCGCCTTTGACCGCGCGCTGTTCAGCCATATCGGCCACGTCGGCAGCAATAAAGTGCGCAGCCTGTGGCTTGGCCTGACCGGCGGCCGCACCAGCGCTACGCCAACCCGTGACGCGACCCGTCGCTACTATCAGCAGCTGAATCGCCTGAGCGCCAACCTTGCGCTGCTGTCGGATGTATCGATGGCGGTGCTGGGCGGTAGCCTGAAACGTCGCGAACGTATTTCGGCACGCCTCGGCGATGTGCTGAGCCAGATGTATCTGGCATCCGCCACGCTGAAACGCTATGACGATGAAGGCCGCAACGAGGCGGATCTGCCGCTGGTGCACTGGGGCGTGCAGGATGCGCTGCATCAGGCAGAAGTGGCGATGGACGATCTGCTGCGCAACTTCCCGAATCGCCTGGTTGCGGGCGCGCTGCGGCTGGTGATTTTCGCCGGCGGCAAACACTGCCCGGCACCGTCCGATAAACTGGATCATAAGCTGGCCAAAATGCTGCAGCTGCCGTCCGCAACCCGCACCCGTCTGGGCCGTGGCCAGTATCTGACGCCGAGTGAGCACAACCCGGCCGGTCAGCTGGAGCAGGCGCTGCAGGATGTGATGGCGGCAGAAGTGATTCACGATCGTCTGTGTCAGCAGCAGAAAAAACACTTCTCCTTCACCCGGCTGGATGCGCTGGCCCAGCGCGCGCTGAAAGAAGGCTGGATTGACGAGAGTGAAGCGAAGGTGCTGACGCGGGCCGAAGCCAGCCGGCTGAAGGCCATTAACGTGGATGATTTTGCGCCCGAGGCGCTGGCGGTGGCCAAACCGGACAGCAAACCCAAACCGAGCGCCCGCCCCAGCGAAGCGGCGTAACCGCAAAAAGCCTCCAGCCGGAGGCTTTTTTTATAGCCTGCGGCAGCGGATAAGTGCACTCAGCGTATGTGCCAGCCACGTTTAGACGTCTAAGCGTCTCGATTGCCAAGTTTTAACATCCTGTTTATAGTGGCTGCAGCACAAGGTTACTCCGCAACGACATTCGCGCTTAAGGCACCCGATAATGACGCAGCCCAACCTGATCCCCGAGAGCAAACTACCGGCGCTCGGCACCACCATTTTTACCCAAATGAGCGCCCTCGCCGCCCAGCACAACGCCATCAACCTGTCACAGGGCTTTCCCGATTTTGACGGCCCGCGCTATTTGCAGCAGCGCCTGGCACATCACGTCAGCGAAGGCGCTAACCAGTACGCGCCGATGATTGGCACCCTGCCGCTGCGCGAGGCAATCGCCGATAAAACCGCAGACATGTACGGTCATCGGCCGGATATCAACAGCGATATCACCGTGACGGCAGGCGCAACCGAAGCGCTGTATGCCGCGATCACCGCGCTGGTGCGGCCGGGCGACGAGGTGATTTGCTTCGATCCCAGCTACGACAGCTATGCGCCGGCGGTTCAGCTGGCCGGCGGCGTGCTGAAACGCATCGCGCTGCAGCCGCCCGCTTTTCAGGTTGACTGGCAGGCCTTCAGCAGCCTGCTCAGCGCGCGCACCCGGCTGGTGATAGTCAACACGCCGCATAATCCGTCCGCCACCGTGTGGCACGCCAGCGACTACGCCGCGCTGTGGCAGGCGATCGCCGGACAGGAAATTTATGTGCTCAGCGATGAAGTCTATGAGCACATCTGTTTTGATGAGCAGGGCCATGCCAGCGTGCTGGCACATGCCGACCTGCGTCAGCGCGCCATCGCAGTCTCATCCTTCGGCAAAACCTTTCATATGACCGGCTGGAAAGTAGGTTACTGCATCGCTCCGGCGGCGATCAGCGCCGAAATCCGCAAAGTGCATCAGTATCTCACTTTTTCAGTGAATACCCCGGCGCAGCTGGCGATTGCCGATATGCTGTGCCAGCAGCCGGAACATATTGATGCGCTGCCGGCATTCTATCGCGCCCGGCGTGACCGCCTGACGCAGGCGCTGGCCGCCAGCCGGTTTAAGGTGCTGCCCTGTGCCGGCACCTATTTCCTGCTGGTGGATTACAGCGCCATTTCCGATTTGGATGATGTCAGTTTCTGCCAGTGGTTAACCCGCGAAGTGGGCGTGGCGGCGATTCCGCTGTCGGTGTTCTGCGCGGACCCTTTCCCGCACAAGCTCATTCGCCTGTGCTTTGCTAAACAGGAAGCGACGCTCGACGCCGCTGCGGAGCGTTTATGTCAGCTTTAAAACTTACCGTATTACAGGAAACCCTGAGCTGGATGGATGGCGCGGCCAACCTGCGCCATTTTGATGAGGTATTGCAGGGCATGACGGGCCGCGATGTCATTCTGCTGCCGGAGATGTTTACCACCGGCTTTGCCATGGAGGCGGCGGCCAGTTCGCTGCCGCAGGATCAGGTAGTGGCGTGGCTGCACGGTCATGCCAAAGCCCTGAATGCCCTGGTCGGCGGCAGCGCGGCGATTCAGAGCGACCAGGGCGCGGTAAACCGTTTCCTGCTGGTGGAGCCCGACGGCACGCTGCACCAGTACGACAAACGCCATCTGTTCCGCATGGCCAGTGAGCACCAGCACTATGTGCCCGGTGAAACGCGCAAGGTGTTCCACTGGCGCGGCTGGCGTATTCTGCCGCAGATTTGCTACGACCTGCGCTTCCCGGTGTTTTCGCGCAACCAGAATGATTATGATCTGGCGCTGTACGTCGCCAACTGGCCGGCACCGCGCGCGCTGCACTGGCAGGCGCTGCTGCTGGCGCGCGCCATTGAGAATCAGGCCTATGTAGCCGGGTGTAACCGCGTCGGCAGTGACGGCAATCAGCATCAATACAGCGGCGACAGCCGGATCATCTCGCCGCAGGGTGAGATCCTCGCGGCCGCTGAACCCTTCGCCCGCGCGCGCCTCGACGCCGAGTTATCACTGGAGGCGTTGCAGGACTATCGCGAACGCTTCCCGGCCTGGCGCGACGCCGATGAATATACGCTGAAGTAATCTTTTAGCCGCATCCCTGCGATGCGGCTTCCATATCTCCTCCTGCCCTGTTGTTTCCTGTGTGGAAACATTCTATGTTGTGCGTTACAATGTTTCCACCCTGGAACAGTTCGAGGGAATGATGCACATTATCTCAAGGAAAGTGTTTAACGAAGCGACACAGAGATTTCCTAATGATGCCGCAGCACTGGATGCCACTTACCGACTATTAAGCGGCCATGATTTTGCCGATCCGCAGGTGTTAAAAGCCTGGTTTCCCAGCCTGGATCGCATGAAGTATCGGGCAAAATGGTGGGCAATTAATGTCGGCGGCAACAATCTCCGGCTGATGTTCTTTGCGGATTTTGTGGCAAAAAGAGTCTTCGTAAAGCATATCGTGACGCATGCTGAGTATGACAAGCTGGTTAAGCATTACCGGGAGAACAAAGAATGATTAGCGAAGCGATTCAGGCCTCCAACAATCTGATTAAAGCCGTGCCGCTGCTGGGCGGGAGTCAGTCCAGAGCCGATTATGAACAGGCGCTTGAACTGGTGGAATACCTGGTTGAGCATCAGCCGGGGCATCCGCTGATCGAGATGCTGGCCGTTAAAGTCGCGAAGTATGAAGAAACCGCAGCGGAATTTGCCGCGTTTAATGCACGCACTCAGGCGCTGCCGGGCGGCGTGGCGCTGCTGCGGGTACTGATGGACCAGCACGGTCTGAATCAATCCTCTTTCGTGGCAGAAATCGGTCAGCGTTCGTATGTGAATCGCATTCTGAAAGGCGAGCGCAGATTAACGGACAAGCATAAAGCGGCTCTGGCGCGACGCTTTAATCTGCCGTTTGAGGCATTTCGTGAGGCATAAGCAGGAATGAGCCGCAGCGCATGACGCTGCGGCTCAGGGGATTACAGATCGAACCGGTCGAGGTTCATCACTTTGGTCCAGGCGGCCACGAAGTCGTTAACGAACTTCTGCTTCGCATCGCTGCTGGCGTAAACTTCCGCCAGCGCGCGCAGGATGGCGTTAGAACCAAACACCAGATCGGCGCGGGTGGCGCTGTACTTCACTTCTCCACTCTGACGATCGCGGCCTTCGAACAGCTCAGCGCTCTCATCGGTGGCGCGCCATGCGGTGCGCATATCCAGCAGATTGATGAAGAAGTCGTTGCTCAGCACGCCCACGCGATCGGTAAACACGCCGTGCGCGCTGCCGTCGAAGTTGGTACCCAGCACGCGCAGACCACCCAGCAGTACCGTCAGCTCTGGCGCGCTCAGCGTCAGCTGTTGCGCTTTGTCCAGCAGCAGGGTTTCGGTGGAAGAACCGCCCTGTACGCGGCGATAGTTACGGAAACCATCGGCCAGCGGCTGCAGTACGTTGAATGACTCGACATCCGTCTGGTCCTGACGCGCATCTACGCGGCCCGGCGTGAACGGCACCTGCACTGCGACACCTGCCGCTGCTGCCGCCTGCTCAATCCCGACGCTGCCCGCCAGCACAATCACATCCGCCAGCGACGCTTTACCTGACTCCTGCTGAATCTTCTGCAGCACCGGCAGCACATCGCGGGTGACGCTGGCGTTGACCGCCCAGCCGTTCTGCGGTGCCAGCGCCAGACGGGCACCGTTCGCGCCGCCGCGTTTGTCGCCGCCACGGAAGGTGGAAGCGGACGCCCAGGCCGCAGAGACCAGCTGGCTGACGCTCAGACCCGAAGCGGCAATTTTCGCTTTCAGATCGGTGATGTCATCCGGCGTCGGCTGATGCGTGGCCTGCGGTAACGGATCCTGCCACAGCAGATCTTCCTTCGGCACTTCCGGACCGAGGTAACGCGCTTTTGGCCCCATATCGCGGTGCGTCAGTTTGAACCAGGCACGGGCGAAGGCTTCGTTGAACGCCTGCGGATCGTTGAGGAAACGACGCGAAATCTTCCCGAACTCCGGATCGAAGCGCAGCGTCAGGTCGGTGACCAGCATGGTCGGCTTGCGTTTTTTCTCTGGATCGAACGGATCCGGGATAATCGCTTCGGCATCAACCGCTTCGAACTGAATCGCGCCCGCCGGGCTGTGCGTTTGTACCCACTCATATTTGAACAGGTTCTCGAAGAAGTAGTTGCTCCACTGCGTTGGGGTTTGCGTCCATACCACTTCCAGACCGGAAGTGATGGCATCAGCACCAGCACCGCTGCCGTAGCTGCTGTGCCAGCCCAGACCCTGCGCTTCCAGCGGCGAGGCTTCCGGATCGACGCCCACGTGGCTGGCCGCAGCGGCACCGTGCGTTTTACCCAGCGTGTGACCGCCGGCAATCAGCGCGACGATCTCTTCGTCGTTCATGCCCATGTTGCCGAAGGTAGCGCGAATCGCCGGGGCCGCCGAGCGCGGATCGCCGCTGGCTTCCGGACCTTCCGGGTTCACGTAGATCAGGCCCATTTCCGTCGCACCGAGCGGCGCGTTTGCCAGGCTTTCCGGATGGCGGTGCGCCAGCCATTCGGTCTCATGTCCCCAGTCCACGTCCATGTCCGGTTCCCAGACATCTTCACGACCGGCACCAAAGCCAAAGGTACGGAAGCCGGCGTTTTCCAGCGACACGTTACCGGCAAGAATGTAGAGATCGGCCCAGGAGATTTTCTGGCCATACTTCTGTTTCACCGGCCACAGCAGACGACGCGCTTTGTCGAGGCTGACGTTATCCGGCCAGGAGTTGAGCGGCGCAAAGCGCTGCTGGCCACGTCCGGAGCCGCCGCGACCGTCGATGGTGCGGTAGGTGCCGGCGCTGTGCCATGCCATACGGATAAACAAGCCGATGTAGCTGCCCCAGTCGGCTGGCCACCAGGATTGCGAGTCGGTCAGCAGCGCACGAATATCGGCTTTCAGCGCGGCGTAATCCAGCTTGCTGAACTCTTCACGGTAGTTGAAATTGTCACTGAGGGGGTTAGAACGGCTGGAATGCTGGTTTAACAGATCGACGCGCAGCATGTTTGGCCACCAGTCGCGGTTAGTGGTCCCGCTTCCGGCGCCACGCGCTAAAACGCTTTTCTCTTCCGATGCTCCATGATGAAAGGGGCATTTTCCTGAGGCGGCTGCATTATCATTATTTTCGGGCGTGCTCATTTCTCGGCTCCATTGGCTTCACGTTGTCCGGTTAAGATAACCGCACCGTGTTGCAGAATATATTTGGATGGACCGAAGGTTTTGATAGTTACTGGCTTTCAAGCGCGAGGTTTGTGATAGAGAGCATGAATTTCTGGGCGCATAGGTACACCTCATGATGGATCGGGTTATACCGGTGCGCATGAATGCGCACCCTACGGAACCGCATTACGATTTTACAGGCGCACCATTTATGGCGACCTGGATCAACTCCCGCGGTAAGTCGACCACGACCACGGGGAAATGAGGAACGGCAGGTGATAATGGCTGCCGGCGGTGCCAATCACAAAATCAATCTGCGCGCTGACGTACAGCGCATCACGCCCGTCGGCGGCGAAATAGTCACCGATCTCCGCGGTTAAGCGATAGTGGCCCGGCGCCAGCGGTTCAGGCGTGAGATCTTTGATGCGCCCGTCGCTGTCGGTTTCGCCCTCGGCCACTGGCAGCCATCCCTCAGGGCTGTTCTGCTCCAGCGACATCGCGACGCCAATCGCCGGTTTGCCCAGCGCGGTGTCGAGAATATGGGTGGTGATGGTGCTCATGTAATGCTCTCCTTAAGCCGTAACAGGGTAATTTCCCGCAGCTGCGCCAGCGCTTCCTGCTGCTCAGTCTCTTCATCATTGTTGAGCCTGCGCTGCAATTCCGCCAGCATCTGTTCACCGCTGCGCCCTTTGGCGCGAATCAGAAACACCCGGCCGAAGCGCTGCTCATAGCGCTCATTACCGGCCAGCATCGCCAGCTGCAGCGCGCCGTTAGCCTGCTGCATCGCCGCCTGTTCCTGCTGCGACAGCGCGGCCTCTTTACCCGCGCCCTGCGCTTTTTCGCCGATGCGCGGATGGGCGCTCAGCGCCTGCTGCAAGGCGTCGCCCTGCCACGCCTGCGCCAGCTGTTGCGCCGTGGTGTACAGCGCCGTCAGGCTGGCGAACGGCCGCGCCGCCACCAGCGCCTGCTGCCAGGCGGGAATCGCCACGCAGTGGGCAATCGCCGCCTGCGCCTGCGCGGCGCTCGCCTGATTAAAATCGTTCAGATCCATTTCGCGGCTCCTTTAGCTGCGCGCCAGATCGCACACCGTCTGCAGATAGGCCTGCACGCCGAGCGCCACATCGGCCACCTGCACCGATTCCGCCGGATGATGGCTGATACCGCGATGGTTGCGCACAAACAGCATGCCCACCGGCCAGCGCTCAGCCATCGCGATCGCGTCGTGACCGGCTCCGCTCGGCAGCGCCAGACTGCGCCCCTGCACGGTTTCTACCGCATGGCTCAGCGCCTGCTGCAGCCGCGTATCACAGGCGGTGGCCGCGATGCGATAGTACTCGTTAGCGCTGAAGCTGAGCCCGCGCCGCAGCGCGATGGCTTCCGCCTGGGTCAGCAGGCTGGAGAGCAGACGTTCCAGCGGTTCATCCTGCGGTCCGCGCACGTCGAGCGACAGCTGCACCTCGCCGGGGATAACGTTAACGGCGCCCGGCAGACAGCTCAGCGTGCCCACCGTTGCCACCAGCTGCGCATCCTGATCCTGCGTGGCCTGTTCAACAAACACCATCCACTCTGCCGCTGCTGCCAGCGCGTCTTTGCGGTGCGTCATCGGCACCGTGCCGGCATGACCGGCCTCTCCGACAAAGCGGCAGTTAAGACGGCGCGCGCCGTTAATCGCCGTCACCACACCAAGCGCCAGATCGTCCTGTTCCAGACACGGTCCCTGCTCAATGTGCAGTTCGAGATAAGCCACAATGTCGCTCACCTCACGTGCCGCCTGCGGGATCAGCGCCGCGTCCAGGCCGAGGTCCTGCATCGCCTGCGCCACCGTAATACCGTTACCGTCCGGATGTGACACCCAGCTCTCCGGCCAGCTGCCGGTGAGGCCGCGGCTGCCAAGCAGCGTGATGCCAAAGCGCGTGCCCTCTTCATCGCCGAAGCCGACAATTTCAATCGCCAGCGGCAGGCGCTGCTGATGGTCGTGCAGCCACTGCACGGTTTCGATGGCGCTGAGCACGCCCAGCATACCGTCGTAGCGTCCGGCGTTGCGCACGGTATCGAGGTGCGAGCCGAGCAGCAGCGCCGGTGCGCCCGGCTCCGCCGCTTCATAGCGACCGCAGATATTGCCGACCGCATCCTGCCAGGTGTGCATACCTGCCGCCTGCATCCACTCAGCAACGCGCGCGTTGGCGCGCACCTGCTCCGGCGACAGATAGACGCGGGTCAGTCCCTCTTCGCTTTCACTGATCGCTGCCAGCGCGTCACAGCGCGCCATCACCCGCGCCGCCGCTGACTGCGCCTCACCGGCGCTCATCAGGCTATGACTCATGCGTGGCTCCCGTAGTGGTCCCAGGCAGCCTGCAGCGCCGCGCCCTGAGTGGTGCGGAAACCGACGTGATTCAGCACGGACTCCAGCGCGCTCAGCGTCAGCATCACGCAATCTTTGCGCGCGTTGTAGCCCATGGTGCCGATGCGCCACACTTTGCCGTGCAGCGGACCGAACGAGGTGCCAATCTCAATGCCGAAATCGTCCAGCATCAATTTGCGTACCTGGTCGCCGTTGATGCCCTGCGGGATCACCACGCCAAGCACGTTATTCATCTTGTGTCTGAGATCGCCAAAGGTTTCCAGCCCCATGCCCTGAATACCTTTCAACAGCGCATCACCGTGCAGCTTGTGACGCGCGATGCCGTTATCCAGCCCTTCCTGCAGGATCAGACGGGCACATTCGCGTGCGCCAAACAGCGCCGAGGTGGCTTCGGTATGATGGTTGAGCCGCTCCGGTCCCCAGTAATCCATGATCATGCCGAGATCGAAGTAGTTGGAGTAGATCATCTCGTCGTCGCCATCCTGATGTGCGTCGGTGCGGATCCCCTGCTCCACGCACTTACGCTGGCGGATCACCGCTTCCATTTGCGGGCTCAGGGTGATCGGCGAGGTGCCGGACGGACCGCCGAGGCACTTTTGCATGCCGGCAGAGACCGCATCCAGCCCCCAGGCATCGGTTTCCAGCGGGTTGCCGCCCAGCGATGCGGTGGCATCGGTGTACAACAGCACGCCGTACTGGCGACAAATCGCACCGAGCTGCTCCAGCGGTTGCAGCATGGTGGTTGAGGTATCGCCCTGCACCGTCAGCAGCAGGCGCGGTTTGACTTTTTTGATCGCATCTTCGATCTGATCCGGGGTAAATATCTCGCCCCACGGCACCTCAATGGTATGGACTTCCGCGCGGCAGCGACGGGCAATTTCGCACAGCAGATGGCCGAAGCGGCCGAACACCGGCACCAGCACTTTATCGCCCGGACGAATCGCCGACAGCAGGATGGCTTCGATACCGGCGCGTGAGGTGCCATCAATCAGCAGGGTCCAGCGGTTTTCAGTGCGGAATACGCCACGGTACAGCGCCATCACCTCGTTCATATAGTGCGTCATCGCCGGATCGTACTGCCCAAGCAGCTGGCTCGACATGGCGCGCAGCACGCGCGGGTCGGCGTTGATCGGGCCCGGTCCCATCAGCAGACGCTGTGGCGGATTGATTTGCGAGAACTGGCTGATATCCATGAGGGGTTCCTTATTGTTCGGTTACAGACGCACGGTCGAAATAAACTGCTTCAGCTCGGCGGTTTGTGGATTTGCAAACAGCGTTTTGCTGTCGCCCTGCTCCCACACGCGTCCCTGATGCATAAACACCACGCGGTCGCCCACGTCGCGGGCGAAGTTCATTTCATGGGTGACGAGAATCAGCGTCATGCCTTCGGCGGCCAGCTGCTCCAGCACTTTCAGTACTTCACCCACCAGCTCCGGATCGAGCGCCGAGGTGATTTCGTCACAGAGTAAAACTTTTGGCTGCATCGCCAGCGCGCGGGCAATCGCCACGCGCTGCTGCTGACCGCCCGACAGGTTGGCCGGGTAGTAATTGAGGCGTTCGCCGAGCCCGACTTTTTCCAGCATCTGCGTAGCCAGCGTGCGGCACTCCGCCTCGCTCTTTTTCAGCACGCGACGCGGTGCCAGCATCACGTTTTCCAGCGCCGTCATGTGCGGAAACAGGTTAAAGTTCTGAAACACCATGCCTACCGAGCGGCTGATTTCACGCGCCTGCGATTCACGATCGGTAATCGTCATGCCGCCCAGTTTAATGCTGCCTTCCTGATAACCTTCCAGCCCGTTCATGCAGCGCAGCAGGGTACTTTTGCCAGAGCCGCTGCGGCCAATGATGGAAATCACTTCGCCGTTGTCGATATCCAGATCGACCCCTTTCAGTACGTGGTTATCACCGTAGTACTTCTGGACCTGATTAATGGTGATGAGCGGCATTGAATTTTTTCTCCAGGTACTGGCTGTAACGCGACAGCGGATAACACATCAGGAAGTAACCGAGCGCCACCAGGCCAAACACCTTGAAGGGCTGATACGTCACATTGTTGAGAATGGTGCCGGCTTTGGTCAGCTCGACAAAGCCGATAATCGACGCCAGCGCGGTACCCTTGATCACCTGCACGGCAAAGCCCACGGTCGGCGCGATGGCGATGCGGATCGCCTGCGGTGCCACCACGCGATACAGCGTCTGGCCAAAGTTCAGGCCGAGGCAGCGCGATGCTTCCCACTGCCCTTTTGGCAGTGCGCGAATGCTGCCGTACCAGATATCCAGTAAAAACGCGCTGGTATACAGCGTCAGCGCCAGTGACGCCGCCGTCCAGGGCGCGACGTCGATGCCGAACAGGCCGACGCCGAAGAAGGCGAGAAACAGCTGCATCAGCAGTGGCGTGCCCTGAAACAGCTCGGTATAACAGCGAATCAGGCGGGTGAGCCAGCGACGCTGCAGCAGACGCAGAAACAGCAGCGGCAGTGTCACCAGCGTGCCGCCGAAAAAGGCCACCAGCGACAGCAAAATCGTCCAGCGCGCCGCCAGCAGCAGGTTGCGCAGGATGTCCCAGTCAGTAAACGTTGTCATGCCGGCTGCGCTCCAAACCATTTGCGACCCAGCGCCAGCAGCATCTGACGCATGGCAATCGACAACGCCAGATAGATCAGCGTGGTCACCAGATAAACTTCAAAACTCAAAAAGGTGCGCGACTGAATCAGGTTGGCGGCAAACGTCAGCTCTTCATAAGAGACCTGCGACACCACCGACGAGCCGAGCATCACAATGATGCACTGGCTGACCAGCGCCGGATAAATGCGCTGCAGCGAGGGCGGCAGCACCACGCGGATAAAGGTTTGCGTGCGGCTCAGCCCGAGCACGCGCCCCGCTTCCCACTGCCCGCGCGGCGTGACATGGATACCGGCACGGATGATTTCAGTGCTGTAGGCGCCAAGGTTAATCAGCATCGCCAGCAGCGCGGCTTCACCGGCCGTCAGTTTCAGCCCGAGATTAGGCAGACCAAACACGATAAAAAACAGCTGTACCACAAACGGCGTGTTGCGAATCAGCTCGACGTAGATGCCCCACAGGCGGCTGGCCCAGCCCGGTTTGCCGCTGCGCAGCGCCGCGCCGAGAATACCCAGTCCGACACCGCCTACCGTCGCCAGCACCGTAAGCTGCACCGTGACCCACAGTCCGGCCAGCAGCTCTGGCCAGTGCGGCCAGAGATCTGCAAAGTTAAGTTGCCCAATCATTGGCCGTTCCTGTTATGCGCCGAGGTTGGCAGGCAGCGGCGCTTTCAGCCACTCTTCCGACAGCTTGTTCAGCGTGCCGTCTTTAATACCCTGCTCAATCAGTGCGTTCACTTTCTCTTTCAGCGCTGGCTCATTCTTTTTCAGGCCGATAAAGCACGGTGAATCTTTCAGCATAAACTGCGGCACCGGGGCTTTTTCCGCGTTCTGGCGCGCAATCGCCGCGACCACCAGGTTTCCGGTGGCGACATACTGCACCTGACCGGAGAGATAGGCGGACAGCGTGGTGTTGTTATCTTCGTAGCGCTTCACCTGAGCATCTTTCGGAGCGACATCGCTCAGCACCATGTCCTCTACCGCACCGCGCGTCACGCCAATCGATTTACCGCTCAGCGCCGCCGCATCTTTCAGCGTCTCGCCTTTCGGGCCGAACACGCCGAGGAAGAACGGTGCGTAGGCGCGGCTGAAGTCGATCACTTTTTCGCGCTCGGCGTTTTTGCCCATGCTGGAGATCACCAGGTCGACCTTGTCGGTCTGCAGATACGGTACGCGGTTGGCGCTGGTCACCGGCACCAGCTGCAACTTCAGTTTCATCTGCTTCGCGAGGTATTTCGCCATGTCGATGTCATAGCCCTGCGGCTGCAGATCGGTACCGACCGAGCCAAACGGCGGGAAGTCCTGCGGCACCGCCACGCGAATCACGCCACGCTTCTGGATATCCTGCAGCTGATCGGCCATGGCGCTGCCTGCCTGCGCCAGCAGCAATGCTGCCCCTGCTACTGCCAGTAATACTTTGTTCATTATGCACCCCGGTGAGTTAATGGTGAAACAAAAGATTCTTGATAAATTGATTTGCAACTAATGTGCCAACCACAACGGGCAGCAAACGCAGCGGCTAAGCGGAGGATTTAAGGCGGTTAAGGGCGCATCATAACGGGGATCACCCCGTCAGCGGACGCGATCAAAAAAGGTGCAAAGCACCAAAACGGTGCCCTTTAGCGGTGTTCCAGCTCGTCAAGCTGCTGGTAAAGATCGGCAATCTGATGGATGCGCTGACGCCCCTGCGACAGCATTTCGTGCAGCAGCGCGTTGGCCAGCAGGTTGATCAGGCTCATTGCCGAGGCGTAGCTGTCAAAGGCAGAAACGCTGTCGAGCGGTGCGCACAGCTGCCAGCGCGCCAGGGTGAGAATGCCCTGCGCCTGCGGTTCGCACAGCACCAGTACCGGGATGCCGCTCTGCTGCAGCTGCTGCATCAGTGGACGGATGATGCGTGGCCGACGGCGAAACGCCATCACCACCACCACATCTTCCGGCGTCATGTCCACCAGCTCTTCGCCCAGCGTCTGGCCTGGCTGCGGCAACACCTGCACCTGAGCGCGCGCCTGCAACAGCTGCTGACGCAGGTGCAGCGCCACCGGATAAGCGTTGCGCATCCCAATGATGAACACCCGCCGTGCGGCGCCCAGCGCAGCAATCACCTCGCTAAACTGCCGGGCGTCAATGCTGTTGACCCACTGTGTCAGGTTCGCCATCTCCTGCTTGTAATGGCGCGACAGCAGCGTGTTGCCCTGCACCGCGTCGCGGTTATCGGTCAGCGGCATTCCGCTCTGGCGCAGGGTGCGCAGCTCATCACGCATGTCTTTGTATTTTTCATAGCCGAGGCGTTTGAACAGCCGGCTTACCGTGGCCTTTGATACGCCGCTGAGCCGCGCCAGCTCAGCGCTGTTATAGCTAATCAGATCATCAAAATGGTCAAACACAAAGTCAGCAATGCGCTGCTCCTGCGGCGACAGTTGCGGATAGTGACTGCGAAGGCGTTCATCGAGCTGTTTCATCATCGGTCCTGTAACTTTCGTTTCATCACAAGCTAGCATAAATCGATCCAGGCTGGCGTAACACCAAAACTGGAACGGCTCTTGCTTTACCATTGCTACAGACTGGTAGCGGCGCAATTTGTTGCGCTTGTTTTCCCTATCCAGCGCGCCAAATCGCGCCGCTACAAAAGAATAATCCGGGAACAGTTCATTATGATTCAAAGCAATATGGCCCCGATGGGCATGGCGGTGACGCCACATCACCTTGCCAGCGAAAGCGCACTGGCGGTTCTGCGTGAAGGCGGCAACGCGCTGGAAGCCATGGTGGCCGCCGCGGCGACCATTGCGGTGGTCTACCCACACATGAATGGCCTCGGCGGCGACGGCTTCTGGCTGGTGGTGCCGCCCGGCGGCGATCCGATTGCTATCGATGCCAGCGGCGCCGCCGGTTCGCTGGCGCACCCCGACTTCTATCACGGTGAGAGCCATATTCCGCATCGCGGCCCTAAAGCGGCACTGACGGTTGCCGGCACCGTCAGCGGCTGGCAGGAAGCGCTGACGCTGGCGCACGAACTGGGCGCGACGCCGCTGCCGCTGAGCCGTTTGCTGCGCGATGCGATTCGCTATGCGGCCGATGGCATTCCGGTCACCGCCTCCCAGGCGGCAGCGACGGCGGCAAAACAGCATGAGCTGCAACATCAGCCCGGTTTTGCTGCCACCTTTCTGCCTGATGGCGCACCGCCCGCCGCCGGCAGTCGTTTTACCCAGCCGGCACTGGCGCAGACGCTGAGCGTGCTGAGCGAGCAAGGGCTGGAGAGCTTTTATCGCGGTGAGCTGGCGCACCATCTGGCACGCGAAATGGGCGCGCTCGGCATGCCGATTACGCTGGACGATTTACACCGGCAGCGCGCCCGGCGCTGCACGCCGCTGCAACTCGCGCACAGCGAAGGCGATATCTGGAACATGACGCCGCCAACGCAGGGGCTGGTATCGCTGGCGATCCTCGGGATCACCGATCGTCTGGCGATGACCGACGCCAGTGAAGCGCAGACAGTGCACCGCATCGTTGAAGCCACTAAACAGGCCTTTGCCCTGCGCGATCAACACATCACCGATCCGCGTCACATGGCGATTGATGTGCAGTCGCTGCTGAATGCCGATTATCTCGGCACGCTGGCCGCGCAGGTGCAGGACGATCGCGCCGCGCCCTGGGGCACCGGACGCGGACCGGGCGATACCGTGTGGATGGGGGTGATGGACAGCAGCGGCCTGGCGGTCTCCTTTATCCAGAGCATTTACCACGAATTTGGCAGCGGCGTCGTGCTGCCCGGAACCGGTATTACCTGGCAAAACCGTGGCGCGGCGTTCAGCCTGCAGCCGGATCACCTGCTGACGCTGGCACCGGGCAAACAGCCGTTCCATACGCTCAATCCAGCGGCGGCACGCCTGAAAGATGGCCGCACGCTGGTGTACGGCTCGATGGGCGGTGATGGCCAGCCACAAACCCAGGCGGCGATCTTTACCCGCTATGTCATTCAGGGCCAGCCGCTGCAGCAGGCGGTCAGCGCACCGCGCTGGCTGCTTGGCCGCACCTGGGGCCAATCCTCGGACTCCCTCAAGCTGGAGGCGCGCATCGCGCCTGAAACCGTGCAGCAACTGCGCGCGCTCGGTCATGAGGTCGAACTGCTGGCTGAATACAGTGAAGTGGTGGGCCACGCCGGCGCCATCGTCAGACACAACAATGGCATGCTGGAAGGCGCGTTTGATCCGCGCAGCAACGGCAGCGCTGCCGGTTTTTAACGGAGACAATCATGAGTGCACAACCAGACTGGGCGGCCTATATCGCCCAAATGGAACAGATTCTGGCGCTGGAGCTGGACGACACGCGCCGCGCCGAGCTGCTGACGCAGTTTAACCGTATCGCCGCGATGGCGCAGCCGCTGATGGCGCTGCCGCTGGACGATCGCCTGGAAGTGGCGGGAGTATTTCATCCATGACGCTGGCAGCCTTATCGATTAGCCAGCTGCAGCAGGCACTGGCGCAGGGCGATCTCAGCGCGCGCGACATCGCACAACAGACGCTGGCCGCCATTGAACAGCATAACCCGGCTATCAACGCCTGGACCGCCGTCACCGCGCAGCGCATGCTGCGGGAAGCCGATCGGCTGGATCAGCAGCGTCAGCGCGGCGAGCCGCTGCCGGCGCTGGCTGGCATTCCCTATGCGGTAAAAAACCTGTTTGACGTCGCCGGTCACAGCACGCTTGCCGGTGCCAGCCTGTTCAGCGAGCG
>Ga0209371_1001055_pt1 | contig 20647 bp, 22 predicted proteins | sample AgamicAtAmrz_FD_187165 | JGI IMG/M metagenome (GOLD analysis project Ga0209371, IMG submission 187165) | Agave microbial communities from Guanajuato, Mexico - At.Am.rz (SPAdes) (version 2) | ecosystem: Host-associated > Plants > Roots > Rhizosphere | place: Guanajato, Mexico | collected 2012-06-07
TAACGAACGCCGTCATAACGGGCAAGGTTGGACGAGGCTTCCGCCGGCGCGACGATGTAGTAAGCAGGCAGCGCGTATTTGGTGTGCGGCAGCGAAATATCGACCACTTCGGCACCGGCATCGCGCAACCACTCGACGCCCTTGGCCCAGAGCTTTTCGATTTCTTCCGGCATGCCATCGACGCGATACTCCTTCGGAATACCGATCTTCAGGCCCTTGAGCGACTGGCCGATGGCCTTTTCGTAATCCGGCACCGGCAGGTCGACGGAGGTCGTATCCTTGGCGTCGACGCTTGCCATGGTCTTCAGCAGGATCGCGGCATCACGCACGTCGCGGGCAATCGGGCCGGCCTGATCGAGCGAAGAGGCATAAGCGACGATGCCGAAGCGCGAGCAGCGGCCATAGGTGGGCTTGATGCCAACGGTGCCGGTGAAGGCTGCCGGCTGGCGGATGGAGCCGCCGGTGTCGGTCGCGGTGGCGCCGGCGCACAGATGCGCGGCCACGGCTGCGGCGGAACCGCCGGAGGAGCCGCCGGGGACCAGCTTCTGGTCGGAGCCATTGGCGCGCCACGGGTTGATGGCCGGGCCGTACCAGGAGCTTTCATTGGACGAGCCCATGGCGAATTCGTCCATGTTGAGCTTGCCGAGCATGACGGCGCCCTGATCCCAGAGGTTCTGGGTGACGGTGGACTCATATTTCGGCTTGAAGCCATCGAGAACATGCGAACATGCCTGCGTGTGCACGTCGCGGGTGGCGAAAAGGTCCTTCACGCCAAGCGGAACGCCTTCCAGCTCGCCAGCCTTGCCGGCGGCGATGCGTTCGTCGGAGGCTTTTGCCATGTCGCGCGCCTTTTCAGGCGTCGTCGCCACATAGGCGTTCAGCGCGCCGTTGGCCGCATCGATGGCGGAGAGATAGGCGTCGGTCAGCTCGAGGGCGGAGAATTCTTTGGCCTTCAGCTTTTCGCGGGCTTCGGCAATGGTCAGGCTCGTCAGGTCGGTCATGGTCGGCAACGGCTTTCGAAATCTTGGAAAAATCGGGCGGCAGAGGCGGTCGGCTTATTCGACCACTTTCGGGACCATGAAGAAGTCCCGGTCGGTCGCAGGCGCATTGGCGACAATGTCTTCCGCCTTGTTGCCGTCGGTCACCACGTCGGCGCGTTTTTTCATGTCCACCGGGGTCACCGATGTCATCGGCTCGACGCCGTCGACATTCACTTCCGAAAGCTGCTCCACGAAACCGAGTATGCCGTTCAGCTGGCCAAGCATATTCTGTGCTTCTTCTTCGCTGACTGCGATACGGGCAAGGCGCGCAACGCGCTTCACGGTGGCGAGATCGACGGACATGGTTCTACTCCGATGGGATATTTCCCATTCGCTATAATCACCATGTCCGTCATTCGCAACGGTAGAAAGCATGTCGCGCCAAACTGTATGGCGGTTTGCGGTCGCGACATGCACGGGCAAAATGTCAGAAGGACAGCGTATCGCCGGCCTTCGGCGTGTGGACGCGCGCTTCCGCCCCTTCCATGCCGGCCACGAACTTCTCCGGCGTCTGGTCGATGATCGGGAAGGAACCGTAATGGCAGGGAAGCACATGCTCAAACTTGAAGAAGCGCTGGCAGGCGAGCGCGGCGACGGCTCCGCCCATGGTGAAGCGGTCACCGATCGGCACAAGGCCGATATCCGGCTGATGCAGTTCATTGATGAGTTTCATGTCGGAGAAGATGTCGGTATCGCCCATGTGATAGACGGCCGGGCCGTCTTCGAAATGCAGCATCAGGCCATTGGCATTGCCGAGCGAATGGGAAACACCGTCTTCGGTGATCTGGGCAGAGGAATGCAGCGCATTGGTGAAGGTGACTGAAAAACCGTCGAAATGCACCGTGCCGCCGGTATTGCCCATATCGACCTTCGCGACGCCCTTGGCGGAAAGCCAAGCGGCAAGATCGGCATTCGCCAGCACGGTCGCGCCGGTTTCGCGGGCAAGCTGGACTGTATCGCCGACATGGTCACCATGGCCGTGGGTCAGGAGAATATGGGTGACGCCTTCGGCTGCCGACTTTCCATCCTGCCCTGCAAAACCGGGGTTGCCGGTGAAGAACGGATCGATGAGGATCTTCGCGCTGCCGTTTTCGAGGCGGAAGGCGGAATGGCCGAGCCAGGTGATTTTCATGGGAAGTTCTCCTTTGTATTGCCGGTATATTATGACATAGGACGGCCTGAACAACCGCACTACCAATATTTAAGAGAGGCGACCATGGCCGCAAATGATGACGAGTACGTGTATGATGAGGCGACCGGTGAATGGCGACCGGCCTCCGAACTGGCTGCAGAAGCGGCGCGTGCGAATGAAGTGCGCGATGCGGCGGGCAATGTGCTGGCGGATGGCGATTCCGTCACCCTCATCAAGGATTTGAAGGTCAAGGGCACCAGCACGGTCATCAAGCAGGGTACCGTCATCAAGTCGATCCGCCTGACCGATAATCCGGAAGAGATCGATTGCAGACATGATGCGGTGAAGGGTCTGGTGCTGCGCACCGAATTCGTCCGCAAACGATAAGGACAACACGCGACATGGCAACACTCACCATTGAGGAACTGGCGCAGGCGCTTCAGCCGGGACAGGCGATTGCCGGCCTCGACCTTGGCACGAAGACGATCGGGCTTGCCATGTCGGACCTGTCGCGGCGTTTCGCAACGCCGCGCCCCGTCATCAAACGGGTGAAATTCACGCAGGATGCGGAAGTACTGCTGGCCTTCGCCGAAAAGGAAAAAGTTTTCGCCTTCATCATCGGCCTGCCGATGAACATGGATGGTTCGGCCGGTCCCCGCGTGCAGGCGACGCGCGCCTTCGTGCGCACAATGGGCGAAAAAACCGCCCTGCCCTTCATTTTCTGGGATGAGCGGCTTTCGACGGTCGCGGCCGAGCGCGCATTGCTGGAAATGGACGTCTCACGCGCAAAGCGCGCCGAACGCATCGATTCGGCCGCCGCGAGCTTCATTCTTCAGGGCGCTCTGGACAGGCTTTCCGCACTCACCCGCGCGGCCGACTGACGGCCCTGCCACCAGGCCGCAATCTGCTTTCTCTTGCGGAAAGCCAGAATCGCAAAAACGATCAGGCTGTCGACGGCGATGGCGCGCGCCACCAGCGGCGGCAGGCTTTCCGGCGGCAGGCCGAGAATATTGCCGTAAATCTCGAACACCAGATCATGGGTCTGGCGTGTGAGCATGTAGAAACCGAAGCTCATGTCGTAATAGGAAAGCCAGTACCAGCTGCCCAGCAGCGCGACGGGACCGGCCCAGAGGATCAGAAACCACTTCATGCCGCCTGCCCCCGCACAAACATCGTATCGGGAACGCCGGCAAGCACCGCCCAGCGCACCACGGCCATAAGGCAGAGGTTCAGCGCCGGCGCGTCGATATCCAACGGCAGCATCACAAAAAACGTCATCATGACGCCTAAAGCTGTCCAGCGGCTCACTTGCGGCTCCCTTATGCGCAGTCATTGCGCATGGTTAACATTTCGTTAACCCACACTGGACCGGCAGCCATGGCGAGGCAAATGAAAGCTGTCATTATGGTTAACGACGGCGGCCGGCATGTGGAAAAGAATGTGATCGCGTGAACGGCCGGATGCGTCGGGCGGTTGCCGGCCCGATGAAAACATGACTGATTTTTCTTTAATGCGCAGGTCCAGGCGCGACTGCCTTGCGCCTGCGGAAACCGGTTCAGCCGTAAACGCCGCGCACCAGCCTTTTGACGGCAGTGGCGATCTTGTCCCAGTCCCGGTCCGATTTAAGCGGTACGCCCGCGAACTGGCCGCTGGTGGCAGCGGAAATGACGAGGTGCTGAATGGCGGCGAACAATACGGCATTGACCGCCGCTGTATCCACACCCTTCGGCGCCGCCAGCGAACCTCGCATACGCTCCAGCCATTTGCCGAGCGACTTGGCGCGGGCTTCGGCCAGCTGGCGCACCTGCGGTGAACCGTCAGACACTTCCCAGGCGATGATCTTGCAGACGAGAGGGTCGCTGCGCAGCGCATCCATGAAATAAAGCGCCAGCTTTTCCATGAGGTCGCCATAGGTCAAAAGGAACATGCCGCCGGTATCTTCCGGAATGCGATCTTTCACCCAGGAACCGAGGTCCTCGCCGATCGCCTCGACCAGGCCATCGAGGCCGCCGAAATAACGGTAGATGAGCTGCTTGTCGCAGCCGGCGCGGCGGGCAACGGCATTGATGCCAAAACCCTGAAATCCCTCTTCGGCAAGCAGCGACCGCGCCGCATTAAAAATCGCCTTCTCCGTCTGAGCGCGATCCTTGATGCGCTTTTCCGGTCTGTCGGCTGAAATCGCCTCTGCGGTCGCCAGCATGATTCCCTACCCGTTTTCTGAAAGGCCTTCCTCAACGGGTTAACAAAGCATGAAGGGAAGAACAACGTGGCGGGGCGGATGAAGAGAAGGTTCCTGTGGATGAGCGGGCCGCCAGACCAAAATCGACGGCTTTAAATTTTCTGTATTTTCTGTATTATTCAGGAAATACAGATTTGAGGATTCCTCATGAAAAGAAAATCCATTTCCACGGCGGAGTTTATGCGACATTTCGGTCGCTACCATGACGAAGCGCAGAAATCGCCCATTTTGCTGACGAAGCATGGGCGACCTTCTGTCGTGGTGGTGCCGGTCGAACTTTTCGAAAAAATGCTGGGAAGCGACGATCCGCGAAGGTCTTACGCAGCCGGCGAAATGCCCGATGAATTGGCCGCCATGTTCAACACCCAGCTGGAGAAAGACTCCGAAGAACATCGGACATCCCGCGATGAGCAGGACAGATAATGTCCAAGTTCAGACGCGGTGATATCGTTTCCTATCCCTATTTGTGGCGATGGCAGTCTACGGCTAATCCAACGCGTGACCATGGGGAAAAAGATCGCCCCGTCTGCATGATCCTGACGATTACGGACGCGCAGGGCTTGTCGCATATATTGCTGCTGCCCATTTCATCGAAACCGCCGCAGGACAGCCAGCAGCGGGCAATCGAAATACCGAAGCTCGAGCTTCGGCGCGCAAAACTAACCGACTATGATCGCGGCTGGGTCACCGTCAGCGAATGCAATTACGACGTGATCGAACGATCATACCATTTCAATGTTCTTCAACAGCCCATCGGGCGTTTCAGCGAGACATTTCTTGAAGACATTCGCACTGCCTTTGCACCGTTTCTAGCGGCGGGGGCAGCGCGGGTCATCAGAACCTGAATTACTCCAACGCCATGCCGAACCAGACGCTGCCGGGCGTTTCGTGACTCTCGAGGCGTTTGAAGCCACGCGTTTCCCAGAAGCGCATGCCCGCATGGTTGCGTTCGCTGGCGCCGAGATGGATGCCGTAGACGTTGTTCTGTCTCGCCATATCGAGCCAGCGCGACAGAAGCCGGGTGCCGCCGCCCTTGCCCTGCGTGCGCGGCAGTAGGTTCATGTGGATATGGGCCGGAAACGGGTCGGTAAGCCAGGTGGGCGTGCGGCGTGGATGGTGGATGAACTGGGCGCGGCGCTGGTCGGCGTCCCATGTCTGCTGGTCGCCGCCGGGATCGGGGTAAAGGCTGCGCAGATGCGGCCACCATTCCCGCTCCAGCCGTTCTTCGTGCACCGCCGTATCGAGTGCGCCGACGATATAACCGCACACACCTTCTTCATCCTCCGCCACGAAAACGGCATCGGGCCAGAGATGCAGATAAGGCACGGAGTAGATATGCCCGACCATGCGGCCATCATTGTAAAGGGCGGTGGCGTCCTGCCCGGCATCGCCGGTGGCGAGGCTTATGGCGTAGAGCGCGTCTTCATCCTCGGCGCGGGCGGAACGGAAGGTCAGCATTGGCAGCCGCCTTCCCTTGCCGCGCATCGATGCGCGAAAGTGTCACGACAGATCAGAACACGCTTTACGCCATTGCTGTTTTTCAAATCCGAGACCCCTCCCGCCGGGACTGCAAAACCTTCATCCGCAAGCATCGGTCAAGATGCAGGCGGATAAAGAAGATCGATTATATAATTCGGATCGAAGCGGGAATCGAGCATGCCGTAAGTATGCCGCCAGCCGCCTGCGAGACGGGTCTCGAGGAAGGCATCGGCGATCTTGCCGGCACCGAGGCGGCAAAGCTCGGCGGCAGCGGCCGCAAGCGCGAACTGCTCGACCAGCAGGCGGGCCGCTCCCTCGTCACGTTCGGCAAGGGCGATTGCGGCGCGCAGCACGTCGGTGGTCTTTTTGCCGGCTGCCCCGAGATCGCGCTCCAGTGTCTGGAAAACGAGATCGAACAGGTCCTTGCCGCGCTGGAGAACCCGCAGCACATCCAGCGCCATGACGTTGCCGGAGCCTTCCCAGATGGCGTTGACGGGCGCTTCGCGATAGTGGCGGGCAATCGGTCGCTCTTCCACGTAACCGTTGCCGCCAAGGCACTCCATGGCCTCATAGATAAGCGCCGGCGCAATTTTGCAGCACCAGTATTTGACGATGGGCGTCATCACCCGCGCATAGGCGGCCTCGGCCGGATTGTTGCGGGCGGCGTCGAATGCGGTCGCCAGCCGGAAGGAGAGCGCGGTGGCCGCCGCCACATCCAGCGCCATGTCGGCAAGAACGCGCGTCATGATCGGCTGTGTGACCAGCATCTTGCCGAAAACAGAACGGCCGCGGGCATAATGTACGGCTTCGGCAAGCGAGGCGCGCATCATGCCGGCGGAGGCAAGCGCGCAATCGAGCCGCGTCAGCGTCACCATGTCGAGGATTGTACGGATGCCGCTGCCGGGATCGCCCAGCAGATAACCGAAGGCATCGGTGAATTCGACTTCGGCGGATGCGTTGGAGCGATTGCCGAGCTTGTCCTTCAGGCGCTGGAAGTGCAGGCCGTTCTTCGAACCGTCTTCCAGATAACGCGGCACGAGGAAGCAGCCCATGCCGTCGCCCATCTGGGCGAGCATGACGAAACCGTCGCTCATCGGCGCGGACAGGAACCACTTGTGACCGGACAGGCGATAGATGCCCTCTCCCACCCGCTCGGCCGTCGTGCGGTTGGCGCGCACATCCGTGCCGCCCTGCTTTTCCGTCATGCCCATGCCAATGGTGACGGCGGTTTTCTGCAGGGCCGGTTTCTGCGAGGAATCATATTTGCGCGAGAGAATCTTCGGCGCCCATTCCTTCTGCACACGCGGCGAAGCCATAATGGCCGCGACGGAGGCGCTGGTCATGGTCAGCGGGCAAAGATGCCCGGCCTCGAGTTGCGAGGTCAGGTAGAATTTCGTGGCGCGGGCCTTGTGCTCATTGCCGCGCGTATCGGGAGAATTTTCCCAGACGCTGGAATGCAGGCCTGACGACATGGAACGGCGCATCAGCGCATGCCAGGCCGGATGGAACTCCACCTGATCCAGACGCTCGCCGCGCGGGCCGTGGGTATGCAGCTGCGGCACGCCCTGATTGGCCATGCGCGCCAGTTCCTGCGCCTCATGCGACGTGACGTAACGGCCGAGCTGGTCGAACTCGTCCCTCAGATTGCGCGACAGGCCGGAGGTGAGATCAACGATCAGCGGATCGGAACGATAGGCGTTGATACCGGACCAGAGGCTTGGCTGGTTCAGTTCGGCGAGCGTTTCTTCTGTCCGGGAATTCTGGGTCATCCGCTGCTTCTAGCTGTTTTGTACTGGCGTTGCATAGTGGGGTGATATTGCATAATTCCACCCGCAGGAAGCGATTGAGACGATTAAACCGCCGCTTTCAGCATTTTTCGGGAGTGATCCCGATTTAGGTATCCGGCCCGGCGAATGCCAAACACGTTTCCGGCAAGGTCAACGACAGTCCCCAAAAAAGCCGCGCAGAAGTTGCGGCAACGACCGGCAGGCATGCGGATAAACGCATTCTCCATAATCTGCAGCCTGATGTGGAACCTGCGGCAGGCTTTTTCGGTTGGCGACTTTGCTGAACGGCTGCACAGGGAGGAGACCATGGAGGCCAGCGTAAGAAAGCTCTTCGAGCGATATGAACGATTTTTCAACAGGTCCCTCAAGGGTGACATGGATATGGAGGAGGTCGCCTCCCTCTACGCCTCAGACTTCATCGCCGCCTCCCCCGCCGGGGTGATGACCGGAAAGAACGATGACCACTTGAAGCAGGTCATGATGAAGGGTTACGAGCGCTACCGGACGATCGGAACGAAGGAGATGCGGATACGCGACATCCGTATCTCGCCCATCGATGAACATCATTGCCTTGCCCATGTTGCCTGGACGGCGACCTTTGCCCGCAAACGGCAACCGGATGCCGCAATCGATTTCGATGTTCATTACTTCGTCCAGAGGCTGGACGGAGCGCCGAAAGTTTTCGGCTGGGCGTCAGGCGACGAACAGGCGCTTTTGAAGGAGCATGGCATCGTCTGATGCCTGCGCCTTCCATCGTCAGGCCGTTTGCCCTTGAGGGTTGGGGAAACATCGCCATGTTTTCATTTCAGGAGTTGCGGGCGCTTGCCCCGCGACCATGCAGTCTCTATAGAGCGCAGGACCGAATTCCGCCGCACTCCTGAGGCGTGTTCACAGCGAATGGGAGCGCACGGATCAGCATTCGGGCGTTCCGGGCATTTTCACGGGAAAATGCGGCGCCCGTCAGGAGGCAAACCGCATGGTCTTCTTCCCCCATCGCCATCTCCTCGGCATCAAGGGGCTTTCCCATCAGGATATTACCCTGCTTCTCGACAAAGCCGACGAGGCGGTGAAAATCAGCCGCCAGCGCGAGAAAAAGACCTCGACGCTTCGGGGCCTGACGCAGATCAACCTGTTCTTCGAAGCCTCGACGCGCACGCAGTCCTCCTTCGAGCTTGCCGGAAAGCGTCTCGGCGCAGACGTGATGAACATGTCGGTCGGCAATTCCTCGGTGAAGAAGGGCGAGACGCTGATCGATACGGCGATGACGCTGAACGCCATGCGCCCGGATGTGCTGGTGGTTCGCCACTCCTCCGCCGGTGCGGCCGCGCTGCTCGCGCAAAAGGTCGCCTGCTCCGTCGTCAATGCCGGCGACGGCCAGCATGAGCACCCGACGCAGGCGCTGCTCGACGCGCTGACCATCCGCCGCGCCAAGGGCGAACTGTCCGGCATCACGGTGGCGATCTGCGGCGACGTGCTGCATTCGCGCGTTGCCCGCTCCAACATCATCCTGCTCAACCAGATGGGTGCGCGCGTTCGCGTCGTGGCCCCCGCCACGCTGCTGCCCTCCGGTATCCGCGACATGAGTGTGGAAGTCTTCCACGACATGAAGGAAGGGCTGAAGAATGCCGATGTGGTGATGATGCTGCGCCTGCAGCGCGAGCGCATGTCCGGCTCCTTCGTGCCTTCGGTGCGCGAATATTTCCATTATTACGGCCTCGATGCAGAAAAGCTGAAGGCGGCGAAGGAAGATGCGCTGGTCATGCATCCCGGCCCGATGAACCGCGGCGTGGAAATCGCCTCCGATGTGGCAGATGGTCCGCAGAGCGTGATCGAAAGTCAGGTGGAAATGGGGGTTGCCGTGCGCATGGCGGTCATGGAAACCCTGCTTGTCTCGCAAAATCAGGGTGAGCGCGTATGAGTGCCGTTACCGTTCTCAACAATCTCCGCATCGTCGATCCTTCCCGTGATCTTGACGAGACCGGCAGCGTGATCATCGGCGCCGACGGCACCATTCTCGCGGCCGGCAAGGACGCGCATAATCAGGGCGCTCCCGAAGGGGCGACCGTTCGCGACTGCAAGGGTCTGCTGGCGGTTCCCGGTCTGGTGGACGCCCGTGTTTTCGTTGGCGAACCCGGCGCAGAGCACCGCGAAACCATCGAATCCGCCTCGCGCACGGCAGCGGCCGGCGGCGTCACCAGCATCATCGTCATGCCCGATACCGATCCCGTCATCGATGACATCGCACTGGTCGAATATGTGAAAAAGACGGCGCGCGACAAAGCGCTCGTCAATGTGCATCCCGCAGCAGCACTCACCAAGGGTCTGAACGGCGAGGAAATGACCGAATTCGGCATGTTGAAGGAAGCCGGCGCGGTGGCCTTCACCAATGGCCGCAAGGCGCTTTCCGATACGCTGGTGCTGCGCCGCGCCATGACCTATGCACGCGAACTGGGCGCGGTGATCGCGCTCGAGACGCGCGACAAATATATCGGCGGCGGTGACATGAATGAGGGGCTTTTCGCGAGCTGGCTCGGGCTGTCGGGCGTTCCGAAGGAAGCCGAGATCATTCCGCTGGAGCGCGACCTGCGCATTGCCGGGCTGACACAGGCGATCTACCACGCCGCCAAGATTTCCGTGCCCGAATCGGCAGAAGCGATCCGCGTTGCGCGGCAGCGGGGCGTAAAGGCCACCTGCGGCATCTCGATCAACCATCTGACGCTCAACGAGAACGATATCGGCGAATACCGCACCTTCTTCAAGCTTTCGCCGCCGTTGCGCGCCGAAGACGACCGCAAGGCGATGGTGGAGGCGCTGAAGGACGGCACCATCGACATTATTGTCTCCTCACACGACCCGCAGGATGTCGACACCAAACGGCTGCCGTTTTCGGATGCGGCGAGCGGCGCGGTCGGGCTCGAAACCCTGCTGGCGGCGGCGCTGCGCCTGCACCATAGCGGCGAAGTTCCGCTGATGCGGCTGATCGATGCGCTCTCCACCCGCCCGGCCAAGATTTTCGGACTCGATGCGGGAACGCTGAAGGCGGGCGCGAAGGCCGATATCACGCTGATCGACCTCGACGAGCCATGGCTCGTGGCAAAGGAGCAGCTGGTCTCCAAATCCAAGAACACCCCGTTCGAGGATGCCCGTTTCAGCGGCCGCGCGGTTGCCACTTATGTGGCTGGCAAAGCCGTTCATTCCTTGGCATAAGATCACCAGCAGAGATCACGCGGCCAGCGCGACAGAGGGGACGTTTGAATGAGTGCTTTGACTGACTGGCAGACGGCGCCTGCCCTTCTCGCGCTTTCGGCGCTGATCGGCTATCTGTTCGGTTCCATTCCCTTCGGCCTCATTCTCACCCGCATGGCGGGGCTGGGCGACGTGCGCAAGATCGGCTCCGGCAATATCGGCGCGACCAACGTGCTGCGTACCGGCAACAAGAAGCTCGCCGCCGCAACCCTGCTGCTCGACGCGCTTAAGGGCACGGCGGCGGTGCTGGTCGCCAATGCGCTCTGGGGTTACGAAGCGTCGCTGGTCGCCGGTTTCTTCGCCTTTCTCGGGCACCTGTTTCCGGTTTGGCTCGGCTTCAAGGGCGGCAAGGGTGTGGCGACCTATATCGGCGTGCTCCTGGGGGCCGCACCGCTGATGATGCTGGCCTTTGCGCTCATCTGGCTCGCGACCGCGTTCATTACCCGCTACTCGTCGCTCTCGGCGCTTTTGGCCATGCTGGTCATTCCCGTGGCCCTCTGGGTGCTCGGACCTGAAAAGACAGCGCTGCTGGTGACGCTGCTGAGTGCGATTTCATGGTGGAAGCACCGCGAGAACATCGCGCGCCTGCTGGCGGGCACTGAAAGCAGGATCGGGCAAAAGGGCTGAGACCCATTTAAGGATATGCCATGCCGCATGAGGAAACGACACGGCAGGGCATTGAGCTTTCCGCGCGGCAGCGGGTCGCGTGGCTGAGGCTCATCCGCAGCGACAATATCGGTCCCGTCACCTTCCGCGAACTCATCAATCATTTCGGCAGCGCCGAAAAGGCGCTCGATGCCCTGCCCGAGCTTTCAAGGCGCGGCGGCTCGTCGCGCAGCCCACGCATCGCCACGCAGGCGGAGGCGGAAGGCGAGATCGAGACCGCGGAGAAATTCGGCGCACGTTTCGTCGGCATCGGTGAGCCGGATTACCCGCCTGCCCTGCGGCAGCTGGATGGCGCGCCGCCGCTGATCGCCATGAAAGGATCGGCAGCAACCGCGACAAGACCGAGCGTCGGCATCGTCGGCTCGCGCAACGCCTCCATCAACGGCGCGAAATTCGCCGCCATGCTGGCGCGTGATTGCGGCCGCGCCGGCTATAGCATCGCTTCGGGGCTGGCGCGCGGCATCGATGCGGCCGCACACCGGGCAAGCCTTGCAACCGGCACGGTTGCCATGCTGGCCGGCGGTCTCGACCGCCCCTACCCGCAGGAAAACTTCGGGCTCTTGCAGGAGATATACGATCAGGGCGGCGCGACGATCAGCGAAATGCCCTTCGGTTGGGAACCGCGCGCCCGCGATTTTCCCCGCCGCAACCGATTGATCGCCGGTGTCTCCCTCGGTGTCGTCATCGTCGAGGCGGCGGAGCGCTCCGGTTCGCTGATTACGGCACGGCTTGCCGGCGAAGCGGGCCGGCTGGTTTTCGCCGTGCCCGGCTCCCCGCTGGATGCGCGCTGCGAGGGCACCAACCGGCTGATCAAGGAAGGCGCGATGCTGACCACGGGCGCGGCCGATATTCTGGAGGCGCTGCGGCCGCTGATGGAACCGCAATTGCCTTATGGCCGCAAGATCGAGGAACCGAGATCCGACACCGAGATGTCACCACCGGGGGACGACGAGCGCAGCATCATCGCAGCCGCTCTCGGTCCCTCGCCCGTGGAAACGGACGATATCATCCGTCACACAGGTTTTTCCGCTGCAACCGTTCACCTGGTGCTGCTGGAGCTTGATATTGCCGGACGTCTAAACCGGCATGCCGGGGGGCGTGTGTCGCTCTTCATCGCGGATTGACAGCTTGCGCCGTCCGCTCTGGATATCGCCGACTTCGACATAGGCCATCTCGATCAGATAACACAGCATGTCGGCCCCCTCACGGCTTGCGACCTGCCGCAGCTCCGCCAGCATCTGGCGAATGTAAGCCAAGTTCTCTCTGGTCCCTTCATTATCGGCATTATTGTTTGTTGCGTTGGGGACCATATATCTATCCTGCAAAATTTGCCTGAAACGAAGAGCAATAAGTCGATTCAAATGATGTTGCCCATCATAACCAATTTACCAAAGATTGCAATACAACAATAGATTATCCATAGGTTGCAATCACCTTGAAGCGATAAAATCGGCCTTGCCTCTTGACCCGCGCGCATTACCTGTCCATGTCGAAATATAAAGAAGGCGAATTGCGGCATTGCGCCGTGACCCGGCCACGTTAACGGACCAGTTCCAGAGAAAAACAATATGAATGTCGTCGTTGTAGAATCTCCTGCCAAAGCCAAGACGATCAACAAGTATCTTGGCTCGGGCTACAAGGTTCTTGCATCCTTTGGCCACGTCAGAGACCTTCCTGCCAAGGACGGATCGGTGCTGCCCGACCAGGATTTCGAAATGTCCTGGGAGGTCGACAGCGCATCCGCCAAGCGCATGAAGGATATTGCCGATGCGGTAAAATCCTCCGACGGCCTCATTCTCGCAACCGACCCGGATCGCGAAGGCGAGGCCATTTCCTGGCACGTTCTCGATCTTTTGAAGAAGAAGCGCGTCCTCGGCGACAAGCCGGTAAAACGCGTGGTCTTCAACGCCATCACCAAAAAGGCCGTGCTGGACGCCATGGCGAACCCGCGCGACATCGACGTGCCGCTGGTCGACGCCTATCTCGCCCGCCGCGCGCTGGATTATCTCGTCGGCTTCAACCTGTCGCCGGTGCTGTGGCGCAAGCTGCCCGGCGCGCGTTCCGCCGGCCGCGTTCAGTCGGTTGCACTGCGCCTCGTCTGCGACCGCGAATCCGAGATCGAGCGTTTCGTCTCCGAAGAATACTGGAACATCAGCGCGCTTCTGAAGACACCGCGCGGTGACGAGTTCGAAGCCAAGCTGGTTTCGGCCGATGGCAAGCGCCTGCAAAGCCGCTCGATCAAGACCGGAGACGATGCGAACCGGCTGAAGGCGCTGCTGGAAGGCGCGACCTATGTGGTCGAAAGCGTCGAGGCCAAACCCGTCAAGCGCAATCCCGGCCCGCCATTCACCACTTCGACGCTGCAGCAGGCGGCCTCCTCGCGCATGGGCTTTTCCGCCTCACGCACCATGCAGGTGGCGCAGAAGCTTTACGAAGGCATCGATATCGGCGGCGAGACCGTCGGTTTGATCACCTATATGCGTACCGATGGCGTACAGATGGCCCCGGAAGCGATCGATGCCGCCCGCCGCGCGATTGGCGAGCAGTTCGGTGGCCGTTATGTGCCGGAAAAGGCGCGTTTCTATTCGACCAAGGCCAAAAACGCCCAGGAAGCGCACGAAGCGATCCGCCCGACCGATTTCAACCGCACGCCGGATCAGGTGAAGCGTTACCTCGATCCCGATCAGCTGCGTCTTTATGACCTGATCTGGAAGCGCGGCATAGCGAGCCAGATGGCCTCGGCGGAAATCGAGCGGACCACGGTGGAAATCCTCGCCAGCAATGGTGGCGAAAAGGCTGGCCTGCGTGCCGTCGGCTCTGTCATCCGCTTCGACGGTTTCATCGCCGCCTATACCGACCAGAAGGAAGATGGCGAACAGAGCGATGACGGTGACGACGAAGGTCGTCTGCCGCCGATCAACGAGCGCGAGAACCTCGCCAAGCAGAAGATCAACGCCAGCCAGCACTTCACCGAACCGCCGCCGCGTTATTCGGAAGCTTCGCTGATCAAGAAGATGGAAGAACTCGGCATCGGCCGTCCTTCCACCTATGCGGCAACGCTTAAGACGCTGAGCGACCGTGAATATATCGTCGTCGACAAGCGCAAGCTGGTGCCGCATTCGCGCGGCCGGCTGGTGACGGCTTTCCTCGAAAGCTTCTTTACCAAGTACGTTGAATACGACTTCACCGCCGCGCTTGAAGAAAAGCTCGACCGGATTTCCGCCGGCGAACTGGACTGGAAGCAGGTTCTGCGCGATTTCTGGAAGGATTTCTTCGCCCAGATCGAAGACACCAAGGAACTGCGCGTCACCAACGTTCTGGATGCGCTGAACGAGGTTCTGGCGCCGCTGGTCTTCCCCAAGCGCGAGGACGGTTCCGATCCGCGTATCTGTCAGGTTTGCGGCACCGGCAATCTTTCGCTGAAGCTCGGAAAATACGGTGCTTTCGTCGGTTGCTCCAATTATCCGGAATGCAACTACACACGCCAGCTGACCTCGGACGGTTCGGAAGCCGAAGCTGCGGCTTCGAACGAGCCGAAGGCGCTGGGCGCCGATCCTATGACCGGCGAGGAGCTGACGCTGCGCTCCGGCCGTTTCGGGCCCTATATCCAGCGTGGCGACGGCAAGGAGGCCAAGCGCTCCTCGCTGCCCAAGGGCTGGAAGCCTGAAGATATCGACCACGAAAAGGCGTTGGCGCTTATCAACCTGCCGCGCGATATCGGCAAGCACCCGGAAACCGGCAAGATGATTTCCGCCGGCCTCGGCCGCTATGGGCCGTTCCTGCTGCATGACGGTTCCTATGCGAATCTCGAAAGCATCGAGGACGTGTTCTCTATCGGCCTCAACCGCGCCGTGACCGTGATTGCCGAAAAGCAGAGCAAGGGACCGGGCCGCGGCCGCAGCGGCACGCCGGCGGCGCTGAAGGAACTTGGCGACCATCCAGATGGCGGCTCGATCACCGTTCGCGACGGGCGTTATGGCGCTTACGTCAACTGGGGCAAGGTCAATGCCACCATTCCGAAGGGTCAGGACCCGGCTTCGGTGACGCTGGACGAGGCGCTGGTGCTGATCGCCGAGCGCATCGCCAAGACCGGCACCGGCGGCAAGCCTGCCAAGGGCAGGAAGACGGCTGCCAAGAAGGCCGATGGTGACGCCGCAGCTAAGCCGAAGGCGACCAAGGCCAAGGCGGCAACGAAGAGCAAGACGGCCGCCAAGCCGAAGGCACCGGCCAAACCCAAGAAGGCAGCAGAGTGAGCAAAGCGCCGCGTCAGAGACAGGGTTCAGCCAGCGACGGTTTCGGACGCACCGGGCGCGGCAAGCGGGTCAGTGAAGGTGAAGGCATCATCCATGGCGAGGTGCCTTCCCGCGAGGTGCTGCTGAAATTCATCGCCTACCATCCGCAACAGGCCTCCAAGCGGGAAATCGCCAAGGCTTTCGGGCTGAAGGGTGAAAACCGCGTCGTTCTCAAAGCGCTGCTGAAAGAACTTGAAGTCGACGGCATGGTGCATAAGAGCCGCAAGTCGCTGACGCGGCCGGGCGGCCTGCCGCCGGTCACGGTTCTCGATATCACCACCCGTGACAAGGACGGCGAATTGATCGGCCGCCCGGCCGAATGGCCGGAGGATATGGGTGCGGCGCCGGCAGTGCTCATCCGCCAGTCGTCGCAGGATCGCGGCAAGAAGGCCCCGGCCGCTGGTCTCGGCGACCGCATTCTGGCGAAAATCTTCCCCTCCAAGGAAAGCTCCGGCCCGGCCTATACGGCCCGCGTCGTCAAGCTGATCGACCGCCGCCAGAACGCGCTGCTCGGCGTGTTCAAGGAGACGGCGGGCGGCGGCGGACGCCTGATGCCCATCGACCGGCGCGGCGAAGAAATGGTCATCGACCCCGATGGCGTCGGCGATGCAAAAGACGGCGATCTGATCGAGGTGGAAACCTCGCGCAACAGCGGCCGTTACGGGCTGACGCGCGCCAAGGTGCTATCGGTCATCGGCTCGGTGGCCTCGGAAAAGGCGATCTCGATGATCGCAATCCATTCCCACGGCATTCCGCATATTTTCCCCTCGAACGTTCTGGCCGAGGCGGATGCCGCCAAGGCGGCCAGCATGTCGCACCGCGAGGACTGGCGCGACCTGCCGCTCATCACCATCGATCCGGCCGACGCCAAGGACCATGACGACGCGGTCTATGCCGAGCCCGACACGTCGCCCGACAATCCTGACGGTGTCATCGTCACCGTCGCCATTGCCGATGTCTCCTGGTATGTGCGTTCCGGTTCGCCGCTGGACCGCGAAGCGCTGAAGCGCGGCAACTCCGTCTATTTCCCCGACCGCGTCGTGCCGATGCTGCCGGAGCGCATTTCCAACGATCTCTGCTCGCTGAAGGAAGGCGTCGACCGCCCTGCCCTTGCGGTGCGGATGATCTTTTCGAAGGAAGGCCGCAAGGCCGGCCACACCTTCCACCGCATCATGATGAAGAGCGCTGCCAAGCTCTCCTACCAGCAGGCGCAGGCCGCCATCGACGGACGGCCGGATGACAAGACCAGCCTGCTGCTGGAACCGATCCTTAAGCCGCTATGGCACGCCTATGCGGTGATGAAGCGCGGCCGCGACCGTCGCCAGCCGCTGGAACTCGACATGCCGGAGCGCAAGATTCAGCTCAGGCCCGACGGCACGGTGGACAAGGTCGTCATTCCCGAACGCCTCGACGCGCATAAGCTGATCGAGGAAATGATGATCCAGGCGAATGTCGCCGCCGCCGAGACGCTGGAGAAGAAGAAGCAGCCGCTGGTCTATCGCGTCCATGATGCGCCCACGCTTTCCAAGCAGGAAGTGCTGCGCGAGTTCCTCGGCACCATCGGCATTTCCATGGCCAAGGGTGCGGCGATGCGCGCCAATTCCTTCAACGGCATTCTGGCCCGCGCACTCGATACACCGCACCAGATCATGGTCAATGAAATGGTGCTGCGCAGCCAGAGCCAGGCGATCTACAGCCCGGAGAATATCGGCCATTTTGGCCTCAACCTCATGAAATATGCGCATTTCACCTCGCCGATCCGCCGTTATGCCGACCTGATCGTGCATCGCGCGCTGGTGGGGTCGCTTGGCCTCGGCGAAGGCGGCATCACGCCGCAGGAAGAGGCGACGCTGGACGATATCGCGGCCGAAATCTCGACCTTCGAGCGCCGCGCCATGGCTGCCGAACGCGACACCGTCAACCGGCTGATCGCGCATCATCTGTCTGAACGGGTGGGTGAAGAATTCGAGGGCCGCGTCTCCGGTGTCACCAAGGCGGGACTTTTTGTCGCGCTTCCGCAATTTGGCGCTGACGGCTTTGTTCCTATATCTACACTCGGAACCGACTATTTCCTTTACGATGAGGCCCATCAGGCCCTGACAGGAGAAAAGACGGGTCTCGGATACCAGCTTGGCGACACGGTTCAGGTGCGGCTTGCGGAAGCAGTGCCTTTGGCAGGCGCGCTTCGTTTCGATATGCTGAGCCCGGGGCGCAAGATGCCGGTCGGCACGCGCTCGTTCCACAAGGCAGGCCGGCGGACATCGCGTCCTGCCGCAAAGCCCGGAACGCGGCCGCCCAGAAGGCGACGATAACAAGGCCGCGTCAGGCGGTTGAAAAACGGGAGAAGGACTTAAGGATGAGTGCACATCAGGGCTCGGAAACAGTCACCTTCGGAGACGATAGCGCGGAACGGCCGCTTGGCCGCTCGATCATGCGGGGAATGGCCAATCGCTGTCCCGCGTGCGGCAGCGGACGCCTGTTTCGGGCCTTTCTGAAGCCGGTGGACGCCTGTGCCGCCTGCGGCGAAGAAATGCACCACCACCGGTCGGATGACCTGCCACCCTATATTTCCATCGTCATCATCGGCCATATCGCCGTCGGCGGTTTCATGATGACCGATATGGTGTTTTCCGTTCCCATGTGGGTGCATTTCGCCATCTGGGTACCGATCACCATTCTCGCCGCACTTTTGACGCTGCAACCCATCAAGGGCGGTGTTATCGGCCTGCAATGGGCGCTGAAGATGCACGGCTTCGACCGAAAACAGCAAAAAGCGCAGATCGACGGCTCGTCTCACTGACGGCGGGCGGGACTTTGCACATGCCTCAGCTTCCCCGGCGTGCCGAAACGGCGAGCGCGCCCATGCGGCCGCGGGACGCCGCCTCCATCATTCTGTTCGACCGTTCCGGCTCGCAGCTCAGGGTGCTGATGGGCCAGCGCAGCAGCGCCCATGTCTTCATGCCGGGCGCCTATGTGTTTCCCGGTGGCAAACGCGATCCGCGCGACCACGCGCTGCCCTTTTCGGGCGATCTGCATCCCGCCGTCCTCCACCGCCTCACCGCTTCCGCAGCGCGGCGGCTCAGCGCTGCCGGCGCAAGGGCACTGGCGCTCGCCGCCGCGCGCGAGCTTTTCGAGGAAACCGGGGTGGATCTCGGCTTGAGCACCAGGGGTCCCGATCTTTCCCGTTTCCGATATGTGGCGCGCGCCATCACCCCACCCGGCAATGTGCGGCGCTACGACACGCGATTCTTCTGCTGTTATGCCGACGAATTGCGGCTGGATACCCGGCTAACCCGTGATTCCGAGGAGTTGCACAATGTGCAATGGCTTGACATGACAGACCTTTCCGGTCTGAACATGCCGAAAATCACGCGCACGGTTCTCGAAGATGTCACAAAACTCATGATAGGTGATCCCTCATTGCCCTTTGAAAGCCCCGCGCGGCTCTATGTCACGCGCCACGGCCGGTTCATTCGAGACTTTGTATAAAGGCCGTCATGTCACAAATGAAATGCGAAGAAGCGGACGCCATTCACTGGCCCTCACTGATCGCCGCCATTTCCGCTATCAGTGCGGTCGGTGTCGCCATCGGGCTTGGGCTGCCGCTCCTGTCGATCATCCTTGAGAAGCGCGGCATCTCTTCCACCATGATCGGGGTGAATTCGGCCATGGCCGGCGTCGCGGCGATGATGGCGGCCCCCGTGACCACCAAGATCGCCCATGATTTCGGCGTGGCGCGAACCATGCTGTTCGCAGTCGTCGTTTCGGCGCTGAGCGCGCTCGGTTTTTATTTCGCCGAAGCCTTCTGGATGTGGTTTCCACTGCGAATCGTTTTCCACGGCGCCACCACCACGCTTTTCATTCTTTCCGAATACTGGATCAACATGACCGCGCCGCCCAGGAAGCGCGGCATGGTTCTCGGCATCTACGCCACCGGCCTTGCGGTCGGCTTCGCGGTCGGTCCGCTGCTGTTTTCCGTGGTCGGCAGCGAAGGCATATTGCCGTTTCTGGTCGGCGCGGCGATCATCCTGCTCGCCGCGATCCCGATCTTCATGGCGCGCGGCGAAAGCCCGGAGCTGGACGAACGGCCCAACCACCATTTCGTCCGTTATGTCTGGCTGGTGCCCATGGCGTCCGCGGCGGCCTTCGTCTTCGGTTCGGTGCAGGCAGGTGGCCTTTCGCTGTTCCCGATCTATGCGACGCGGGAAGGCTTCAACGAATCGCAGGCGGCACTTCTCCTCACCGTGATGGGCATCGGCAATATGGTCTTCCAGATACCGATCGGCCTGCTTTCTGACCGGATGAAGGACCGGCGGACGATGCTGGGGCTGATGGCCTTTGCCGGCGTCTGCGGCACGCTGGCGCTGCCTTTCCTGGTGGAGAGCTGGCTTCTGGTGGCGGCCCTGCTGCTGTTCTGGGGCGGGCTGGTCTCGGGCATGTATACTGTCGGCCTCACCCATCTCGGATCGCGCCTGAAGGGCGCCGATCTGGTCGCCGCCAATGCCGCCTTCATCTTCTGTTACGCCATGGGCACGATTGCGGGGCCGCAGGCCGTGGGCATTTCCATGGACCTTGCCGGAACCGACGGCTTTGCCTGGTCGCTGGCGGTATTTTTCGGGCTTTACGTGGTGCTTTATATCGTCCGTTTTGTTTTCCGGGCAAAACAGGCTTGACTTTTCAGGCGCGATACGTAGTTTCGCGCCAGATTTAGCCGAGGTGAGAAGCGCCTGCGGCTTCTCTTTTGTTTAAAGGCAGGACGACCATGG
>Ga0209371_1001056_pt1 | contig 20647 bp, 17 predicted proteins | sample AgamicAtAmrz_FD_187165 | JGI IMG/M metagenome (GOLD analysis project Ga0209371, IMG submission 187165) | Agave microbial communities from Guanajuato, Mexico - At.Am.rz (SPAdes) (version 2) | ecosystem: Host-associated > Plants > Roots > Rhizosphere | place: Guanajato, Mexico | collected 2012-06-07
CGATGACGATGATCACGGGCATGATCCAGGGCAGCGGCGCTCCGGCGAAGCGGCGCATGAACGATCTGCTGTGCGGCCGGGTGGCAGCCTCGATGGCGATTGGGGTCATTGGGCTTCTCTGTCCGGTTGATACGGCCGGCGGCGCCCCTCAAGGGCGCTGCCGTGATCGCGATCGTTAGAGACGCTTGTAGGCCTCCATCGTAGCCTTGAATGCCGCGTTTAGGGCTTCTTCCGGCTGCTTGGTCCCCGAGAGGACGTCGCCCATCATGATCTGGATCTGGTTGGAGATTTCCGGATAGATCGGCGCGCCCGGGCGGGCCTGGCCGTTGGCGAGAGCTTCGGCAAAGGTCTTGTTGGCTTCGGTTGCGAAGACGTCATATTTGTCGAAGAGCGATTTGCGTGTCGGCAATTGCTGTTGAAGCGCATTGCCCGGCCCCATATAGATGTCGCGGGCAAGATTGGCGCACATCTCGACCTTGTCTTTATCCTTGCTGAAGGAAGCGATCGTCCAGCCGCCCGTGCCTGTGGAACGCTGATCGGCGGTCGGGCCGGGGATCGGGGAGAAGGTCCAGTTGGCGAACTCGTCCGGGTCCAGCGTTGCTTTCAGCTGGGCGAGCTGCCAGTTGCCGCCGATGAAGAGCGCCGTGGTTCCGGCAGCTGCGGCCGCGTTCAGATCGTCATAGTTGCCGATCGTGGTTACGCGCTTGGGTGCGGCGCCGGAATCGACGAGATCCTTGTAATAGCTCAGTGCCTTGAGAAATTTTTCCTTGTTTTCACCCTCGCCGAAGACCGGCTTGCCGCTATCGTCGACGAGCTTGCCGCCGAGCGCCCAGTAATTGGCAAGCCAGTCAAAGGTCGAGCCCTCGTAGCGGCCGGCATTGAAGAGGATGCCTTCCATGCCCTCCTTGACGGAGGCGATGCCGGCCTTCTTCAGGTCGTCCCAGGTCTGCGGTGCGTCGGGAACGATGGATTTGTTGCGGTAGAGGACACGAAGGTCGGTGTCCCACCACCAGGCACGGATCGTCTGATCCTTATCAGTGATGCCGTTGCGGATGAAGGGAAAGAGATCGGCGATTTCGTCCTTCGAGAAATAGGGAGTGAAGTCGGCGAGCACATGATTGACCATGAATTGCGAGAGGACGAAGGAGTCGACGGCGGCGCAATCCGGAGCATTGCCGGCCTTTGCCTGTTCGAGCATTTTTGCCTGTTCCGTGCCGATATCTGCCGACATGAACTGCATCTGCAGCTTCCAGTCGGGATGTTTCTTGATGAAGTCGACGAAGAGCTTCTGATAGCCCTGTGCGATCGCCGGATCGGCATTGTTCTGACTATCGTTCGTGAGCCGGACAGTGAGTGTTTTCGGCGCATCGGCAAGGCCGATCCTATCCTTTGTCGCCAGTTCTTGGGCAAATGCGGCAGGCACTGAAAACAACATTGTGCTCAGCGCTAGCGCGCTGACGAACGCTCTCTTCATGATGGGTCTCCTCCCCATTTTAAACGGATACAGCATGGTGGCCAGTTGACCTCTCCTCATTTCCATGCTGCATTAATTAGATTAAGTTACTTTGGTTTGATGTCAAGTCGCAGCTCGGGAGGATTGAGATGCTGGTGACATTCGACAGCGGTTAGCGGCCTCAAGCCGTATTTCCCGATCACGGAACAGTCGAGCCATCGTGGGTATCCGCGGTGGGCAGTGAGGCTTTGCCTCGGCTATGAAAATAGCCAAACCTGACATCTATGGAGGATCAGATGCGCCTACTCATTCTCGGCACGGGCGGAATGGCCAACAAGCATGCAGCAAGTTTCAAGGAGATCGAAGGCGTCAGCGTCGTGGGCGGCGTTGATGTCGTGCCCGAGCGGCTAGCGGCCTTTTGCTCGGAACACGGCATCCCCAATCGTTTCGGCTCGCTCGAGGAAGCGCTCGCCTGGGGAGAGTTCGATGCCGTCGCCAACGTGACGCCTGACGCTGTTCACCACCCGACGACGCTGCAGGCGATTGCTGCAGGCAAGCATGTCTTCTGCGAAAAGCCTCTTGCGACAGACGCGACCAAGGCGATGGAAATGACCGAGGCTATCGAGAAAGCCGGCAAGGTCGGCATGGTGAATTTCACCTACCGCAATTCGCCTGCCTTGCAGAAGGGCCGGCAAATGGTGCTCGCCGGCGAGATCGGCGAAGTGAGGCATGTCGAAGCCTCCCATCTGCAAAGCTGGCTTGTTGGCCGGCATTGGGGCGACTGGAAGTCGGAGAGCAAATGGCTGTGGCGCCTAAGCAGGAAGCACGGTTCGAACGGCGCGCTCGGCGATATCGGCATCCATATCGTCGACTTTGCGTCCTATGGTTCCGGACTTGACGTCGCTCATGTTTTCGCGCGGCTGAAGACCTTCAGCAAGGCGCCGGGCGACAAGATCGGCGAATACGATCTCGATGCGAATGACAGCTTCACAATGAATGTCGACTTCACGACGGGAGCGATCGGCACGATCCAGGCGACGCGCACCGCCGCGGGGCAGATGGACCAACTGCGCTTGAGGGTCTACGGCGAGACCGGTTCGATCGAGATGATCTACGACACAGGAAAATCGACGCTCCGCGCCTGTCTCGGCGAAGATGTTCACACGGCGACCTGGCGTGATATCCCCTTCGGTGACGTTGAGACGAACTACCAGCGCTTCGTTCAGGCCGTCAGGATGGGCAAGACCCAGGAACCCTCCTTCCGCCGCGCGGCAAACATACAGAAGGTCCTGGACAAGGCACTCGCCTCGGACATCAGCCATAAAGACGAGGCGCTTGCCTGAATCCAGAAGCGAGATTCAGCCGGAGACCGGCGGCAGAAGAGTGTTGAGGAAAGGCAGGAGTGCCGCCCCCAGCGCCACGCCGCCGCCGCTGAAACTTGCTGGCTTCATCGGCGAAATCCAGGGCGTCAGGAAAGGCCGTTTCGACGTGTCGCGGCGCTCGACGGAAAGCTGATGGATCAGTGCCTCGATGACGCCGCGCGGCAGGTCGCCGCCGATCATGATCACGCTCGGCGCGATGAAGCCGGCAATCGCGATGATCGGGTCGAGCAGATGGCTTGCCGCCTCGCGTATCCACTGCGCTATCAGCGGGGAAGATGGCTCCTCGCCCGCCAGAAGGCGCCGGAATTCGTCGTCGCTTACCAATCTGCGCAGCGCATCGAAGCCGACGACCGTGTTCAAGCGGATATTGTCGGGACCGGTGCGCATCTCGCCGATATTGCCCGCGCGTCCATGAACGCCCGAATAGGGAACGCCACGAACGAGAAATCCGGCCTGGACATCCTCGTCGATGATGATCATCGCGAGTCCGCCTCTCGGCGCCGGTGTGCCGATCGTGCGCTCGGCGAGCAGGCTTGCCGTGCATTCGTTCTCGACATAGCTGCGCGGGAGTTTCGATGCGGCATCCAGCTGCTCGCTTTCTTCCGGGCTCCAGTCATTCGAGCCAACACCCAGGCCGATGATCGGCAAGTCGGCATGGCGACCAATCATGTCCTCGATCGCCGAAAGGATCGATGCGACCCTCGTTGTCCGGGTGAGGGGAAAATAAATGCGGTCGTGAACCTGGCCGCTGAGATCGACGAGAACCGCTTCGCCGCGATTTTGACGGGCACGAATGCCGATCGAGAAGGCCCCTTCTGGCCGCAGGGCAAATTCAGTTGAGGTCGCACCGCCGCCGGCGCCGTTGCGCCGATGCGATGTTACCAGCCCTTCATCGCCAAGCCGGCGCAGAATATTTGTAATTCCCGGCCCGGTCAGTCCAGAATGTTTTCCGAGCTCCATGCGGGTCAAAGGCCCGTGTCGGCGGATCGCCTCCAGGATGACGCGAATATTTCTATCGGCGATTTCTCCCGACCGCAGACCGAGTGTCTTGCCCCGCGTAACGTCCGTCTCCTCCGGTTGGCGCCACCGTGGCCCGGATCGAAGATACCGCATGACCGATTTCCTTGCGTACCCTGACGCTTGTGTATCACGGACAAATGACGATGCCGCCAACTATTTTCCAACCGATGCGTACAAGCTATTGATTTTATGAGGGCCGTAACCGTGCTGTTTTGAGTGACTTTCGGAATTCAAGCACCCTAATAAGGGTCATAAGGCTTGTGGTTTAACTCCGGCAGCCGCTATTTTTCGTGCGCGTAAAATTGCATCCAGTGCAATCAGCGTCAGCAGAGCTGCGGCCAATAGGAGAAGGTTGCCACCGATGACTCGGTAGGCGAATACTCCGAAGACACCGCCGAGAAGAAACGAGACGATCGTGTAAAGATGCAATTGGAGTTTGCCCAGATTGTGCCGTGCCTCCGAAGGCTGCTCACGTCCTCGCAAGGCGTCCAGGGCAATGGCCAGCTCGATGCCTATATCCGTTGCCATCCCGGAAACATGCGTGGTGCGAACCCGAGCGTCCGAGATGCGGGTGACGACTGCGTTCTGAAGACCCATCAGGAATGCAAGCCCGAGGACGAGAACTGGGGTGCGCCAGGCAGCAAGCAACCAGAGATCTGCACAGCCGAGCGCGGCAAGTAAGACAGCCTCAGTCAGAATACTATAGGCATAGATCGCATGAACATTGCGCCGGCGACCGGCGTTGATAATCAGCGTCGACGTCGCGGCACCCAGGATGAAGACAATGACAATCCCGCCGTAAAACAGGCCCGACAGCCACTGTCCCTCGGCAAGGTGGTCGGACAGCGTCGATACATTGCCTGTCATGTTGGCTGAGAAGAAGCCGACAGCGTAGAAGGCCGATGCATTCAATGCGCCGGCAATTGCCGCAAGGGACGCGGCCAGCCGGCGGTCAATTTTCTCGTTGCGATGGGTGCCCTGTCTTACAAGCATGGAAGCCACTGTTGGCGGATGCGGATTGGAGGCATCGGAAGTCTTTACTCTTTCCCGGATTTCAGGCCGACATCTTTCCAAACCGGACCCGGAACCATCAAGCTTCCTTCCCTCCCGGCGTTGCGGGATCGGGTATGACGATTTCTACGCAGGCCAACATGTCCGAAACGATGACGATTCACCCTACTACTCGACGCCGCGCTCTCACAAGCAAGCTTTTGGCTTTGTGTGAAGATGCTGCATCATAAATGTGATTTGATACATCAGTAAGTATGCGCTAAACTTCTAACATCAGAGCTTATAAAGCATAAGTGATGGTTCCGCCATGATCACCGCCGCACAGATGCGTGCCGCCAGAGCCCTTCTTGGTATAGATCAGCGCCAACTCGCGGAATTGGCGGGGGTATCCGTTCCGACCATCCAACGGATGGAGGCAAGCCCTGATGTGGTGCGCGGCAATGTCGATTCCCTGATGCGATTGCTGGCGGCTTTGAGCGAAGCCGGCGTTGAGGTGATCAACGAAGGTGCGGTCAGCCAGGATGGAGGGCGCGGCGTCAGGCTGAAGACCAAGCGGCCGGAGAGCGGGGCGCCTGGATTGCCCGGACGAGGAATGAGGCCTCGCTCATGATCTTCCTGGCCGCGGTCCTGCTATGCTCGGTCTTCCTGCTTGCAACGGCAGCTTTTGCGGTCTGCATCGCCCGGTCGAAACAGGCAACGAGGCTCACCTATGGCTTAAGCTGCGGTCTGTCGGCAATCGCCTTTGCCGCAGCGATCGGCGCACTCGCCACGGTGGTTTCTCCCGATGCCACATCTACGCTCGTACTTCCGATCGGCCTGCCGTGGCTCGGCAGTCATTTCCGTCTGGATGCGCTATCCGCCTTCTTTCTGACGGTCGTCAATTTCGGCGGCATGCTTTCGAGCCTGTACGCGGTCGGCTACGGCCGCCACGAGCACGCGCCGCACCGTGTGCTGCCGTTCTTGCCCGCTTTCGTCGCAGGCATGAATCTCGTGATCCTTGCGGATGATGCCTTCACCTTCCTGATGTCCTGGGAGTTCATGTCGCTTGCCTCCTGGGCGCTCGTGATGGCCCATCATCGCGATGCCGGCAACCGGAAAGCCGGCTATCTCTATATCGTCATGGCGAGCTTCGGCACACTCACTCTCCTGCTCGCCTTCGGCCTGCTTGCAGGACCGGATGGCAATTACAGTTTCGCCATGATGCGTGCCGCCGTCCACGCGCCGCTGACCTCGGGCCTGGTCCTCGTCTTGCTGTTGATCGGTGCCGGATCCAAGGCCGGGCTGGTGCCTCTGCATGTCTGGCTGCCGCGAGCGCACCCGGCGGCCCCCAGTCATGTTTCCGCGCTCATGAGCGGCGTCATGACCAAAGTCGCGGTGTACGGCTTCATCCGCGTGGTCTTCGATCTGCTCGGCCAGCCGGCTTGGTGGTTCGGCATCGTCGTTCTGGCGGTCGGCGGCATCACTGCGGTTCTCGGCATTCTGCACGCGCTGATGGAGAGCGATCTCAAGCGTCTGCTTGCTTATAGCACCATTGAAAATATCGGCGTCATCTTCGCCAGCCTCGGACTGGCGCTTGCGTTCAAGGCGAACGGCATGGAGCTGGCGGCCGCCTTGGCGCTGACGGCCGCGCTATTCCACGTTCTGAACCATTCCCTCTTCAAGAGCTTGCTTTTCTTTGGCGCCGGCGCCGTGCTGACGACAACCGGGGAACGGGACATGGAAAAGCTGGGCGGGCTCATCCATCGCATGCCGGTGACCGGTCCGGTCTTTCTCGTTGGCTGCCTCGCCATCTCGGCTCTTCCTCCCTTCAATGGTTTCGTTTCCGAATGGCTGACATTTCAGGCCGTGCTGCAAAGCCCAGCCCTGCCGCAATGGGGATTGAAACTGCTGGTGCCGGCCGTGGGCGGCCTGCTTGCCCTTGCCGCCGCCCTTGCCGCGGCCTGTTTCGTCAAGGTATTCGGCGTGACGTTTCTTGGTCGTCCCCGCAGCCCGCCGACCGAACGGGCAACCGAGGTCGATCGTTTTTCCCTCGCTGCCATGTCGGTGCTGGCTTTCCTTTGCCTTGCCGTCGGCGTCCTGCCGGGGATCGTCATCGATGCGCTCGCACCGCTGACGCTTTTGCTGATCGGCGAGCGCATGCCGGTACAGACGGATATTCCGTGGCTGTCTATCGTGCCGATCGCCGAAGCCCGCAGCTCTTATAACGGCTTGCTCGTTTTCCTCTTCATCCTCTTTTCGGCGTCGTTCACGGCCTATCTCGTCCACCGATTTGGCTCGCGGCGTATCCGACGGGCGCCGGCCTGGGATTGCGGCTTTCCACTGAGCAGCCCGGCAACGCAATATACCGCCAGCAGTTTCGCCCAGCCCATCAGGCGCGTCTTCGGCACGCTGATCTTTCGTGCGCGCGACCGCGTCACCATGCCGTCGCCGGGCGATCTCCGACCCGCACGGTTCGCCCTGGAAATGCACGATTATATATGGGAAAGCCTTTACCTGCCCATCATCGGCGCGGTCGGCTTTGCCGCGGAAAAACTCAATTATCTGCAGTTTCTGACAATTCGGCGCTATCTGAGTCTGGTTTTCCTCACGCTCGTCCTGCTGCTTCTGGTGCTGGCGCTATGGTCATAGTCTCCGCCCTTTTCGTCCAAGCCTTCCAGATGTCCCTCGTCGTGCTGCTGGCACCATTGCTGACGGGAATTGTGCGCCTGTTCAAGGCGCGGCTGTTGCGTCGTCGCGGGCCGTCCCTGATACAGCCCTATCGCGACCTTGTCCGTCTTCTGCGCAAGGAAGCAGTGGTTGCGGAAAATGCGTCCTGGCTGTTCAGGGCAGCACCCTATCTGATCTTCGCCGCGACATGGGTGGCGGCCGCCATCATCCCGACCTTTGCCACCGGCCTCCTCTTCAGCTGGACCGCGGACCTGATCGCCATCATCGCACTGCTTGGCAGTGCACGCTTCTTCCTGGCGCTTGCCGGCATGGATGTCGGCACCAGCTTCGGCGGCATCGGCTCGAGCCGCGAGATGATGATTGCGACGCTGGCCGAGCCGTCGATGCTGCTCATCATTTTCACGCTTGCCCTGGTGGCCGGCTCGACCCAGCTTTCCGCCATCGCTGTCTTCATGACCTCATCGCAGGTGGGGTTGCGCGTGTCGCTGGCGATTGCCCTCATTGCCCTCGTCATGGTCGCGATCGCCGAAAACGCCCGTATCCCCGTAGACAACCCGGCGACCCATCTGGAATTGACCATGGTGCACGAAGCCATGGTGCTCGAATATTCCGGGCGGCACCTGGCCATGATCGAGCTCGCGGCATCGCTCAAGCTATTGCTTTACATTTCGTTGATCGCCTGTCTTTTCGTTCCCTGGAAGCTCGTGGCTTTCGGGTCCGGGCCGCTTGCCTACCTGATCGGATTGTTTGCCTATCTCGCCAAGCTTGCAGCCGGCGGTGCCCTGCTTGCATTGTTCGAAACGGCGACTGCCAAGATGCGCGTGTTCCGCGTGCCGGAATTCCTCGGTGCCGCTTTGATGCTCGGTCTGCTGGCCGCACTGCTGCGTTTCGTGTCGAGGGGGCTCTGATGATCGGGTCGGTCTTCGACATCGCCCACATGCTCGCCGGCGGTCTGGTACTCGTCAGCATGATGATGCTCTATCAGGACCGTCTTTATGCGCTGCTGAACGTCTTTGCGCTGCATTCGCTGGTGCTGACGCTGTCGGTTGCCTGGCAGGCCCTTATCCAGGATGCGCCGCATCTCTTTGTGACGGCGGCGATCGCTCTCGTTTTCAAGACGATCATCATTCCCGTGGTGCTGCATCGCATGATCCGCCAGCTCGGCATCCATCGCGAGATAGAGACTGTCGTCGGCGTTGGCCCCACCATGCTCGTCGGCCTGGGACTGGTGGCTCTGGCCACCGTGGTCATGCTGCGGGTGACGTCGTCGGCCGATCCGATCGCACGCGAGGATCTTGCTTTCGCTCTATCGGTTCTGCTGCTGGGACTGCTGATCATGGTCACGCGCCGCAATGCCGTCAGCCAGGTCGTCGGCTTCATGACCCTGGAAAACGGATTGGTGCTCGCGGCGACCGGCGCCAAGGGCATGCCGCTGGTGGTGGAGATCAGCGTCGCCTTCTCGATCCTGATCGCCTTCATCGTCATCGGCGTCTTCCTGTTCCGGATCCGCGAACGCTTCGACACGGTCGACGTCCGGGCGCTCGACGACTTCAAGGGGAGACGTCGAAAATGAACGCTCCCTCCTCCCTCCTCGGTTTCGACGCGGTGACGGCCGTCCTTGTCGTTCCGATCGCCGCCGCGGCCCTCCTGGCACTCCTGCCCGGCTACCGCATGACGGCACGGCTGAACATGGTCGCGAGCCTTTTGACACTACTTGCGGCGCTTTTGCTTTTTTTCAGCGCCCGGCTGCCACCGGGGCGATATCTGCTCGTGGACGACCTCAATATCGTCTTTATCGTGCTGAATGCCTTCGTCGGCTTCACCACCAGCGTCTTCAGTGCCGGCTACATCGCCCACGAACTGGAGATCGGCCGCCTGACGCCGGCCAATCTGCGATTCTACCACGCGATGTATCAGATCATGATTTTTGGTATGAATCTGGCATTCGTGTCGAACAATATCGGTCTGATGTGGGTGGCGGTGGAACTGGCGACGCTGACCACCGTGCTGATGGTCGGCATCTACCGCACCCATGAGGCACTGGAAGCGGCCTGGAAGTATTTCATCCTTGGAAGCGTCGGTATCGCCTTCGCATTGTTCGGCACCATCCTCGTCTATCTGGCCGCTCAGGCCGTTGTCGGCACCGGCTACGATGCCATGGTCTGGACGACGCTGGTAGAACACGCCGCCGGCTTCGATCCGGCACTTCTCAATCTCGCCTTCATCTTCCTGCTGCTCGGTTACGGCACCAAGGTCGGACTTGCGCCGCTCCATGCCTGGCTGCCGGATGCGCATGCCGAAGGGCCGACACCGATCTCGGCGGTGCTTTCAGGCCTTCTGCTCAACGTTGCGCTCTATGCCGTTTTGCGTTTCAAGATATTGCTTGCCGCCAGCCCGGACGCAATCAGCCCCGGGTCGCTCATGATGACGATGGGGCTCGTCTCGCTGATCTTCGCTGCCTTCATGCTTTACCGCCGTCGCGACATCAAACGCTTGTTTGCCTATTCTTCGATCGAACATATGGGCATCATCGTTTTCGCCTTCGGTCTCGGCGGCTCACTCGCCAATTTTGCCGGCCTGTTGCATATGGTCATGCATTCGCTGACCAAGTCGGCGATCTTCTTTGCCGTCGGCCATATCGCCCAGATCAAGGGGACGCAGAGGCTTTCTGCCATCCGGGGTCTTACCGAGACGCATCCGGGGCTCGGCTGGGGTTTGCTGGCCGGCGTGATCGCCATTGCCGGCCTGCCGCCGGCCGGAATCTTCATGAGCGAGTTCCTCATTGTCAGCTCGACCTTCGCGAAGCAGCCGCTGCTAGCCATTCCGCTTGTCTTTGGGCTGCTGGTTGCTTTCGGAGCTCTATTGCTGCGATTGACCGGCGCTATCTTCGGCCAGCCGCGCGGCAGCGCTGCCCCGGCTGAAACATCCTACTTGCCGATGTTCCTGCATCTGGCGCTGGTGCTCGGAGCCGGTATCTACCTGCCGCCGCCGATGGTTGCCTGGTTTCAGCATATCGCCAATCTTCTCCGATGATGCGGGGCAGGACTATGTCGATGTTGGATGATCTCACAGGAAATGGCCGCCCGGTTTCGCATCATGGGCCGTGGCCACGCGCAGTTACCGATTCTTCCACCTGGATATCGGCGGCCTTGAGGTTGTCGGAAGGGCGGTTGACGATGCTCGGCCTCTGGGGCGAGCGCAACGCCGTGCATATGGCGCTCCTCGACGAGCAAGCCGGCAGGAGCGCCATCCTTAGCCTGGAGGAACTGCAGACTGGCTATCCCTCCGTCGCACAGTACCATCCGCCGGCATTACGCCTGGAGAGAACGCTCCGTGATCTCACGGGATTGGAGCCGGAAGGTCTCCCGGACAGCAGGCCATGGTTCGACCATGGCCGCTGGGGCCTTAGATTCCCACTGGGACAGCGCAGTGCGCCTGCTTCTGAATTCTCCTACCCCTTTCTGCCCGCCGATGGAGAAAACCTGCACCAGATTCCGGTCGGGCCAGTGCATGCCGGCATTATCGAGCCAGGGCATTTTCGCTTCACGGCCAATGGTGAAACCGTCGTTCGCCTCGAGGAACGGCTCGGCTATGTCCACAAGGGGATCGAGGCGCTGATGGGGGGCGCCGATCTGGCCCGTGGGCTGCAGCTTGCCGGGCGGACATCCGGTGACAGCAGCGTCGCCTATGCCTATGCCTTTTCACGGGCCGCGGAAGCAGCCCTTGGGCTCGAGGTGCCGCTGCGTGCCGTTTGGCTGCGGGCGCTGATGGCCGAACTGGAGCGGCTCGCCAATCATCTGGGCGATATAGGCGCCATCTGCAATGACGCCGCCTTTGCGCTGATGCTTGCTCATTGCGGCGTGCTGCGCGAACAGGTGCTACGTGCCGCTGACGCCGCCTTCGGGCATCGGCTGATGCGCGACCGTATCGTGCCTGGCGGCGTTGCCGCCGATCTCGACAGCAATGGAAAGGCCGGCTTACGGGCGCTACATGCCGAGATCAGCCGGAAATTTCCTGCTCTCGCTAAGCTCTATGACAATACCGCCTCGCTTCAAGACCGGACGGTCGGTGCGGGCACATTGGAGAGTGGGTTTGCACGTCAATATGGTGCGGGCGGTTACATCGGGCGGGCAGCCGGCCGCAGTTTCGACACCAGGCGTAACCTTGCCTATCCGCCCTATGATGAGCTGACCTTCGATGTACCATCGCTCGGCGACGGTGACGTAAACGCCAGGATATGGATCCGCATTCGCGAAGTCGAACAGAGCCTCTCGCTCATCGAGCAGATTCTCGATCGGCTGCCGGACGGTCCGATTCTTTCGGATGTTCAGGCTGCCAATGACTTTCGAGAGGGTGTGGCGCTAATCGAAGGCTTCCGCGGAGACATTCTGGCATGGCTGCGCCTTACACCCGAGGGCAGGATCGAGCGCTGCCATCTGCGTGATCCCTCCTGGTTTCAGTGGCCGCTGCTGGAGGCTGCGATCAAGGACAATATCGTCGCCGACTTTCCGCTCTGCAACAAGTCATTCAACTGCTCGTATTCGGGGCACGATTTGTAAAGGCAAGAGACCATGCGCAAGCTCCTGTTCGAAAGCTTGATCCGACCGCCCCTGACGGAACCTGCACCGGCCAGTGCCGGTGCAGCGGCTGAAGAGCTCGCGGCCGCGGTGGATGGTAAAGCGCATCGCAGGCTCGGTCGCAGCCTGGCGATCCGCGCCATCGATGCCGGCTCCTGCAATGGTTGCGAACTCGAAATGCATGCTCTGAGCAACGCATTTTATGATATCGAACGGTTTGGCATCCGTTTCGTGGCCTCGCCTCGCCATGCCGATGTGCTCATCGTCACCGGTCCGGTGACAAAGAACATGGCGGAAGCCCTCGAACGGACATACAATGCAACGCCGGAACCCAAATGGGTCGTTGCGCTGGGCGACTGCGCGCGTGATGGGGGCTGCTTTGCCGGGAGCTATGCCGTGGTCGGCGGCGTTTCGAAGATCGTGCCCGTCGACTTGCACATTGCCGGCTGCCCGCCTTCACCCACGGATATCCTCAAAGGCTTGCTGGCACTGCTTGACCATGTCATCGAAGGGAGCGGCTAGGTGTGTAGTCCCTGAGTGTGATCGTGCATCATTGGTTCTGAGCCGTCAGGAGGAGGAAGCATTCTTCACAGCAGGCCCGCACGATACCGCTATCTTCTTCGCGGCCAGACCCATGGACTAACGAGGAGATGGTGGGAGAGGCGCTCGCCCCGGTCTGCGAAAAAATTACGATCACCACGAAATTCGGCTGGGATATCGATCAGGAAACCGGCCGGCATCGCGGTGGAGTCAATAGCAAGCCGGCCTATCCCTTTATTCCGGCCGAAAGCATGATCGCGCGCGTGATCTGCTTCTGAAAGACAAGGTAGAGAACGGCGACGGGAAGGCCGGCCAGAACAGCGGCGGCCATGTCCTTGGCAAAACGCACGCCGAAGACATCCTTCACCTGGGTAATCCCGACGGGAATGGTGATCGTGCCGTCCGATGTTGCGACCAGGAATGGCCACAGGAAATTATTCCATGCCGCGATGAAGGTTGTGATGCCGAGCGCAGTGATCACGCCCCAGTTCATCGGTACATAGATCTTCCAGAGCGTTCTCAAGTGCCCGGCATTGTCGAGCATCGCCGCCTCGCGGAATTCCTTTGGAATCTGGTCGAAGAACTGCTTGAGGATGATGATGACCGATGGCACCACCAGCTGCGGCAGCACGATGCCGCCCCAGCTGTTGATGAGTCCGAACATGTTCATCAACACGAAATGGTTGATGATGAGCGCCTCCGCCGGCACCATCACCGAGGCGATCAACGCTCCATAAATCATACGGCGGCCGGGAAACTGGATTTGGCTGAGCGCGTAGGCGCAGCCGACGCTCATCACAAGCACCAGAACTGCAATGATCGCCGAGGTGCCGACCGAGTTCATATACCATTGCACGATGCTGGAGTGCTCGATCACGTAACGATAGGGTTCGAGCGTCGGTGCCTTCGGAAAAAGCCCGGGTGTCCGGCTGACCACCTCCGTGTCGGATTTGAGCGACGTCATGACCGCCCAATAGAGCGGAAAGAACCAGATGAGAGCGCCGAACGCCGTCAGTGCGGTCAGTGCGCGCCCGCTCCAACCTCTCGAAGCGACATGATTCTTCGCCGCGGTCAGCTCTGTCTGCGCACTTGTTGTGAGAGCGCTCATTTTTCCCCTCGTGCACGCAGGAACTGATATTGCAGGACGGAGGCAATGAGAATGATGACGAATAGGATGGTGGCGACGGCGGCGCCTTCGCCACCCTTGTTCTGCTTGAAGGCTAGATCGTAGATGACGGTCATGACAACGGCCTGCGCATCCGCCGGCGTGTGGGCGAAATAGCCAAGCAGATAGGGCTGCGCGAAGATCTTGAATTGCGCAATCAGCTGCAGTGTCAGAACGAGTGCTGTGACCGGCCAGATCAGTGGCCAGGTTATTCTTGAAAACACCTGCCAGCGGTTGGCATTGTCGAGTGCGGCCGCCTCGTAGACGTCAGGCGAGATGCTGCGCAGCGCCGCCAGAAATAGAAGGATGTTAAAGCCGATCGTCCACCAGATGGTGACCACGGCAACCGACGGCATGAAATAGGTTGGCGAACGCAGCACCGGGAGCGGTCGCCCGCCGGTAAACAGACCGATGACATTCTGGATGACGCCGTATTGCATGTTTGCAATCCAGGTCCAGATCTGCGTCACCACCGACACCGGCAGGATCGAGGGCAGAAAAAAACAAGCGAGAACCAGCATTTGCATGCGTCCGCTCAGACGATTGATGCCCATGGCAATGAACAGCGCCAGAAACGTGCCGGGGACGACGGTCAGGACGATGAAGTAGAGCGTATTCAGAAGCGCCTTTTGAAATTGCGGTGAGGAGAGCTGGCGCGCATAATTGTCGAGGCCAACCCATTCGCCGGGGCCGATCAGCGGCGCATTGGTCAGGCTCATCGCTACCATCCGCCACGTCGGATAGGCGAAGATCACCAGAAATGCGACGACCGCCGGTGCGACCAGCAGCGCGGCAACCACATTATCCTGTTTCCTGTTGCTGACCGCGGCCATCCGTCACCTCTCTCGCTAATGCAGCCCCGGGGCAGGGAGGCGTCCCGGGGCTGTCGAAGAAAACGTCACTGAGAGTTCATGTGATCGCGAAACTTCTCGAGCGTTTCCTTCACATCGCCGTCACCGTTGAGCGGCCCGGACGCCATGTTCTGCCAATCGTCGTCGAATTTCGAAGCCGCACCCGTCAGCGGCGTCTTTGGCATGTAGAAGGCGTTGAGTGCCATGGCGGCATAATCCGCTTGCGGCTTGAGCGCCTTGTAGGCGGCCGAGGTGCTAACCGGCAGATAGGCCGGAATGTGGCCGGCCGCAGCCCATTCCAGCGAATTCACGTTCATCCAGCGGATGACTTCGAGAACCGCCGCGCGTTTTTCCGGGGTCATGGTGACGCCGACATTGTTGGGGATCACGAAGGAGTGCGAGTCCGACCAGTTGGCGGGCTTGCCCATCCAGGCCGGGATGTTGACCATGCCGTAATCGAAGCCGTTGCCCTTGGCCACTTCGGTTTCCATGGTCGGCAGTTCCCAATTGCCGTTCAGGAAGAACGCGGATTGTCCGGCGAGAAAAGTGGGGGTGATGGTCTCGGTGTCGATATAGGGCTGCGCCCAGCCTTGCTTCACCCAATCGGCGACTTCATTGTAGGCTTTTTCCATCTTGTCGAAATTCTCGCCCTGCAGGAACTTGCCGTCGGCTGTCAGTTGGCCGCCCTCCTGGCCAAACAAGGTATAGATATCGCGCAGATCACCGTTGGATGAGGAGATGACGACGCCGTTCTTGCCGGCGTCCTTCGCCTTGGCCAGCACCGCGCGCCAGCCTTCCAGCGTGTCGATGCCGGTCGGCTTGCCGTCGTTGCCCAATGCGCCCAGCTCTTTCAGTATAGTCTTGTTATAGTAGAGCACTTCTCCGTGCACGTCGAAGGGGACGGCATAGCGGACGTTATCGACCGTCGAGGCGGCGATTGCGTTCGGCGGATAGTCACTGTCTTTCAGTCCGACGGCATCGAGCTCCTTCGGATCGATCGGCGAGACGGTCTTGGCCGCAACTGCGGCTGCCAGGCGTGACAGGTGGTATGTGGCGATATCAGGCCCCTGGCCGACGGCGGCGGATGTCTGCAGCTTGGTATAGTAGGGGATACCCCATTCGAGCGTCGTGCCCGTGATCTGGATCTTGTCCTTATGCTCGTCGTTGAAGCGCTGGATCAGCGCCTTCATTCGCACACCGTCGCCTCCGGACAGAAAGTCCCACCAGACGACGTTTTCGATTGCGAATGCCGGAAAGGCAGTCATGAGGGCTAACGCCGCAATCGATGTTCTCAACAGGTTACGCATTCTCTCTCCTCCAGGCTGTTCTGTTTTCCTCCCGGGCCGCTCTTTACTGGATGGCCCTTATGCCTTGCGCAGCGGCTAACGAGCCGCGTGATATCCCTTGCAGCTGTCTGGACCGCCTCGACTTCCTCCGGTCATATGCGGCGGTTCAATCTTCTGGCCACCTATCCCGCTGCCGTCTCGATGATGCAATCAAGCAAGGTTGCCGCCACCGGATCGACACCGGCCGCTTCGCGCATCAGGCCGAAGGTCGTGGCGACGATACGGCCGGCGCCAACCTTCCTTTCGGCAATGGTTGCACATGGCTTGTGGATCCAGCCCACCATCGTACCTGCATGCACCAAGCCGTCGAAATGGATCGGCCGAAAACCGGTGATGACGCGGTTCGGGTTGACGCCCACGAAGGAGAGATCGGTCAACGGGCCGCCCGGTATGCGTTCGAATTTTCCCGAACGCTTCACCCAGCTGAAGCCGGTGACCCAATTGCCTTTCCAGATGGTGCCGTTGCGTTCGGTGACGCGCATCTGCGGCATGGATTGCCCGCGATCGCCCCCGGCCGGGTAATTCCAGTTGGGCTGGTCGTTGCGCAGATTGCCGAACGGCAGTGGTGCCACATCGGCAAGCGACACATAATGGGCGCCGTGCTCCATGGCGTCGATATCGGCCTGACTGAGAGAAGACGCAACTCGCACATCCGCCTTGCCGGCCTCGACAACCGCATAGCCAAGCGCAGTCAGATATTCCGCGATCTCAGGTTCGGCCGAGAAGACGGAAAGGGTTGGCTTGGAGCGGCTGCCATAGACGCTGACATCGAGGCTGTTGCGCGCAATCTCCTTGCCGCCGGCGGTGATGGTAAACAGGATGCTGATCTGCCTGCCGGCCATGGCCGCTGCAAAGGGTAAAGAAAGTGTCGCCAGATGCTGTACCGATGTTGCGCTCGCAGCCGGGATCGCCATCTTTCCGGCGGGCGCACCATCGATGCTCCAGCTCAGTTCGGCGGCGGGGAGCGCCTTGCCCCCGGTCGAGATTTCGAGCTCTATATCGGCGGTATCGCCTGCCCACACAGCATGGCGCTGCATGCGCGGGATGATGACGACATCGGTGTTAATCTCGTGGAAGCGGCTGTGATAGGCACGCGTATTGCGCTGCATGTCCATCAAGCCATTGGCTTCCCAGTGCAAATCGGTCAGCTCGGTGATGACATAGCCCTGAATAGAGGCATGGCGGCGCATCTCTTCGATTTCGAATTTGAGCGCATTGAACTGATGCCACTGCGTGTCCTCGACGAAGGAGCCGAAGGACGAAAAGACCTTGTCGAACTGATAGGTGCGGAAGCGCTGTTCGACGCCATGCGGATAGGTCGCGCCGTCGCTGTCCCACTCCAGGCCGTTGATGAACCAGAAAGGTTCCTTGCCGTCCTGCTTGAGCTTTTCGGGATGCGGGAGGCCCCAGACGCCGAACTCGGAGACGACGAGCGGCTCGTCGCCGCGCCGCTTCGCATCGCCGTTCGGCGAATAGGACCACGCAGGCCGCGCAGCGAAAGCCGATACCCAGTCGGTCCATTCGCGCGCCATTTCCGGAACCGAGGCGTAATAGTGATAGTCGTCTATGTCTGAGATGACATGGAAGTTCGGAATGCAGGCGGAATTGTCGACGACCAGCCGTGTCGGGTCCTTCTTCTTCAGCCAGTGATAGGCGCCTTCCAACCAGGCTCGCTGATCGGCGCTTTCGACGAGGCGCGTTCCCCAATCCTCGTTGATGATGGTCCAGATCACGATGGAGGGGTGGTTACCGTCGCGGCGCAGGATCCCTTCCATCGTATCGAGCAGGCGCTTCGCCGATTTTTCGGTGAAGGTCTGAATGTTCGGAATCTCCGTCCAGACCAGCAGACCAAACCGGTCCGCCACATCGTAGTAGCGCGGATCGGGAACCTTGATATGGCAGCGCAGCAGGTTGAGGCCGAGCTCCTTCGCCTTGCACGCCTGATCCTCCAGGAACTCCAGCGACGGCGGCGTATAGATGCCCTCGGGATAATAATCCTGATCCAGCGCGCCGCGCATGTAGAAGGGTTGCCCGTTCAGAAAGAACTTTCCATCCTTTGCCTCGAAGGTTCGAAAGCCGAAATTCTGCTCGGCGGCATCGATAATGTTGCCGCCCTCGGATAGCTCGGCAACGGCCCGATAAAGAGCGGGATCGTCGAGTGACCACGCTTCGACATCGGCGACTTTGAGCACAGCCGAAATTCGGGCCTTGTCGTTGAGTGCTAGTTCGCTCGAAGCCGCGACCGCACCGTTACGATCCAGAAGCGTGATCTTCAAGGCGCCCGTAAAAGCCGCTGCCAGCTCGACGTCAATGGCGACATCGCCCGTTGCGAGATCCGCGCGAATGGCTTGGTGGATGATATGTGCCTCGCAGCGGCATTCCAGCCAGACCGATTGCCAGATGCCACCCAGCATTCCGTACCAGCTCTGCTTGCCATGCGGGATCTCGTCGAACGGGAAATCCGGGAAGGCCCGGACATCGGCGCTCGGCAGCATAACCTTTACATCCAGACGTAACTCGCCGGTCAATAGATCGGGAGGGATGACGAATTCGAAGGGCAGATAGCCGCCTTCGTGGGAGCCGAGGGCGTGATCGTTGACCGAGACTTCGGCGAAATAGTTCACGGCACCGAAATGCACGATGACCTGACGGCCAAGCCATTCCTGCGGCACAGTGAAGGCGCGGGAATAGGTTGCCACGCCAGCCGCGGCCCGCAGATCTGGAAAATGAGCCTGCCAGGGTGCGGGCACGGCGATCGTCGTCGGCGTTTGCCCTTCCAGCTGAAAGTTCCAGGTTCCGTCGAGAGACAGGCGTGCACGCGGCCCGGAATGAGTATCGGCGAAACGGCGGGAGGCGATGGTCATGGCCGCGAGCTTTTCGGTTGGATTAAGTCACAAAATAAGTTACAGGAAAGTTGCGTAACTTATAAACTTAACTTCCGCAAGGGCCGCAGCTTCACATTGTCCGTCAGATTTCCTAACGTGCGCGCAGACTGCCCTTGAGTCCGAGAAAGAAACTGAGTGAACGACAAGACGACGAAACGACCGACCATGTCCGATATCGCCTCGCAGGTCGGCGTTTCGCATGCGACGGTCTCACTGGTGCTGAACGAGGCGCCCGGCAAGAGGGTCTCGGAGAAGGTGCGCGAGCGCGTTTTGGCTGTCGCCGCAGAACTTGGCTATCAGAAGACTGCGCCGGCCAATGACCCGATCGGCGGGATCATCGTTCTGCTGATAGACGATCTCATGGCCTCGCAGCATGCCGCGCCGCTGATAGAAGGTGTTCGGAGCGCGGCGGAAGAACAGGGCTTGGCGGCGCTCACCGTCGTGACGGGCGGACAGGTCGAATTCGCCGAATCCATTCTCGACTATCTCGGACGGCGCCAGATCGTCGGCGTAATCTACGCCACGCTCATCACCCAGCTCGCGCCGGTGCTGCCTTCCAAACTTGGCAACTATCCGGCCGTCCTTCTCAATTGCCATCAGCAGCGGGCCGAGTTCTCTTCGATCATTCCAGGCGATCATGCCGGCGGTTATGCGGCGACGGAAGCCTTGATCAAGGCCGGCCATCGCCGCATCGCCATGATCGATGCCGGCAGGCAGCGGCTTGAAGCAGCGCGCGATCGCCTGAGCGGCTATCGCCAGGCGCTGACGACCTACGATATCGCCGTCGATCCGGAACTGATCCTTTCGGAAGCCTGGTCCCTCGATCTCGGGCGGGAAAAGATGCTGCAGCTTCTCGATCTGCCGCTGCCGCCGACGGCGGTTTTCTGCTTTTCCGACCGGGTTGCGATGGGCGCCTATGATGCGATCAGGATGCGTGGGTTGAGGATTCCCGACGACATTTCGGTCGTCGGTTTCGACGATGAGAGTCTCGCTCGAAAAATCCTGCCGCCGCTCACAACGTTGAAGCTGCCGCACGAGGATATGGGCCGTTGGGCAGTCTCCGAGCTTTTGGAAAAAGTGATGCATCCGAAGAAGCCGCCAGTGAGGCTGAAGATGGAGTGCCAGCTGATCCTTCGCGCTTCCATCGCGCCGCCGCCCTAAGGGCGGCTCGGGTGTTTGCCAGTCATCCGCGCCCGGTTATCCATCAATCGTTGAGCCTCCGACAACGTGACATCTCTGCTAAAGCGGAAAAACCAGCTACGGATCTCATCATCCTTTTGGAGTAGTGCCGGCAGCGGAAGGTGGAGATGCGGCTGGAATCCGCGCCGGCGTTGCGTTTCATCTACCTCTTTATGATGAGTTTCGAAGCTGTAGATAATACGATGGTAGTATTTGGCAAAATAAATAATCGCATAAGTTGCGAATGGTCAGGTTCGCCGAGATCCCAGAAGCCGAAGATGCACAAATAATGCCACATGTTTCACCAGTGCGCGATGGACTTCGCTTCTTGCCGCAGCGGGTATAACGGCTGCTATTGTAGCGGGATGGACTGACAGGCTGATCCCAAGTCGCAAGTTGGTCCCTTCAGATAGCTGGTCAATTATTGGGCATCTACGGACCACGCCGTTAGCACAATCTGAGCGATATTGCGGCGCACAAAAAACCGTGCAACGATCTATGCATTCTTTCGGGAGGAAGAATATAGCGCATTCATCAAGGGATCTATGGCTATGTTTTTCTTTAGAAAAAG
>Ga0209371_1001057_pt1 | contig 20628 bp, 15 predicted proteins | sample AgamicAtAmrz_FD_187165 | JGI IMG/M metagenome (GOLD analysis project Ga0209371, IMG submission 187165) | Agave microbial communities from Guanajuato, Mexico - At.Am.rz (SPAdes) (version 2) | ecosystem: Host-associated > Plants > Roots > Rhizosphere | place: Guanajato, Mexico | collected 2012-06-07
TCAGGTGATCCTGAACGGTGTGGATATCCAGCGGGTAGCTTTTCAGCGCGGTTTTGCTGTTCACGACCTGGGTGGTACCCAGTGCAACGCCACCCAGCTGTACGGCACGTTCGGCCATGGTATCCAGGTGATCGGTCAGAGCAGTACGGAAGCCATCGAGCATTTCATGAACACCAATGAAGTTCGCACCGCGCATATTCCAGTGGGCTTGCTTAGTGATAAGAGACAGGTCAATAAACTGAACAACCTGACGGTTCAGCAACTCAATGGTCGCTTTCTTATCGGCATCAGCCACATCGTTACGGGTATAAAGCAGATCGGATGCTTTTGATTTTACCAGTTTAGCGGTACTCATAATCTCATATCCTCTTGATGTTAGTGTCCCAATCAATTACCGGAAATAAGTATAGCACCGGATATGATGTTTGCCGGGTTGGTATTGCCTATCGGATAAATAGTGAAGCGAGCACGTTGCGTGGGGTTTTTATATTGACATCAGCAACATAACTGATGATTGCAGCGCTTCGTGGCGTTAACCGGGGAAGAGTTATGTAGTTGCATAATTATTCGTATAGTCAGCGTCTATTTGCACTCAGGTGCATATTCCGCGCAAAGATATGCCTTATTTTTACCGTCTGGCTTATTCGGAATAATACGCAAAAAATAACCCGGCTGATTCTATAACAATTTGTTTCCGGCACCGGATTCGGGGTGCCGGACGCAAGGTTATTTATCGATATCGACGCGGGTAATCTGCGCTTCGCGCCGCAGCGTTAAGGTTGACCCCATCGAGGCGGCAATAATGGAGAGCAGCGCCAGCCACTGCACCAGGCTCAGGGTTTCATTCAGGAACAGCATACCCGACACGGCCGCCAGCGCCGGCTCCATACTCATCAGCGTGCCGAAGGTGCGGGTGGGCATACGAGTGAGCGCCACCATCTCCAGCGAATAGGGCAGGGCGGTGGAAAGAATGGCGATGCCAAGCCCGAGCGGCAGGATTGACCAGTGCCACAGCGCCTCGCCGGCCTGAACCGCACCGAGAGGTACAAAAATCACGGCGGCAATCAGGGAACCCAGCGCCACCGTGGCCGGGCCGTGGTCGGCCCCGGCGCGCTGGCCGGTAATAATGTAGAGCGCCCAGCAGGCACCGGCTCCCAGCGCGCAGGCCGCGCCGGTTAAATCAACATGCGCCACGTCTTTACCGAGCGGCAGCAGGAACCACAGGCCCAGCACCGCCAGCAGCACCCAGACGAAATCCACCGCGCGGCGCGAGCCAAACAGCGCCACCGCCAGCGGGCCGGTAAACTCCAGGGCAACGGCAATCCCCAACGGCACGGTCTGGATCGATAAGTAGAACAGATAGTTCATCGCCCCGAGTGACAGCCCGTACATCAACAGCGGCACGCGCTGCGCCCGGGTAAATCGCAGACGCCAGGGTTTAAACACCACCGCAAGGATCAGCGTCCCCAGCGCCAGACGCAGGGCCGTTACGCCAGGCGCACCCACCACCGGAAACAGTGATTTAGCGAGGGAGGCGCCGCTCTGAATGGAGGTCATGGCGATGAGAAGAATCACTACGGGCAGCCAGACCGGCGTCTGACGAGATAAAACGGGCATTACGCATCCTTTCTTTTCTTTACAGAGTTAACACGGCAGTAACCGCCGGGACGGCATATGATTCGTTGCGTTCGTTGACGAAGCATTGAAAAAAAGTGTGGCGGAAGGTCTTACAATACCAGCATTACTGTTATACAGGCAGTATCCGGATTAGGAATTATCTGGATAGATGAACCTGAGATTGCAGTAGATAATCTGGCGGATTTACGAATTTATGCTTTACTTTTAACGGGATATAACGAAATGGAAATGTTTTGTTACAGCAAAAGCCCCGTTAGACAACGTGAATCACAAAGAGTTTCTTCCGGGGTTTTGATATATTTAAAACTTAGGACTTAGTTGAAGCACATTTGAGGTGGTTATGAAAAAAATTGCATGTCTTTCAGCACTGGCAGCCGTACTGGCTGTTTCCGCAGGTACTGCAGTAGCAGCTACTTCCACCGTTTCTGGCGGCTACGCGCAGAGCGATTATCAGGGCGTTGCTAACAAAGCTGGCGGTTTCAACCTGAAATACCGCTACGAAGAAGATAACAGCCCGCTGGGCGTAATCGGTTCTTTCACCTACACCCAGAAAACCGACGATCGCTTTGACAGCAGCAACAAGTCTCAGTACTACGGCCTGACTGCAGGTCCGGCTTACCGTCTGAACGACTGGGCGAGCATCTACGGTGTTGTCGGTGTTGGCTACGGCAAATACCAGAGCCATGACTACCCGTACAGCGACACCACCAGCGACTACGGCTTCTCCTACGGTGCGGGTATGCAGTTCAACCCGATCGAGAACGTCGCTCTGGACTTCTCCTACGAGCAGAGCCGCATCCGTAACGTGGACGTTGGCACCTGGATCGCAGGCGTCGGCTACCGCTTCTAATCGCCTTCGCGCGATAATAAAAATCCGCCCCCGGGCGGATTTTTTTTTTGCCTGCATTCCTTACCGGGTGCGGGCATCAAAAAGATCGCTGCCCAGATGAGTGTAATCGACTTTTTTAAGTTTGAAGCTGGTGATGTACACCGGCCCGGCTTTTTGTTCTGAATTAAAGCGATAGCGGTTCACGATCTCTTTGGTTTTGATGCCGGTCCACTGGGAGAAGAACATCAGAAAATCATTGGCCGAGCGGCGGGCTTTTACCCGGCGATGGGTTTTATCGTCGCTGGAGATCACCATAAACGGCACCTGAAAGTTTTGCTGGAACCGATCGTCATGGGCCAGATACTGCACGCGGGTGCCGCGCTCTTTAAATGCCAGGCCGTGATCCGAAAAATATGCCAGCGAAAAACTCTCCCCGGCGTTGCGCAGCTGCTGGTAAAGACGCGCCAGCAGATCGTCCGTCCGTGTCATAGTATGCAGGTAGCACGAGGTCTCCTTCGACTGCACGAAGGTGGTGTATTTGCCCGCCGTGCGGTCGCAGGCCTGCGGATGCGAACCCATCAGATGTAAGACGATCAGCTGCGGCGGGGTGCGTTTAGTCGACAGCACCTGCGCCGTCATTTTCAGCAGCGCGTCATCACTGCTGTTTTTATCCGCTTCGAAATCGCCGCTTTTCAGAAACTGCACTTCGTCAGCGCGCTTCGCGATACTGGCGATAGCGGTGTCGTATTCGCCAATCTGCCCTTGGTTCGAGAACCACCAGGTCTGGAAACCGGCGCGGTTGGCGAGGGTGACAAAATTATCCTGGTACTGCGGCTTATCATCCACCACCCGGTTGAGCGTCAGCCCGAGGGATTTTTGTGTGGAGCCGCTGGCCGCCACGTAATCCATAAACAGCGTGCCGTTAACGCTGCTGGCGAACGGCGTGTTATGCCAGTGCCCACCAAACGCGCCGAGCGCATCCCGACGCGCGCTCTCGCCGATCACCACCACATAGGTGTGGTAGCGCGGCGCAACGCTCAGCACCTGCCAGGTATCTTTCATCTGCGACAGCTGCGCCATGCGGGCCTGTTCGTCCAGCACCTCGGCGTTATTTACCACCACATCCTTCACAAAGCGAAACACCGGATAGCCGGTATCCTTCAGCGCGAACACGCCGCCGTGCAGCAGGTTTTGTACCGGGGTAACAAAGCAGACGGCAACCGCAATCGCGAGGCACAGATGATCGTGCCACTGCCAGCCGCGGGCGGGAGAGGGGCGACGGCGCACGGCGATAATACCCAGCCCGAGTATCAGCAGCGATACCAGATAGCTGTACCAGGGAAAAATGGTCAGCAGCTCTTTCGACTCTTCCATATTGGTGGCGTACAGCGCCAGCACGGTATTGAAGTTGGGCGCGCCGTAGGCCTGACCAAACGGGAAATAGAGTCCGGCTACCAGTGAGCACAGCGCCAGCAGCGCTTTCTGCCCGCGTGGCGCGATCTGCCAGAGCAGCATCAGGATGGCGCTGAACGCCAGCGCGTAGAGCAGGCTAAACGGATAGCCGAGCGCAAGGTTTATCAGCAGGGCGTGTAAAAAGTAAAAACCGGTCCACGGGGTGAGGGCGAAGCCACGGGCGGCAGGGGTCTCTTTAACCGTTACGTTCATATACCAACATCAGAAAAACGCCATGCGTAAACCCTGGCGTCAAGGGTCACAATCCTGCCTGAAATTCACAGCGAAGAGGAGGGAGGCTCGCATCCGTGCGCCGCAACCTGTGCGGGCTGCGAGAAGATAATGCCGGCTCAGAGTAAGGTCAACTGCTGTGTTGCGATGCTTTTGCGAGACGGATTACAAATCCGACAAAATGAAGAATAAAACCGGGTGAACGTTGAAATATAAGAAAAGGGAAAACAGAAAAAAGAAAATGAAAAGGGAACCGCGCGCTATGTGTGATGAAAATTAGCGACGCGGTTTGTCGTCCTGCTGCGGTTTGCTGCTCAGCATATCGCACAGCATAGTGACCAGGCGTAACCGGACCTGGAACGGGGAGTGGGAAAACACGCGCATACACCTCGTAAACTCGTTCATTGTAGATCTCCTTACTGACAAGGCACCTGCTCAATCCATGAACTGTTGACTGCAATACATACAGATATAGCACAGGCTATATTAGTTAGCTACGGCTATTTCGGAATTTATTTGTGCCGCACCGCGCCTGGTTTACAATGGCGCCCCGATGACAATAAGAATCAACGCGCCACGAGATGAGGAAGTGCTATGAGCCGTCAGAAAAAAGTGACGCAGCTGGTCAATGTTGAAGAGCACGTTGAAGGATTTCGTCAGGTTCGCGAAGCGCATCGCCGCGAGCTGATTGATGACTACGTTGAACTGATTTCCGATTTGATCCACGAGTCGGGTGAAGCGCGGCAGGTGGATATGGCGGCACGGCTGGGCGTGTCTCAGCCCACGGTGGCAAAAATGCTCAAGCGGCTGGCGAGCGTCGGGCTTATCGAGCAGATCCCGTGGCGCGGTGTGTTTCTGACCGCCGAAGGCGAGAAGCTGGCCCAGGAGAGTCGCGAACGTCACCAGATTGTTGAAAGCTTTTTGCTGGCGCTGGGTGTCAGCCCGGACACCGCCCGCCGCGATGCCGAAGGCATGGAGCATCACGTCAGCGAAGAGACGCTGGCGCTGTTCCGCCGCTTCAGCGACGAGCACGGGAAGCGCTAATCATGCTGAATCTGCTGCGGCCCTTTCTGCGGGACCGCTTTTTACATCTGCTGTTAATTACCGGCGCGATACTGATGGGTATTGCGCCGTTTCATTTTGCCGATCTGCCCTCCGCTATCGACTGGCATACCATCATTACGCTCGCCGGGCTGATGATGCTCACCAAAGGCGTCGAGCTGAGCGGCTGTTTCGACGTGCTGGGGATGCGCATGGTGAAGCGCTTTGCCAGCGAGCGCCAGCTGGCGCTGTTTCTGGTATGCGCCGCAGCGCTGCTCTCGACCTTTCTCACTAACGATGTGGCGCTGTTCATTGTGGTGCCGCTTTCCCTGACGCTGAAAAAGCTCTGCGCCATCCCGGTAAGCCGCATCATCATCTTTGAAGCGCTGGCGGTTAACGCCGGGTCGCTGCTGACGCCCATCGGCAATCCGCAAAACATCCTGCTGTGGGGGCGCTCCGGCCTGTCATTCCTCGATTTTACCTGGCAGATGACGCCGCTGGCGCTGGCGCTGTTCGCCAGTCTGCTGGTGGTGTGCTGGTTCAGCTTTACGTCTGCACCGCTGGTCTACCAGGCGCATGAGAAGGCCCATCCCTGGCAGCCTCGGCTGATCGGGTGCAGCCTGGTCCTTTACCTGGTGTTTTTAGCCGCGCTGGATCAGAAGCTGGCGCTGTGGGGGCTGGGTGTTGTGGCGCTGGGCTTTCTGGTGATGGCGCGTCGGGTACTGACCGGCATCGACTGGAGCCTGCTGGCGGTATTTATGGTGATGTTTATCGACGTACATCTGCTGGTCAGCCTGCCGGCGCTGAATACGCTGCTGACGCCGCTCGGCCAGGCCTCGCAGGTAACGCTGTTTGCCAGCGCGGTGGGCCTGTCGCAGGCGATCAGTAACGTGCCCGCTACTATTCTGCTGCTGAACTACGTGCCGCCTGACCGTCTGCTGGCCTGGGCGGTGAATATCGGCGGTTTCGGGCTGCTGCCCGGCTCGCTGGCAAACCTGATTGCCCTGCGAATGGCGGGCGATCGCCGCATCTGGTGGCGCTTTCACCTTTATTCCCTTCCCATGCTGCTGTGGGCGGCGCTGGTCGGCTTCGGCCTGTTCCTTATCAGTTAATGCGCAATTGTCAGTTTTTCCTGGCAAATGTATAGCAACGTCCTAATTTTAGATAACGGTGTCATTGTGACGCCGTTATCTGACAGGAACGTTGCTTATCTATGGCTGAAAATAACTCCACTCCTGACAACGAGCAGGAGAATAACAAGCAGGGCGCCCGTAAGCGCCCCGGTAAAAAACCGCTGATCATTTTAGGTGTGGTCGTGGTGGTGATGATTATCGTCGCTGTGGTGTGGTGGTTTATGACCCGCAATGAAGAAACTACCGACGACGCCTTCACCGATGGCGATGTGGTCACCGTGGCGCCGAAAGTCGCGGGCTATGTCACCGACCTGCGGGTAAAAGACAACCAGCGCGTGAAGAAGGGCGATCTGCTGGTGGTCATCGACCCGCGCGACGCCAGCGCCCAGCGCGATCAGGCCCGGGCGCAGCTTGGCCTTGCCACCGCGCAGCTGCATCAGGCGCAGGCCCAGCTGGCGCTGTCAAAAGTGCAGTATCCGGCCCAGCGCGATGAAGCCCGGGCGCAGGTACTGAAAGCCCAGGCGGATTACGCCAACGCCCAGGCGCAGTACCGTCGCCAGCGCGGCGTCGATCCGCGCGCCACCACGCAGCAAAACATCGATACCGCCAGCGCCCAGCTGCGCAGCGCCGAGGCCCAGCTCGCCAGCGCCAAAGCGCAGCTTGAGGTCGCCGACCAGATCCCGCTGCAAATCCGCCAGCAGGAGACCAACGTCGAAGCGCGTCAGCGTCAGGTTGAGCAGGCTCAGGCCCAGCTGGAGACCGCCGAGCTGAATCTTTCGTATACCGAAGTGCGCGCCCCGTTTGACGGTTTCGTCACGAAGCGCAACGTGCAGCCCGGCACCCTGGTGCAGGCGGGCAGCGCGCTGTTCTCGCTGGTTTCGCCGCAGGTGTGGGTGGTGGCGAACTTCAAGGAGTCGCAGCTGGAGCGCATGAAGCCCGGCAACCCGGTGAGCATCAAGGTCGATGCCTGGCCAGACATGGAGCTGTCCGGGCACATCGACAGTATCCAACAGGGCAGCGGATCGCGCTTCTCCGCGTTCCCGGCGGAAAACGCCACCGGTAACTTCGTGAAAATTGTGCAGCGCGTGCCGGTGAAAATCGTCATCGATAAGGGGCTGGATGAGAGCCGTCCGTTGCCGCTGGGGTTGTCGGTTGAACCGAAGGTGACGCTCGAATGACCGACGCGCACCATGAAAACTGGCGGCCTGCCAGTAATCCGTGGGCGGTGGCCATCGTGGTCACCCTTGCGGTATTTATGGAGATCCTCGATACCACCATCGTTAACGTTGCCCTGCCGCATGTGGCGGGGTCGCTCTCCTCAAGCTACGACGAATCCACCTGGGTACTGACCAGCTATCTGGTGGCAAACGGCATCGTGCTGCCGATCTCCGCCTTTCTCAGCCGGGTGTTTGGCCGCAAGCAGTTCTTTTTGATCTGCATTGTGATGTTTACCGTCTGCTCCTTCCTGTGCGGCATCGCCACCGAGCTGTGGCAGATGATCCTGTTCCGCATCCTGCAGGGATTTTTCGGCGGCGGGCTGCAGCCGACCCAGCAGTCGGTACTGCTCGACTACTTCAAACCGGAAGATCGCGGTAAGGCGTTTGGTCTGTCATCTATTGCCATTATCGTCGCGCCGGTGCTCGGCCCGACGTTGGGCGGCTGGATCACCGATAACTACTCCTGGCGCTGGGTGTTTTTCATCAATATCCCGGTGGGCATTGTCACGGTACTGGCGATCTACCAGCTGCTGGAAGATCCGCCCTGGGAGCGCAAATCAAAGGAAAAACTCTCCATCGACTGGAGCGGCATCGGGCTTATCGCCCTCGGGCTGGGCTGCCTGCAGGTAATGCTCGACCGCGGCGAGGATGACGACTGGTTTTACTCGAACTTCATCCGCCTGTTCGCGGTGCTGACGCTGATCGGCATTATCGGCGCCATTTACTGGCTGCTGTACGCCAGAAAGCCGGTGGTGGATCTACGCTGCATGAAGGATAAAAACTTTGCCGTCTCCAGCCTGTTGATGGCGGGCATGGCGATGATCCTTTACGGCAGCTCGGTGGTGATCCCCCAGCTGGCGCAGCAGGATCTCGGCTACACCGCGACCTGGTCCGGGATGGTGCTGTCCCCGGGGGCGGTGCTGATCGTGCTGACGATCCCGCTGGTGCTGAAACTGATGCCGATTGTCCAGACGCGCTTTATCATCGCCTTCGGCTTCTTCTGCCTTGCGGCGGCGTTTTTCTGGTCGCGTAACCTGACGCCGGATATTGATTTTGAAACTCTGGTGCTGTTCCGCAGCGCCCAGTCCATCGGCCTCGGTTTCCTGTTCGTGCCGCTGACCACCATCGCGTTTATTACCATCCCGCGCCAGCTCAACGCCGACGCCTCGGCGCTGTTTACCATGTTCCGTAACGTCGCCGGCTCAATTGGCATCTCGCTCTCCACCGCCGCCATCACCGAACGCTCCCAGGCGCACAGCGCCTATCTGAGTACTCACGCGTCGCCATTTAACGAGCAGTTCCAGCAGGCGATTCGCAGCTCGGCGCAGGCGATCCGCGACTTCACCTCCCAGGTGGGCGACCCAACCAGCATCGCTACCGGGCAGATGTACCAGACGATGATCGAGCAGTCGCGGTTCCTGGCCTACGTGGATGTCTTTACGCTGCTGAGCCTGGTGGCGGTCATCCTTATTCCGTTTTGTTTACTGCTTTCGCCGGTCAAGAGCGAAGGCAGCGCAGGAGCACATTAAATGAAGAGGAGCTTTACGCCCACGCTGACCCTGATTGCGCTGCTCACCGGCTGCGCCGTCGGGCCTGACTACCAGCCTCCGGCACCGCAGACGCCGGGCAGCTGGCACGACAGCGCCGATAATCGCGTCGCGTCGCGCACCCGCAGCGACGCCATCAATCCGCGCTGGTGGACCACCTTTAATTCACCGCAGCTCAACAGCCTGATCGAGCGCGCCATCGCCGGCAATCTCTCGCTGCAGCAGACGGTGCTGCGCATTGCGGGCGCACGCGAGCAGATCAATCAGGCACGGGGCGCTTTCTTCCCGGCGGTGAACGGTAACCTGCAGGCCACCCGCCAGCAGCTCGGCCTGAAAGGGGAGCTGGAATCTCATGATGTTTATGACCAGCTTGACCAGGTCGATCCTGACCTGCGCGGGGCGCTCGGCCCGCTGACCCAGCCGATTAACCTCTATCAGGGCAGCTTTGATGCCCAGTGGGAGCTGGATCTGTGGGGCAAGGTGCGGCGTCAGGTGGAAGCCGCCGACGCCCAGCGCCAGGCCGCCATTGAGCAGCGTAACGATGCGCTGGTGTCGCTGGAGGCGGAAGTGGCCCGCGCCTGGCTGCAGCTGCGCGGGGCGCAAAGCATTATCGCGACGCTCAGCGCCCAGATTGCGTCGGCGCAGCAGACGCTGGAACTGACACAGAACCGCCAGCAGGGCGGCCTGTCGCCGCAGCTGGATGTGGAAAATGCCCGGGCGCAGCTGGGCAATCTCGAAGCGCAGCTGCCGCAGTACCAGGCCCAGGAGCGTCAGGCGATGAACGGCCTGGCGATCCTGCTGGGTAAAACCCCCGGCGCACTGGACAGCGAACTGCGCAGCGTTCAGCCGCTGCCAACACTGCCGGACATCGTCGCAACCGGTATTCCCGCCACTCTGGCGCGCCGTCGCCCGGACGTGCGTGAAGCCGAAGCCAACCTGCACGCTGCCACCGCTCAGATTGGCGTGTCGGTGGCGCAGCTGTTCCCGGATCTGACGCTGCGCGGCCAGTTTGGGATGCGCAACAGCGAAGTGGACTGGCTGGACGACTGGAGCAGCCACTTCTATAGCGTGGGTCCCCAGCTGTCGATCCCGATTTTCCAGGGCGGACGGCTGGTCTCCAGCGTGAAAGTGGCGCGGGCGCAGCAGGGTGCGGCGGTGCTGCAATATCGCCAGACGGTACTGACCGCGCTGGGCGATGTGGAGAACGCGCTGGTCAGCTATCGCACCGACCAGCAGCGTGAAGCGGGGCTGGACAAAACCATCGAGGCGCTGCAAACCGCGTTCAACCTCGCAAGCGACAGCTATCGGCAGGGCATGGCGACCTTTATTGATGTGCTGGACGCCCAGCGTCAGCTCTCGCAGGCAGAGCAGCAGCGCGCCCAGGCGCGGGTGCAGAGCAGCCTCGATCTGGTGGCGCTTTACAAGGCGCTCGGCGGCGGCTGGGAGCCGTATCAGCAGGTGCGCATGCCGGATTACAGCGTGTTTGGTGACGCGCCGCGCGGGTAAGTTCTTCAGGCATAAAAAAACGGGCGGTGATTTCTCACCGCCCGTTTTTATTGCTGACGACCTGCGCCGCCAGCCTGTGTTAGTTCAGGCGTACCGGCATACCGGAACGGTTCTGCACCGCCTGCTCAACCACGTTCTGATCGACGTCGGTCTGACCGGTGATGGTCTGCACCGCTTTGGTCAGGGTGACCGGCACAATCTCTTTACCGGTGAACTGCTCTTCGGTGGTAGAGAGCGGGTTATGCACCTCGATATAGCGGCTGCCGTCCGGCTCGGTAGTGGCTTTCACCGGCTCATCGATAAACTGCACGCGGGTACCAACCGGTACGTTCTGGAACAGGAACTTGATGTCTTCGTTACGCAGACGCACGCAGCCGTGGCTCACGCGCAGGCCGATACCGAAGTTGGCGTTGGTGCCGTGAATGGCATACAGGCGACCAATGTACAGCGCGTACAGGCCCATCGGGTTATCCGGGCCGGCCGGCACTACCGCTGGCAGCGGTTCGCCCGCGGCCGCGTATTCGGCGTGCATCTTGGCGGTCGGTGTCCAGGTCGGGCCGGCTTTCTTACGCTCAACCTTGGTTACCCAGTTGATCGGCGTGTCTTTGCCGAGCTGGCCGATACCGATAGGCAGCACGATCACCGTGTTGGTGCCTTTCGGGTAGTAGTAAAGGCGCATTTCAGCACTGTTGATCACGATGCCTTCGTGCGGGGTATCCGGCAGGATCAGCTGCTGCGGAATGGTGAGGATGGAGCCAGGCTTCGGCAGATACGGGTCCACACCCGGGTTGGCTTCCATCATGTTGGACAGCCCCATCTGATACTCAGCGGCGTAGTATTCCAGCGGCTGCGACGCGCCTTCCGGAATGGTGATCACCTGGTTCTGGCCTATCAGACGGCTACCATCTGTCGGCAGGGGATAGGTTACGGCTGAGGCGGTTTTGCAAAAACCAACTACCGCAAATGCTGCCAGTAAAAGAGCGCGTATTTTCATAGTCATTTATGTTTTTAGATTCAGTGTCTGTGCCACACAGACCAGTTGTTGAGTAAAGGGGGTGACAGTCCGGGAGCGCATTATATGTGCATTCCTGAGCGCAGGGAATTCAGATGTGGATGAAATCACAATTTTCCTTCTTTAATTGCCCGACGCCGCCCATGGGAATCTCGGGGCGATCTGTAATCTTAATTATGGCATAATGCGCCGTTTATCACATTTCTACCCAGGACAATACCGTGTTAGTTAGCAGCAACGTCACCATGCAGTTCGGCAGTAAGCCGCTGTTCGAGAACATTTCCGTCAAGTTTGGCGGCGGCAACCGCTACGGCCTGATTGGCGCCAACGGCAGCGGTAAATCCACATTTATGAAGATCCTGGGTGGCGATTTAGAGCCGACGCTGGGCAACGTCTCCCTCGATCCTAACGAGCGTATCGGTAAGCTGCGCCAGGATCAGTTCGCCTTTGAAGCCTTCACCGTACTCGACACCGTGATCATGGGCCACGGCGAGCTGTGGGAAGTGAAGCAGGAGCGCGACCGCATTTACGGCCTCGCCGAGATGAGCGAAGAGGACGGCTATAAAGTGGCCGACCTTGAAGTGCTGTACGGCGAAATGGACGGCTACTCTGCCGAAGCCCGCGCCGGTGAACTGCTGCTTGGCGTTGGCATCCCGGTTGAGCAGCACTACGGCCCGATGAGCGAAGTGGCGCCCGGCTGGAAGCTGCGTGTGCTGCTGGCCCAGGCGCTGTTCTCCAACCCGGAAATTCTGCTGCTCGACGAACCGACCAACAACCTGGACATCGATACCATTCGCTGGCTGGAGCAGGTGCTGAACGAGCGTGACAGCACCATGATCATCATCTCGCACGACCGTCACTTCCTGAACATGGTCTGCACCCACATGGCGGATCTCGACTACGGCGAGCTGCGCGTGTATCCGGGCAACTACGACGAGTACATGACCGCTGCCACCCAGGCGCGCGAGCGTCTGCTGGCCGACAACGCCAAGAAAAAGGCGCAGATTGCCGATCTGCAGTCCTTCGTCAGCCGCTTCAGCGCCAACGCATCGAAATCGCGTCAGGCGACCTCTCGCGCCCGCCAGATTGATAAGATCAAGCTGGAAGAGGTGAAGGCCTCCAGCCGCCAGAACCCGTTCATCCGCTTCGAGCAGGACAAAAAGCTGTTCCGTAACGCGCTGGAAGTGGAAGCCCTCACCAAAGGCTTCGAAGACGGCCCGCTGTTTAAAAACGTCAACATGCTGGTGGAAGTGGGCGAGAAAGTCGCGGTTATCGGCACCAACGGCGTCGGTAAATCCACGCTGCTGAAAACCCTGGTAGGCGATCTCGACGCCGACAGCGGCACCGTGAAGTGGTCTGAGAACGTGCGTATTGGCTATTACGCCCAGGATCACGAATACGAATTCGAAAACGACCTGACGGTATTTGACTGGATGAGCCAGTGGAAGCAGGAAGGCGATGACGAGCAGGCGGTGCGCAGCATCCTCGGACGTCTGCTGTTTAGCCAGGACGACATCAAGAAGCCGGCCAAAGTGCTGTCCGGTGGTGAAAAGGGTCGTATGCTGTTCGGTAAGCTGATGATGGAGCGCCCGAATATTCTGGTTATGGATGAGCCGACCAACCACCTGGATATGGAATCCATCGAGTCGCTGAACATGGCGCTGGAGCACTATCAGGGCACCCTGATCTTCGTCTCCCACGACCGTGAGTTCGTCAGCTCGCTGGCGACCCGCATCATTGAGATCACCCCGCAGCGCGTGGTGGACTTCTCCGGCGGCTACGAAGATTACCTGCGCAGCAAAGGCATCGACGGTTAATTTTCGCCGTCCAGACCCCATGCAAAAAAGGCGAGCCGCTGGCTCGCCTTTTTCTTTTGCAGCAGTATGTAGGGTGGGTAAGCGTAGCGCACCCACCTATGGATACGCAGCAGCGGCGGGTACGCAGGCTTACCCGCCCTGGAGGACTTTTGCAGCAGTATGTAGGGTGGGTAAGCGTAGCGCACCCACCTTTGGATACGCAGCAGCGGCGGGTACGCAGGCTTACCGCATCCAGCGGTCGGTTTCTTCGCCATTAATCACCAGACGGCGGGTTTCCCCCGACGGTAATGACACCGTCATCGCCTGCCACGCCGGGCGGTAATCGCCGGTGGCGGAAACCGTCAGGTGAATGGCATCGGCGGTGCATCGCATCTCCCACTCCACCCACAGCGCGTTGCCGTCTTTATAGCCCCAGCTTTCGCCGTCGTCTTCAAACAGCAGCCCTTTGCTGCACCCGTTGCCTTTCACCGGGAACAGCTTCAGTTCGCGGGTATCGTCCTGTTCAGCGCTCACATGGGTGATGCGCTCGCTGAGCGGTAGCCCGGCCCCGGCGCGTACCAGCAGCGGCAGGGTTTCCAGCGGTGCGTCAAGCGTTACCCACTGGCCGCCGCTGTACCAGGCCCCGGTGTAAAAGTTGTACCAGCCGCTGGCGGTGTCCGGCAGCCAGACGCGGCGCGTGCGGGCGCCCGGCTCCACCACGCTCGCCACCAGCAGGTCGCGGCCCAGCATGAAGTCGTCGCACTCCTCGAAGGTCTGCGCATCCTGCTCGTGGTCGAGGAAAGTCGGGCGCAGCATCGGCTCATCATCGGCGTGCGCCTGCCACAGCAGGGTGTACAGGTAGGGCAGCAGGCGATAGCGCAGCTCGATGGCGCTGCGGATCGCCGGGGTTACCGCCGGATACATCCACGGCTCGTTGACCGTCTGGTCATCATTCCACGAGTGAATGGTAAAGCGCGGATGCATCACGCCGTTCTGCACCCAGCGCACAAACAGCTCGGCATCGGGCTTGTCGCCGGAGAAACCGCCGACGTCGTGACCGACGTTGTACAGCCCGGACAGGCTCATCCCCAGCCCCATCTGGATGTTGTAGCGCAGGGTCTGCCAGCTGGTGCGGTTGTCGCCGCTCCAGGTCTGGACGTAGCGCTGCATCCCGGCGCAGCCGGAGCGCGAAATCAGGTACGGACGTTTATCCGGCGCGAAACGCTGCTGCGCTTCCAGCGAGGCGCGCATCATCAGCAGCGGCATCACCGGGCGAATATGCTTGATGGCAACCGGGGTGCCGAAGCCGTGGCAGCGCGCTTCGCCATCCCAGACTTCATATTCGTTGTTATCGTTCCAGGTGGAGTCGATACCCATCTCCAGCAGCTGCGTGGTAACGCCAGTCTGCCACCAGGCGATGGTCGCCGGATTGGTGAAGTCGAGGTGCGATCCTTCGTCGTCCCAGAAGCTGGAGATCTCCGGCCCGTCACGCTCAGAATCACGAATAAACAGCCCCTGCTGCGCCACTTCCTGATAGCGCGGGTGATCGTGCAGCAGGCACGGCTTGATATTGGCCGCCAGCTTCAGCCCGGCCTCGTGGAAAGCGGCGGTCATCTGCTGCGGCTGCGGCACCTTGTCGTAGTTCCAGTTGAACACGTAGCGCTTGTTGTTGATGGAGGTATACCCGGACGAGAGCTGGAACGAGTCGCAGGGGATAGCGTGCTCCTGGCACAGCCGGATAAAGTTTCCGAGTTGCACCTGAGCGTCCGGCGCGTCGGTGTAGTGCATGGTGGAACCGCTGTAGCCGAGGCTCCACTTCGGGCCGAACAGGGTTTTCCCGGTCAGCCGCACAAAGGCTTTGGTGACGTCGAGCGCGCGCTCGCCGGTAAACAGGTAGTAATCAATATCCCCGGCTTCCGCCTGCCAGCGGCGGTAGGGAGCATGGTAGTTGTCGATCTCATTCCCGAGATCCAGCCAGCAGCTGCTGAGGTTGTCGTAGAACAGCCCGAAGCTCACCGCGTCGCGGCGCGTCAGGGTGAAGGGAATGTGCTTGTAGAGCGGGTCGGTGCTGAACGCGTTGTAGCCCATCGCATCCAGATTGCGCATCTCGTAGCGTTTGCCGTTGCGCAGCAGCGGGCCGGCTTTTTCGCCGAGGCCGTAGTAGCGGTCATCCGCCGCCCGGCGCTGGTAGTGCGCCACCCCGTCGCCGTGGGCGTTGAGCAGATAGGCGCTGGTCGGGCGGTCGCTGACCAGCGGCTGCCACTCGCCCGCGCCATTGCGGTAGTGCCACTCCAGCCACAGCGGCTGGTGGATGGTGACGCGCAGGCGGTCGGTGGACACCGTCAGCTGGTGCGCCTCCTGCTCCAGTTGCCAGGCCGGCAGGCTGAAGCCGGAGAGATCCTCGCGCGGGCGTCCCTCCCAGGGGACGTCCTGCTCCGGAGCGATGCTCCAGGTGCGATCCAGCGCCAGTTCGCCTTTGCGTTTAATCAGTACGCGAAACAGGTTTGGCTCCAGCACGTAGAGGCAGAGCTGGTGTTGCCCGTCCACGTTAAGCACCACCCGGTGCGCATCGGTATGTTCTGTGGTCCAGTTCTTCAGGGTTTTCATTCCACTCGTCCCTTGTCAGGCGCGCGAGGCGCGGCGTTCAGCAATAAAAGCAATCAGGAAAACGGCACCGATGAGGTCAAACAGCCCCATGGCGATAAACAGCGGGTTAAAGCCGATCTGGTCGGCGGTGACGCCGATGATGAGCGAGAACAGGAAGCTGGCGATCCAGGCGCAGGAGCCGCGCATGCCGTTCACCGTCGCCATCTGGCCCTTATCGAATGACTCCACCACCAGCGCGCTGAGCATGCAGGAGATGATCTGATGCCCAAAGCCGCCGATGGAGATCAGTGCAATGGTGATGTACGGGTCGCGGGTCAGGGTCACGATAGCCAGCGATACCATCAGAAACGCGCCGGTGACCGAGCTGGCGACGATGGAATTAACGCGGGTGCAGCCGAAAAGGCGCACGTACAGCTTCGTGAGGTAGCCGCTGGCGACGGAGCCCAGGTCGGCGGCGAGGAACGGCAGCCAGGCGAACATGGCAATCTGCTTGAGATCCATGCCGTGCTCTTTCGCCAGATAGAGCGGCACCCAGAAACTCATCACCGCCCAGGCCGGCTCTGCCATAAATGCCGGGATGGCGATGCCGTAGAAGCGTTTGTTTTTACCCACGGTTTTCAGGGCGGTGAAGAAGGGGAGCTTCACCGGCGGCGGCTCGTTATCCTGCTGAATGTAAGCCAGTTCGTCGGCGCTGAGGTTAGGGTGCTTCTCCGGCGACTGGTAAAACAGCCACCACAGCACCACCCAGACCAGCGCCAGCACGCCGGTAAACATAAACGCCCCCTGCCAGCCGAAGGAGGCGTGGGCGAAGTAGATAATCGGCGGCGCAAGCATGGCACCAATGGAAAAACCGACGCCCGCCCAGCCCGCGGCGACCGGACGCTCCTTCTTCGGGAACCACTCGCCAATGGTTTTGGCGTTGGCAGGCGTAGCGGCGGCCTCGGCGCTGCCCATAAAGAAGCGCAGGATCGCCAGCTGGATCCAGCTCCCGGCCCCGGCGTGGAAAATGCACATCAGCGCCCACAGCGTGGCGCAGATCATAAACCCGAGCTTCAGGCCGATGACGTCGATCAGCCAGCCGCAGATGGGCTGGAACAGGGTATAGGCGAGCTGGAACGCGCTGACAATCCATGAATACTGCTCGGTAGTGATACCGAGGCTGGTTTTCAGTTCCGGGGCGAGGATCCCCAGCGAGTTACGGGTGATGTAGTTCACCGTCACGCCCATCAGAAACAGGCACAGCACCCACCAGCGCAGGTGGCGCACCACGCGCCGGGTTTTACTGGCGCTTACGCCCTCGTTAATGCCTTGACTCATAACGCTTCTCCACATCCCGGTTGATTGATTAATTGGTATAACAACCTGCTACCTGCAAAGCAGGGACAGCAGCAGAGAGATTTCATCCCCCTGATATAAAGGGGGTTATTGTTAAAATTGCCGGAGGGTACGGGTAAAGCTGTCCGACAACCCGAGAGTAGGCGAGGCCCGCAGGCGGCTGTAGCGAAAAATATGCAAAAATTTTCATCGCAGCGCCATTCTGGTATGGCAGTATGGTGCTGTTGCCCGTTAAAACTGCCTGCGCACCCTGTGAAATTTTTTTCATTTCACAAACGGAGATGGATCACAGAATGAGTAAAAAGCTAAAAATCGCGCAAATCGCGGCGCAAACCGGCCTGTCAATCAGCACGGTTTCCCGGGTGCTGGCCGGCAAAGCCAATACCAGCGAGGCGGCGCGTCAGCGCGTGATGGCCTGTGCGGAACAGCTCGGCGTGCTGCAGGGTATGGCGGCAGGGCGGCTGCTGCTCAACAGCCTGGTGGTGTTCGCACCGCAGCGTGCGTTTGATGAGCGCTCCGACATCTTCTACTACCGCGTTATCCAGAGCATCAATCAGGCGCTGGCCCCCCACGAGGTGCGGCTGCGCTACTGCGCACTGGAGGAAAACGACAGCGATGCCAACCAGTTTCTGGCGCGCATCAGCGATCCCCAGGCCCAGGCGGCGATCCTGATCGGCATTGATGATGCGCACATTCACGACCTGGCGGCGGATCTGGGCAAACCCTGCGTGCTGATCAACTGTCGGGACAGCAAAATGCGCCTGTCCGGCGTGGCCCCGGATCACCGGCTGTTGGGGGAGTTTGCTGCCCGCTACCTGTTTGAGATGGGTCACAAGCGGGTGCTGAACCTGCTGTGCCTGCGGCGTTACACGATGGAGCTGCGGCTGGCGGGGATCCGTGATGCGTGGGAGGCGGCGAATATGCCGTTCAGCGACGATCAGCACCTGCTGGTGGCTCGCAACTTCAGCGCCAGCGAAAGTGAAACCCTGATGCGGACCTACCTGGAACAGACGCCAGCGCGCGAGCTGCCGAGCGCGATGCTGGTGGGCGGTGATTTTATGGCGTCCGGAGTGGTGACGGCGTTGCAGAAGCACGGCCTGCGCGTGCCAGCGGATATGTCGGTGATGAGCATTGACGGTTTTAACCTGGCGGCGATCCACGACGTACCGCTGACGGCGTTGCAGGTGCCGCGTGACGAGCTGGGCACTGAAGCGGTGCAGATGCTGCAGCAGCGCCTGATTCGCCCGGATGCGCCGAGCGGCACGCTGCTGCTCAATGGCAAGCTGGTGGTACGCGAGTCGGTGCGGCGCATTCGACCGGGAAAAACCCGCACCCTGGTGCAGGGTGACGGGCTTTATGACTAGCGAAATCAGCTCTCCATGCCGAGGCTGCGCCGCCCGTTGTGGTTCAGATCCGCCGTGGTGAAGCGATCCTGCCAGTTCACTTCGTAGTCCTCACGCGGGAAGTCGCCCGGTGACTGACCGGCGGCCAGCGCCTGCTCTACCTGCTTCGCGTAAGCGAGATTTTTAGCACACAGCGGCGCGGCGGGGATATACATCACGTTGCCCCAGCCCTGCTGATCCTCAACCGGTGCCACCGCATGCACCACATCGCAGTGCCACCATACCGAATCGCCCGCTTCCAGCGCCGGAATTGAGGTCAACGCCTCCATCAGCAGCGGATGCCACTTCTCCGACACCGGCAGCACGCGTCCTGGCGCAACGCCGCACAGCTCCTCTTCCGGCACGTCGTCCAGCAGCGGGCGCAGCAGGATCATCGCCATCGCTTCCGGGATGGGAATAACGTGCAGTAGTCCCTGACCCGGCAGCATATCCGACAGCGCGGTCCAGCCCTGGAAGGTACGAAATACCGAGCATTTGGTGGTGTTGTCCACGCTGTACTCATCCACGTCGGTACGGTGCGCGGCGTCCCACGGGTCGTAGCGGTCAATGTCCCCGCTGAAGACGTGGCGGAACACCTGCTGATAAGCCGGGAGCAGCCAGCGCTCCAGCGCCCCGGAATCGGTGTGCGCCCCAAGACCTTTCGAGGTGGTGCCCGGCGGGCGGCGGCGGATACGGTCCGGATAGATAACGCTGACGTCCGGATCAAACCAGCGGGTATCGCCGTCCTCGAAGCGCCACAGCCGGTTCAAAAACGACTGTACCGTCGCCATGCGATCGCTCTGGCGGGCCTCCATTTGCGCTTTTGACCAGTAAATGGGGTAGATCTCCGGGCGCGAGGCTTCCAGCGTGCCGAAGAAGCTGTCGCCCGGCCCGCGGTACTGCGCGTCAAAATCGTTTTTCGCCAGGTAGTCGAGCATCGACTGATCCCACGCCAGCGCCTCGTCGCGCGGGAAGTGGCCTTTGATCACCGCGCAGCCGTGCTTTTTGACGTCGGCGATCTGCGCAGGCATGACGCTGCCTGCCTGTAACTGCGCATAAGGAATAACCGGCCAAATGGGATCGCCCTGGGCCTGACGCTGTTTGATCTCCGCCACGCGCGAGGCGAGACGATCGCTGAGCCGGTCCCATACGGCCTGCACATCGCCGATGTGGGCGCGCAGCTCGCGCTTCATCTGACGGATAGCGGCGTGGTGGTCGGCAGGAAGGGTGGCGTGTTCGAAAGTAAAGGGCATGGCAACCTCGCTGTAACTTTCATTCGAAAGTAATTGTGATTACACATGACAATTTAAGTTAATGGTTGGTTAATGCAAGTTTAAAAAACTGCACGAGCGCACAAATATGAAAAGAGAGGAGGCCGAAGCGGTCGCTTCGGCGTGAAAAGGTCATTACTGGTCGAACGGCGCGCTGCGGTTCAGCACCGCTTCCATGACGTTGAGCACGCCTTCGTTATTGTTGCTGTCGGTCTGGTAGCGCGCCACCTGACGCACCGCCGGGGAGGCATTGCCCATCGCAAAGGACCATTTCACCAGCTCCAGCATCTCCACATCGTTGGCGCTGTCGCCGATGGCCACGCACTCCTGCGGCGAGATGCCCCAGCGTTGCAGCAGACGGCCCAGGCCGCTGGCCTTGTGCAGACCGGGGATGATCAGATCCACAAAGCCGTAGCCGCTGGTCACCGGCTTCATGATGCCGTCCAGACGTTCATGCAGCACATCAATAAGCTGCGGGATCGCCTCGTCGCTCAGGTTCAGCGAAAACTTAAACAGCGTGTCGTCGATCTCGCTGTAGTCCTTCACCGGCTGCAGGCGGTGATAGTGCTTCGACATCAGCTCCACCAGCGCCGACGGGGCGCTGTCGCTGATGTACGCGCTCTTCAGGCCG
>Ga0209371_1001060_pt1 | contig 20585 bp, 19 predicted proteins | sample AgamicAtAmrz_FD_187165 | JGI IMG/M metagenome (GOLD analysis project Ga0209371, IMG submission 187165) | Agave microbial communities from Guanajuato, Mexico - At.Am.rz (SPAdes) (version 2) | ecosystem: Host-associated > Plants > Roots > Rhizosphere | place: Guanajato, Mexico | collected 2012-06-07
AGTAGAGGCGCAGACCTTCCGTAATCCAGCGGTCGCTATCCATAGTGAAGATGTTCAGCATTGTTTCCTCCTGTGCTCGCGGTTAACCCATTTGAACGGAAACCGCGCTGAGCCGATATCAGACGGCGTGCGTCAGGTTGTAGGAAAAAGCTGAGAAATGTCTGGGATGGCGGGTGGACTGCAGGGGCGGGGATCTCTTAAAAGCAGCCAGGTAGCGAAATTGTAAATGCAACCTGCCGGGAACAATCAAACAAGTACAAATGGCACAAACATCAACGTCGGAAAGTTGCGTGACGACAGGATGCGTCATCTGCTGTGCGTAAGGATCGGACCTCAGGTTGTGTTCACCCTTTCTTACCTGGATAAAATTAATGAGTAACGGTTGAGTACCATGGTAATCGTGCAGAATCTTTCAAAGTTTTCACATGTCAAAGTATTAGCATGACGCTGAGCTTAAATGACTACTCGAATTGATAGATGAGGGAAGGGTTTTAAAAATGATATTTACCCGGCGTTATAAAAACGTAAAGGTTATTTATGCTTTTTAATCAGGCATCCATTCTTAAATGAATCCTGTCAGGGTTCTCCTGTCGATTGTTTTTATTAAATAACTGACTATTCGTATGGATATAAGTGAAAAGCCATCACAGAAGCGCCTGATTAAGTACTTGTATTATTTGTGGTAATGGTTATTTGCCAGAATAATAAGTCATTATTAATATATTTAATAATATATATAACTATATTTTCAATTATTTGCGGATTATTAATCTGATAATTGCAGTTTAAAATGGATTTCTCGATCAAAATCTCAAATTTGATAGGTAAAAACATAGTTTATTCCGATCATAAGTGGTTTATTGATTGGTTAAAGTGATCATAAAATGAGAACAATCTGATGCTCATTATGGAATATGCTGCATATGTATCATTCCGAATCACTAATCTGTAATGCAGGTCGCGGATGGTTTGCTGAGCCGATTGTTGGAAGAGACGGCATGGTGCTAGCGGTCAGGATTCGAAAGAAGCGTGCCTTACCAGGGAAACTCTTTGGGTATTGGGGAGATGGAAGGACAACAGCAGAGCTGTTGAGGGAACAACTAAATCTGATCGAGAAAAAAAAAGAGTATTTCCTGAGTAAGGGTATTTTATGCTCCATTAAAATTGATTTCGAGAGGGCGTGCCTTTTAATACAGGATGCTGAAATTGCATCCTTAGCAAAACTACAGCCTTTTTTACGTTTAGAAATTTCGGAAGATTTCCCGAATCTCTCTGATGGGAAAAATAATCGTCTGCTGGAAATTCTATCCAATAATTATATTTTATGGTTGGGAGATCTTGGATCGGGCAGCGCGAATCTAAAGGCTTTACAGGAAAAGTTGTATGACGGGGTGAGAATAAGCAGCGATTTTTTTAATGCTTATTCTAAATCTGTCATATGGCCGGTGATCACTAAAAATGTCATGCGCTACTGCAACTTTATTATCGTTGCCGATATAAGCGATCAAAGTGAAATTGTTTCTCTTGAAAAAGAGATCAGCGCCATGCAGGGACAGTGTTTTAAAAGTGTGCCTCTGGAAGAGATAGAGCAGCTTGATACCTGGTTTGATATTCATTTCAAATAACCATTAGCTTTGCAAGTTCTGTATCCCATAAATACTGCAGCATGTATTTAAATTTTAAGTTAGTAAAAATAAGTGGAAAGAATAGCTTTGTTTCAAAGGTCATTGGTGCCAGTAAACCAGGGGCGGTAGCGTATCCGAAATTACTACAGCTCACTTAATTTTATCTCACCTTAAAAGGGAAGATCATGAGGAATTCATTAATTGTTGTATTTCTGATGGCGGTAGTTGTCAGCAAGAACGCGATCGCGGAAGACGTTAACAGTAAAGATAGAGCCGCTTATATTCAGAATAATGGTGTAGCGGCCGGAGATGCTGCTACAGCCTACGCAGTGGGTAGCTCACTTGCTATCGGGATTTCTGCAATATCAGTGCTGACGGGAGTCGCCCTGGCAACATTGAATGCAGGAGGGAGTAACACGAGCACAACAACGACGACAAGCACCATCCCTGGGAAGTAACGACGATTCAAGGTCAGACGGAATTTTACTGAGGTTAAAAGACATGAGGATCTTATCCGAAGACCATTATTTTAATCTGGGGCTAAGCGAGTTGCTCAAAATTCATAAAGCGGGACTGGAAGGTGTAACCATTTCAATGAGTTCAGATCTAAAAACAATAAGGATGTATAAAAACATCAGTGTCTACTCTGATGATATATATTTTATTCAAAGTTTTCTTGCTGGTTTCATATTGAGCCATAATCTTAGTCAGGGTCTTACATCTCTGCTTCATAATATATACAAACTAATCGCAGAGAGACAAACTATGTATCTGACACCGCGAGAGATCGATGTTATGAGAGCATTACTTAAGGGCGAAAACATTTTGGAAATTTCTCGCGTGAGAGGATTAAGTCCTAAAACCATTAGTGCGCAAAAGAATTCAGCTCTAAGGAAGTTAAAAGTGAGTAACTTGCCGATGCTTCATCGGGATATGTCGGCCTTTAAAAACCTCTTGTATACGTTGCCAGAGAACTCTGGAATTAAAAATGCAGTTTTATGATGATGTTTGTCATGCCTGTTTATTTATTATTAAAGGTAAGTAGGGTATTTAATTTATTTAATAGGCTAATAATTTAACTCATGATTGAATCATCTTTACGTCTATGCGCAATCGCGCTGGCTGTCTCATTACTTTCCGCTTGTACGCTAATCCCCGGGCAGACTTTATCTACCAATAACAAAGATGTGGTAGAGCAAATGGATTCTTATACTAATATTGATGAATATGTTAGCGTTATACCTATGACTCCCGGATTAATTGAATCTCTCAAACCTAAAAGCGTTATTTCAAGTGAAAACACACAACTCGATGATGCAATTAAGCAATACCAATACCGTATAGGTATTGGCGATGTGTTGATGGTGACAGTGTGGGACCATCCTGAATTGACTACACCGGCAGGGCAGTATCGTAGTGCCAGCGATACTGGCAACTGGGTCAACACCGATGGCACCATTTTTTACCCTTACATCGGTAAAGTTAAGGTGGCTGGTCGGACAATTGAACAGGTACGTGACGAAATAACGTCGCGCCTGAAAACCTTCATTGAAAGCCCGCAAGTGGATGTCAGTGTTGCCGCGTTCCGTTCCCAAAAAGCTTATGTGACTGGCGAGGTGGTTCGTTCCGGTCAGCAGGCGATCAGCAATATCCCGTTAACCGTGATGGATGCTATCAATGCTGCAGGTGGCTTAGCACCCGATGCAGACTGGCGCAATGTGGTGCTGACACACAACGGGAAAGACAGTTTGATTTCCCTCCAGGCATTAATGCAGCAGGGGGATTTACGGCAAAACCGGTTATTGTCTCCCGGCGATATTTTATTCGTACCGCGTAATGATGATCTCAAGATCTTTGTCATGGGGGAAGTGAACAAACAATCGACGCTCAAAATGGACCGAAGTGGCATGACTCTCGCTGAAGCGCTGGGTAATGCACAAGGTGTGTCACAAGAAATGGCAGATGCATCGGGAATCTTTGTTATTCGCCCACTACGTAAAAATACAGGCAGCCGTAAACTGGCGAATATTTATCAATTGAATGCCAAAGATGCTGCGGCAATGGTTCTGAGTACAGCATTTCAACTGCAGCCTTATGACATCGTATATGTCACGACTGCACCGGTTGTACGCTGGAATCGTGTCATCTCACAGTTGGTTCCCACCATCGGTGGTGTCTATGACCTTGCCGATGCTGTGCGCGATATACGCCAGTGGTAATCACCATGTTTGAATCAATTTTGCTCATTTGCGCTGGGAACATCTGCCGGTCACCGATGGCAGAACGTATTTTGTCACAGGCATTTCCACACAAATTAATTGCCTCTGTCGGTCTTGAGGCGCTGGTCGGTCACCCGGCTGATGCCACCGCTGCACGCATTGCCGCCAGACTGGGCATTTCCCTTGAAGGGCACATCGCCCGACGTTTCGATATCACTGAGGCCAATCAATATGGCTTATTGCTGGTCATGGAACAGAAGCAACTGGAAAAGATTTGCCTTATGGCACCTCAGTTAAGGGGAAAAGTCATGCTGTTGGGGCGCTGGAACGGCAATCGGGACATCCCTGACCCTTACAAAAAAAGTGATGCCGCATACGAATCAGTGCTCAATCTGATCGTTCAGGCCTGCGATCAATGGGTCAGTAGACTCGGCAATAAAAAATCAGGAAATAAAGATGACCACAATGATGACCAATAAGCAAAGTGTCAGAAGCCCGGATGAAGGCGAGCTGGGGAGATACATTGCTGAGTTATTGGACCACAGGAAACTCATCATTACCATTACCAGCTGTTGCACGTTACTGGCTGTACTGTATGGATTGCTGGCGACGCCGGTTTACCGGGCTGATGCGTTAATACAGGTTGAGCAGAAACAGGGAAATGCCATTCTTGACAGTCTTAGCCAGATGTTACCCGACAGCCAACCCATATCGGCACCGGAAATCTCCCTGATCCAGTCGAGAATGGTGGTAGGGCAAACGGTTGACGATTTGAATCTACGCATTCAGGTACATAAAAAATACTTTCCGCTGGTAGGTAAAGGGATTGCAAGATTGTCAGGGGAAGAGGCGGGCACGTTGACTGTCGCAAAACTGCGTCTATCCACCACTACAGACATCGAACCCGGTAAAGCGGTGATAACCGTTATCGATAGTCAGAATTTTAGCGTTGACTATGATGATCAAACTGCAACCGGCCGCGTCGGTCAGCCATTAAACAAGGCAGGACTCTCACTGTTAGTTGAACAGATTAATGCCCAGCCGGGGGAACGCTTTATCGTAAAGGAGTACACCCGACTGGCTGCGGTGGATAGATTGCAGTCAATTCTGACGGTGGCTGATCAGGGTAAAGATACCGGGATGCTCGAGCTTGAGCTGACAGGTGATGATAAAGAGAAGATTAGCAGGATTCTCGATAACCTGAGCTACCACTATCTGGCGCAAAATATTGATCGTGAAGCCGCTCAGGATGCGAAGAGTCTCCAGTTTTTAAATCAGCAGTTACCGCAGGTGCGTAGCGAACTCGATCATGCTGAAGATAAGTTAAATGCTTACCGCCAGCAGAAAGACTCGGTGGATCTATCGTTAGAAGCGAAGTCAGTTCTCGATCAGGTGGTCAATGTCGATAATCAGCTAAACGAATTGACCTTCCGTGAGGCTGAAGTCTCGCAACTCTATACAAAAGAGCACCCCACCTATAAAGCGTTGCTGGAAAAAAGAAGCACCCTGGAGCAGCAGAAAGCGAAATTAACTAAACAAGTATCGTTAATGCCATCAACTCAGCAGGAAGTGCTGCGTCTCAGCCGCGATGTGGAGTCAGGTCGCGCAGTCTATATGCAATTACTGAATCGCCAGCAGGAGTTGAGCATTGCGAAATCAAGTGCGATTGGCAATGTGCGAATTGTTGATGCTGCTGTCGCGGCCCCAAAACCCGTCCGGCCGCAGAAAATTCTGTTGACCCTGGCTGGCGCTGTGCTCGGGTTTATTCTTTCGGTTAGCGTGATACTGCTGCGGATTTTCTTTCATCGCGGGATTGATTCAGCCGATCAACTCGAACAGGCGGGATTGCATGTTTATGCCAGTATCCCTAAATCTGAGTGGTTAAAAAGCACACCTGGCGGTCGTATAAAGTCGTTCCGCCAGCAGGGGAAAAATAGTTTCAACTTTTTAGCAGCCGAGAATCCAGCGGATCTCGCCATTGAGGCAATTCGTAGCTTACGCACCAGTCTACATTTCAATATGCAGGAGGCGAATAATAATGTGGTGATGATCTCTGGCGCAACACCAGAGGCGGGTAAAACATTTATTAGCTCAAACCTCGCTGCCATTATGTCGCTGACGCGGCAAAGAGTACTGTTAATTGATGCCGATATGCGCCGGGGTACTGGACACAAGGTGTTCGGGGTCAGCAACGCAACGGGACTGGCTGAAGTGCTTTCGGGAGAGGCACCATTTCCAACGGCGATAACCCGCGTCCAAAAAGATAATTACGATTTTGATTTCTTACCACGAGGAAAAACCCCGGTTAATCCAGCAGAAAGATTGATGGGGCCGATTCTGCCGGAGCTCATAAAATGGGCGTCAAACAATTATGATCTTGTGATTATCGATACACCACCTGTATTGGCTGTTACCGATGCAGTGCTGATTGGAAAACACATTGGGACGTTACTGCTGGTGGCGCGTTATCAAACTAACACTGTGCGCGAAATTGAACTGAGTATTAAACGTTTCACTCAGTGCAATATCACTGTACAGGCTTGCGTACTCAATATGATCACTAATAGTTTCAGGAATTATTATACCTACGGTTATGGGAATAATACTTACGCATACGATGAGACCAGGTAACTTCACAGGCATTAAAAAAGGGATTAAAGAGCATCTGGTAGCTAATCAAAGATAAGTTCAGTGGAAAAATAAAACTGAAACTCCGGGAAATTTTATGTTGATATATTTACTTGCTGCTATTTTTTGCGTGTCTTTTGTTTACATTCAGGATAAAGCATTAAGTGGTCGCTCGGTTATTTTTCCATTGCTGGTATTAACACTTATTGCTGCATTGCGGGATTATACTATTGGCACGGATGCTAAAAGCTACACGCGAGACTTTCGTTTCCCTTTTAATCACTATCCGCTAACGCTAAATCCGGATGTGGAAAAGGGATATCAGATTTTGGCAATGTGGGTCAGAGGTATAGATAACGATTATTCTTTTTATTTCTTTATTATGGCTTTGGTGTGTGTATTTCCGGTGCTTTGGGTCTTAAAAAAACGCTCGCCTGATTATACATTGTCACTCTATATTTATATCACGTTTGGCCTGTACTTTGCGCTATATAACCAGGTTCGGCAAACCATCGCAATGGGGATTTGCTTTCTGGCTCTGAAGTTTTTAGTGGAGAAAAAACCATTAAAATACTCCATTTGTATTGCGATAGCGTGCCAGTTTCATATCAGTGCTGCGTTGATGCTTGTTTTTTATTTTCTCTGTCATGCGAAAGTAAGACTGGAGTTCAAGGTTTTAGGCACTTTTTTATGCGGTATGTTCAGCACCTCACTCATCATCACTATGATGGCAGCAGGTAATGAGCGTTATCAGCACTATACCGAGGGAGCGACAAACGGCAGGAATGGGCTTATGACTGTTGTTCTCTATGTACTGATAGCGATAGCTATTTATATATTCGGTAAAGCGTTACGAAGAGAAAATATTGAATACCGTGTGATGGAATGTAGCTATCTATGTGGAATAGCAGCACTGTTGCCGGTGACTATGCTGGGAACTGACCCGGCAGGACCGCAGCGAATAGCACAATATTTTGTTTATTATTTAATGCTTATCCTGCCAATCATTATTAATAAAATAAATAATAAACTCATTACTGCCGCGTTTTCCCTGTGTGCGTTGGTTTATTTTATCATGTTGATTTCGAGCAACATTGGTGGGATTTACCCCTACGTATTAAATGATGCGTTCACTATTTTCTAATGGCGATAATTTAAGGAATGAGCGATGAAAGTGCTTCATGCTGCTGAGACCATCAAGGGTGGCGTTGCCACGGTACTGGATAGTTTGGCGAGTTATCAAAAAGAGAATAACCAGGTAGCAAAGTTAAGCATCGTAGTGCCTGAGCAACATGTGTCCGAGCTTTCGGCCAGTTTGCGGCCTGATATCACCACATTTAATCGCAGTAAAAGGGGACTTTCGGGACTGTTATCGTTTGCCACTTGTTTTTATCGGCAGGTTAAATGTCAGGAACCAAATGTTGTTCATTTGCACAGTACTTTCGCTGGCTTTATTGGTCGGTTAATCATAATGATATTCTTCCGCAATAGAAAAATTCGGGTTATCTATTGTCCCCATGGCTTTTCATTCCTGGTCGATACCTTTTTTTTAAAACGCCTGATGTTCACGTTCTGCGAGCGGGTGTTATCACACTTTACGCAGGGCATCATCTGTGTTGGTGAGTTTGAATACATAAAAGCTTTAGAAAAAGGGTTCGCCAGCAATAAACTTTTTTTGATCAGCAATGGGGTAGAGTTACCCAGCACAATGAATGCATTGACACATAATAAGCTGGATGAATATACCCTGTTGTATGTTGGACGCTTTGATTATCAAAAGGGCACCGATACGTTAATGGAGGCCCTGCGCACCCTGGACGAAAAAAACCTGGATTTTAAACTTAACGTTATCATGGTGGGTTCTTCGGTAAACCAGGCAAGTGACAAATCACACTATGTGTTCAAAAAAATTGCCATTACCTATACAGGATGGATCAAGAAAGAACAGATCAGTGAATATTACAGAAAAGCTAATTGCCTGATTATTCCGTCCCGCTGGGAAGGCTTCGCGATGGTGCCGCTTGAGGCAATAAGCTTCAACCTGCCCATCATAACCAGTGATATTGTCGCGTTTAAAGAGTTGAACAAAGTGAGCAAGCTTTTCTTTAATTGCGGCAACAGTGCTTCGCTGGCGAGTCTGCTTTCCGGAATCAACACTTATGATTTAGATAACGCGAAGAAAAGATTAATGCAAAAGCTGGTTGATAATTACACCAGAGACAGGATGAACAATATGACACTGGATCTATATTCGCGAAATTTTGAAGGAAAATGAAATGAATGATATGCCACTGGTTTCAATCTATGTGCCCACTTATAACAGAATTGAATTGCTCAAACGTGCTTTGCAATCAGTGCTTAGTCAAAACTACCAAAACATCGAAGTGATAGTCGTTGATGATAAATCATCTGATGGCACGCAGGCATTTTTAACTGAGCTGGTTAAAAAAGATCCGCGCGTCAAATCCATCCTTAAAGAGGTAAATTCCGGAGCCTGTATCAGCAGAAATCTGGCTATTGAAAGCGCCACGGGTGAGTTTATCACCGGACTTGATGATGATGACTATTTTTTGCCGGGCAGGGTTTCCTGCTTTGTCGAAAATCGCCATTTATTAAATAAGTACAGTTTTTTATACACTCACTTTTTGACATTGACTAAACGTGGGCAGTATAAAAAAACGAGATACCTCGATATGGTAATGCCAGATGAAATAACGCCACAGGATCTCTTGTTCAAGAATATTATAGGTAATCAGTGTTTTACTTATACCAAAAGAATAAAGGATGCCGGGAAATTTACCCCTGACATGCCAGCATGGCAAGATATGGACCTTTTCTATCGCCTGCTCATGAATACCGATCAAAAGAAGGCAAAGCTGTTAAGGCAATCTCTGTATGTTCAGGATACCTCACACGATTTAAACAGAATTACACTCAGTAATAAGGATAAAATTAACCGTGCTTTTACCTTGTTTTGCGAACGTAATCGGGTGTCCGGAAAATACCAGGATATATTGGAGGCTCAATTGGTAAGTTACGGTATTAAGGTTAGTAACGCATTGTTTTTAACCAGACTGCGTGCTAATAGCAAACCCTATTTTTACCTTGTTGATGCCTTCCTGCTTTTTAAAAATCAATCAAACAAATAAATTCAACTTTCTTAACTCATTATCCGGGTCACATAATGAAAAAGTTATGTCTATTGGCAATGCTAGGCGTGTTTATTAGTGGCTGCGTCAGAGCCTCTGACACTATGTATACCGGGGTGTTCTTTCAGCCGGAACGCATGATTGAACAAGGCGATAAGACCATTGAGATACTAAAAAAATATCATTTTAATTCCTACCGCAGCGGTTTTAGATGGCGACAGGTAGAGCAGGTGAAGGGGGTTTACCGTATACCTGACGAGAAACTGTCACAATTTGTTAACGATTCTTTGCAGGCAGGAATTACCCCACTCCTGGTGTTGGGCAACACCAATGCTTTGTATGGAAATGACAAGCCGGTCCGTGCCGATCAGCTTATGGCATTCAGTAAATTTGTCGCATGGAATGTTGACCAGTTTCCACGCAAAAAAGTGGTTTACGAAATCTATAATGAGTGGTGGCACGACGACATGAAAAATCATCCCGAAAGTTATGATGATATTTCAGCTCATCAATATGCAACCATGATCAAAATGGCAGCTAAAGTCATCAGGCAGCACAATCCCGATGCTGTGATTATTGCAGGCAGTATGAACCCTCTGTCACAACGCCATATTAACTGGTTAGATGTGATGCTCAGGGACGGGATATTACAGGACGTGGATGGTATTTCTATACACCCATATTCCACGCATACACCAGAGTCAGATTTTAAAGCAATTGAAGATTTCGAACAGCATCTCCGGACTATGAATGCGGGGCGAAAGGTAGATTTGTATATCTCCGAAATGGGATATTCAAACTCACTGCGTGGTAAGCTATTACCTTTCCAGCAAAGATCTTATACGAAAAGATATTATCAACTGGCTGCATCACAAGATTTCATAAAAGGCATTTGGTGGTACTCGTTACAGGACGTAAAAATTCCACACAATGCCTATGAATCAAATTTTGGTATGCTTGATGAGTCAGGCAATGAGAAAGACATTATGCGAGGATATCTTTCCTGGCTTTATGAAAAGAAATGATTGTAGGTTACGTTTTTAGTATTCGGCTCTCCTAGAAGAATTGTCAATTTTCATGATGCAGGATTTATTATGCGTACGATTATGGTGGTTGTATTAAGTGACTGCAGTGCCCTTGAATCAAATACACTTGAATCATTAAAGACATCAGAGCGTTGTTTAGATGAACTGCTAATTGTGAACAACGGTGGGGAAATAAGCACGATTGATCAAGACAAGATTCAGGATATGGGGTTGCAGGTTAAGAAAGTCAACGTTAAAAATTTCTTTGATGTCAGGCCACTCAGCTGGATCTATAATGGCGTGCTCAATGAGTATTATCAATACGATAGATTTATCTTTTTTAGTTATGATTCTTTTTTAGAAGGCAACTACATTGGTAACTTAATCGACTGTTATAGCGAAGGGGTCGATTTACAAATACCTAATATACGTGACAGCATCTCAAAGCAGATCATTTATCCACGTTTAAATAAAGTTACAAGGAAAATCCCGGATGGGATGAAAATTGATTCGCAGTATAATTTACTGTCCATGAATTCTGGACTGGTTATCTACCGGAGTTTGGTCGAAAAATTTTCTGAGTGCAACATTGAGGTGTTCGATAATCGGTTTGCTTTGTATGGTGTTGATTACAATTTTTTTAACCGCCTGGAAATTTTGAAAAAGGCCAAATATAAAATTTGTGTGCAAGTTGTCAATACCATTGAATCCTCAGTGCCAGTGACAGACAAGCAGAATGAACTCTCTCAGGAAGTGGAAAGACTTTATGACCGGGTGCTATCAGGGAAATATTATTCAAAGAATAAGCTTGTGATTTATTTAAGGTTGTTAAAGATTTCATTTCAGCAACTTATCAGGTTTAGATTCTCAAATTTAGAATTGATATTCAGAATTTACTTTGAAGGAAAGCATCCACGTTGTTGATTTGTCGATATAATATTTTGAGGATGATCAGGAAGAATTACCATGTGTTTATTGTTTAACTTTTCTTTGCCTGGCAGGAATAAACCGGATGTGGTTATTTCAATTGAAAGGTTGGTGCATCGATGAGTGTGTTGTCAAACGCCAAATGGAATGCAGTATCGCAATTTTTAAAAATGCTGGTGCAAGTTGTCAATCTGATCTATTTGGCTAAAATCATTCCCCCTGCGCAGTACGGCATCATGGCGATGGCAGTGGTCGTCATCAATCTGGGTGTTTTATTAAGGGATCTCGGGACTTCTGCGGCACTCATTCAGAAAAAAGAGCTGAGTAACCCGTTAATCAACTCAATCTTTTGGCTTAATGTTCTGCTGGGGGCGTTCTTGTGTGCTTTAGTTGGCTGCCTTGCGCATCCACTATCATTACTCTATCAACAACCGGAACTGGTACAGGTTCTCATACTGCTGGGATTAACCTTTCCGCTTTCCAGTTGCGCCGCAACTCACCTGGCATTATTAGAAAGAGACAACCAGTTCAAGTCAATTTCACGAGTAGAAGTTACATCATCTGTTTGTTCAGTTATTATTGCGATCATATTGGCTAATTGTGGCTTTGGTGTTTACAGTCTGGTGGCACAGGCATTAATTCAGAATTTGGTCTCAGCACTACAATTTTGGCAGTTATCCAAATGGCGGCCGTCACTCAGTTATTTTATTCGGATCTGCGATATCAAAGAGATCTTTACATTTAGTACGCAACTCTCTTTGTACAACTTCATCAACTATTTTTCCAGAAACACCGATAGTTTCATTATCGGTCGATATATGTCAGCAACGATACTGGGGCAATATAACCTGGCGTACCGCATTATGCTGTTTCCTTTGCAAAGTATGACATATGTGGCAACGCGATCGCTTTATCCGGTTTTGAGTCGTTTTCAGGATGATAATAAGCGTATCCAGGCAACCTATCTCAATACCATCTTTGTTGTTTTGGCTCTGACGGCGCCGCTCATGACGTTAATTGGGTATTACAGTTTTCCTATAATAAAAATATTCTTTGGTGAGCAGTGGCTCAAAACTGCAGAGATACTGAAATGGCTGGCACCCACTGCTATCATTCAGTCAGTACTCAGTACTACTGGTGCTGTTTTTATGGTGAAAAACCGAACTAACATCATGTTAAGGCTTGGGGTCTTAAACGCGGTTGTTATGGTTTCAACCTTCCTGTGTGGCGTAAGATTTGACATAACCACGTTTGCAGAATTTTACATGTTCGCCAACATATTTATGTTTTTTCCATTAATGCATTTTCTGATGAAAACAATATCGGGAAATTTAATCAATGTATTCCTCAAAGTCTATCAAATATTCATTGCCGTTGGCGTAATGATGATGACTATTTTTTCGATTGAATATGAATACCCTTTATCTGAGATAAAAAACTTTTTTGTGTTGGCACTGATCTGTAGCTGCTGTGTTATCACTTATATGGGTTCATTATTTTTGATCTCCAGAAGTACCCGATTATTTATTTTCCAGTGCTTAAAACTGCAGCGCTGATATCTCTTCTCTTATAAATATAAATTATTAACATCATCCTCGTAGAATAAATACCTGTGAGTATAACTTCATTCAACAGTTCATTTGACGGCTAAACCAGGCAGGTTGACGATTATGAATAAATTGCAGCATCGCGTCCACATTCACTCTAATATCTCAGTGATTTCTATTGTCCAGCGCCTCTCTGATATGGTTGTTATTTTTATCGGGCTATATCTGGTTTCTGTTCTGCATCACACTGCTTTTGATGATCAATATTTATTGTTACTGATGACGGCCTTTATTGCTTTTGTGACGATTGCAGGCTTTACGAATTTCTATCGCTCGTGGCGAGGTATACATATTTATGCTGAGCTATTGTCAGTCACCAGAAACTGGATAGTGACTGCGGCATCAAGCTGGCTGGTGCTTCGTTGCTTTCCGCATTTCTCTCTGTCACTTGAGGCCATGGTGCAATGGTTTCTGTTGGCTGTCATTGGATTTACCGCCAGCCGCATAGTGATCCGTTACGTTTCTGGCACATTGCGTAAGTATGGTTATAACAATCGCCGTGTCTGCATCGCGGGCAGCATGCCTGCGGGCATTTCGTTATTAAAAAGCTTTGCCCGTTCTCCCTGGCTGGGTTTTGCCGTAAAGGGCGTATATGACGATGTGATTTCTAATGATCTAAACGGTTTACCCTATGCCGGTAATTTTGCGCAATTAATCAGGGAAGCACGTGACGGAGGGATTGACCGTATTTATATTGCGATGCCTATGAAAGACGAATGGAAAATTAGTGAGTTAGTGAAGCAACTTGCTGATACTACCTGTTCAGTATTGCTAGTACCCGATGTTTCAGCGTTCAACATTCTGCAATCTTATCCTGAGAACATCAATGGCGTTCCCGTCGTGCCATTAGTAGATACACCATTTGATGGCATCAACCGGGTCCTGAAGCGACTTGAAGATATCGTATTATCCTCACTGATTTTATTGTTAATCTCTCCGGTTTTACTTGCTGTAGCGATCGCAGTAAAGCTCTCCTCACCAGGACCGGCGCTTTTCCGACAGACGCGCTATGGCGTCGATGGAAAACCTATCGTTGTCTGGAAGTTCCGCTCTATGCGCGTGATGGAAAACGATGCCGAAGTGAAGCAGGCAACGCGAGGTGATAGACGAGTGACGCGGGTTGGACAATTTTTACGTAAAACTTCGCTGGATGAGCTACCGCAATTCTTCAACGTATTGCGTGGCGAGATGTCAATCGTTGGACCACGTCCTCATGCCGTCGCCCACAATGAACAATATCGCATGCTGATTCATGGCTATATGCTGCGTCATAAGGTTAAGCCTGGTATTACTGGTCTGGCTCAGATTAATGGCTGGCGTGGTGAAACAGATACGTTAGACAAAATGCAAAAGCGTATTGATTTGGATCTGGAATATATTCGCAGCTGGAGTATTTTGGGTGATTTAAAGATAATATCCTTAACCGTATTCAAAGGTTTTGTTAACAAATCAGCTTATTGATACAACGCAATCCCTGTGCTTTTATCCTCATTTAATCGCATTTAAAAATATCATCCTCATCAGGCGTGGCTTCTATCCGTCTGATGATGTCTCCGGATTTGCTATCTATAGGTGTTCTCATGTTTTATTCGATTCAGTTTTTAAGGGGAATTGCAGCGTTGATGGTGGTGCTAACACACATTGCACATAAAGGGCAACAGTACGGAACTGGTTCGTTGCATTGGTTTCATGTAGGCGGGAATGGGGTAGATCTGTTTTTCATTATTTCCGGTTTTATTATGTGCGTAACCACACACAAAAACAATATAACCTTGCTCAATTTTCTTATTAATCGCATTCTCAGAATTATCCCTTTATATTGGGTTCTGAGTCTTGCTGCGTTGTTGATTTACCTGGTTCATCCCCAGCTGGTCAATTCATCTGGTGGTAAGACAGGCATTTTCCAATCTTTTTTTCTTATTCCGGATGGCGTTAAGTTTTTGATTCAAAACGGCTGGACCTTAAGCTACGAATTCTATTATTACCTGATCTTTGCCGCGTTCATTTTTTTGACTGATACAAAGCCTATCAGATATTTAGGTGTTTCATTAACCATTCTGGTGTTGTCACTTTCAGGGCTGATACTTCAGCCAGCAACGCCGCTGACTGTTTTTTTATTTAGTGATATGTTGCTTGAGTTTATGCTAGGTGTGCTTGGATTTGTGATTATCAGAAAAGTCAAACTGCCTCAGGTTTCTGCATGCCTGATGATATTGCTGGGTCTGGCGTGTGTTACTTATAATAATCTTTACGGTACGCCAGATCTTCCGCTTGGTAAGGTGATCAATTCCGGCCTGCCCATGTTTTTAATCTTTCTTGGTTCACTTAGTCTGGAACCGTGGTTTGCAGCGGGTAAAGGGCAACTTGTGCGCGCTTTTGAACATATAGGCAATTCCTCCTACTCGTTGTATTTAATCCATCCCTTTATATTGAGTCCTGTTGCGTTAGTTTTAAAGAAAGTGGGGTTATTAAGCCCGGGATTATTCACTGTGGCGTTACTGACAGGTTCAGTCATGTCCGGTTTGCTTACCTATCGTTTTATTGAAATGCCTCTTGGCCGGTTGACCAAAAAATGGGGAGCGAAGAGGTTAATTAAAAAGAATACGGCACAAGTTATTAGCTAATCTTTGAAGGTTAGATGCTCAAAATGATGATAAGTCAGAATTATATTAATAATTCAAAGGTGATGATATGAGAAAAGTTATCACTCATGTTCAAAATAAATTTATTGAAAGTGCAATTGAAAATCTTTCGTCAGAGATACCGTTTATTAGAGCCAACCTGCTCGTGTTTGATGTTCACCATTTCCTGCTGGCACTCAGCAGTAATAAATCATTGCCAAAACACCGTAACCTGATCGTTATTTACAGCAATGAATTAGAGGTTTTTATTCTGCAGTCTGTTTGTAATGTTTCATTTTACGCCCTCGATCTGCGAACCAACGATATTTTTGATTTCTTTAAAGGTGCGAAGCTGTTCAAAAAAATAAAGCCCTTAAAAGAAAGAGAAGATAGCGTCAGAATGCGGGTTTTCTTGTTGATTTTACGCGGCTGGGATGATGACCGGATCTGTCATGCTCTTTTTCTTACAATGAAAAAACTAAAGGAGTATAAATCTCAACTGACATGCTTATTCTTCGAGAAAAGGCGGAATCTCTTTTATCTGACATTGAACGATTTCATACAGTGTGACGCAATAGCGGCATGATGGTTTTCAGTTTTCATCAACCTGGAAAGGCAGGGTAGTCGTAGAATGAAAAAAATGTTTTGTATTCTTTGCCATAAAGTGACGAATCCTCTTATTTACACCGTGAACTATTTATCTTCTTTTGCAGAAAATACCATTCTCATTCATGTTGATGCAAAGTCGCCTGTTGAGAATTTCCAGCTATTTTCTGCCAGTAATGTTCATTTTGTTCAGAATCGCGTACAGGTAACCTGGGGAGATTACAGTCAGATAGCATCAACCCTGAATACTTTATCGGAAGCTCTACAATTCAATTTTGAGTATCTTTTTCTGATTTCAGGTGATGATCTTCCATGTAAAAATAATCAGTCGATGAATGAGCTATTATTTAGTATTGATAATAAAAATTTGGTTCATTTTCAAGACGAGCGCAATGGCTATGTTAACCCAACGGCACGGGTCAGGTATCGCTACCCTCAATTTTTCTACATCAGAAACAAAACGCCTTTCGATAAATTGAAAATCCTGGCGTTTAAATTTTTCAGATTTTTATACATCTCAGATAGTTTTAAACGACATTCGAATAAAATCAATGGTTTCTATAAAGGCACAAATTGGTTCTCATTAAATTACTTAACAGTTAAGGTCGTCATGGACTTTATTGAGGCTAACCCCTGGTATTGTGATTTGTATCGCTATTCCTTTTGTGGTGATGAGGTCTTCTTCCATACCGTTATTAAACACCTGAATATAAATGACCTTTATCATGATAGTGTTATGCTGAACGATGCTTTACGCTATATTGACTGGACAAGTGGCCCTGATTATCCCAGGGTTCTTGATGAGGGCGATTTGGAGAAAATCAGAGGCTCTGATTGCATTTTTTCACGAAAGCATGCTCCAGACATTGATCAAACCTTTTTCAATGATGTTCTCGGTGATTAGTCCAACTTAATGAAAAGCAATATCAGTATCGATGCTATGAGTTTTCCTGTTTTCAGCAATCTTTCATGGCACATCTTGTCTCTTTGAGGTTGTTTAGAGGCACAAGCCAATTGTTTGAAGGTTTATTCAATCAATGAATCTCTTTGTTGTTATTATAATTCCAGTTAATTTGTCAACTCTGATTATTCGGGGTTAACAATATTATAAGATAATGTTAAAATTCTTATTGTTAATGAGTTAGCGTAAGGGTAATCAGACCACTCTTCAACTTTGAATGGTTTGGTTGTTGCTTTCACAATTTTGTTAAATAGGTCGTTAACATGAAAAAGGCTATATCAAAAGATATGATGGCTACATTATTGAAAATTAATAAAGGCAAACTGTATAAATTGCGCGGGGATAAATCAATCGGCCTGGAGCTTAATCTTGATTTAGCAACCAGGAATAAACCAGGGAAAAACTGCCGAAGTCTTGCTCCACTGATGCGAAGGGGTTTTATAGAATTTGCTGATGTTGCATCAGATGTGTCGCGTTTCTATAGAGTACGGATCACAGAGGAAGGGATTGTTAAATTGTGCCAATCGTAGGTTGCAATGGTTGAAACGCTAAAAATTTAATATAAAGCTGTTTTTATAAATTCACATTCAGTTAATACACTCACCCTTAATTCGTCTTTAGCTACTAACTTCTCAGTTTTAATATTAAGATGAAGGCGGGGTGAGCTATTTTTTATTGCAGGTTGGTAGATCATTATCGCAGCAACAATCGGATAGATTGCCCTGAATCTGCTACTGCCTTTTGCACGTTTGCTCGCTGTGTTTTCCCCTTTTCTGCGTCCGTACGCCTTTTGCTACAGCTTACCGCTCATGGGCACCTTTCCTTGAGTCATCATAAATGGCTCTGAATTTGCAGGGGAAATGCTGGATAAATAGGTGTGCGAACGTGATATCCGGATTGACTTCCCATGACCGGGTACGCCCACAGATAATGCCACGGTGGAATCATTCAACGGCAGGCTGCGTCAGTAGTGTCTGAACGAAAATGGGTTTATGTCCATGGAGGATTCCCGGTGAAAAATCGAGGCCTGGCGCATACACTATAATCAGAGTGTCCCCATTCTGCACTGGGCTAAATTACCGCGTACGAATTCTCCTGTTTATTAGCAGGATATGCCATTGGTGTTTTGCAATTTCCGGTTTGCAGAAATGAAATTGCACATGGTTCGTTTATCCTTATTTTAAGTCATTATCCGATCCCGCCTTTTAATGCTTGGTTGCTCCATCCACCGGCTGGCATGATGTCATATGAAACGCGAATTTGTGCAGATCTGCTGGAGCGTTATCTAAAAACTTCTCTGTCTGAAATGATGGGATACGAATAACGTCTGCGCCTGGCACAAAGCAGATATGCTGGCAGGATAAGGTTCCGCTTTGAGCGGGAAGCAGTCATAACAACCTCACGCGTTGCACGGGTGAGTAAACCCACCCGGCCAGCGGCGGTAATGATCAAAGACCATCATCAAGGTATGACCCTGCCAGATATCTCAAGGTTTGGCGCAGGACCGATTCCGCCGGCGCGTTACTTCAGGTCCAGAGCGGCCATCACTGCTGCTACTTCTGCCACCTCTGCGACCGATAAGGGTAACAGGGGACGAGGCAGACAGTCGGCATCGGTCAGCCCCAGTAAGCCTGCTGCCGCTGCGATCACGCGGATACTTCCGCCATGCTTACGGAACAGATCCCACAAAGGTTTAAGGCGGTGAGTTAGGGCAGTAACGCGTTCAGCGTCGTTAATGGCTGCGGCCTGCGTAATTTGTTTGGCGGTTTCCGGGAAGATACCGCCGCAAACAGAATACCAGACTTCGCAACCGGCATTCAGCCCCAGCCCGGCACTGGCGTCACCACTAATACCCAGGGTCACGCCAGGACGAAGATGTTGTCGTAATGCAGCAACGCGTTCAGCTGCAGCGATGGGGGTATCCGGTACTCCCGGAATTTTAATTGAGCGAATCCCTTTCAGTGACGACAGCTGCCCGAGCAGTTCGTCGGTAAAGCGGAAATGCGTGGTGCCGGGGTTGTCATAAACACAAATCGGTACTGAAGCATGGCGGGTAACCGTCTCAAAGAGGGCATACACTTCTTCATCACGCAGCGGCTGGTAACTCATCGCCGGCAGCAGCAGCGCAGCAGCGCCTGCGGACTGCGCATCTTCAGCCAGATGCAGTACGGCATCGGTGCTGATAGCACCCACGCAAACCATCACGGGAATCTCCCCGGCAATCTGACAGGCCAGCGTTGCGCTGCGTTTGCGCTGTTCCCTGCTCAGATAAGCATAGCTACCGGTTGAACCCAGAACACCCAACGAATCGACACGGGCTGCCGTCAGGCGAGCCAGGATCTTGGTGAATCCCTGTTCATCGACACCACGCGCGGTGACAGGCGTTAACGGGAAAGCAGACAAGCCTGTGAACATGCAGAGTCTCCAGAACTGAGTTAAAGGTGTTACTCGCCGATGAGGGTGACGTTACACTGCCGTCCGGGCATCATTTCTTCAAGGCCGTCGGTCAGCATCTTTCCAGCTTCATGCAGCTGATCGAGCGGCATCTGCGGCAGACTTTCCAGAATAAACCACATGTGTTGCGCTTCAACGCTTAAGCGAGTCCTGATTCCCTGCCGCCAGTTCCAGCGACGGCAGGTTACGCCGGCATCATCACACCAGACGACTTCGCCAGGCGCAGGATATTCCACCGCCATAACCCCTTCTTTCATGGTATCAAAGGGTTCCGTGCCTGTTGCCACCGTCAGGCGAGGTGCGCCCTGGTACGCGGCAATATTTTCTCCCCCTACGGGCACGGCATAACGCAGACTGACAGCGTTATAAAGATCAACGACCGGATCGAGCGCGGGCAGGGTGCCATCGCGAAGCACGCGTTTGCGTAGCGCCTCAGCAGAACAGGGCGTGCGTTTGGGTTTGGCACCAAATTTCTGAAACACATCGGCCCATGCGGCCAGATGGGATTCAGCCCAGTTGGGGGAATCTGACAGCACCGCCTCACAGGCCGCCTTCAGTGCCGTTACCCCGACGTGCGGATTCACGACAGGCGCTGCCTGTACACTGATGCTGAGCGCCCGAAAACCGGGGGCGATTTGATAGACTTCAGGGGAAATTGACGCAGATACGATTAACACGCGATAATCCTGTAATGACCATTTTATTTCATAATAGCGACCAATGACCAAAAAAGTCAATTTAGTGACCTTTGCCGGCGCAGATG
>Ga0209371_1001062_pt1 | contig 20562 bp, 15 predicted proteins | sample AgamicAtAmrz_FD_187165 | JGI IMG/M metagenome (GOLD analysis project Ga0209371, IMG submission 187165) | Agave microbial communities from Guanajuato, Mexico - At.Am.rz (SPAdes) (version 2) | ecosystem: Host-associated > Plants > Roots > Rhizosphere | place: Guanajato, Mexico | collected 2012-06-07
GCTGGGCGCGAAAAAGGTGGATATGGCCAATCCGATGGTAGCCCAGCGCACCACCGGCTATCTGGTGGGCGGCATCAGCCCGCTGGGCCAGAAAAAGCGCCTGCCGACGCTGATTGACGCCCCGGCGCAGGATTTCCCGGCGATCTACATCTCCGGCGGCAAGCGCGGGCTGGATATCGAACTGGCGGCAACGGATCTCGCCGCGCTGCTCAACGCGCAGTTTGCGGATATCGCGCGGCGGGAGTAATTCCGCTGCAACGCCATCATTTTTGTAGGGTGCGTAAACTTACCTGCCCTACAACACACATTTGCATTCCGTAGGGTGGGTAAACACCGCGCCTTCACCTTCAGCGAATACGGCGGGTGCGTAAACTTACCCGCCCTACAACACACATTTGTATTCCGTAGGGTGGGTAAGCAACGCGCACCCACCTTCCTTTAGGAATGCGCTACTGCCACACCACCTCGCCTTTCGGCTCCAGGGTGCCAACATCCAACGGTGAGCTCTGCTGGACATACTGCTTGAGCACTTCGGCATCCACGAAGCCGGTATTCACGTAGCCCGGTTTGCTGTCGATATGCGGATAGCCATCCCCGCCGGTGGCGTTAAAGCTCAGCGTCGCCATACGGTAGGTTTTCGCAGCGTCCACCGGCGCACCGTTGATTTTCAGGTCGCGCAGCGTGCCGCCCTGTGCCGTAAAGCTGACGTTAGCAAACTGCGGATAGGCACCAGAGTCCGGCTTCATCTGCGCCACGGCGGTGAGATACTCCGTCACCTCTTTCCCGGTCATATCCACATACACCACGGTGTTGCCGAACGGCTGCACCTTGAGTACGTCTTTGTAGGTGATATCCCCCGGCTCAATGGAGTCGCGGATACCGCCCCCGCTCATCACCGCGAAGTCCGCCTGGGTGCGCGCCATCTGGGCATTGAGGATCAGACGCCCCATGTTGGTCTGCACGAAGCGCACCTTGCTGCGATCGCCCTCCAGCTTGCCGTTGACGTTACCGATCTTCACGCCCAGCTGCGCCTGCCCTTTATTCTGGAACGGCGTCAGCAATGACAGCATCGGCTGATTCTCCGGGATCTGCGGGGTGTAAAGTACGCGCTCACTATCGCCGTTGTCCCAGGTGATCTTTTTCTTCAGGTTGATGGGGATGAGCTGATAGCGCACCAGCTTCATTTCGCCGTTGCGGAAGGTAAAGTCGGCGCGGCCCACGTATTTGCCCCACTCGTGAGCCTGCACGATCCAGGTGCCGTTCTGCTGGTCAGGCGCACACGGCGTGCCAGGCACGTAGTCGGCCTGCTTTTTATTCTCCGACGCCATGCACACCGGATCTTGTGAGTGACCACCCACAATCATTGCCAGCGCTCCCGCCGGCAGGCTGCGCGCCAGCTCTACGTCGCCCGGCGCGTTGGAGCCGTGGTTGCCGTTGTCATAGTGGCCCATATGGGTGACGGCAATAATGACGTCCGGCTTCTCGTTCTGCTGCAGCTCCTGAATCACCAGCTTCGCTTCGTCAGCGGGTTTGCGAAACTCGATGTCAGTGAAAAACTCTGGGTTACCGATTTTTGCCGTGTCATCGGTGGTGAGGCCCATCACCGCAATTTTAATGTCCTGTGGCTTGAAGATAGCCCAGGGTTTGAACAGGCGTTGATTGGTGCTTTTTTGATAGATATTGGCCGAGAGGAACGGGAATTTGGCCCACTTCTCCTGCTGGCGCAGCACGGTGAGCGGATTATCGAATTCGTGATTACCGACCGCCATCGCATCGTAGCCAATCATGTTCATACCGCGGAAGTCCGGCTCGGCGTCCTGCAGATCCGACTCCGGCACACCGGTATTGATGTCGCCACCGGAGAGCAGCAGCACGCTGCCGCCGCTGGCCGTCACTTCCTTGCGCACTTTATCCACCAGCGTTTTCTGTGCGGCAAGGCCATATTCGCCATGCTCATTGCGCCAGAAATGGCCGTGGTGATCGTTGGTATGCAGGATGGTGATGTTATAGGTTTTATCCTGCTCCCAGGCGAAGGCCGGCAGGCTGGTCGCCGACAGCGCGGTGAACAACGCCAGCGCCAGGCTTTTCTGTGAAAACGTCATCTCTCTCTCCCTGAATTATCGGTAAAGGCAGAAATTACAGTGGGCTGACATGATCTACAAATAAGATTTCAGAATTGCGACTTTCCTCAAATCACGGGGAACGGTATGTTAGCGGAATAATAATCAGCAGGCTTACTCACCTGTACGCTTCCGCAATCATCGTAACGTTGGATCCTATGGCTATCAGTGAACAAACCGGGGCGCTGCCCGGTAAACCCGCGTCGTCGCCCCAGTCCCGGACCGCTTTCGGCATTCTGGGCGCTATCAGTCTTTCACATTTATTAAACGATATGATCCAGTCGCTGATCCTGGCGCTGTACCCGCTGCTGCAGGCTGACTTTTCGCTGTCATTTATGCAGATCGGGATGATCACCCTCACCTTCCAGCTCGCGTCCTCGCTGCTGCAGCCGTTCGTCGGCTATTACACCGATAAATATCCGATGCCCTGGTCGCTGCCGATCGGCATGTGCTTCACCCTGTGCGGGCTGATCCTGCTGGCGATGGCAGGCAGCTTCACCACCGTGCTGATCGCGGCGGCGCTGGTCGGCACCGGCTCGTCGGTGTTTCACCCGGAATCCTCCCGCGTGGCGCGCATGGCCTCAGGCGGGCGTCACGGCCTGGCGCAGTCGCTGTTCCAGGTCGGCGGTAACTTCGGCAGCTCGCTTGGCCCGCTGCTGGCCGCGCTGATTATCGCCCCCTACGGCAAAGGCAACGTCGGCTGGTTCGTACTGGCGGCGCTGCTGGCGATCGTGGTGCTGGTGCAGATCAGTCGCTGGTACGCCGCGCAGCACCGCGTCAACAAGGGCAAGCCGGTGGAGAAAGCGGTTAACCCGCTGCCGCGTAACAAAGTGGTGCTGGCAATCGGTATTCTGCTGGCGCTGATTTTTTCCAAATACTTCTATATGGCGAGCATCAGCAGCTACTTCACCTTCTACCTGATGGATAAGTTCGGCATGGGGGTGCAGACCGCGCAGTTTTATCTGTTCGCGTTTCTGTTTGCCGTGGCCGCCGGAACGGTGATTGGCGGGCCGATTGGCGACAAGATTGGGCGCAAGTATGTGATCTGGGGGTCCATCCTCGGCGTTACGCCGTTTACCCTGCTGCTGCCCTGGGCCTCGCTGTGGTGGACCGGAGTACTGATCGTCATCATCGGTTTTATTCTGGCATCGGCGTTTTCCGCGATTCTGGTGTACGCCCAGGAGCTGCTGCCGGGGCGAATTGGCATGGTGTCAGGGCTGTTTTTCGGCTTCGCTTTTGGTATGGGCGGGCTGGGCGCTGCGGTACTCGGTGTGGTAGCCGACCACACAAGTATTGATCTGGTCTACAAGATCTGCGCTTTTCTGCCTCTGTTGGGCATTTTGGCAATCTTCCTGCCTGAAAACCGCGATAAACCGTGACTCCCGCTGGCCTGTAATATATTACAGGCCACTTTCTCACGCCTTATTTCTGTCGTTCCCCGCAAATTAACCTGCTAATAACCCTCTGATTCACATTTTTTGCCTTCAAAAGCCTTTTTTCATTAGCATTCAACAATTATTCACAAACGCCGATAAGTAATTTGTCATAAACTAAATACTGGAGTTATGGCTTCGCGTCCCGGATCGGATGCTGGCCATCGTGGATCAACGACTTACGAAAGGAGACGGAATGCATCACGCCACCCCGCTAATCACCACCATTGTCGGCGGCCTTGTGCTCGCTTTTTTGCTCGGCATGCTGGCGAACAAGCTTCGCATATCACCTCTGGTCGGATATTTATTAGCTGGCGTGCTGGCCGGGCCGTTTACGCCAGGCTTCGTTGCGGATACCAAACTTGCGCCCGAGCTGGCCGAGCTTGGCGTTATCCTGCTGATGTTTGGTGTCGGTCTCCACTTCTCGATTAAGGATTTAATGGCGGTAAAGTCCATCGCCATCCCCGGCGCGATAGCCCAGATTGCTGTGGCGACGCTGCTGGGTGTGGCGCTCTCCACCTTCCTCGACTGGTCGCTGATGACCGGCATTGTGTTCGGTCTGTGTCTCTCGACCGCCAGTACCGTGGTGCTGCTGCGTGCGCTTGAGGAGCGGCAATTAGTAGACAGCCAGCGCGGCCAGATTGCGATCGGCTGGCTGATTGTTGAAGATCTGGTGATGGTATTGACGCTGGTGCTGCTGCCCGCCATCGCCGGGATGCTGGAAAAAGGCAACCTCGGTTTTGCCACCCTCGCGCTGGATATGGGCATCACCATCGGCAAAGTGGTGGCCTTTATCGCCCTGATGATGCTGGTGGGCCGCCGCCTGGTGCCGTGGATCCTCGCGCGCAGTGCTGCCACCGGTTCACGCGAACTCTTTACCCTTTCGGTGCTGGCGCTGGCGCTGGGCATTGCCTTTGGCGCGGTGGAGCTGTTTGATGTCTCCTTTGCGCTGGGTGCGTTCTTCGCCGGGATGGTGCTGAACGAATCTGAACTAAGCCATCGTGCGGCGCACGATACCCTGCCGCTGCGTGACGCGTTTGCGGTGCTGTTCTTTGTCTCGGTGGGGATGCTGTTCGACCCGCTGGTGTTAATTCAGCAGCCGCTGGCGGTGCTGGGCACCGTGGCGATCATTATCTTCGGTAAATCGCTGGCGGCATTCGGGCTGGTGAAAATGTTCGGCCACTCGCAGCGCACCGCCCTGACCATTGCCACCAGCCTGGCGCAGATTGGTGAATTCGCCTTTATTCTGGCCGGTCTTGGCATGGCGCTGGACCTGCTGCCGCAGGAGGGTCAGAACCTGGTGCTGGCGGGGGCAATCCTGTCGATTATGCTCAACCCGATCCTGTTCGCGCTGCTGGAGAAGTATCTCGATAAGACCGAGACGCTGGAAGCCCAGACGCTGGAAGAAGCTATCGAGGAAGAGAAGCAGATCCCGGTGGATATCTGCAATCACGCGCTGCTGGTGGGCTTTGGCCGCGTCGGCAGCCTGCTTGGTGAGAAGCTGCTGGCCCAGGGCGTGCCGCTGGTGGTGATTGAAACCTCCCGCAGCCGGGTGGATGAGCTGCGCGAGCGCGGCATTCGTGCGGTGTTAGGCAATGCGGCGAATGAAGAGATCCTCAACCTCGCGCACCTCGACTGCGCGCGCTGGCTGCTGCTGACCATCCCCAACGGTTACGAAGCCGGAGAGATCGTGGCGTCGGCGCGTGAGAAGTGCCCGAACATCGAGATTATCGCGAGGGCGCATTATGACGATGAAGTGGATTACATTTCCGAGCGCGGTGCCAACGAAGTGGTGATGGGCGAGCGTGAAATCGCCAACACCATGCTGGCACTGCTGGATAAAAAGACCCCGGACGAGCTCGACATGGCACCGACGCCGCATCCGTCGCTGCAGCAGTAACGCCTTCCTGGAACCACGGCGGGTGCGCTACGCTTACCCGCCCTACAACATAGCATTCCGTTTCCAGGGTAAGTAAGCGTAAGCGCACCCACCATCAAGCACGGTTCCCGTTTGTAGGGTGGGTAAGCGCAAGCGCACCCACCATTAAGCACGGCTCCCGTTTGTAGGGTGGGTAAGCGTAAGCGCACCCACCATTAAGCCCGGACACCCACCATCAAGCCCCACTCAACTCAACGATCCCAGTACGCTTCTTCGAGGCTGTCTTCGCGCTCCGGCAGGCCGCGGGTCAGACGCGGAGAGTGCTGATTTAACACCTGATAGCTGACGCGGTTAGCGTATTTACACACCTGCGCCAGCGAGGAGTAGGTCAGCCAGGTGAACTGGTGCTTGCTGGAGTTCGGCACGTTATTGCGGTGGTAGTTATTCGCGGTGATGTCGTGCAGCAGCGCCGCCAGCGCGCCGTCGCCGGCACCGTTGGTGTTCATGATCTTCTCCGGGCCGCCCATGTACGGGGCGATATGCGAGAAGATACGCAGCGGATTCTCGCAGTCCTGGAAACGCATTGCGCGGCTGAACTCGTACTGGTTGAATTCGGCAATCGCCCCCGGCAGCAGCGGATGCTGGGTTTTACGCTTCGCTTCTTCCTCGGTAAAGCCCGCCATATAAAGCCCCACCGGCCCGGCGGTGCAGAGCACCAGATCCACCCAGTCGAGCGCTTTGTTGGCGGCCATCAGCGGGTCGTTTTCCCCGGTCAGCGCCTCGCCCTCTTCTTCGTTCATCGCCAGAATCGAGACGTGTTCTTTCAGGAAATCACGCCACCACTGCGGGTTATCGGCAATTACGTATTTGGTGCCCAGCGTCAGCACTACCGGCACATTGTGCTTTTTGGCATAAGCGATGGCCTGCATGGTGGCATCCGGCATCGGTTCGCCCGGCTTGCAGCGCACCAGATAGGAAGTCAGCACCAGCGCCGATGCGCCGGCAATTACCGACTCGGGAATGCTCTCGGGACGCAGCTGGTTCATCTGGCCAGGGCTGATGGCGAAGGTGCGCTCGCCGTTTTCGCTGATGAGCGTAAAGCAGCGGCCAATCGCCCCGTCCACGCCCTGTAAATAGTTGAGATCGGTACGGCTGGAGGTGTTGCACAGATAGCGGTAGGCGTAGCTGCCAATCTGCACGTTGTTGCACATCACGCCGAGCAGCACCGAGCGGTCATCGGCCAGCGCCGAGTAGTTGTGCATGGTATTGCCGATGGTGCCGCCGGCAAACTGATGGGTAATCAGATTTTCGCGAACCAGCTCCTGGTAAAGCGCTTCCGCCACGTCATCTTCAATCACCAGCGAGTGCCCGAGGCTCAGGCCGTAGCGCGTGACAAACTCGTCATCGACTTTGGCTTCAATATCCACCAGCGTCTGGTCGATACCGACCACCCAGGAGGTGCCGGCTTCGCTCTCCGGCTGAATTTGCTTCAGCAACGGGTCGCGGTCACTCACAGGGAAATAGTGTTTGGATTTACGTTTACCGGGAAATTTCATGGTCTTGCTTTACGATGGGGAAAGAGGCGGAGAATGGTAGCACACTCCCCGCCCGGCGTGCGATTAGCGGTAAGGCTGGGTCAGATTCACCATCATCTCGATGTGATCGTCATTGTCGTTAAGTGCCGGTATGTATTCATATTTCTCACCGCCCGCCTCCAGGAAAAATTCACGGTTCTGTACCGCAATCTCTTCCAGAGTTTCGAGGCAGTCGGCGGCAAAGCCCGGACTCATCACCTGAATGTGCTTGACGCCCTTCTCACCCAGCATTTTCAGGGTTTCATCGGTATAAGGCGTCAGCCACGGCTCGCGGCCAAAGCGCGACTGGAAAGTCATCATCACCTTGTCCGGATCCAGCCCCAGAGCATTGACCAGCTCACGGGTGGTGTCGCGGCAGCGCTGCGGGTAGTCGTCGCCTTCGTCAGCGTAACGCTGCGGAATACCGTGATAGGAGAGCAGCAGCAGATCCGGCTCGCCGTGCTCGGCAAACGAGCGGCGCACGGTATTCGCCAGCGCGGCGATGTAGTCGCTGTTGGTCGCGTAGTCGCGGATAAAACTCAGCGACGGCATATAGCGGGTTTTGGCGAAGATACGTCCGAGCTCGTCCCACACCGCAGCCACGGTGGAGCAGGAGTACTGCGGATAGAGCGGCAGCACCACGATATGGGTGACGTCCTGCGCCATCAGCGCCTGCACCGCGCTCTCAAGCGACGGCGAGCCGTAGCTCATGCCGAGCGCTACCGGCACGTCAGCGCCCAGCCGTGCTGCCAGCGCCTTCTCCTGCCGACGGCTGTAAACCATCAGCGGCGAGCCCTCTTCCATCCAGACAGACTGATACAGTTTCGCGACCCTGGGTGAACGAATGGGCAGAATGACGCCACGCAGCAGCGGCCACCACAGCAGACGCGGCGTATCCACCACGCGTCTGTCGCTTAAGAACTGTCGCAGATAGCGTTTTACCGCCGCAGGGGTAGGCGCATCGGGTGTCCCGAGATTCGCCAGCAGAATGCCTGTTTTAGCCTGACTCATTACCGTCCCTTCTCTCAAAATTAGGCGCTAATTGTAGCGTGAATGTGTGCAAACGAAACCAATTAGTGCGAAAGGAAACGCTGTCTGCCGTTGCGGTTAATGTTATAAAACTGTAACAAAGCCACCCTACACTGGCTGTCGTTTTCGTTCTCCTCTGGTAAGTAAACGACAGGAAGCCGCAATGAGCAGACCACTTAAGTCCGTATTCAAAAAAGAACATAGCGACGACATCAGTAACCGCAGCGATAACCCGGTATTTTCCAGCGTGGCCAACGCTTTTCTCTCCCGCCGCCGCTTTTTGCAGATGGGCGTGGTAGCCGGCACCGCCGTCTCCTTCCCGATGCTGCTGAAGCCGGAAGAGGCTTTTGCTGCGCTGACGCAGACGACGCCGTCTACGCTTGCCAAAGCGGTGTCGCTGGGCTTCAAAAGCATTCCGGTTTCCTCAGAGGACAGCGTGATCGTGCCGGAAGGCTATATCGCTCGCCCGTTCTACCGCTGGGGCGATGCCACCGGTATTCAGGGCAACCTGCCGGAATTTAAAAAAGATGGCAGCAACACCACCGCCGAGCAGGCTGCTCAGGCCGGGATGCACCACGACGGTATGGCCTGGTTCAGCCTGCCGCAGGGCGGTGCCAGCGCCGACCACGGTCTGCTGGCCCTTAACCACGAATACATTGATAACGGTATGCTGTTCAAAGACGGCGCCGCCAACTGGAACCTTGAGAAAGCGCGCAAGGGCCAGAACGCGATGGGGATCTCCGTTATCGAAGTGAAAAAGCAGGGTAAAGCGTGGGAAGTGGTGCGCCCGTCCACCTTTGCCCGCCGTATTACCGTGAATACTCCGATGCAGCTCACCGGCCCGGCGCGCCACAATGAGTTAGTAAAAACCGCTGCCGATCCGCAGGGTGAAACCATTCTCGGTACCATGCAGAACTGCGCTAACGGCCACACGCCGTGGGGCACCTACCTGACCTGCGAAGAGAACTGGTCAGATATTTTCGTTAAAAAAGCCGATCTGAATCCGCTGGAAAAACGCTACGGCATCGCCGATGAAGATGAGTCCTACCGCTGGAATGAGGTGGACGAGCGCTTCAGCGTCGATAAAACCCCGAACGAGCCGAACCGCTTTGGCTGGGTGGTAGAGATAGACCCTTATCACCCGGACTCCACGCCGCGCAAACACTCGGCGCTGGGCCGCTTCAAGCATGAAGGCGCCGCCGTTACCCTCGCTGCGGATAACCGCGCGGTGGTCTATATGGGCGACGACCAGAAATTCGAATACATCTATAAGTTCGTCTCCGACAGGAAATACGATGCCGCTAACCGCGATGCCAATATGGCGCTGCTGGAGTCCGGCACCCTTTACGTGGCGAAATTCAACGAGGATGGCAGCGGCGAATGGCTGCCGCTGGTGCACGGTCAGAACGGCCTCGACAGCAGCAAAGGCTTCGAAAACCAGGGCGATCTGCTGGTGAAAACGCGTCTGGCGGCGGATGCGGTTGGCGCAACGAAAATGGACCGTCCGGAGTGGATCGCCGTCGATCCGCACGCCGCGGGCAGCGTCTACTGCACCCTGACCAACAACAGCGATCGCGGTAAAGAGGGCAAAGCGCCGGTCGATGCCGCCAACCCGCGCGCCAACAACGTCTTCGGGCACATCATTCACTGGCTGGAAGCCGATAGCGATCCGGCGGCTACCGCGTTCAAATGGGATATTCTGGTGATGGCCGGTCGTACCGACGGCGCGGATGAGAAAGCCAAAGGCTCAATGCAGGGCGCGGCCTTCGGCAGCCCGGACGGCCTGTCGTTTGACCATCGCGGCGTGCTGTGGATCCAGACCGACGTCTCCTCCAGCACCATCAACCAGAAAGCCTACCAGGATATGGGTAACAACCAGATGGTGGCGACCATTCCGGGCACCAACGAATACCGCCGCTTCCTGACCGGGCCGCGCGGCTGTGAAATAACCGGTATCGCCTTTACGCCGGATAACCGCACGCTGTTCATCAACATCCAGCATCCGGGCGAAGGCGGCGACGATATCACCGATCCAGCTAACCCGACGGCGGTATCGACCTGGCCTGATGCCGATCCGGCTGGACGCCCGCGTTCGTCAACGGTAGTGATTGTCAAAGCCGACGGCGGCATTATCGGCACCTGATCCCGTACCTTTCAGGCATAAAAAAACCGGGCATGGCCCGGTTTTTTGTCTCGCTCTGCTTAGCCGAGGATGTTTTCCAGCTCGGCGCGCACGTCGCTCACGGCTTTGGTGCCGTCAACTTTGGCATATCTGGTATTGCCTGCCTGCGCTTCCTGCTGGTAATAGCCGATCAGCGGCGCGGTCATCTGATGGTACTCCACCAGGCGCTTACGCACGGTCTCTTCCTGATCGTCTTTACGGGTAGAGAGATCTTCACCGGTCACATCATCTTTACCTTCCACCTTCGGCGGATTGAATTTGATGTGGTAGACGCGGCCAGAGGCGGCGTGTACGCGACGACCGATGATGCGGTCCACGATCAGCTCATCCGGCACATCGAATTCCAGCACGTAATCAACGTTGATACCGGCTTCTTTCATCGCATCCGCCTGCGGGATGGTGCGCGGGAAACCGTCGAGCAGGAAGCCGTTACGGCAGTCTTCCTGAGCAATACGTTCTTTCACCAGTGCGATAACCAGCTCGTCAGTCACCAGTTTACCGGCGTCCATGATGTCTTTTGCTTGTTTGCCCAGCTCAGAGCCGGATTTCACTGCGGCACGCAGCATGTCCCCGGTGGAGATCTGCGGAATACCGTATTTCTCCATGATGAACTGTGCCTGAGTGCCTTTACCAGCGCCCGGAGCGCCAAGCAGAATGATACGCATTGCGTAATTCCTCATACCTGTGAATTTTTTAGTGCTTCGATTAGGGCGAAAACCATACCACTAAAGGCAGTATCACGACAAGGAAACGGCGGGGAATGGGCCGGTTTGGCGTGTTTCATGACGTTTAAAACAGCATTTCGGATTGCGCCTGGCGGATGTGCCCCCACCTTTTCCTGCATCGTAAGAAACAAAAAAGGCAGAAGCGCGTTACGCCTCTGCCTTTTACTACACCGTCAGTTAACTTACGACACCAGCAGCTGGTTCATGCGGCGGATAAACTGGTTAGGATCTTCCAGCGTACCGCGCTCGGCGAACAGTGCCTGATCGAGCAGCAGCTCTACCCACTGGGTAAACTGCGCGTCGTCCTGGGTATCCGCGGTGCGTTTCACCAGCGGATGATCCGGGTTCAGCTCGAAGATGTATTTCACGTCCGGCACGGCCTGACCCGCCGCCGCGAACAGCTTCGCCATCTGGGTGCTCATCTCGTCGTTGTCGGTGGTGACAATCGCCGGGGTGTCAGTCAGACGATGCGTCAGACGCACTTCCTTCACGCGCTCGCCCAGCAGGGTTTTCACGCGCTCAACGAACGGCTCCAGCGCTTTCTCGGCTTCTTTGGTGGTTTCATCCACTTCATCGGCCAGCTTATCCAGCGACTCATCGGCTTTAGCCACGGACTGGAAAGATTTGCCGTCAAACGCGGTGAGATAGCTCATCATCCACTCGTCGATGCGGTCAGAGAGCAGCAGCACTTCGATGCCCTTCTTACGCAGCAGCTCAAGGTGCGGGCTGCTCTTCGCGGCGGCGTAGCTGTCGGCGGTGATGTAGTAGATCTTCTCCTGACCGTCTTTCATGCGCGACACGTACTCTTCCAGCGACACGGTCTGCTCGGAGGAGTCGGTGTGGGTCGTGGCGAAGCGCAGCAGTTTAGCGATAGCCTCCTGATTGGCCTGATCTTCCGCCGGCCCCTCTTTCAGCACCAGGCCAAACTGTTTCCAGAAGGTCTGGTATTTTTCGGCATCATCTTTCGCCAGTTTCTCCAGCATCTGCAGCACGCGTTTGGTCAGCGCGTTACGCAGGTTGCGGGTCACGGTGCTGTCCTGCAGGATTTCACGGGAAACGTTGAGCGGCAGGTCGTTGGAATCTATCAGGCCACGAACGAAGCGCAGGTAGTTCGGCATGAACTGCTCGGCGTCGTCCATGATAAACACGCGCTGCACGTAAAGTTTCAGGCCATGCTTGTGATCGCGGTTCCACATGTCCCACGGTGCCTGGGCCGGGATGTAAAGCAGGCTGGTGTACTCCTGCTTGCCCTCAACGCGGTTGTGGCTCCAGGTCAGCGGATCGGTGAAGTCGTGAGCGATATGCTTGTAGAACTCTTTGTACTCGTCCTCTTTCACTTCCGCTTTATTGCGCGTCCACAGCGCCTGGGCCTTGTTGATTTTCTCCCAGGAAACCACGGTTTCGCCGTCTTTCTCTTCTTTCTGTTCGATCTCAACCGGCAGCGCGATGTGGTCAGAGTACTTGCTGATCACCGAGCGCACGCGCCAGTCGTCGAGGAATTCGTCTTCGCCTTCGCGCAGATGCAGGGTGATTTCGGTGCCGCGGTCGGCTTTGGTGATGTCGCCCACGGTGTATTCGCCTTCGCCGGCGGATTCCCAGAACACCCCTTCTTCCGCACTGACGCCGGCGGCACGGGTACGTACGGTCACTTTATCCGCCACGATGAACGCCGAGTAGAAGCCGACACCAAACTGGCCGATAAGCTGGCTGTCTTTCGCCTGGTCAGAGCCCATGGATTCCAGGAAGGATTTGGTGCCGGATTTGGCGATAGTCCCCAGGTGATCGATGACGTCGTCACGGGTCATACCGATACCGTTATCGGCAATCGTCAGGGTGCGCTGGTCTTTATCAAACGAGACGCGCACGCGCAGCTCGCCGTCGCCTTCGTACAGGTCCGGGTTAGACAGCGCGCGGAAACGCAGTTTGTCTGCCGCATCGGAGGCGTTGGAGATAAGCTCGCGCAGGAAGATCTCTTTGTTGGAATAGAGAGAATGGATCATCAGGTGCAGAAGCTGTTTTACTTCTGACTGGAAGCCACGTGTTTCTTGTCCTTTCATGTGGATAAACCTCAACAATGCCATTTACGGGGTAAAAAACAGGTTGAGTGAGAGATGGGGATAGCGGGCGGAAATTTCAAGCGACGATGCGCAGCGCGCACCGTCGTTTGATTAGAAACTAATCTTGTGGCGTCCGGCCAGAGAGTGCGACAGCGTGGTGCCATCGACCATTTCCAGCTCGCCGCCAACCGGCACGCCGTGGGCAATGCGGCTGGCTTCCACGCCGTACTGCGCGCAGAGCTCGGCGATATAGTTTGCGGTCGCCTCCCCTTCCACCGTCGGGTTGGTGGCGAGGATCACTTCTTTCAGCGGCTCAGCCGACAGACGCTGTTCCAGACGGTCCAGCCCGATGTCATCCGGCCCGATGCCGTCGAGCGGCGACAGATGCCCCATCAGCACAAAGTAGCGGCCGGAAAACTGCCCGGTCTGCTCAATGGCGTGGATATCCGCCGGGCTCTCCACCACGCAAATCTGGCCGTTCTCCTGGCGACGTGCGTTGGTGCAGATGTTGCACAGCTCCTGCTCGGTAAACGTGCGGCAGTCCGCACAGTGACCGATCTCGGACATGGCGCGGGTCAGCGCCTGAGCCAGGCGCATACCGCCGCTGCGATCGCGCTGCAGCAAGGTAAACGCCATGCGCTGCGCTGACTTCGGGCCAACGCCCGGCAGACAGCGCAGTGCTTCCATTAACTGCGTTAACAGTGGGCTGGTTTGCATCAGAACGGCATCTTGAAGCCTGGCGGCAGCTGCATGCCGGAGGAGACGGACGCCATCTTCTCTTTCTGGGTCTCTTCGATGCGGCGCGCAGCGTCGTTAAACGCAGCGGCGACCAGATCTTCGAGCATATCTTTATCGTCTTCCAGCAGGCTCGGATCGATCTCCACGCGACGGCAGTTGTGCGCACCGTTGATGGTGACTTTCACCAGACCCGCGCCGGATTCACCGGTAACTTCCAGCTGCGCGATCTCTTCCTGCACTTTCTGCATTTTGTCCTGCATCTGCTGGGCTTGCTTCATCAGGTTACCCAGACCGCCTTTACCAAACATACTCTTCTCTCTTCGCGTAAGGCCGTCTCACCGCAAGCGCGATAAGCGACACTGAGGTTAACAACAGACGACGCAGCCGTCTGTCAAAGGGGGCGGATACTCTCTTCATCCAGGTCTGCGTCAAAGAAACGGCGCAGCGTCTGGATATTGTTATCCGCAATAATTGATTCCCGCGCCTGGGCGAGCTTCTCTTCGTAAATAGCCTGCCGCCACTCCAGCGGCGTGCGCGTCGCCGGATTATCATCTTCAATGATAGTCAGTTCAACATCGATACCGTAAAGATTAGTCATCGCCTCGGTCAACACCTTCAGCGCGCCGGGCGAGTTGAGATGACGTTGTGTCGAGCGCAGATGCAGGCAGATGCGGTTACCGTCCTGCTCTTTCCAGGCGTTAAGCGCCACCTGCTCCACCAGCTTCGGCACCTGCAGGCGGCTGACGTCTGCCGCCCAGGCGTCGCGCTCGATGGCTTCCGCCGCAAGCTTCGCGGCCAGCTCTGGCGTCTTCTCATGCTCAAGGGCGGTGCGCAGCGCCTTCGGCGTCGCCACTTCCTCTTTTACTTCTTCGGTTTTCAGCTGCGAGGTCCAGCGATAGGCCTCTTTTTTAACCGGTGCCGCTTCCTGCGTTGCCGCAGCCGGGCGGGACTGCACGCGTTCGGTTACCGAGGCAAGGCGTTCCAGCGCGCTGTTATTCACCGGCCGCGCTGTACCTCGCGCCGCCGGTTCACTCTTTTTTGCTTTGGCGGCTCCCTGTGCGCGCTGCAACTGGCTGCGCGCCTGGAGCACCTGGCTGGTGGCGTCCGGCAGCGGGGTATCGCTGCGCGGCGGGGCCGCCGCCTGTGGGGTATGCACCGGTGGCGCATTAACCACCGGCATTGACGGCGCGGAGGCTGCGACCGGCGCGACAGCACGCGGTGCCGCTTCCGGCTCCGGCAGCGGGGCCTGCGGATGGAACGCCAGCGCGCGTAGCAGGGTCATCTCGACGCCCATGCGACGCTCGGGTGCCCAGGGCAACTCTTTGCGGCCAATCAGCAGCGTCTGGTAATAGAGCTGCAGATCGGCAGGCGAAACGGTGCGCGCCAGTTCACGCAGGCGCTGTTCGATGGCGGCCATGTCGCTGCCGATGGCAGACGGCGTAAGCTGCACCATGGCAATGCGGTGCAGCAGGCCGAGCATCTCCACCAGCAGGGCTTCCCACTCGATACCGCGCCCGGCGGCCTCGTTGAGCAGCGCCATCACGCGCTCGCCGTCGGCGTGTACCAGCGCTTCCACCAGCGACAGGGCCTGGTCATCATCCAGCGTGCCAAGCATCTCGCTCACGGCCTGGGTGCTGACCTGACCATCGCCGCTGGCAATAGCCTGATCGGTCAGGCTCAACGCATCGCGCAGGCTACCGTCTGCGGCGCGGGCCAGCAGCTGCAGTGCGCGCGTGTCGTAGCCAATGTTCTCCTGGCCCAGCACGTGCTCCAGCTGAGCGCGGATCTGATCCGGCTCCAGTGCTTTAAGATGGAACTGCAGGCAGCGCGACAGAATGGTCACCGGCAGCTTCTGCGGATCGGTGGTCGCCAGCAGGAATTTGACGTGTGCCGGCGGCTCTTCCAGCGTTTTCAACAGCGCATTGAAGCTGTGACGCGAGAGCATGTGCACTTCGTCAATCAGATAAACTTTGAAGCGGCCACGCGCCGGTGCGTACTGAACGTTGTCCAGCAGGTCACGGGTATCTTCTACTTTGGTGCGCGAGGCGGCGTCGATTTCAATCAGGTCGACAAAGCGGCCCTGCTCGATTTCACGGCAGTTGTCGCACACGCCGCACGGTGTGGCGGTGATGCCGGTCTCACAGTTGAGACCTTTCGCCAGCAGGCGGGCGATAGAGGTTTTACCAACCCCGCGCGTGCCGGAAAACAGATACGCGTGATGAATACGACCCAGTGACAGGCCATTTGCCAGCGCGGTCAGTACATGTTCCTGGCCGACGACATCAGCGAAGGTTTGTGGACGCCATTTGCGGGCTAAGACCTGATAACTCATGGGCAGGCTCTGAAACGCTAAGGGGTGGATGCTAAGGGGGGTAATGCTAACACAGCCCCACCGGATCGGCGAGGCTGCGTGTCATCAATCTTCCGGTCTGGTTCGCAACGCCTGGCGGCGCGGTGACCGGGAGGATCAATGGCCCGGGAACGGCACGAGGCTGAAGCAGTTGATGCCCTGCTTCTCAAGACGCTGTTCGCCGCCGAGGTCAAACAGATTGATAATGAACGCGGCGTCGGTCACTTCGCCACCGAGACGGCGGATCAGCTTAACGGTGGCTTCGATGGTGCCGCCGGTCGCCAGCAGATCGTCCACCACCAGTACTTTATCGCCTGGCTGGATAGCATCGATGTGGATCTCCAGCTGGTCGGTGCCGTACTCAAGCTCGTAGCTTTCGGCGATAGTTTCACGCGGCAGCTTACGCGGCTTACGCACCGGCACGAAGCCGACGCCGAGGGCAAGCGCAACCGGCGCGCCAAACAGGAAACCACGCGCTTCGGTCCCCACGACTTTGGTGATGCCCGCGTCTTTATAACGCTCAACCAGCAGTTCAATGCTGAGCGCGTAGGCTTTCGGGTCTTCCAGCATGCTGGTTACGTCGCGAAACAGAATACCCGGCTTCGGATAGTCGTGGATGCTTTTAATACTGTTCTTGAGATAGTCAAGCTGCTGCGCAGTTGCGGTCATGGATAGTTGCCTGATAAATACGGTATTACTCACAGCGCGCCCACCTGAAAACAGGCCGGGATGTATTGCTCATCCTTTGACCAGGCGCGGCTGTACTCGAAAACGCTCGAATTTACTGACTGTGACGGACAATTGCAACAGCCAGCGGTGCGGCTTCACGGTTTTTGTTGTTTTTCGTCAATCACCGGCATTCGCCACATAAATATCAGCAGGCAGGTTAAGATAACCAGTAACAGAATGCGTACCCACATGATCTTTACCAGCCAGAGTGAGATGGCGAAGGTCACCAGAATCACCGCGATGGCACGCGGTTTAGCGCCGGGCGGCATCGCGCGATACTGCTCCCAGTGCCGGATGTAGCTGCCAAACCACGAGCGGTACAGCAGCCAGTGGTGAAAGCGCGGTGAGGACTGGGCGAAACACCAGGCGGCAAGCAGTAAAAAAGGCGTGGTCGGCAGCAACGGCAGCACCACGCCCAGCGTCGCCAGCACTACCGCAAGCCAGCCTGTGATGAGTAAAATAGTCCGTTTCATAGCCCTGACCACAAAGAGATGACGCGCTATCCTAGCATAGCGCGCCTCGATTTCACGGAGAACCATGTGAAAACCGCCCAGCTCCTGGATCTGCTGGATACCCGCCTGAGCGATCTTGACCAGCGCATTGCGCCGCTTGCCGGGCACGACAGCATCACCCCGCGCTTCGATCGCCAGCGCTTTCGCACCACGGGCCGCCGGATGCAGGATTTTCTTGATGAAATCCATGCCAATGTCGCTCAGCTGCGCGCATGTGCGACGGCTAACGAAACCGAGCAGGTGGCGTGGCTTGCACAAACCGTGGCGCTACAGATTGAAGCCCTGCAGCGCGAAGCAGCAAGCTGGCAGCTGCGCACACATGACAGCGCCCATACCGGGCTGGGCAAACTGCATAAAAAGCTGCTGGAGCACCAGGAGTTTGAGCGCCGGCTGATTGAGATGAAGCGTGAGCGCGAACTGCGCGTCGCAGAGGTCGAAACCCTGGTGGAGCAGCAGCAACTACACCGGGAAATTGACGCCCTTGAAGGACGTCTGGCACGCTGTCGCGACGCCACCCAGAACCTTGAGCGCGCGTTGACGCGTCTGCGCCGCTAACCTTATACAGAGGAGTAATTATGTCGCTGGAACAGGCATCAGATGACGTAAAACTGGCGGTGGATCTGATCATGCTGCTTGAAGAGCATGCGATAGATCCTGAAACCGTGCTGAAGGCGCTGGAAATCGTCCAGCGCGATTTTGAAAACAAGCTGGCGGCGCAACGCTCCGGTTAACGAAGGCTACGCCGCCCGGCGTCAGGCGATCGCCGGGGCGTCACCCTCACCTTTATTGATATCGCGCTTCACCTCGGTGTGCTCCTCGCCTTTCTCATTGCGCAGGTGCACTTCCAGCTGGTTGAAAGCGATGTTGATCCCGTTCTCACGGCACAAACGATCGATAGCGCGGTTCAGCTCATCCACGGTGAAGCTGCGGTCGCGCAGCTCGCGCACATAGAGGCGCAGCTCGTGATCCAGCGTACTCGGCCCGAAGGTGGTGAAGAACACTGCCGGCTCAGGATCGTGCATCACTTTCGGGTGCTCCATCGCCGCCTGCAGCAGGATCGCCTTCACCTTATCCAGATCCGATCCGTAAGCCACACCAAGTCGGATCACCACGCGGGTGATGGTATCCGACAGCGACCAGTTGATCAGGCGTTCGGTGACGAAGGCTTTGTTCGGGATAATCACCTCTTTGCGATCGAAGTCAGTAATGGTGGTGGCGCGAATGCGGATCTTGCTGACCGTGCCTGAGAAAGTGCCGATGGTCACGGTATCGCCGATACGCACCGGACGCTCGAACAGAATGATCAGGCCGGAGACGAAGTTCCCGAAGATTTCCTGCAAGCCGAAGCCCAGACCGACCGACAGCGCGGCGGCCAGCCACTGCAGTTTGTCCCACGACACGCCGAGCGAGGCGAACACTGTCATCGCCCCGGCAGCAATAATCACGTAGTTAAGAATGGTGGTGATGGCGTAGGACGCCCCCTGACGCATCTTCAGGCGCGACAGCACCAGCACTTCCAGCAGGCCCGGCAGGTTGCGGATCAGCGCCCAGGCGACGGTAAAGGCCACCAGCGCGAACAGCAGGCTGCCCATCGTCACGTTTTTCACCACCGCCGCACCGGCTTCGGTGCCGTTGTAGTGCCACAGCACCACGCTGTCGAGATAGGAGAAGACGGTGATTAAATCAGACCAGATCGCCCAGAACACTACGCCAAACAGCGCGAACATCATCAGGGTGGTCAGTCGCAGGGTCTGCTGGTTGATCTGATCCAGCGCCAGCGGCGGCTCCTGTACCGGCTCGGCCCCTTCCGCCCCCTCTTTCACCTGATTCTGACGACGCGCTACCGCACGGCGATAGGCGATGCGGCGCGCCGCCACGCTCAGCCCACGCAGCACCGTCTGGTACAGCAGGTTCCAGACAATCACCAGGTATACGGTGTCGATCCAGCGGCCCGACAGGCGCAGGGTGGTATAGAAGTAGCCGCTGGCAGTCAGCACCAGCAGCGCCACCGGCACAATCGAGAGGATGGTGATAGTGACAAGGCGCATGGTGTGCGACTCCTTGTCATGCCAGCTCTCCCGGCACATCGGCCAGACCAGCGCGGCGATCACCAGCAGGTTGATGAAGATCATCGACTGGCCGACCACGTCATCCATCAGGTGCAGCGGCGACAGCTCGGCCACCACCGACCAGAACAGCAGCGGAAGCAGCGCCAGGCTGATGCGCACAATCTGGCGCCGCCAGTGGCTGGTGATCTGAACAGGCATATTGAAGTGGTTCACCGCCACGCCGTCTTTTTCCAGCACGCGCCAGCACAGGCCGAATACCAGCCAGAACAGCGCCAGCTCTTTGCTGAATGCCCATAGCAGCTCGCTGACGCTCAGCTGCATCACGTGCAGGATCAGGCCGACCGCGAGAATAATCAGACACACCGGCAGCGCGAGGATCAGGTTTATCAGGATAGCTTTCGGCGTGTGAAGCTGGCTGTCGTTACGCAGCTGCCCGACCTCAGAGGCCAGGCGCGCCAGATACTGACGCATCCAGCCAAAGCGCCAGCGGATAAGTCCGGCCAGCAGCACCAGGGGCAAACCAGCCAGCAGCGCCAGCGCCACCGCCGGCCAGGCTTTATCCCAGTTCACCGTAAACTTTATCGCTTTGATCTGGTCATGCAGCGCACCGGGGAAGGCTTTGATCCACTCCCAGTCCATCGGTTTGTTACTGTTTACCCAGAAGATCTGCTGGGTCAGGATCTCTTCAAGGCTTTTACTGACGCTCATCAGCTGCTGCTGGTTAATCTGCAGGTTAATGGCCATCATCAGCTGGTTGCCCAGCTGTTTGTTGAGCTGATCGAGCAGCGCGCGACGCATGTCGATCACTTCCAGCAGCGCATCATGCACTTCGCTGTTGACCTCGCTCTGATGACCCTCTTCCAGCTTCGCCACCCAGGTATCGCCCTGGAACAGCTCATCACGCTGCTGGTTGATTTCAAACTGCTCCAGACGCAAATCGGCGATGCGATTAGTCATGTCCTCCAGCTCGTCCGCCGACGGCAGCGTCTGCTGCTGCTGATAGAGAATACGCGACAGCAGCAGGCTGCCTTTCAGCACCGCGATCTGCTCTTTCAGATTGCGCTCGGACTGCAGCGCCCGGTCGAGCCAGTTCTTCACTTTAATATTGCGCTCAACCAGCGCGTTACCGGTCTGGGTAGCGGCAATCAGGCGTTCACTAAGCTGG
>Ga0209371_1001067_pt1 | contig 20503 bp, 16 predicted proteins | sample AgamicAtAmrz_FD_187165 | JGI IMG/M metagenome (GOLD analysis project Ga0209371, IMG submission 187165) | Agave microbial communities from Guanajuato, Mexico - At.Am.rz (SPAdes) (version 2) | ecosystem: Host-associated > Plants > Roots > Rhizosphere | place: Guanajato, Mexico | collected 2012-06-07
CACCTGAAAACAGGCGTGCGTCACCTGCTGAAGCTGCTGCGTTACCGCCGCCACGACCGCCGGATGATTATGGCCAACGTTAAGCACGCCAATGCCCGCCACAAAATCCAGATAGCGGTTTCCCTCTACATCCCACACTTCCGCGCCTTTCCCTTTGGCGATGGTCAGCGGGTGCGCCGTCACGACGCCACGCGCCACCTGCTCGTCACGCGCGTCCAGAAACAGGGCGTTATCGGTAAATTTCTGTTCTTCAACCAGTAAACTTTGCATCTCTGTTCCTCATTGCATGAAAGCGAAAAGCACGCCGCGACCGTACTGGCCGCGTCGGCGAATTAACTGTCGGAAAGGGGCAGCGCGCTACGCGCTACCTCGCAAAACCAGCTGACACCGTAAGGGATCAGCGCATCGTTAAAGTCATAGGCGGGGTGGTGCAGCGGTCGGCTGGCCGCCGATCCCAGCCACAGGTAAGCGCCAGGCCGCGCCTGCAGCAGAAAGGAAAAATCTTCCGAGGTCAGCGCGGGCTTTTCCGCTATGGAAGCGTTTAACCCGGCGCTTTTCGCGGCCCGTAGCGCCAGCTCCGCTTCCGCCGCGCTGTTGACGGTAGCGGGATAGTAGCGCGTGTAGCGGACATCCGCCGTCAGGCCGTGTGCTGCCGTAATATGTCTCGCCATCTCACGCAGGCGATTTTCTATTACATCCTGCACCTCAGGATTGAAGGTGCGCACGGTGCCGGTAAGGCTGGCCTCCGCCGGGATCATATTGTGGGAAAAGCCCCCCTGAATGCGCGTTACCGTCAGCAGCGCCGCTTCGCAAGGATCCACCGCGCGGGCAACCAGCGTATTCAGCTGAACCACCAGCTCGCTGGCCGCCAGCAGCGTATCCGGACTGAGATGCGGCTGCGCGGCATGACCGCCGCCGCCCTTCACGGTGATATCAAAACGATCGGCGGCGGCCATAATAGCGCCCGTACGGGTTTGCGCGCTGCCCAGCGGCAGTTCCGGCCAGTTATGCACGGCGTAAACGGCATCGCAGGGGAAGCGGCTGAACAGGCCATCGTCGATCATCGCCTGCGCGCCGGCCAGCCCTTCCTCCGCAGGCTGAAAAATAAATACCACCGTACCGTCGAACCCGCCGTTTCGCGCCAGCGCTTCCGCCGCGCCCAGCAGCATCACGGTATGGCCGTCGTGCCCGCAGGCGTGACAGCGGTCGGCGTGCTGGCTTTTCCACGGCTGCGCGCCGCTATCCTCTATTGGCAGCGCATCCATATCTGCCCGCAGTCCGACGGTTTTACCACCGCCGCCGCGCCGCAGCACGCCAACCACGCCGGTTTTTCCGATACCGCGATGCACCTCAATATCCAGCGCGGCCAGAAAATCGGCCACGATGCCCGCCGTGCGATGTTCGGCAAATCCCAGTTCGGGATGCGCGTGTAGATCGCGGCGCAGTGCGATTAAGTCACTCATTAATATCCTCGCTCCCTTTCCACTACGCCGTGCATCGGCTCGCCGCGTTCAAAACGGCGGATATTTTCCAGCAGTGCCCTGAGCGCGCTTTCCGGCTGCGCCTGGCTGGCGATATGCGGCGTCAGCCAGAGGGCGGGATGGTGCCAGAACGGATGATCTTCCGGCAGCGGCTCCGGCTCGGTGACGTCAACCACCGCCGCCGCAAGCTGGCCGCTGTCCAGCGCGTTCAGCAAATGCTGATGATTAAGCTGTTTGCCGCGTCCCACCTGTATCAGCGACGCGCCCGTCGGCAGCTGGCTGAACAGTTCGGCATTCAGGATGCCTTCGGTGGCAGCGGTCAGCGGCAGCAGGCAGATCAGAATATCGCTACGCGCCAGAAAAGCGCCCAACTGCGCTGCGCCCGCAAAGCTGGCGACGCCAGCAATATGTTTGGCCGTGCGGCTCCAGCCCGCACAGTCGAAACCCAGCTGCACCAGCGGCTTCAGTACCGCCTCGCCCAGCGCGCCCACGCCCATCACGCCCACGCGCCGCTTTGCGGCAGGCATCGCCGGGTGCGCCAGCCAGCGCCTGTTGCGCTGCTGCTGAAGGTAGCGTGGCATTTCGCGATGCAGCCCCAGCACGGCGAAGGTGACGTATTCCACCATGCCGCTGGTAAGGCCCGGCTCAATCATGCGCACCACGGGCAGATCGGGCGGCAGCGCAGCGTAATCAAACTGCTCGGCGCCCGCGCCGACGGAAAACAGCGCCTTAAGGCCGGTAAATACGCTGACATCCTCCGGCGGCTGCCAGGCGACCAGGTAGTCGATTTCCGCCGCCTCGCCAATATCGGGCCACTGGCGAAACACCGCTTCCGGCGCCAGCTCCGCCAGTAATGCCGCCCAGATACGGCCGCGCTCCGGCTCTGATTTGTAGAGGATATTCATGCCATTGCCTGGCTCATCAGCCCGAATGCCCGCACGCCCTGCGGCTGCCAGGGCTTGCCTTTATGCATGGTGACGGGCATATCGACCTGCGCCATGCCGAGCGTGGCAAGCCAGTCGCCCAGCCCGCAGGCGCTGTCGGTATCAATACGCACGAAGGCGCCTTCCAGACCGGCGAGCAGCTCGCTAACCAGCACTTTCGCCTGCTGTAAATCGCCGCAGATAATCGGGCCGATGGCGAAGCCGTGGCCGAAGCGGCGCAGACAGGCGAATCCCGCCGTTTGATCCTGCTCTTCCAGCACCAGAAAGCGGTCTCCGTTGGCAAAAAGCTCGGCGATCAGTGTCGGCCGACGCTGCCCGTGCGCTCTGCTTTCCAGCTCGCCCAGCGCCGTCAGCTCTTCGCGGCGGGCGGGGCGCAGGCTTTGCGACGCCTGCGGGGGAACGCGTTCGCCCGGCGCCAGCTCGCGGCTCTGATGCTGCGCAATCTTGCCTGTAGCCACAAAACCCAGCTTCTCGTACAGCCCTTTGCCCATTTCGGTGGCGTGCAGGCGCAGCTGATGCCCTTCCAGCGCGGCCAGCACCGTCTGCATTAGCTGTTTACCGATGCCTTTGCCCTGCGCTTCGTCAGCGACAATCACCAGGCCGATGCTGGCGTAGTCGCCCCAGCGCCAGTAAAGCGTGGTGCCAATCAGCTCGCCGTTTTCCACCGCCGCCAGGCCTTCGCCCAGCGCCAGCGCCTGCCGCCAGTCTTCACGGCGGTGCGGCCAATGTAGCCGCTGCGTCAGAGCATAAGCGGCATCAAGGTGCTGCTCGTTCATCGTGACTATGTTCATGCTTTTCTCCTTAAATCATGCCTGGCTGTTGCAGGCCGCTGCCGTCTACCAGCCTGGCATAGCGGAACGGCGTGGGATCGACCACCGGCGAGGAATCGGTCGCTAAATCGGCGGCCAGCCGCCCGGCCCCCGGTCCGATGCCGAACCCGTGCGCGCTGTAGCCTGCCGACAGGATCAGTCCGGGCAGCCTGTCGACGTGCGAGATCACCGGCACCGCATCCGGCGTGCTGTCGATCATCCCACCCCAGGCCTGCTCCACGCGCAGTCCGGCCAGCGCCGGATATTCTTTGCGCATTGCGTTCAGCCCTTCCTGCACCAGCGCCATATCGGCGGCCGGATCGAGAATACGGATCTTTTCAAACGGCGAGCGGCGATCGAACTGCCAGCGCGCCAGCGCTTCCGGCCCCTTCAGGAAAGGCGTCAGGCCCAGCTCCAGCCTGAGGTTTTTGCGTCGGGCTTTAAACGTGGGATAAAACTGTCGCGCATAGCGCAGCCCCTGTGCGCCGGGCGCCAGCCGCCCCCGGCCGGAAACGGAAACGGTATAGCTGCCGTCCAGCTGCGGGCGACAGGCGAAGTCCGGCGTGTAGAGCGGCATAGCAATGGCCTGCTCGATCGGCGCGGTACGAAAAGCCGTGCCGATAACGTTGCCCAGCGGCAGCTCAATGCCGTGACGGCGGCAGAACATCGACGTCCACGCCCCGCCCGCGCAGATCACGCGCTGCGTTTTGATGGTGCCTCTTTCGGTGATCACGCCGCTGACTTTTCCGGCGGCGATATCCAGCCCGCGCACGGCGCACTGCTGGAACACGCTTGCGCCCAGCCGCTGCGCCGCGATCGCCAGCCCCGGAGCCGCCATTGCCGGTTCCGCATGACCGTCCGTAGGCGAAGAGACGCCGCCCGCCCAGCGGCTGGTGCTGCCCGGCGTCATCGCTTTCGCCTGGTCGGCGGTAAGGATATCGCTGCGTACGCCGTAGTGCCTCGCCATCTGTCCCCACTTTTCCCAGGCGTTGATATCGTTCTGGTTGCCGGTGGCGTACACCAGCCCGGAGCGGCGAAAGCCCAGCTCCTCGCCGGTTTCCTGCCCCAGCTCGCTCCAGCGCTGTAGCGCATAGATAATCAGCGGCAGCTCGCGCTCGTCGCGGTTCTGCTGGCGGCACCAGCCCCAGTTGCGGCTGGACTGTTCGCCGCCAACCAGGCCTTTTTCAATCAGCGCCACGCTGACGCCCTTTCTCGCCAGTTCATACGCCGCCGCCGTGCCGGCAATGCCTGCGCCAATCACTACTACATCTGCCGATTCGGGAAAATATCGGCTGTCCTGAACGTATCGTATCAGTGCGGGCATAATTACCTCTTAATGGCCTGTTCCGGGCGCGCCGTTACAGCGCGATATCGTTATGTTCATCGAGCCAGCCCTGGCGCAGCTCCGGCACCGCGCGCTTCAGACGTTCGTAATAAAGTTCGCTGGAAGGTTTATCGTAGTCGGCACGCACCACCTGAGTGACCATTCGGCCATTTTTGACCACCAGGATTTCGTCGCAAACCGAGCGCACGGCGTGCAGATCGTGGCTGATAAAGATCACCGACAGGCCCAGCTCGCGGCGCAGGTCGGTGATCAGATCCAATACCGCTGCCGCCACTACCGTGTCCAGCGCGGAGGTGACCTCATCGCAAAGGATCAGATCGGGTTCGGCCGCCAGCGCTCTTGCCAGATTGATGCGCTGCTTCTGTCCGCCGGACAGCGCCCAGGGTCGACGAGTCAGCACGCTGGCCGGCAGGCGAACCAGCTCCAGCAGCTGCGCGATGCGCTTCTGGCGAGCCGCGCCGCGCAGACCGTGAAAGAAGGTCAGCGGCCGCGCGAGGAGGGTTTCCACGCTGTGCGCCGGGTTAAGCGCGGTATCGGCCATCTGGAAGACGTACTGAATGCGGCGCAGCTCGTTTTCACTGCGCTGCTGCATTTCGCCCGCTATATAGTGGCCGTTAAACAAAATGTGGCCGCCGCACGGCTTGTTCATGCCGGCAATGGCGTGCGCCAGCGTGGTTTTGCCGGAGCCGGACTCACCGATAATGCCCATCGCCTGGCCGCGATACAGCCGCAGGTTGATATCGTGCAGAATGGGAGTTTTTGGCTGCCCGTGCTTGTCGACAGGGCCGTAGCCCGCGAAGAGGTCGCGCACTTCCAGCATCGGCTGCAGGGTGGCGTCTTCAGGCCGCCAAGGGCTGGGGCGAACCTTTTGCTTTGCCGCCTCCAGCAGCAGATGGCTGTATTCCGCCTGCGGCGCGCGCAGCAGATCTCCTGTCGTGCCATATTCGGCGATAGCGCCCTTCAGCAGCACCAGAATGCGATCGGCCATCTGCGCCACCACCGCCAAATCGTGACTGACGTAAATCGCGGTCATGCCGCGCTGGCGCACTACCCGACGGAAGGTTTTCAGCACCTCGACCTGGGTGGTGACGTCCAGCGCGGTGGTCGGCTCGTCCAGGATCACCACTTCCGGATCGCTGATCAGCGCCATCGCGGTCATCAGCCGCTGTAGCTGACCGCCGGAGACCTGATGCGGGTAGCGCTGGCCGATGGTGTCCGGCTGCGGCAGCGCCAGTTCGCGAAACAGCGCAATCGCTTTTTTCTCCGCCTCGGCGCGGCTCATCACCTTGTGGATCACCACCGGCTCTACCACCTGGTCGAGGATCTTCATTGCCGGATTGAACGACGCGGCGGCGCTCTGCGCAATATAGGCGACCTTGTTGCCGCGAAACTGCCGCAGCTGCGCGGGCGTCTGCGACGTTACGTCGGTACCGGCCACGTGAATGGTGCCCTGCGCAATGTGGCAGCCGTGGCGTGCATAGCCCATCAGCGCCAGCGCGATAGTGGTTTTACCGGAGCCGGATTCACCAATCAGCGCCAGCACCTCGCCTTTTTGCACGGTGAAGCGGATATCGTCCACCAGCGGAATTTCACGGCCATCGTCGGCGTGAGCGATCACGCGCAGATTCTCTACCGCCACCATCGGGCGGGCCTTGTGTGGTGTGACCGTCATGCAACCCCCTTAGCTGGCGTCAGCGGACGCATCGCCTGTAGGCTATCGATAAACAGATTGGCGCCGATGGTCAGGCTGGCAATCGCCAGCGCGGGTGCCAGCACCGCCGGAGAGCCATCGAACAGCCCCTGAAGGTTTTCGCGCACCAGCGTGCCCCAGTCGGCATAGGGCGGCTGAACGCCCAGCCCCAGAAAGCTCAGGCCGCTGAGCAGCAGCACGATATAGACAAAGCGCAGGCCGAAGTCGGTGAGCATTGGATGCAGCATGTTGGGTAAAATATCGTGCACCGCAATATAGAAGCGGCTTTCGCCACGCAGCCTGGAAGCACGCACGTAGTCCATCGAGCGCAGGCTGGAGGCCATCGCCCAGGCGATGCGAAACGCGCCGGGCCAGTAGGTAAAGACTGCCGTGACGATCAGCATCGGCAGCGAAGAGCCGAACACTGCCACGATCATCAGTGCCAGGATCTTGCCGGGCAGCACCAGCATCGCGTCGTTGATGCGGCCGAGGATCTCCTCCAGCCAGCGTCCGGCGACCGCCGCCAGCAGCGCCAGCAGCGTGCCGACCAGGCTGGCCAGCAGCGCCGCGCCCAGCGCCAGCCCTATCGAATAGCGCGCGCCGTAAAGGATGCGGCTGACCATATCGCGGCCCAGATAGTCGGTGCCGAACCAGAAATCCTTGCTGACGCCGCCGAACATCGGGCCAACGCCGATATCCTCCAGCTTATAGGGCGCCAGCGACGCCCCAAACACCGCCAGCGCTATCCAAATCAGGGTAATCGACAGCCCGGTTTTGCCGCTGGCCGTCAGCGACAGAAAGAAACGCCAGGGTAAGGTGAGCAGGTTCATCAGCCCCTCCACTTAGGATTGAATGCGATGGTGAGGATATCGGCCAGCAGCAAAAGCAGCAGATAGCAACCGGCAAACAGCATGACGCAAAGCTGCACCACCGGCAGATCGCGGTTGCTCACCGCGTCGACCAGCTGGCTGGCGAGGCCCGGATAGCTGAAGATGCTTTCAATAATGATCACGCCGCCGAACAGGTAAGAGAGGCTGAGCGAGATGGCGTTGGCGATCGGCCCGACCGCATTGGGCAGCGCGTGGCGCAGTATGGCGCGCAGCGGCGAAACGCCCTTCAGCAATGTCATTTCCAGATAGGGGCTTTCCATCTGGTTAATCAGCGCCGAACGGGTCATGCGTGCCATCTGCGCCACCAGCACGCAGCAAAGCGTCAGCACCGGCAGCGCGTAGGTTTTCAGATAGCTGACCACGTCCGGCGCGGGCGTGCCGAGCGACATCGCGGGCACCCAGTGCAGCTTCACCGCGAAAACGATCACCGCAATGGTCGCCACCAGAAACTCCGGGACCGCCACCACCGCCATCGTGCCCAGCATCAGGCCGCGATCGAACAGCGATCCGCGTTTGATCGCGGCGGCCAGGCCGATCGCTAACGCCAGCGGCACGGAAACCAGCGTGGCGATCGCCGCCAGTTCAAAGGTGGCAGGCATGCGGGCGGCCACCAGCTGCGAAACCGGCAGATGACTGGCAAAAGAGGTACCGAAATCGCCGTGCAGCATCCCGCCCAGCCAGTGCAGATAGCGCGTCATCAGCGGCTGATCCAGCCCCAGCTGCTGGCGCAGCGCCGCCACGGTTTCCGGCGTGGCGCTCTGGCCCAGCACCATCTGCGCCGCATCGCCGGGCAGCTGGCTGGTGACGAAAAAAACCACGGCCGAGACGATCAGCAGCGTCAGCAGGCCCGCGCCGCAGCGGCGGGCGATGAGAAAAAGCACATAGCGGTTCATGGTCGCTCTCCTGTCGGATAGAACGGATCAGGCCGAAAGCCAGGCAAACTCGTGAAAGCGGTAGCCCATCATCATGCCCGTCGGCCAGGCTTCGACGCCTTTGACCTTGTTGCTGTAGCCGTCCAGCGAGCTGATAAAGGTCGGGATCAGCGTGCCGCTGTGGTCATAAATTAACTGCTGCATATCGCCATACATCTGCTTGCGCTTAGCGCCATCCCGCTCGCCGCGCGCGGCCATCACCAACTGATCGAACTGCGCGTTTTTCCAGCCCGATTCGTTGTTCGGCGCATCGGAGAGATAAAACTGCGACAGCAGCAGATCCACCGTGGCGCGCGGGTTGATAGAGCCGTAACCGAGCGGATCTTTCGTCCAGTGCGTTGACCAGTAGCCGTCATAAGGCACGCGACGAACGTTGAAATTCATCCCGGCGGCGCGGCCCAGCTGCTGGATAAGCTGGCCGCCCTCGACCGAGCCTTCAATATTCTGCGTAGTGATGATTTCCGCGCTGGCGCCCGTCATGCCTGCTTTTTTAAAGTGGAATTTCGCCTTGTCGATATCCAGCGGACGCTGCGGAATATCCTTGTTGAACAGCGGATGCCACGGCGGTATCGGCGTATCGTTGGCAACCTGGCCAAAGCCCTGCATTACGGTTTTCACCATCATTTCGCGCGGTTGCAGATACTTCATACCCAGCACGAAATCTTCGTTGCTGCCGGGCTTCATATCGGTGCGCACGATCAGATTGGTGTACATGCCGGATTTGCTCTCCAGCACGCCAAACTGGCCGGACTGGCGCAGGCGCTTCACGTTGCCGGAAGAGAGCGTCGCCACCAGATGCAGATCGCCAGACATCAGCGCGTTGACGCGGGCCGACTGGTCGGTCACGCCCAGCAGCTCCACTTCATCCAGGTGCGGCAGGCCCGGCTTCCAGTAGTGCGGATTTTTGGTGCCGACGGTGCTGACGCCCGGCGTAAAGCTTTTCAGCACGAACGGGCCGGTGCCGATCGCCTTGCTGAAGTCGGTGGTGTTTTGTTGCAGGATCAAAAACTGGCTGGTGGCCAGCACCGTCGGGATATCGAAGTTGGGCTGCGTCAGCACCAGTTTGACTTCCGTCGGGCTGACGGCAGTCAGGCTGCTGAACTGCTTTGCCTGAGTGATGGCGGTAGAGGCGACGGCCGGATCTTTATGGCGGCTTAGCGACCAGATCACGTCGTCCGCCGTCAGGCTTTTGCCGTCGTGAAAGGTCACGCCGGGGCGCAGTTTGATCTGCCAGGTGATACCGTCGCTGCTGGCAATCGATTCCGCCAGCGCGGGCTGCGCCCTGAGGTTTTTATCCAGTTCAGTCAGGCCGCTGTAAAACATAAACTGACGGCAGTAGTCGCCGCTGTTGCTGCCTTTGGCCGGATCGAGCGTGTCGGTGGCGGAGGCGTTGGCGACGGCGGCGCGCAGCCTGCCGCCCTTGACCGGCGTTTCTGCCGCGAAGCTGAGTTCGGGAAAGCCAATCAGGCCGGTGCTCATCACCGCGCCCGCCGACAGCAGCTTCATCAGGCCGCGCCGCGACATAGCCACATCCGTGATGGCCTGGGTTAACGATGGGTCAGAGAACGCTTTACGAAATTTACTCATCTGCACACCCTCAGGTCATATTGTCAGGAGATCCGATCCAGCGTTTTGTAATACAGCCCCGCTACCGGTAAGAACCACGGCTTGCCGAAATAGCCCGGCACCGCTGGCCAGCTTTCGCGCTGCCAGGGGTTTTCCACGCTTTTTTCCGCCAGCAGATCGGCCATCACTCGGCCCATCCAGACCGACATCTGCGTGCCGTGGCCGCTATAGCCCAGCGAGTAGAACACGCCTTCGTGCTCGCCCGCGTGCGGCAGTCGATCGGCCGTCATATCCACCAGGCCGCCCCAGCAGTAGTCGATGCGAACATCGGCGAGCGAGGGAAAGAGTTTGCTCATACCCGCCTGCAAAATTTTGCCACTGCGCGCGTCGCTGGTCGGGCTGCTGATAGCGAAGCGGGCGCGGCCGCCGAACACCAGGCGCCGATCCGCCGTGGTGCGGAAGTAGTTGCCGATATTCATTGAGGTGACGCAGGTGCGGTTAGTGGGCAGCAGCTCATGCGGCGCCGACAGCGGTTCGGTGACCACGATAAAGCTGCCGACCGGAACAATGCGGCGCTGGAACCATGCGAATGGCCCTACGTTGGAACAGCCGGTTGCCATCAGCACCTTTTCCGCCAGGATCTCGCCTTTTGCGGTGCCGACGCGATGCTGGTAGCCCTTGACGCGCGTCAGGCTGGTTACCGGCGTCTGCTCGAAAATTTTCGCCCCGGCGCGCGCCGCCGCCTGCGCCAGCCCGATGCCGAATTTGCCCATATGCATCTGGCCGCCGCGCTTCTGGATCAGCCCGCCGTGAAAAGCATTTGAGTTGACTTCGCGCCGCACCTCGTCTGCGCTGACCAGCTCCACGTCGGGATCCACGCTGCGCCGCAGCGCATCAAAAGTTGCTTTCAGTCCGGCAAAATGGCCCGGCTTGCTGGCAAGCTTGATTTTGCCGCAACGGAGGAAATCACAGTCGATTTGCTCTTCTTCAACCACGCTTTGCACATAGTCCACGGCGCTGGCAAAAGCGCGATAGTAGCGGTTGGCCTGCTCTTCGCCCTGGCTTGCCACCAGCGAGGCGAAATTCTGCGATACGCCGGTGTTGCAGTGGCCGCCGTTGCGCGCCGAGGCCTGGCTCATCACGCCTGCCGCCTCCAGCACCACGACGTTTAATCCGCTACGCGCCAGCGCGCGCGCTGCCGAGATGCCGGTAAAGCCGCCGCCGATCACCACCACATCCGCCGTAGCGGGCAAATCACCGCCCGCCGCGCCGGTAAACGCCGGTGCAGTGGCCTGCCAGAAAGATTCCAGTTTCATCGCGCTGCTCCCGCGTTGGGTTAAAGACCGACGACGGCAGGAAGGCCGCCGATATCCCGGATTTCGCTGTAGCCATAGAAAGGGTTGCCTGGCCCGTGGCCCCGGTTGACGAAGGCTTTATGGGTGATGCCGAGATCGTGTGCGGTCATCAGGTCGTAGCGCAGACTGCTGGAAACGTGCAGGATCTCCTCCGGGCCGCAGTTAAGCTTGCTGAGCATATATTCAAAGCCTTTCATCTGCGGCTTATACGCCCCAACTTCTTCGGCGGTGATGGTCATATGGATCGGTGCGCCCAGGCGCGGGACGTGGTTTTTGATCAGTTCGTCGGTGGAGTTTGTCAGCAGCACCAGCGGAAATTCCTTTGCCACGGCGGCCAGCCCGGCCGGCACGTCAGGATGCGGGCCCCAGCTGGCGCAGGCGGTCATGATCGCCGCGCAGTCGCTGTCCGAGCACTCCACGCCCCATTTATTGCAGGTGCGATACAGCGCGTTACCCACAACGTCGGGATAGAGTTTGAACGCACCTAATACTTCATCCATCCGGTAGCTGGCGAAGTCGTCGGTAAAGGCCTGCATTTTTTCCGGGCTGACGCGATCGGCGAACAGTTTTGCTGCCGCGCCGGCCATATCAAAGTTAATCAGAGTGCCGTAACAGTCGAAAGTGATAAATTTCGGTTTAAACACGCTCATGATGCATCCTCTTGATAACGGGAAGAGTCAGAAATCGATCAGTACGCTTTTGTAACGCTGGCAGGCCTCAAAGGCCTGACGGCCCAGATCCTTGCCGATGCCGGAGCCGTGGAAGCCGCCGGTGGGAATAATGAAGTCGCCGGAGCGGCCGTAGCGATTAACCCAGACGGTGCCCGCCGCAATACCCCGGATTGCCCGTAAAGCACGATCGAGGCTTTTGGTATGAACGCCCGCGCAGAGGCCGTAGGTAGGATGGGATGCCAGCGCCAGCCCCTCTTCTTCCGTATTGAAAACCTGCACGGTCAGTACCGGCCCGAAAATCTCCTCCTGCACGGCGGGACTGTCGACCGCTACGTGGCTCAGCAGCGTCGGCTGCCAGAAGTAGCCTTCGCCCGTTTGCTCAAACCTTTTGCCGCCGGTCAGCACTTCGCCGCCCTGGCGCACGGCGGCGTCAATCACCTGCTGCACTTTCATCGCCTGGCGTCGGTCGATCAGCGGCGCATAGCGGCTGCTTTCATCCCAGGTCACGCCTGGCCGGAAGCCCTGACAGAGCTTGATAAGCTGCCCGATTAGCGCCTCCGCTATACCCTGCTGAACGATCAGCCGGGTGCCCGCCACGCAGGCCTGGCCGCCGTTGGCGGTAAAGCCGCGCAGGATACGCGCTGCTACTTCCGCCACCTCGCCCGCATCGTCAAAAACCAGCTGCGGGCTTTTGCCGCCCAGCTCCAGCGTCACAGGCTTCATGCCGTGGTGCGCCGCGTCGCTCATAATGCGCGCGCCGGTCAGGGTCGATCCGGTAAACGACACCTTGCGTACCAGCGGATGGGCCACCAGCGCGCTGCCGGTTACCGCGCCGCTGCCCTGCACGATATTCAGCACGCCCGCAGGCAGCCCGGCTTCCACCGCCAGCTCGGCAAAACGCACGGTGGAATATGGCGTCAGCTCGGAAGGTTTCAGTACCACCGCGTTGCCCGCCGCCAGCGCCGGGCCGCACTTCCACGAGGCCATCGACAGCGGAAAGTTCCACGGGGTAATGGCGCCGATCACGCCATAAGGTTCAGGGATCAGCATCCCCAGGCTGGCGTCACGCGTTGGTAACAAATCGCCGCTATATTTATCCGTACACTCCGCGTAAAAGCGGATGGCTTCAGCAGTAAAAGGGATCTCGTGATGAATAACGTCATAAATAGGGCGTGTGGATCCCAGAGCCTCCAGCAACGGAAGCCGGGTGTCGGCCTGGATCAAATCGGCCCAGCGCCGCAATACCGCCCCGCGTTGACGAGGCGGACAGCTTGCCCAGCCGCTCTCTCTGACGGCGCGATCCGCTACCCGTACCGCCTCATCCACTCGCGAAGCGTTGGCTTCAGCCATTTCGCCAGCCGTACGGCCATCGGAAGGCCGACGCACGGTAAACAGGCTGCCGCCGTCTTTACGGTGTTCGCCGTTAATATAATGTCCTTGCGGTAAAGCAATTTTATCGGGATCAAAACTCAACATGGAGCCATCCTTATATTGCGCGGGAACGGGCTGATTAAGCCGGCCTTTTATCCACTTATTTACTCTATGCAGAAAGTATGCCAACGGCTGGGGAAATAAAAATGCGTAAAAGCCGCGTGAAAAAAATTTTATGCCGTCATCGGGGGTAAAAATGACGCGCATATAACCGCTTGATTTTTCGTATTTTATAAACGCACCAGCACGGAGCGGCGGCGTAGAAATTTGCACCATAACGGCAATGAATTTATAAAATTGCGTGCGCTTTAAATATAAAAAAGCCCGCCTCAGAGAAGGAGGCAGGCGCGATAACAGCCGGGGATTAATTCAGGCTGCCGAAATGAAACGCTTTTATTTCAAGATATTCCTCAATACCGTGACGAGAGCCTTCCCGACCCGTCCCCGACATTTTTATGCCGCCGAACGGCGCGACCTCCAGTGAAATAGCGCCCGTGTTATGACCGACCATGCCGAACTCCAGCGCTTCGCCAACCCGCCAGGCGCGGCGCAGATCTTCGGTAAAAAAGTAGGCGCCCAGGCCGTAAGGCGTATCGTTAGCCATCGCCAGCGCTTCCTCTTCCGTATCAAAAACAAACAGCGGCGCGACCGGGCCAAAGGTTTCCTCATGGGCGATACGCATGGCGCAGGTGACGTTCACCAACACCGTCGGCGCGACAAAGGTGCCGTCGCGCGGCGCTATGCCGCCGGCCAGCACCGTCGCGCCGTGGCTTACCGCATCATCGATATGCGCATTAACCTTGTCGACCCCCGCCTGGTTAATAAGCGGCCCCAGCGTGCTGCCTTCGCTGAAGCCGTCACCGACTTTCAGCTTCGCGACTTCCGCCAGCAGCCGTTCGCTGAAGCGGGCGCTGATGCCGCGCTGCACCAGTATGCGGTTGGCGCACACGCAGGTTTGTCCCGCGTTGCGGAATTTGCTGACCATCACGCCCGCGACGGCAATATCCAGATCGGCATCGTCAAACACGATTAGCGGCGCGTTGCCGCCCAGCTCCAGGCTCAGCCGCTTGATGCTGTCGGCGCTCTGCTGCATCAGCAGCTGGCCGACCCGCGTGGAGCCGGTAAAAGAAATTTTACGCACGGTGCGGCTGCCGGTCAGCGCCGCGCCAATCGCCTGCGGCAGGCCGGTCAGCACCTGTAGGACGCCCGGTGGGAAACCCGCCCGCTCCGCCAGCGCCATCAGCGCCAGCGCGGAAAGCGGCGTCAGCTCCGAAGGCTTGACGATAATCGGACAGCCTGCGGCCAGCGCGGGTGCTACTTTGCGGGTGATCATCGCGATGGGAAAATTCCACGGCGTAATAGCCGCCGCAACGCCAACCGGCTGTTTGATAACCAGGATACGGCGGTCGCCGGACGGCGCGGGGATGGTTTCACCGTAAATGCGCCGGGCTTCCTCCGCGAACCATTTCACAAAGCTCGCGCCGTAGAGCACTTCCCCTTTTGCTTCCGCCAGCGGTTTGCCCTGCTCTGCGGTCATGATAGCCGCCAGATCGTCCGCATTTTCCAGTATCAGCTGATGCCACTTTTCCAGCAGCAGCGCGCGCTGCGCGTTGGGCGTTTTGCCCCAGCTTTGCCGCACCGAGTCGGCACAGGCGATGGCGCGCTGCGTCTCTTCCGCGCCCAGCGCCGGAATGGTCGCCAGCAGCTCACGGGTGGACGGATTGAGCACGGGCAGCGTTTCGCCGCTGCCTGCCGCCTGCCAGCGCCCGTCAAAACAGGCCAGCTGTTTTAAAAGCTGCGGATCCTTTAAGCGTTGAGTAAACATATCTTCCCCTCTGGTTGTCTGTATTTACTCTAAAGGAAGCCGCGCAGCGGATGCTGCCTTAACAGGCCGACCGCTCGACCCGGCGAGAAGATTTGCGCGGCAAAACAAAATATTATGCTGCGAATAATCCGCCGTACGTGGCGCATGTTTATGCTACAGACGCGTAGCCGTGCGCGAAGCGCTTTCAGGCGATCGGTGGTCGGCCGTGCGCGATGCAGGTTTATGCTGTGGGTGCTCAGACGTTTGTATTGCAGATTTATACTGCGAACGCGCAGCCGTGCGCGATGCAGGCTTATGCTACGGGCGGAGATAGCAGCATTCAGGTAAGGCGAGAAAAGTTATACGGCGGCCGGATGATACCATGCATGGCACGACAAAATTTTATGCGTTAAATAAGCCGGAGCTTATTGGGAGACGGCTATCGGGCCGTATCGTGGCCCGATAATTTTTTCTGTCATCCTGTCAGACCATCGGCGCTTCTCACTAGGGCGTTGAGAACGTCGCCACATCCTTCACCATATCGTCAATAGCGCCCTTCATGTCCGCCGGGGTGATTGGCGCAGCGCCGTTCGCCACGCTTTTGCCGTAACCTTTACGGATAATTTTAATAACCGGCTTGCCGGTAGCAACATCTATCGCTTCCGCCTCGATAAATAGCTCGGCGTTCTGGCTGCGATGCCCGGTGGCGGCCATCGTGCCTGCTACCACGGCGGCGACCGGCACCACCTCATAAAACTGGAGATCTTTGTTTTCAGCCGTTACGGCAGTAATGGCCGTTTTCACTATCAGACCGCCAGGCTGAGGGGTGTCGACAATCTTCTTACGCCCGGCCAGCGCGCTTTTAAGACTGGATTCGGTGTAGCTACGGATTTGCTCCAGCGTGGCGGCAGAGACCCGACTGTTGGGTAACGCGCGAGGATAATAAGTAACAGGCGCAAAATAGAGGCTGGTATAACGATCTGACTGATAGTCGGGCGCAATCCAGCGCAGCGTTTCATGCCCGCTTGCTGTTTTTACCGGTTTTATCTCGGCATAGTTTCCTAAAAAGCCGGAATACTGCGACTGCTCGGCGGTTTTGCTGGCACAGCCGGTCAATAAAATAGCGAGGAGAGCAAAAGGCAGCGTTCTTTTAGCAACAACCATACAACCCCCTGGTGGATAAACCTGCTTTACAGCATAGTCGTTCGCCGTTTATTTACTTGCTGTCAGTGTTAACTGTGCGATCGCCCCGCCGCTCTGCTTCCAATAACATGCTGTACGGCGATAGCGCGCCTGGCCAGGCGCGCTAAAGGCTATTACCACTATGGATCGCATCCAATGAATAAAACCCCACCATAAAATTTTTTTGCTGCACGACACCGAACGCAAGCTACTCAGGCCCAGGGGCAAAAACAAGACAATGTTGCCGGGGGAACGGCTTTCGTTGCTGTTCTTCGGGACGCCTCTGAAATTTTAAATCTGAAAATCCAGCACCGGCTCTACCGCGTCATGCGTGGAAAGCGCCTTGCGCTTGATCTCTTCCAGCGACAGGTTGGCGTTGCACAGTTCCAGAAACTGCCAGACGTAGTTGCGCTGTAGCTGCCCACGCTTCAGGCCCAGCCAGACGGTATTGGATTCAAACAGGTGTTTGGCTTCCAGCCGGGTCAGCGCGGCCTGCGCATCCAGCTGGCAGGCCTGATCCGCCAGCACGCCCACGCCCAGCCCAAGTTCGACATAGGTTTTTACCACGTCGGAATCCTGCGCGCTGAGCACGATATCCGGCGTCAGCCCGGCGGCATGAAAGGCGCGGTCAACGCGGGAACGGCCGGTAATGCCCTGGCGATAGGTAATTAAGGGATAGCGGCTGAGCGCCGCCAGCGAAACCGGCTGCTCCTGCTCCAGCGGATGCCCCTTTGGCACCAGCAGCGCATGATGCCAGCTGAACCAGGGAAAAGCCGCCAGCGACGGATTATTGACGACCTGTTCGCTGGCAATACCGATATCGGCTTCGCCCGCCATCAGCATGGCGACAATCTCCTGCGGCGTGCCCTGATTTAACTCCAGGCGAACACCGGGATAGAGCGCGCGAAACGCTTTGATCACCTTTGGCAGACTATAGCGCGCCTGGGTATGCGTGGTGGCGATGGTCAGCACGCCGCTGGATTCGTTGGTAAAGACATCGGCCAGACGGCGCACCTTTCCGGCTTCATCCAGGATGCGTTCGGCAATAGTCAGCAACGCTTTGCCTGGCTCGGTCATGCCGAGCAGCCGCTTGCCGCGACGGATAAAGATCTCCACGCCCAGCTCATCTTCCAGATCGCGTATATGGCGGCTGACCCCTGACTGGGAGGTAAAGAGCGCATTAGCCACTTCGGTCAGGTTAAACTCGCAGCGTGCCGCTTCCCGGATGATTTTAAGTTGCTGAAAATTCACGTGCGCCTCTCCCTCTGTTATCTGTTGGTTTCAGCCATGTTAATAAGGCACATTGATAGCAACAAATAATAAAAAGAGGTTTTATATGCTTTTTAGCGATATAGGAGTGAGGCGCGCCGACGCGCGCCCGCAGAAAGGCGTTAGCTCACCAGCATCAGTTCACGCTCTTCAATCGTCGGTTTGTTGAGCAGCGACAGCAGGATATTTTTTACCACCTGCGCAGAAGGAGAAAGCGGCGAGCGCGCCGAAACATTCAGCGACAGCGGCAGGTTCAGCGTCGGGCTGTTGATGCGCGCCATCCAGGCATCGGTGGAGCTGACCAGCGCGCGCGCTGCGGATTCCGGCAGTACGGTCACACCCATGCCGCTGGAGACGGCGGCGGTCAGCGTGGCGATCGATTCAATTTCGCCGATAATGCGGGCGCTCAGGCGGCGCAGCGAAAACGCTTCGTCGACGCGTTTGCGCACGGCGCTGTAGTCGCGCGGCAGAAACAGGTTCATTTTGGCCACGTCGGCTAAATCGATGTTTTGTCCAGGGCAGTCGGTTGCGCCAACCAGATAAAGTTCTTCTTTCATCAACGGCAGGCTGGTGATGCCGGCGGACGGCGCGCGGTCGTAAAGTACGGCCATATCAAGCTGCCCATCTATCACTTTTTCGTTTAGCGATGCGCCGCTGTTTTCGTGCAGGTAAACCAGCACTTCCGGAAACTGTTCGCGCACGGTTTGCAATAAAGGCATGGTCAGCGAAGAGGCGGCGGTGCCCGGCGCCAGACCGATCGAAACCTGGCCGGTCAGCGTCTGCCCGGCGTTGATCACCGCCGTTTGCGCCTGTTCGCACTGCCGTAAAATGGTACGGGCGTGGGCGTATAAAATCTTCCCGGCTTCCGTAGGCGTCACGCCGCGCTTGGTACGGATAAGCAGCTGCTGGTCCAGCTCGTTCTCCAGCGTGGCAACCTGCTGACTGAGCGCAGGCTGCGCAATATGCAGCACCTCTGCGGCCTGGGTCAGGCTGCCAATATCGACGATTTTTACAAAATATTTCAGTCGTCTTAAGTTCATTTTGCCTCCGTCACGGGACGCCATTGTTACTGGCGCTAAAAAATAAGTTTTCACTCTGGTGCGGGTTAAGAATTGCAAGTGACGTGCCAGAAACTTCCGGCTGCGCTTTCAGCCCATTTGTTTCAGGCTAAGCGCCGGTAAAATAAGAGAATCTGATTACCTCTAAAGGAGTAACGCTTTTTTTTAATGCTTTCACCAACCGCTTGCCTGCACCGATGAGGTGCAAAATATGCTGTCAGGCTGTGCATGGTAACGTTTACATGGCATAAAAAAGCGGCGGCTGAGAGGAATACAGGGGCCGGCCTGGCCCCTGCCCGCTAGCGCTTTTTACGATTGCGGTACATATCCACTGAAACGGCGCTGACGATAATAATGCCTTTGATAATGTCCTGAACGTAGGCGTCCACGCCAACAAAGGTAAAGCCGCTCTTAATCAGCCCTAAAATCACCGCGCCGATCAGCGTACCTGTAATCCTCCCTACGCCACCCATCAGGCTGCTGCCGCCGATGACGGCGGCGGCAATCGCATCCAGCTCATAGGACATGCCCATGCTGGACTGGCCGCTGCTGACGCGCGCCGCCAGGACTACGCCAGCCAGGCCGGAAAGCCCGCCCGCGATGGTATAAACAATCACCAGGTATTTATTGACGTTAATCCCGGAAACTTTCGCCGAGGTCATATTGCCGCCAATGGCGTAAACGTACTTGCCATAACGGGTGTGTTTCAGCGCGATATGGAAAATGACCGCGACGACCAGGAAGATGACTACCGGCATTGCGCCCTGGCCGATGGCGGTAAAACTGTCGGAAAGGAAGCTGATCGGGTTGCCCTGCGTGTAGTATTGCGCCAGCCCGCGCGCGGAAACCATCATGCCCAGCGTGGCGATAAAGGGCGGAATACCGGTTTTAGTGATCAGCACGCCATTCACCACCCCGCAAAGCAACCCCACGCCGACCCCGGCTACGATCGGCACCGCCGCAGGCATGTTGACCAGCGACGGGAACATCGGGGAAAGGCTGTCGGAGGTTTGCGCCAGGCTGGCCGCCACCACGGCGGTTAAAGCAATCACCGAGCCGGATGAGAGATCAATCCCCGTGGTAATAATCACCTGGGTCACGCCGACCGCAATAATGCCGATAATGGCAACCTGCAAAATAATCAGCACCAGCCGGTTTGGATTAAGCAAAAACGATTGATCGCGCACGTACCAGCCTGCCGCTTCAAAAATCAGCGCGATGGCGACCATCACGATAAAAATGCCGGTATCCTTCGGCATCTTTCCCTTAAAACTGCTTAAAAACGTTGCCGAAGACGGCTGTTGGCCACTCATTTTTACGTCGCTCATGGTTTCAGCCCTTATTCAGACGCCAGTGACAAAATGGATTCCTGATCGGCCTCTTCTTTATTGAGGATGCCGGTGATGCGGCCGCCGTGCATGACCATCACCCGATCGCTCATGCCGAGTATTTCCGGCAGTTCAGAAGAAACCATGATGATGGCGACGCCGCGATTCGCCAGCTCGCTGATTAGCCGGTAAATTTCCGCTTTCGCGCCCACGTCGATGCCGCGCGTCGGCTCGTCCAGGATCAGGACTTTGGGCTGTGCCAGCAGCCAGCGGGCGATCAGCACCTTTTGCTGGTTGCCGCCGCTGAGGTTATTGATGATTTGATCCATAGTGGGCGTTTTGATGTTCAGCCGACGGATCTGCTCCATGCAGTCCTTCGCCATCTGGATATGGCTGACAAAGCCCGCGCGGCTGCTGTATTCCGGCATATTGACGATGCTCATGTTTTCCATCACCGACAGCACCAGAAACAGCCCGGACTTTTTCCGATCTTCAGTAAGAAAAGCCAGCCCCTTTTCTATCGCCGTGGCAGGCGAATCTATTTTTACCGGCACGCCGTCTATCAGAATTTCGCCGCCGTCGGGGCTGGTCATGCCAAACAGGCTTTCCATCACCTCGCTGCGGCCCGCGCCGACCAGCCCCGCCACGCCCAGAATTTCACCACGGCGCACGCCGAAGCTGATGTCATCAAACACGCCTTTACGCTGCAAATGACGTATCGTCAGCACCTCTTCGCCAATGGCCGTGT
>Ga0209371_1001068_pt1 | contig 20503 bp, 13 predicted proteins | sample AgamicAtAmrz_FD_187165 | JGI IMG/M metagenome (GOLD analysis project Ga0209371, IMG submission 187165) | Agave microbial communities from Guanajuato, Mexico - At.Am.rz (SPAdes) (version 2) | ecosystem: Host-associated > Plants > Roots > Rhizosphere | place: Guanajato, Mexico | collected 2012-06-07
CTTCTGGTAGCCGATATCCAGGGTGCACAGGCTGTCGCCATGCATCAGCAGGACCTTTTCGCCATTCAGGCTCACTACGTGGGGATCGCCGAGCAGGGTGCAGCCCGCCTCGCGACAGAACGCCTTGCCGAGCAGGAAGTCGCGGTTGCCGTGCATCAGGTAGATGCGCGTGCCGCTGTCGCTCAGGCGCCGCAGCGCCGCGGCGATGCCTCGCTGGAAAGGCGTCATGGCATCGTCGCCGATCCATACTTCGAAAAAATCGCCGAGGATGTACAGCGCCTCGGCCTGGCGCGCCCGGGTGTCGAGAAAATGCAAGAACGCCCGGGAAATGTCCGGGCGCTCCTGTTCAAGATGCAGGTCGGAGATCAGCAGGATCACTCGACGATCTCGGCCTTCTCGATGATCACGTCGTCTGCGGGAACGTCCTGGTGGCCGGACTTCATGGTGGTGGAAACGCCCTTGATGGCTTCGACCACGTCCATGCCTTCGACCACTTCACCGAACACCGCGTAACCCCAGCCCTGTACGGTCTGCGCGCTGTGGTCGAGGAAGGTGTTGTCGGCGACGTTGATGAAGAACTGTGCGCTGGCCGAATGCGGTTCCATGGTCCGGGCCATGGCAACGGTGCCGGTCTTGTTGGAGAGGCCGTTGTTGGCCTCGTTCTTGATCGGCGAGCGGGTCGGCTTCTGCTTCATGCCCGGCTCGAAACCGCCGCCCTGGATCATGAAATTGCCGATCACGCGGTGGAACACGGTGCCGTCGTAATGGCCGCTCTTCACGTATTCCTTGAAGTTGGCGACGGTTTCCGGCGCCTTGTCTTCGAACAGGTTGAGGGTGATGACGCCGTGGTTGGTGTGCAGCTTGATCATGTGCTTAATCGCTCTGTCGAGAAAAACGCGGGCCGCTTCAGGCTGACCGGGGCATTAATGCTGCCCGAAGGTCAGTGAGCAGGCACCAAGGCCTGTCAGGGGGTTGACAGCTTGGGCTATGATAAGCGCTTTGTTTTAGCCGGCCTACCCTGTGCCGCAATCCGCATGCGCTAAGGACACCATGAGCAAGCCCACCGTCGAAAAAGCCGCCAACTTCCTGCTGCCCATCGTTCAGGCCGACCTGGACGCCGGCAAGCACGCCAAGATCATCACCCGTTTCCCGCCGGAGCCCAACGGCTACCTGCACATCGGCCATGCCAAGTCGATCTGCCTGAACTTCGGCCTGGCCCAGGAATTCGGTGGCGAGTGCAACCTGCGTTTCGACGACACCAACCCGGCCAAGGAAGACCAGGAATACATCGATGCCATCAAGGCCGATGTCCAGTGGCTGGGCTTCACCTGGGCCGGCGAGGAGCGTTATGCCTCCAATTACTTCGACCAGTTGCATGACTGGGCCGTCGAGCTGATCAAGGCCGGCAAGGCCTATGTCGACGACCTGACGCCGGACGAGGCGCGCGAATACCGCGGCACCCTGAATACCCCCGGCAAGGACAGCCCGTACCGCGAGCGCAGCGTGGAGGAGAACCTCGACCTGTTCGCCCGCATGAAGGCCGGTGAATTCCCGGACGGCGCCCGTTCCCTGCGCGCCAAGATCGACATGGCCTCGCGCAACATGAACCTGCGCGACCCGATCCTCTACCGCATCCGCCACGCCCATCACCACCAGACCGGCGACAAGTGGTGCATCTACCCGAGCTACGACTTCACCCATGGCCAGTCCGATGCCATCGAAGGCGTGACCCACTCGATCTGCACCCTGGAGTTCGAGGATCACCGCCCGCTGTACGAGTGGTTCCTGGCCAACCTGACGGTGCCGGCGCAGCCGCGTCAGTACGAATTCGCCCGTCTGAACCTGAACTACACCATCACCAGCAAGCGCAAGCTCAAGCAGCTGGTCGACGAGAAGCACGTCAACGGCTGGGACGACCCGCGCATGTCGACGCTCTCGGGCTACCGCCGCCGTGGTTATACCCCGGCGTCGATCCGCACCTTCTGCGACATGATCGGCGTCAACCGCGCCGGCGGCCTGGTGGATATCGGCATGCTGGAATTCGCCATTCGCGAGGACCTGGACGCCAACGCCTCGCGCGCCATGTGCGTGCTCAAGCCGCTGAAAGTGGTGATCACCAACTATCCCGAGGGCCAGGTCGAGAACCTTGAACTGCCGCGCCATCCCAAGCAGGACATGGGCACCCGCGTGCTGCCATTCAGCCGCGAGATCTACATCGACGCCAGCGACTTCGAGGAAACCCCGCCGGACGGTTTCAAGCGCCTGATCCCGGGCGGTGAAGCGCGCCTGCGTGGCAGCTACGTGATCCGCGCCGACGAAGCCATCAAGGACGCTGCCGGCAATATCGTCGAGCTGCGTTGCTCCTATGACGAGAACACCCTGGGCAAGAACCCGGAAGGCCGCAAGGTCAAGGGCGTGATCCACTGGGTGCCGGCTGCAGGCAGCGTCGAGTGCGAAGTGCGCCTGTACGATCGCCTGTTCAAGTCCGCCAACCCTGAGAAGAGTGAGGAGGGCGGCAGCTTCCTCGACAACATCAATCCGGATTCGCTGGTGGTGCTCAGTGGCTGCCGCGCCGAGCCGTCGCTGGCCAAGGCCGCCGCTGACGACCGCTTCCAGTTCGAGCGCGAGGGCTACTTCTGCCTGGACAAGGATTCGACCGCCGACGCCCTGGTGTTCAACCGTACCGTCACCCTGCGTGACTCCTGGGGTCAGTAATGGCGCTTTCCATCTACAACACGCTCAGCAAGGTCAAGGAACCGTTCCAGCCGCTGGAAGGCAACAGCGTGCGCATGTACGTGTGCGGCATGACCGTGTACGACTTCTGCCACATCGGCCACGCCCGGGTGATGGTCGCCTTCGACGTGGTCACCCGCTGGCTGCGCCATCGCGGCTATGACGTGACCTACGTGCGCAACATCACCGACATCGACGACAAGATCATCAAGCGTGCCAAGGAGAACGGCGAGCCGTTCGAAGCACTGGTCGAGCGCATGATCGCGGCGATGCACGAGGACGAAGGCCGTCTCAACGTACTGCGCCCGGACATCGAGCCGCGTGCCACCGGCCATATCGCCGGCATGCACCAGATGATCCAGACCCTGATCGACAAGGGCTATGCCTATGCCCCGGGCAATGGCGACGTTTATTACCGCGTCACCCGGTTCGAGACCTACGGCAAGCTGTCGCGTCGCAAGATCGACGAACTGAAGATCGGTGCGCGCATCGAGGTCGACGAAATCAAGGAAGACCCGCTCGACTTCGTGCTCTGGAAGGGTGCCAAGCCGGGTGAGCCGAGCTGGGAATCGCCTTGGGGCAAGGGCCGGCCGGGCTGGCATATCGAGTGTTCGGTGATGTCCACCTGCTGCCTGGGCGAGACCTTCGACATTCACGGCGGCGGCCCTGACCTGGTGTTCCCGCACCACGAGAACGAAATCGCCCAGAGCGAGGCGGCCACCGGCAAGCAGTACGCCAATGCCTGGATGCACGCCGGCGCGGTGCGCGTGGACGGCGAGAAGATGTCCAAGAGCCTGGGCAACTTCTTCACCATCCGCGAAGTACTGGAAAAGTATCACCCGGAGGTGGTGCGCTACCTGCTGGTGTCCAGCCACTACCGCAGCCCGATCAATTACTCCGAAGAAAGCCTGCGCGAGGCCAAGGGCGCCCTGGAGCGTTTCTACAACGGTCTCAAGGGCCTGCCCCAGGCTCGGCCTGCCGGTGGCGAGGGCTTCGTCGAGCGCTTCAGCGCGGCGATGGACGACGACTTCAACTCGCCGGAAGCCTGCGCCGTGCTGTTCGAGATGATTCGCGAGGTCAACCGCCTGCGTGAATCCGACCTGCAGGCGGCTGCTGGCCTGGCCGCGCAGCTCAAGGCGCTGGCCGGTCTGCTTGGCGTGCTGCAGCTCGAGCCTGAGGCATTCCTTCAGGCCGGTGCTGCCGGCAAGGTCGATGCAGCCGAAGTCGAGGCCCTTATTGCCGCACGCCTGCAGGCACGCGCCGAGAAGAACTGGGCAGAAAGCGACCGCATCCGCGATCAGATCACCGCGCTCGGTGTGGTGCTAGAAGATGGCAAGGGCGGCACCACCTGGCGCCTCGCCGAATAATCGCCCACCTCGATGAAAAGGCCGCTGATGCGGCCTTTTCATTTCCAGATGCACACACCGAAACCGCTACGGAAACCCCATGCTGACCCGCTACAAACTGCTGCTCTCCAACACCCTGGCTCGTTACTTCCCGCGTACCGCGGCGTACCTCGAGGCCGAGAAGCATGCCGCCGCCGAGCGCGCAAAGGCAGCGGCGAAAAAACCGGCAGCGAAGAACAAGCCTGCAGCGGCAAGGCGCGGAGCCAAGGGGGCGAGTGGCGGCAAAAACAAAGGAGAGCCAGCCCCAAAAAAGCCCGTAAGGCGCGCTAGCGCCGGTATCTACTCGGCGGCGGCAATCAAGGTAACGGCAGCCCAGGAACAGGCGATGCGCGAAACGGTGGTGCGGGCTGTCGCAGCTGGCGTCGTCGGCGCGCCGTCGGACGAGCAGTGGGCGATGATCCTCTGTCGCCAGCCGCTGACCCGCATCTTCGCCGGGGCCGGCTCAGGCAAGTCGACGACCCTGGTGCTGCGGGTGGTGTTCATGCTCTGCCACCTGAATGTCGAGCCTGAGCGGCTGACGGTGATTTCCTTCACCAACGCCTCCTGCGCCGAGCTGCGCGATCGGCTGGTCAAGGTGCTCGAGTTCTGGCAGTCACCCGTCGATGCGCAGGCGGTCCGCAAACGCGTACGCACCTTCCATTCGGCCATGGGCGTGCTGGCGCGCGAGGTGCTGGGCAATCCCGCCTGGTTCGAGCAAGTGGGCGACAAGCAGGCATTGGCGAACGAGCCGGACAACCCCCTGGCCGGCGGGCGCCTGGGGCCTGCGCAAACGCGTTTGCTGAAGGACGCCTACCAGGCCTGCTACGCCGCTGATCCGGCGTTTCGCGGCTGTGTTCACGAGCTGCTCGGTTCGCCGCCGCCCGATCCGCAAAAGACGCTGCCCAAGGCGCCGATGCAACCCTTCAGGTTGCCGGGCGAGCTGCACGCCGCGCCCTTGTTCGAGGTGTTTTACGGGCAGGCGGGCTTTATCGAAAGCATCGGCATTGGTATCGAGCAGATGAGGGTGGCGGCGCTGGCCTGCTCGCCAGTCGAGCGGGCCTTCCTGCTGGCACTGCAGGCGTTCTGGAAGGCCTTCGATCAGCAACTGAGCCAGCAGGGGCTGATGACCTTCAATGGTGCCTTCCAGCAACTGACGCGAATGCTCGATGAGGTTGATGGGCGCCTGGATGGGGCGGTGCTGCAGGGCTTTTCCCATCTGCTGATCGACGAGTTCCAGGACGTCTCGCCGCAGATCGTGCAGTGGTTGCAGGCGTTGCACCGGCGGTTGGCCGGCATGGGCGCCGCGGTCAGCCTGATGGCCATCGGCGACGACTGGCAGTCGATCTACGGCTGGCGCGGCAGTTCGCCCGAGCTGTTCATGGCCTTCGACCGGCACTTCCCGAGCAAAGGCAGGGGCAAGAGTGCGTTGCTGATGCTGCAGGCCAATTACCGCTCCATCGAGCCGGTGATCCGCGATGCCGAATCCATACTCGGCGAGGTGGCCTTCAAGCAGGACAAGACGACGGCGGCGATCCGCAGTGCGCCGCCAGGCAGTCACGGGGTGAAGCTGGTGACGCCGTTCGAGCTGGCCCGTGATATGGCCGAACTGCACAGGCAGATCGCGGCGCAATGCGACTATGCCCGCGACATCGACTCGACGGAGCGTACCGCGGTGCTGCTGCTGGGGCGGCGCAACGACACCCTCAAAGACATCCAGGCCGGGCTCGATCGCAAGTTGCCGGTCAAGGCCTATACCATCCACCGCGCCAAGGGGCTGCAGGCCGAGGTGGCGATCATCGTCGACGACTGCCTGCCAACCACGCCCCATCCGCTGCGTAATGCGCTGTACGCCTACTGCGGTTTCTTCGCCAACAGCTATGACCAGGCGATGGCCGACGAAAGCCTTCGTCTGGGTTATGTGGCCGTCACCCGGGGCGTCAGCCGGGTGCTGTGGTTCGTGCGCAAGCCCCAGGGCGCCACCCGCTCATTGGGCTGAAATGAAAACGGCGCCACAAGGGCGCCGTTCTTACAGTGCAGCGGCCGTCAGTCGTGCAGGTGCTCTGCGGCGTGCAGGGTGTTTTCCAGCAGGCAGGCGCGGGTCATCGGGCCGACACCGCCGGGTACCGGGGTGATCCAGCCGGCGCGGGGCAGGGCGGCTTCATAGACCACGTCGCCGATCAGCTTGCCATCGGCCTGACGGTTGATGCCGACGTCGATGACTATCGCCCCCTCCTTGACCCACTCACCCTTGACCAACCCCGGCTTGCCGGCGGCGACCACGACGATATCAGCCTGGGCCACATGGCCGGCCAGGTCCTTGGTGAACCTATGGGTGATGGTCACGGTGCAGCCGCCGAGCAGCAGCTCCAACGCCATCGGTCGGCCAACGATATTCGAGGCGCCTACCACCACGGCGTGCATGCCATAGAGATCCTGGCCGGTGCTGGCCAGCAGGGTCATGATGCCCTTGGGGGTGCAGGGGCGCAGCAGTGGCATGCGCTGGGCCAGGCGGCCGATGTTATACGGGTGGAAACCGTCCACGTCCTTGTCCGGGCGAATGCGCTCGAGCAGCAGCGAAGCGTCCAGGTGGGCCGGCAGTGGCAACTGCAGCAGGATGCCGTCGATGCTGGCATCTTCGTTCAGCGAATCGATCAGGTCGCGCAACTCATCCTGGCTTGTTTCGGCGCCCAGGTCGTAGGCGCGGGAGATGAAGCCGACTTCCTCGCAATCCTTGCGCTTGTGCGCGACGTAAACCTGAGAGGCGGGGTCGCTGCCGACCAGGATCACTGCCAGGCCGGGAGCGCGCAGCCCCTGCTCGCGTCGTTCGGCGACGCGCTGGGCGATCTGCTGGCGGATATTGGCGGCAATCGCTTTGCCATCTATCAGTTGTGCGGTCATTGCGCTTGGTTAACCATCGAAAGGGAGAAAAAAGGACGCGCATTCTCGCATGGCATTAAGGAAGGGCAAAGGCGGCAGAACGCAGATTTGGTGTAACTCCTTTATCTAGCTGAATTTTTTTCGATTTGGGTGTTGACGCCTCAGGGGCGCCTCTATAAGATGCGCACCACTTGGCGAGCACAGCAAGTGACAGGGTAAAGCGGCAAAGGCAGCAACGAAAGTAGCCGCACTAGCCGAAGCTTGAAGTCTGCTCTGGTGGATGGATAAGTGCCCGTAGCTCAGCTGGATAGAGCATCCGCCTTCTAAGCGGATGGTCGCAGGTTCGAGTCCTGCCGGGTGCGCCACTAGGTGTGTCGGCACAAGTGAAAGCAGCAAAGCAATATGGTGGGCGTAGCTCAGTTGGTAGAGCACAGGATTGTGGCTCCTGGTGTCGAGGGTTCGATCCCCTTCGTCCACCCCATATTCTGAAAACGCCAGGCCCTTAAAAGCCTGGCGTTTTTGTTTGTAAAACGTATTACCACGCGGACGTGGTGGAATTGGTAGACACACTGGATTTAGGTTCCAGCGCCGCAAGGCGTGAGAGTTCGAGTCTCTCCGTCCGCACCATCTTTACGCCCCTCCCGTTTGCCACCTGCATCTAGGGTGACTTCTGCAAGACCTCCCTCTAGAATGCATGCCCTTGAATGGGGCCGGTAAGCGGCCGGCATACGTCTGTGCAACGAGGAATATCCATGCAAGTTTCTGTTGAAAGCACTTCCGCTCTCGAGCGCCGCATGAGCATCACTGTGCCGGCCGAGCGCATCGAGACCCAGGTCAACAAGCGTCTGCAGCAGACTGCCCAGAAAGCCAAGATCCCTGGCTTCCGCCCCGGCAAGGTGCCGATGAGCGTGATTCGCCAGCGTTTCGAAGCGGACGCGCGCCAGGAAGCGGTAGGCGACGTCATCCAGTCTTCCTTCTATGAGGCGGTGGCCGAACAGAAACTCGCACCGGCCGGTCAGCCTTCGGTCGAGCCGAAAGTGCTGGAGAAGGGCAAGGACCTGGAGTTCGTCGCGACCTTCGAAGTGTTCCCGGAAATCAAGGTCAGCGGCCTCGAAGGCATCGCCATCGAGCGTCAGCAGGCTGAAGTGGCCGACTCCGACGTCGACAACATGCTGGACATCCTGCGCAAGCAGAACACCCGTTTCGAAGCCGTGGACCGCGCTGCCGAGAAAGACGACCAGCTGAACATCGATTTCGTCGGCAAGATCGACGGTGAGGCCTTCGCGGGCGGTTCCGCCACCGGCACCCAGCTGGTGCTGGGCTCCGGCCGCATGATCCCGGGCTTCGAAGATGCCCTGATCGGTGCCAAGGCCGGTGAAGAGCGGGTGATCAACCCGACTTTCCCCGAGGACTACCAGAACCTCGACCTGGCTGGCAAAACCGCTGAGTTCACCGTCAAGGTCAACAGCGTTTCCGCCCCGCAACTGCCGGAGTTGAACGACGAGTTCTTCGCCCTGTTCGGTATCAAGGAAGGTGGTCTGGAAGGCTTCCGCGCCGAAGTTCGCAAGAACATGGAGCGTGAGCTGCGTCAGGCCATCAAGTCCAAGATCAAGAACCAGGTCATGGAAGGCCTGCTGGCCGCCAACCCGGTCGAAGTGCCCAAGGCGCTGATCGCCAGCGAAGTGAACAACCTGCGCGTGCAGGCCGTTCAGCAGTTCGGTGGCAACATCAAGCCTGATCAACTGCCGGCCGAGCTGTTCGAAGAGCAAGCCAAGCGCCGTGTATCGCTGGGTCTGATCGTCGCCGAAGTGGTCAAGCAGTTCGAACTCAAGCCCGACGACGCCCGGGTACGTGAGCTGATCCAGGAAATGGCCTCGGCCTACCAAGAGCCGGAGCAGGTCGTGGCCTGGTACTACAAGAACGACCAGCAACTGAACGAAGTGCGTTCGGTTGTACTGGAAGAGCAAGTTGTAGATACTGTTTTGCAGAAGGCCAATGTGACTGACAAATCGGTCTCTTACGAAGAAGCAGTCAAGCCGGCAGAAGCTCCACAAGCCGCCTGATTTCTTCGCCTCGTTCGAGAACACCATAAGCCAGCCTCAGTGCTGGCTTATGCGTATTCGAGACATGACTTTTATTAGGGAGCGAATGCTGGAAATGTCGCACAATCCTTTCATGCAGCAAATGTCCGATATCCAGGCCGCTGGCGGTCTGGTTCCCATGGTCGTCGAGCAGTCCGCTCGTGGCGAGCGCGCCTACGACATCTATTCGCGTCTGCTCAAAGAGCGCGTGATCTTCCTGATCGGCCCGGTCGAAGACTACATGGCCAATCTGGTGGCCGCGCAGCTGCTGTTTCTCGAAGCCGAGAACCCGGACAAGGACATCCACCTGTACATCAACTCGCCAGGCGGTTCGGTAACCGCCGGCATGTCGATCTACGACACCATGCAGTTCATCAAGCCGGACGTGTCGACCACCTGTATCGGTCAGGCGTGCAGCATGGGGGCGCTGCTGCTGGCCGGCGGCGCCGCGGGCAAGCGTTACTGCCTGCCGCATTCGCGCATGATGATTCACCAGCCGCTGGGCGGCTTCCAGGGCCAGGCCTCGGACATCGAGATCCATGCCAAGGAAATCCTGTTCATTCGCGAGCGCCTGAACCAGGTCCTGGCCAACCACACCGGCCAGCCGATCGAGGTGATCGCCCGTGACACCGACCGTGACCGCTTCATGAGCGGTGAGGAAGCGGTCAACTACGGCCTGATCGACAAGGTACACAGCCGTCGCGAGCAAATCGGCTGAAGCGTGACGCCGCAGGCCGACAATAGTCGGTCCGCGGCACATCGGGCTTGAAAATGCCCCGGTTTGGCTCCATCTTGTGTTTTAAGCCTACGGTATTGGATTGATCGAATGACTGACACCCGCAACGGCGAGGACAACGGCAAGCTGCTCTATTGCTCCTTCTGCGGCAAAAGCCAGCATGAAGTACGCAAATTGATTGCTGGCCCCTCGGTATTTATCTGCGACGAGTGCGTCGACCTGTGCAACGACATCATCCGCGAGGAGGTGCAGGAAGCCCAGGCCGAGAGCAGCGCGCACAAGCTGCCGGCTCCCAAGGAGATCAGCGCGATCCTCGATCAGTACGTGATCGGGCAGGAGCGCGCAAAGAAGATCCTGGCGGTCGCGGTCTACAACCATTACAAGCGCCTCAACCAGCGCGAGAAGAAGGATGACGTCGAGCTCGGCAAGAGCAACATCCTGCTGCTCGGCCCGACCGGTTCGGGCAAGACGCTGCTGGCTGAAACCCTGGCGCGCCTGCTCAACGTTCCGTTCACCATCGCCGATGCGACCACCCTTACCGAGGCTGGCTACGTGGGTGAAGACGTCGAGAACATCATCCAGAAGCTGCTGCAGAAGTGCGATTACGATGTCGAGAAGGCCCAGATGGGTATCGTCTACATCGACGAGATCGACAAGATCTCCCGCAAGTCCGACAACCCGTCGATCACCCGTGACGTATCGGGCGAGGGCGTGCAGCAGGCCTTGCTGAAGCTGATCGAAGGCACCGTTGCCTCCGTTCCGCCCCAGGGCGGTCGCAAGCATCCGCAGCAGGAATTCCTGCAGGTCGACACGCGCAACATCCTGTTCATCTGCGGCGGTGCCTTCGCGGGCATCGAGAAGGTGATCCAGGGGCGCTCGACCAAGGGTGGCATCGGCTTCAGCGCCGAGGTGCGTACCAAGGACGTCGAGAAGAAGATCGGCGAATCGCTGCGTGAAATCGAGCCTGACGATCTGGTCAAGTTCGGCCTGATTCCCGAGTTCGTGGGCCGCCTGCCGGTCATCGCGACCCTGGAGGAACTCGACGAGGCGGCACTGGTGCAGATCCTCACCGAGCCGAAGAACGCGCTGACCAAGCAGTACGGCAAGCTGTTCGAGATGGAAGGCGTGGATCTGGAGTTCCGCCCCGACGCACTCAAGGCCGTTGCCCAGAAGGCACTGGAGCGCAAAACCGGCGCGCGCGGGCTGCGCTCGATTCTCGAAGGCGTGCTGCTCGACACCATGTACGACATTCCTTCGCAAACGGATGTCAGCAAGGTGGTCATCGATGAAAGCGTGATCGACGGCAGCTCCAAGCCGCTGCTGATCTACGAAAACAGCGAGCCGCCTGCCAAGGTGGCGCCTGACGCGTAACGCGTTCGTCATACGTTGTAAGCAAGGGGCCTGCGGGCCCCTTTGCTTTTACAGCCGGCAACGCTTGTTTTTTCGTGGGGCTACCCCCATCTTAGGGTCAAGGGTAATCCCACCGTTTACGGCCGCAAGGCCGCCGTAGAGCTCAAAATCATGAAGACAACCATCGAATTGCCTCTCCTGCCTTTGCGCGATGTCGTGGTCTATCCGCACATGGTCATCCCGCTTTTCGTAGGCCGCGAGAAATCCATCGAAGCGCTCGAAGCGGCGATGAATGGTGAGAAGCAGATCCTGCTGCTCGCCCAGAAAGATCCCGCGGACGATGAACCGAGTGAAGAAGGGCTCTACCGAGTCGGCACCGTCGCCACGGTGCTGCAACTGCTCAAGTTGCCCGATGGCACCGTCAAGGTGCTGGTCGAGGGCGAGCAGCGCGGCGAGATCGAGCAGTTCATCGAGGCCGACGGCTACAGCGCCGCTGAAGTGCAGCTGCTCGACGAGGTCGAAGCCCCAGAGCGCGAGAGCGAGGTGTTCACCCGCAGCCTGCTCAGCCAGTTCGAGCAATACGTGCAACTGGGCAAGAAGGTGCCGGCCGAGGTGCTTTCCTCGCTCAACAGCATCGATGAGCCCAGCCGCCTGGTCGATACCATGGCCGCGCACATGGTGCTCAAGATCGAGCAGAAGCAGGAAATCCTCGAGATCGTCGACCTGCCGACCCGGGTCGAGCACGTGCTGGCCCTGCTGGACGCGGAGATCGACCTGCTGCAGGTCGAGAAACGCATCCGTGGCCGCGTGAAGAAGCAGATGGAGCGCAGCCAGCGTGAGTACTACCTGAATGAGCAGATGAAGGCCATTCAGAAAGAGCTGGGCGATAGCGAGGAGGGCCATAACGAGCTCGATGAGCTCAAGCGCCGCATCGAAAACGCCGGGCTCACCAAGGAAGCCTATAGCAAGGCCCAGGCCGAGCTGAACAAGCTCAAGCAGATGTCGCCGATGTCTGCCGAAGCCACCGTGGTGCGCTCCTACATCGACTGGCTGGTGAACGTGCCATGGAAAGCGCAGAGCAAGGTGCGCCTGGACCTGACGCGCGCCGAGAACATCCTCGATGCCGATCACTACGGCCTCGAGGAGGTCAAGGAACGCATCCTCGAGTACCTTGCCGTGCAGAAGCGCGTGAAGAAGCTCAAGGGCCCGGTTCTGTGCCTGGTCGGCCCGCCTGGCGTGGGCAAGACCTCGCTGGCCGAGTCGATCGCCAGCGCGACCAATCGCAAGTTCGTGCGCATGGCCTTGGGCGGGGTGCGTGACGAAGCGGAAATCCGCGGTCACCGCCGTACCTACATCGGCTCCATGCCGGGTCGCCTGATCCAGAAGATGACCAAGGTCGGCGTGCGCAACCCCCTGTTCCTGCTCGACGAAATCGACAAGATGGGCCAGGACATGCGCGGCGATCCGGCTTCGGCGCTGCTCGAGGTGCTCGACCCGGAGCAGAACCACAACTTCAACGACCACTATCTGGAAGTCGACTACGACCTGTCCGACGTGATGTTCCTGTGCACCGCCAACTCCATGAACATTCCAGCCGCGCTGCTGGATCGCATGGAAGTGATTCGCCTGCCGGGCTACACCGAAGACGAGAAGGTCAATATCGCCACCAAATACCTCGCGCCAAAGCAGATTCAGGCCAACGGCTTGAAGAAGACCGAGCTGGAATTCGAGGAAGCGGCGATCCGTGACATCATTCGTTACTACACGCGCGAGGCGGGCGTACGCAGCCTCGAGCGGCAGATCGCCAAGGTCTGCCGGCGTGCGGTGAAGAAGCACGCCAAGGAAAAACGCTTCCATGTCGTGGTCACCGCCGACTCGCTCGAGGATTTCCTGGGCGTGCGCAAGCACCGCTATGGTCTCGCCGAACAGCAGGATCAGATCGGCCAGGTGACCGGGCTGGCCTGGACCCAGGTGGGCGGCGAATTGCTGACCATCGAGGCTGCCGTGGTGCCCGGCAAGGGCAATCTGATCAAGACCGGCTCGCTCGGCGATGTCATGGTCGAATCGATCACGGCCGCGCAGACCGTGGTCCGCAGCCGTGCCCAGAGCCTCGGCGTGGCGCCGGATTTCTACGAGAAACGCGACATCCACATCCACATGCCCGAGGGCGCCACGCCCAAGGATGGCCCGAGTGCCGGTGTGGGCATGTGCACCGCCCTGGTGTCGGCGCTGACGCAGATTCCGGTGCGCGCCGATGTCGCCATGACCGGTGAAATCACCCTGCGCGGTCAGGTACTGGCAATCGGCGGCCTGAAGGAAAAACTGCTGGCCGCGCACCGGGGTGGAATCAAAACCGTGATCATTCCCCAGGAGAATGTTCGCGATCTCAAGGAAATTCCCGAGAACATCAAGCAGGACCTGCAGATTAAACCGGTTAAATGGATTGACGAGGTCCTGCAAATTGCGCTGCAATACGCGCCGGAGCCCTTGCCAGACGCGGCTCCGGAGTTGGTTGCAAAGGATGAAAAACGCGAGTCTGATTCCAAGGAGCGAATCAGCACGCATTAGCCGGATGCCTTCCTTGACACTTTTTTGGAGCCCTTGATATAAAGCGGCTCTTACCGTGTCGGCAGGCCATCCAGCACCCGATTCGCTTCCATTAAAATCAAGAAACAACCTAAACCGAAATTAAGGGGACTTAGAGTGAACAAGTCGGAACTGATCGATGCCATCGCCGCATCTGCTGATATCCCGAAAGCTGTTGCTGGCCGTGCGCTGGACGCAGTGATTGAATCCGTTACTGGCGCTCTGAAGGCTGGTGATTCCGTTGTACTGGTTGGTTTCGGTACTTTCGCTGTCAAAGAGCGCGCTGCTCGCACTGGCCGCAACCCGCAGACTGGCAAGCCGATCAGCATCGCCGCTGCCAAGATCCCAGGTTTCAAAGCTGGTAAAGCACTGAAAGACGCCGTCAACTAAGCGTCTTCGGGCCTTTGCCCGCCGGGTCGGCTAATCCCGGCTCGGTTGTGGGGCGGCAATAAGACCATGCGGTCTGTCACGCCGGGGATTGTAGAGTCGTGATCCCGATCCGCTTCGCACGTTACGAGAAGGCGCATCCCAGGATGCGCCTTTCTTCTATCCGGATTTTACCCACGCTGCGCGGCCATTTTTAGTACGTGGCCGTTCTGGGGGAAGCATGCTGCAAAATATCAGGGACAATTCACAGGGTTGGATTGCCAAAACCATCATCGGCCTGATCGTCGTTCTCATGGCGTTGACGGGCGTTGACGCGATCATCACCGGCACCGGCAACAGCCAGAACGCCGCCGACGTGAATGGCGAGAAGATCAGCCAGAACGAGCTCAACCAGGCTGTGGAAATGCAGCGCCGCCAGTTGCTGCAGCAACTGGGCAAGGAATTCGACCCGGCCATGCTGGATGAGCGTCTGCTGCGCGATGCCTCCCTCAAAGGGTTGATCGAGCGTTCGCTGCTGTTGCAGGGCGCCAAGGACTCCAAGTTCGCCTTTTCCCAGGCCGCACTCGACCAGGTGATCGTGCAGACGCCCGAGTTCCAGGTGGAGGGGCGCTTCAATGCCGACCGCTTCGACCAGGTGATTCGTCAGCTTGGCTACACCCGCATGCAGTTCCGTCAGATGCTCGAGCAGGAAATGCTGATCGGCCAACTGCGCGCCGGTATCTCCGGTAGCGGTTTCGTCACCGATGAAGAAGTGACGGCCTTCGCGCGCCTCGAGAAGCAGACCCGTGACTTCGCGACCCGCACCCTCAAGGCGGATCCTGCCGCGGTGAAGGTCAGCGATGATGACGTGAAGGCTTATTACGATGCCCAGCAGTCTCAGTTCATGAGCCCGGAGCAGGTGGTCATCGAGTACGTCGAACTGAAGAAGGACGCCTTCTTCTCGCAGGTTTCCGTCGGCGACGACGAAATGAAGGCTGCCTACGAGTCGGAAATCGCCAACCTGGCCGAACAGCGCCAGGCCGCTCACATCCTGATCGAGGTGGGCGGCGACGTCAGCGACGAGCAGGCCAAGGCCAGGATCGAAGAGGTCCAGAAGCGCCTGCAAGGCGGTGAGGACTTCGCAGCCCTGGCCAAGGAGTTCTCTCAGGACCCGGGCTCGGCCAGCGAAGGCGGTGACCTGGGCTATGCGGGCAAGGGCGTTTACGACCCGGCCTTCGAGGATGCCCTGTACGCGCTGAAGCAGGATGAAGTATCGGCACCGGTGCGCACCGAGTTCGGCTGGCACCTGATCAAGCTGCTCGGCGTCCAGGCCCCTGACGTGCCGTCGTTCGACAGCCTGAAGGAAAAACTCGAGACCGACCTCAAGGCGCAACGCGTCGAGCAGCGTTTCGTGGAAGCTACCAAGCAGCTCGAAGACGCCGCCTTCGAATCCTCGGACCTGGCGCAACCCGCCCAGGAACTGGGCCTGAAGGTGCAGACCAGCGAGCCGTTCGGTCGCCAGGGTGGTGAAGGCATTGCCGCCAACCGTCAGGTCCTGCAGGCCGCTTTCAGCCAGGAAGTGCTGGAAGATGGCAGCAACAGCAGCGCCATCGAACTCGACCCGAATACCCTGGTGGTCATCCGCGTCAAGGAACACCGCAAGCCTCAACAGCTGGAGCTCGATCAGGTCAGCGACAGCATCCGTGCCCAGCTGACCAAGACCCGCGCCAGTGAGGCCGCCAAGGCCGCTGGCGAGCAGATGGTCGCCGAGCTGCGTGATGGCAAGGCAAAGCCCGAAGGCGCCGAATGGCAGGTCGTCGAGGCCGCCACTCGCAACCAGGACGGCGTCGATCCGGCTGTGCTGCAGGCGCTGTTCCGGATGCCCAAGCCGACCGGCGAGAAGTCCGAGTTCAGCGGCATTGCACTGGCCAATGGTGACTTCGTGGTGATTCGCCTGAAGGGCGTTAGCGAGCCGGAGCAGGCCCTGAGCGACGAGGAGAAGGCCATGTACCGCCGTTTCCTCGCCTCGCGCAGCGGCCAGGAGGATTTCGCCGCCTACCGCAAGCTGCTGGAAAGCAAGGCGGATATCGAGCGTTATTAAGGCCCGTATCCGCTGCAACGACAAAGGCCCCGATTTCGGGGCCTTTGTGTATCTGCAGACTTTCCAGGGCGGACGATCCCGTTGGCGCCGTGTTGAACCTGCGACGACTTGGCGCCGCAGGCTCAGGCACTGGCTCAGGCTGTTTCGGGTTTGACGTCGGTGAGAAATGCCGCTTCCAGAAGCTGCTGGGTATAGGGATGTTGCGGCGCCTGAAAGATTGCCCTGGCGTCGCCTTGCTCGACGACCTGGCCCTGTTTCACCACCATCAATTGATGGCTGATCGCGCGGACCACCGCCAGGTCATGGCTGATGAACAGGTAGCTCAGGTTGTACTTGGCCTGCAGCGAGCGCAGCAGGTCGACCACCTGGCGCTGCACGGTGCGGTCCAGGGCCGAGGTCGGCTCGTCGAGGAGGATCAGCGCCGGCTTGAGCACCAGGGCGCGGGCGATGGCGATGCGCTGACGCTGCCCACCGGAAAACTCGTGGGGGTAACGATGGCGGCTTTGCGGATCCAGGCCGACTTCCTGCAGCGCATCGATGATCGCCTGTTCCTGTTCGGCCGCGGTGCCGATGCGATGGATGCGCAGCCCTTCACCGACGATCATGCCCACCGTCATGCGCGGGCTGAGGCTGCCGAAGGGGTCCTGGAAGACCACCTGCATTTCACGGCGTAGCGGGCGCACCTCGCCCTGGGACAGGCCGTCCAGGTGGTGATCGCCGAAGCGGATGCGACCCTGACTGCCGATCAGGCGCAGGATCGCCAGGCCCAGGGTCGATTTCCCCGAGCCGCTCTCGCCCACGATGCCAAGGGTCTGGCCACGTTGCAGGCTGAAGTTGATGCCGTCCACGGCCTTGACGTGGTCGACCGTGCGGCGCAGCAACCCTTTCTTGATCGGGAACCAGACCCGCAGGTCCTCCACGGCCAGCAGCGTCTGCGCGTCTTCGCTGGCGACCGGGTCGCCGTCCGGCTCGGCGGCCAGCAGCTCGCAGGTGTAGGGGTGCTGCGGCGTGGTGAACAGGGTTTCGCAATCCGCCTGCTCGACCAGCTCGCCGTTCTGCATCACACATACGCGTTGCGCGATACGGCGTACCAGCTTGAGGTCATGGGTGATGATCAGCATGGCCATGCCCAGGCGCGCCTGCAGGTCCTTGAGCAGCTCGAGGATCTTCAGCTGCACGGTCACGTCCAGCGCGGTGGTCGGCTCGTCGGCGATCAGCAGCTCCGGCTCGTTGGCCAGTGCCATGGCGATCATCACCCGCTGGCGTTGGCCGCCCGACAGCTCATGGGGCAGAGCCTTGAGGCGCTTGTGCGGTTCCGGGATGCCGACCAGCTCCAGCAGCTCCAGGGTGCGCTGGGTAGCGGCCTTGCCGCGCAGGCCCTTGTGCAGGGCAAGTACTTCATTGATCTGTTTTTCGATGCTGTGCAGCGGGTTCAGCGAGGTCATCGGTTCCTGGAACACCATGGCGATGCGGTTGCCGCGGATGCCACGCAGTTTGCGCTCGGGCAGTTTGAGCAGGTCTTCGCCGCCATAGTTGATACGGCCGCTGGGATGCTGGGCCAGGGGGTAGGGCAGCAGGCGCAGGATCGAGTGGGCGGTCACCGACTTGCCGGAGCCGCTTTCACCGACCAGCGCCAGGGTCTCGCCCCGGCGAATGTCGAAGTTGATGTGCTTGACCACGCTGCGGCTGCTGTCGCCGTTGACGAAGGCGACGGAGAGGTCGCGGATTTCGACGAGGTTATCGGGGTGGCTCATCTTATTTCCTCGGGTCGAACGCATCGCGAGCCGCTTCGCCGATGAACACCAGCAGGCTCAACATGATGGCCAGTACGGCGAAGGCACTGATGCCCAGCCAGGGCGCCTGCAGGTTGGACTTGCCCTGGGCGACCAGCTCGCCGAGCGACGGTGCGCCGGCCGGCAGGCCGAAGCCCAGGAAGTCCAGGGCGGTGAGAGTGCCGATGGCGCCGGTGACGATGAACGGCAGAAAGGTCATGGTCGAGACCATGGCATTGGGCAGGATATGGCGGAACATGATCGCCCCATTGCGCATGCCCAAGGCTCGGGCTGCACGCACGTATTCGAGGTTGCGGCCGCGCAGGAACTCGGCGCGCACCACGTCCACCAGGCTCATCCAGGAAAACAGCAGCATCAGGCCGAGCAGCCACCAGAAGTTGGGCTGCACGAAGCTGGCCAGAATGATCAGCAGGTAGAGCACCGGCAGGCCCGACCAGATCTCCAGGAAGCGTTGCCCGGCGAGGTCCACCCAGCCGCCGTAGAAACCCTGCAGGGCGCCGGCGGCAACGCCGATCACCGAGCTGGCCAGGGTCAGCGCCAGGGCGAACAGCACGGAAATCCGAAAGCCATAGATGACCCGGGCCAGCACGTCGCGGCCCTGGTCGTCGGTGCCCAGCCAGTTGGCTGCCGAGGGCGGTGCGGGGGCGGGCACCTTGAGGTCGTAGTTGATGCTCGAATAGCTGAAGGGGATCGGCGGCCAGACCATCCAGCCGTCCTTCTGCTCGATCAGCTCCTGGATATACGGGCTCTTGTAGTTGGCCTGCAACGGGAATTCACCGCCAAAGGTGGTCTCCGGGTAGCGCTTGAGCACCGGGAAGTAGTACTGACCGTCATAGCTGACCACCAGCGGCTTGTCGTTGGCGATCAGCTCGGCGCCCAGGGTCACGAAGAACAGCGCGAGAAAGATCCACAGCGACCACCAGCCGCGCTTGTGGGCCTTGAAGCGCTCGAAACGGCGCTGATTGAGCGGGGAAAGTGCCATGGTTCAGGCCTCCCTGCTTTCGAAGTCGATGCGTGGATCGACCAGGGTGTAGGTGATGTCACCGATCAGTTTCACGACCAGTCCCAGCAAGGTGAAGATGAACAGGGTGCCGAAGACCACCGGGTAATCGCGGTTGATCGCCGCCTCGAAACTCAACAGGCCCAGGCCGTCGAGGGAGAAGATCACCTCGATGAGCAGTGAGCCGGTGAAGAAGATGCCGATGAAGGCGGCCGGGAAACCGGCGATGATCAGCAGCATGGCGTTACGGAACACGTGGCCGTATAGCACCCGGGCGTTGCTCAGGCCCTTGGCCCTGGCGGTGGTCACGTACTGCTTGTTGATCTCGTCGAGAAAGCTGTTCTTGGTCAGCAGCGTCAGGGTGGCGAAGTTGCCGATCACCAGGGCGGTGACCGGCAGGGCCAGGTGCCAGAAGTAGTCGAGGATCTTGCCGCTCAGGCTCAGCTCCTCGAAGTTGCTGGACGTCAGGCCGCGCAGCGGGAAGAAGTCCCAGTAGCTGCCGCCGGCGAACAGCACGATCAGCAGGATGGCGAACAGGAACGCCGGAATGGCGTAACCGACGATGATCGCCGAGCTGGTCCACACGTCGAAGGCGCTGCCGTGTCGGGTGGCCTTGGCGATACCCAGGGGGATGGACACCAGGTACATGATCAGCGTGCTCCACAACCCCAGGGAAATGGACACCGGCATCTTTTCCATGATCAGGTCGATGACCTTGGCATCGCGAAAGAAACTTTCGCCGAAGTCCAGCCTGGCGTAGTTCTTGATCATGATCCAGAAGCGTTCGGGGGCCGACTTGTCGAAACCGTACATCTTCTCGATCTCGGCGATCAGCTCCGGATCCAGACCCTGGGCGCCGCGGTAGTTGGAGCCGGCGGTGGACACCTCGCCGCCGCCACCGGAGATGCGCCCCGTGGCGCCGCCGGCGGCCGCGTCGAAGCCCTCGAGCTTGGCGATCATCTGTTCTACCGGGCCGCCGGGCGCGGCCTGAATGATCGCGAAGTTGATGACCAGAATGCCGAACACGGTCGGGATGATCAGCAGCAGGCGCCGCAGGATATAGGCGAGCATCTAGCGGTCTTCCTGCTCGGGGGTGGGCGCATCGTCGCGGCTGATCACTTCGCCGATCGGCTTTTCCTGCCACCAGGTCATCAGGCCATAGTCGTAGAGCGGCGATTTCTCGGGATGGCCGAAGCGCTTCCAGTAGGCGACGCGGTAGGCATCCACGTAGTAGTTGGGCACCACGTAGTTGCCCCACAGCAGCACGCGATCCAGGGCGCGGGTATGGGTGATCAGCGACTCGCGGGAGTCGGCCTGGATCAGCCCCTCGACCAGTTTGTCGATCGCCGGATCACGCAACCCGATGAGGTTGCGGCTGCCCGGGTTGTCGGCACTGCTGGAGTGCCAGAATTCACGCTGCTCGTTGCCGGGCGAGCTGGATTGCGGCCAGATCGACGAGGTCATGTCGAAGTCCCGCGAGCGCAGGCGGTTCATG
>Ga0209371_1001071_pt1 | contig 20485 bp, 19 predicted proteins | sample AgamicAtAmrz_FD_187165 | JGI IMG/M metagenome (GOLD analysis project Ga0209371, IMG submission 187165) | Agave microbial communities from Guanajuato, Mexico - At.Am.rz (SPAdes) (version 2) | ecosystem: Host-associated > Plants > Roots > Rhizosphere | place: Guanajato, Mexico | collected 2012-06-07
CGCTGGATGACAGCAACGCCATGATGCCGGAGCGCCTGCTTTCGGCGCAGCATCAGGTGCAGGTTCGGGTGCGTATTTCCCGCGACGGCAGCGCCAGTCCGCAATCCGGCGACTGGTTTGGTCTGAGTGCGGTGACGCCCTGGGATGGTCATCAGCACATGGCTGTAGAAATTAATCAACAGCAGCCCTGAAGCGATACATTATTAAACCGCACAGGGAGATAGCAATGGCTTACCGCCTGACCAGCCTTATCCTGGCCAGTGTCATGCTGGCTGGATGTGCCAGTTCAAAACCCGACAGCGAGGCGCCTGCACAGCGCAGCGATCCGCTCGAAGGCTTTAACCGCACGATGTTTAACTTTAACTACAACGTGCTGGATCCGTACGTGCTGCGTCCTGTCGCGGTGGCCTGGCGCGACTACGTGCCGGTACCGGCACGTACCGGCCTGAGCAACTTCCTCGGCAACCTGGAAGAGCCAGCCAGCATGGTGAACTCGATTCTGGTCGGCGAGCCACGCCAGGCGGGCATCCATTTCACCCGTTTCTTCCTGAACTCGATCCTGGGTCTGGGCGGTTTTATCGACGTGGCGGGCAAGGCGAACCCGGAGCTGGCACGTGAAGTACCGCACCGTTTCGGCAGTACGCTGGGTCGCTATGGCGTGGGATACGGCCCCTATGTCGAGCTGCCAGCCTACGGCAGTTTCACCATCCGTGAAGATGGCGGCGACTACGTCGATACGCTCTATCCGGTGTTGGGCTGGCTGACCTGGCCGATGTCGATCGCCAAGTGGACGCTGGAAGGGGTTGAGACGCGCGCGCAACTGCTTGATTCGGATGCGCTGCTGAAGCAGCAGTCTGATCCTTATGCCTTTATTCGCAACGCCTATTTCCAGCGGCATGATTTCCTGGCGCATGGCGGTAGCCTGAAGCCAGAAGAGAACCCGAACGCCAGCGCGATTCAGGATGATTTGAAAGATATCGACGCGCAGTAACGGCAATAAAAGCGTAATGGCGACCCAGGGGTCGCCATTTTTTTAATGCGTGCACCGAACGTAAAACGCGATCGGCCCAGGCTACTCGCGTCGGCACCTTGTTTCAATAAAAATGGCGACCTTAGGGTCGCCATTTTCTCAAACATCATCTGTCAGAACTTATAGTTAAAGTTCGCGCCGTATAGCCAGGCTTTACCGACAGAGTTAAAGGTATAGGGGCCTTCTTCCACCGTAACGTGCTGGCCGTGCATATAAGAGACACCCACGTCCACCGAGGCATCATGGTTAAAGGCGTAAGACGCGCCTGCGCTCAGCCAGAGACGATCCTGATCCGGGATCGAGATAGAGCGTTTGTCCGCCGGCACCGGGCTGTCATCAAAGGCGATACCGGTGCGGAAAGTCCAGTTCTCATCATAGAAATAAGTCGTACCCAGCGCGATACGGTAGGCGTCCTTAAAGCTCTCATCTTTATAGAACAGCGTCTGGCCGTTTGAGCCGGTCGCTTTCAGCTCCTGGAACTGGCTCCAGCTGGTGTAGGCCAGGCTATAGTGCACGGCCCACTGCGGCGCGACTTTATGCCAGCCAGACACTTCCCACATCTCCGGCAGGTTCAGCGTCAGCGCGCCCGGAATGGTCGAGCCGCCGGTCGCATAGGGGAGGCCTAAATTCGCTGCCTGGTTAATCGCGTTGAAGGAGGGCGGCAGGCTGCTCTTATAGTCGCCGTCGAAATCGATCTTCACTTCCGAACGATAGGTAAAGCCGAAGCGGTTATTTTGATCCACCTCATAGAGAATGCCGGCGTTCCAGCCGTAACCCCATTCGTCACCTTTAAGATGCGCGATCTGGGTATCAGCCGGGATGCGCAGCGCCGCGCCTGATTCCCCTGCGTAACGTTCAATCTTGGCGCGCGCATAGACGGCGTCAAACCCCACGCCAAAGCTGAAATGCTCATTCAGGCGATAAGCGGTGCTAAGGTTAAAGTTACCGGTCATCAGATCGGTCTTACCGCCGTAAGCGCCAGCGGTATAACCGTCATTAAATTCAGTCGCCAGACCGTAGTTTGACGTTGCGGATGCGCCGATCCACCATTGATCGTTAATTGGCTGCACATAGTGAATATTCGGCACCCACTGCGTCGGCGCGATATTACTTGCGTCGAGGCTACGGCCAGAGGAGCTGGTACCCGAAATATCCACATCGGGATCGATAAACACGGCGCCGATAGAGAACGCCGGGCGATCCATTAATGCCATGGTCGCCGGGTTGCGGCTGGCGGATGCAGCGGTATCGCCCATTGCGCCTTCGCCTGAATAGGCGCGGCCCAGGCCAATAGAAGAGAATTCGTTAAGCTGAAAGCCTGCTGCGTATATCTGTGAAGAGACAAGCGCCACTGCAGCCGCCAGGGCTGATTTTGCGAACAGGTTTTTATGGCTCATGACCACAACCTCATATGAAATTATTATTGAACTGTAATTGTTACATCGCGTAACAAGGGTCGGCGGATTGTAGGGACTGACCAGAAGCATACAAATCAGACCAGTGCGGCAAGTATAGGTCTGACCTGTGTGTATGTTGCAATATTGTTTTTAAAATATTTCTAAAGTGATCAACAAATTTACGATCTGCATAACAAAACGAGCGGAGCAGCGCACAGCATAGCGACTCTAATTTGTTTTGGATCAAATTTTATTGTGATATTCGTCACTTAGCGAGTCTGACATAGCGCAATCAATGCAGCAGGCGTAAAATTCTGGCCGTTAATCCAGCTCGCAAACAGGTTTATCTTCAGGAGAAATCAATGACCAATGCCATGAATAAATGCAGCGCCACCGAGACCGCTGCCTGCTGTTGCGTGGATGTCGGCACCGTGATGGATAACAGTGACTGCACTGCCAGCTGGTCAGAATGGTTCGCCCAGCGCAGCGACGCGGAAGCGAAACTGGCCAGCCTGACGGAAAGGGCGCGGCAGATTGAGTCTGACCCCTGCGACATCAACGCCCGTTTTGATGAAGCCAGCAACGGCGTACAGCTCAATATCGATTTTACCTTTGCCTGCCAGGCTGAAACCCTGATTTTCCAGCTCGGTCTGCGCTAAGTCTCTGAACGCCGTTGCCTGACGGCGTTTTTCATTTTCGTGTCTCTCCTCGCACTTTTTTTCTTTCCTGATTGGCGGCGCCACCGCTTGTCGTTAACACTGTGGATCAGGTCAGACCTCTCAGGGCTATGATGCCCGCCCAACATTCACAGGTGAAACAGATGAGTAAAGCGCAGCCGTTGCTGACGCGTGCGGGCGATCGTATCGCCATCACTCATGGACTTCGCACGCCTTTCCTGCGCCAGGCCACGGGATTTCACGGAATCCCTGCCGTAGAACTGGGCCGTATGGTGATAAGCGAACTCATGGCGCGCAGCGAATTACCCGTTGACGCGATCGAGCAGCTGGTATTTGGGCAGGTGATCCAGATGCCGGAAGCGCCCAATATTGCGCGCGAAATCGTTCTCAGCAGCGGGCTGAGCGTGCACACCGATGCCTATAGCGTCAGCCGCGCCTGCGCAACCAGCTTTCAGGCGGTAACTAACGTAGCGGAAAGCCTGATGGCAGGCACCATTCGTGCAGGTATCGCGGGCGGCGCGGACTCGTCATCTGTTTTACCCATCGGCGTCAGTAAATCCCTGGCGCGTGCGCTGCTCGATCTCAGCAAGGCGCGCAGCCTGGGCCAGAAAATGCAGATCCTGCGTCGTTTGCGGCCGCGCGACCTGATGCCCGTGCCGCCTGCTGTTGCGGAATATTCTACCGGGCTGCGCATGGGCGATACGGCAGAGCAGATGGCGAAAACCCACGGCATCACGCGCGCTGCCCAGGATGCGCTGGCGCTGCGATCGCACCAGCGCGCTGCTAAAGCCTGGCAGTCTGGCGTATTGCAGCACGAAGTGATGCCTGCCTTTGCGCCACCGTGGAAAGCGCCGATTGAGCAGGATAATAACGTGCGCATGGAGGCGAAAATCGAAGACTATGCGCGCCTGCGTCCGGCATTTGATCGCCAGCACGGCAGCGTCACCGCAGCCAACAGCACACCGCTGACCGACGGCGCGGCGGCAGTGGTGCTGATGAGCGAAGGGCGCGCGCGCGAGTTAGGCATTCCGCCGCTGGGCTATCTGCGCAGCTACGCCTTTACCGCGATTGATGTCCAGCAGGATATGTTGCTGGGACCGGCCTACGCCTCGCCGCTGGCGCTGGATCGCGCGGGCGTCAGCCTGAATGACCTGACGCTTATCGATATGCATGAAGCCTTCGCCGCGCAGACGCTGTGCAATCTGCAATGCTTCCGCGACGAACGCTTTGCCCGCGAAAAGCTTAACCGTCCGCATGCGCTGGGCGAAGTCAACGAAGAGCGCTTCAACGTGCTCGGTGGATCGATCGCCTACGGCCATCCTTTTGCCGCCACTGGCGCGCGCATGATTACGCAAACCCTGCATGAGCTACAGCGTCGCGGCGGTGGGCTGGCGCTGGTGACCGCCTGTGCGGCGGGCGGCTTAGGTGCGGCAATGGTTCTGGAGGCGGAATAATGGAGCAGAGCGCTTTTCATTTACAGATGCGGCTGGATCATGTCGGCGTGATTACCATTGACGTGCCGGGCGAAAAGATGAACACGCTGCGTGCCGCTTTTGCACAGCAGCTGGCAGCCGTCATTGATGAGGCGCGGCGCGATAAGCAGCTTGCCGGGCTGGTGCTGATCTCCGGCAAGCCCGACAACTTTATTGCAGGCGCGGATATCAGCATGATCGCCGACTGCCGCAGCGCGCAGCAGGCGGAAGCGCTGGCGCGCCAGGGACAGGAAGCGATGGCGGCCATCGCGGCGCTGCCGTTCCCGGTGGTGGCGGCAATCCACGGCGCCTGTCTCGGCGGCGGGCTGGAACTGGCGCTGGCCTGTGATGCACGCATCTGCACGCTGGACGATAAAACGCGGCTTGGCCTGCCGGAAGTGCAGCTGGGCCTGCTGCCGGGTTCGGGCGGCACGCAGCGTCTGCCGCGTCTGATCGGCCTGCAACAGGCGCTGCCGCTTATCCTTACCGGCAAAACGCTGCGGGCGAAACAGGCGCGCAAATCAGGGCTGGTGGATGACGCAGTGCCGCAGGCGATCCTGCTGGAAACCGCAGTGGCGCGGGTGCTTAAGGGCAAACACGCCCGCCGCGAACTGCCGCTGCGCGATCGCGTCTTGCAGGCACCGCTGGCACGTCATGCGCTGTTTGCGCTGGCGCAGCGTGAAACCACACGCAAAACGCACGGTAATTATCCGGCTGCGCAGCGCATTATTGAGGTGGTGCGTACCGGTATTGAGCAGGGCAGCCAGGCCGGGCATCAGGCCGAGGCGCGCGCCTTTGGCGAACTGGCGATGACGCCTGAATCCGCTGCGCTGCGTAGCCTGTTCTTTGCCACCACGGCGATGAAAAAAGAGAAGGGCGCAGACGCCGAGCCACGTACCCTGCGACAAATCGGCGTGCTGGGCGGCGGGCTGATGGGCGGCGGCATCGCCAGCGTCACGGCGATTAACGCTGCACTGCCGGTGCGCATTAAAGACATCACTATGCAGGGCGTTAACCATGCGCTGAAAACCGGCTGGGACGGGCTGAGCGAAAAAGTTAAGCGCCGTCAACTCAGCGCCGCGCAGCGTCAGCAGCAGATGGCGCGTATTACCGGCGGTATCGATTATCAAGGATTTGCGCAGCGCGATATGGTGATTGAGGCGGTATTTGAAGACCTGACGCTCAAGCAGCAGATGGTACGCGAGGTAGAGGAGCACTGCGCGCCCGATACCATTTTCGCGTCCAACACCTCTTCGCTGCCGATTGCGGATATCGCCGCGCAGGCGCAGCGGCCAGAAAACGTTATCGGCCTGCACTACTTCAGCCCGGTGGACAAAATGCCGCTGGTGGAGGTGATCCCACACGCGGGTACATCAGAGCAAACGCTGGTGACCACCGTCGCGCTGGCGAAGAAGCAGGGCAAAACGCCGATCGTGGTGGCGGACCGGGCGGGCTTTTACGTAAACCGCATCCTCGCACCCTATATAAATGAGGCGATGCGCTGCCTGCTGGAAGGCGAACCCATTGAGCATATCGATCGCGCGCTGGTGAAGGCGGGCTTTCCCGTCGGCCCAATCCAGCTGCTGGACGAAGTAGGCATCGACGTTGGCAGCAAGATTACACCGATCCTGCAGCAGGCATATGGCGAACGCTTCGCTGCGCCAGCGGCGTTTGAGGCTGTGCTAAAGGACGATCGCAAAGGGCGCAAAAACGGCCGGGGATTCTATCTCTATGGCGGTGGCCGGCGCGGCGGCAAAAAGCCCGATCCCACGCTCTATTCGCTGCTCGGGCTCCAGCCCGCGGTAAAACAGAGTGAAAAGCAGATTGCCGAACGCTGCATGATGATGATGCTTAATGAGGCGGTGCGCTGTCTGGATGAGGGAGTGATACGCAGCGCGCGCGACGGCGATATCGGTGCCGTTTTTGGCATCGGTTTTCCGCCTTTTCTCGGGGGCCCTTTCCGCTATCTGGACCAGCGCGGCGCGACAGACGTCACGCAAACATTACGTGCGTTAATGCGGCAGTTTGGTGAGCGATTTACCCCTTGTGACGCGCTGCTGGAGGCGGAACAGAAGCAAAGAAAATTTTACATTTCTTAGCAAACTGGAATAACCGCACCGATTCATCGGGTTATAAAAGCGCCGCCAAAACAGGCGGCGCGGCACGATTCTGAGAAGCGCTTATTTAATAAACAACCGGTTGACTATACTCAAGCCATTAGGGTACAACACAGCGTTCATTCGCAGAATGAAGAGTCAGGCGCCTGTGCGCCAGGCGATATCGACAAACAACAGCGGTGCTTTATGCAAGTTTTTATCATGCGTCACGGCGACGCTGCTCTTGAAGCCGCCAGCGATTCGGTCCGCCCCCTTACCCATTGCGGCTGTGATGAATCACGCCAGATGGCGAGCTGGCTTAACGGCCAGTCGGTGGACGTAGAGCGAGTGCTGGTCAGCCCTTATCTTCGCGCTCAGCAGACGCTGTCAACGGTACGCGAAGCGCTCAATCTGCCGGAAGGGCAGGATGTTTTACCTGAGCTTACGCCAGGCGGCGATCCCGGCCTGGTGGCCTGTTATCTTCAGGCGCTGGGAACGGAAGGCGTGGAATCGGCGCTGGTGATTTCACACCTGCCGCTGGTGGGTTATCTGGTGTCTGAACTCTGTCCGCAGGAAGCGCCGCCGATGTTCGCCACCTCTGCCATTGCCTGTGTGGATTTCGATCCCGCCAGCTGCGAAGGCAAGCTTTTGTGGCAGGTTAGCCCCTCTAAACTGGCGAAAGCCATGTAATGCCCGCGGGCCGCGCAGACGGCCCATCCCTTCTTAAGGCAGCTCGGGCGGTTGCCACTCCTCTATCTCGATCAACACCAGCAGCGCCGCGTCGCCGCCAAACATTTTTGGTGCCTGATGAAACGCCATGACGTACGGATGCTGGGCCAGCCAGAGCGGCGTCTGCTGCTTGAGCACATGCTTGCCGTGGCCGGTCATCACGCTGGCGCAAAACAGGTGCTCTCGACGGCAGGCGGCAATCAGCGCGCCCAGTTCCTGCTTGGCCTGCTGCTGCGTTAAGCCGTGCAGGTCGAGAAATATCTCTGGCGTGTAGTCCCCGCGCCGCAGCTTTTTCAGCTCGAAATGGCTGACGTCGGCGCGCACATAGCGGGTCGCGCCTTCCGTTGCCAGCAGCGGCTGAAACTCATCAGAAAAGTAGTGGCTGTTATCCACCTGTTCGGAGATCAGGCGCTTCAGCGGCAGCTCGCGGCTTTTCACCACGGGCGTATGTACCACGGTATCCTGTTTAATTTTGCGCGTATCGCTCATCAGCTGGCGGAACAGCGCCTTGTCGTCGTCATTAAGGGGCGTTTTTTTACTCATTGCAGGCGGATCTTGTCTGAAAAGGCTGGAAAACAGCGAATGGGGTTACCTTACCGTCCGATCCGCAAATTGTCAGCTTTTTCACCTTGCTGCGCTGAATTCTCCCCGGCTTCATGGCACACTATCGGCCGATTTAGCAATTGGGCCTGCGGAGGGCTACGTGGACAAAATTTTCGTCGATGAGGCAGTCAATGAGCTGCACACCATTCAGGATATGTTGCGCTGGGCGGTCAGCCGTTTTTCCGCCGCCGGGATCTGGTACGGTCACGGCACCGACAATCCGTGGGACGAAGCGGTGCAACTGGTCCTGCCCACGCTCTGGCTGCCGCTGGATATTCCGGAAGATATGCGCAATGCGCGCCTGACCGCCAGCGAGCGTCACCGCATTGTTGAGCGCGTGATCCGCCGCGTTAACGAGCGCATCCCAGTGGCCTACCTGACCAATAAAGCCTGGTTCTGCGGCCATGAATTTTACGTCGACGAACGCGTGCTGGTGCCGCGCTCGCCGATTGGCGAGCTGATTGAAAACCGCTTTGCCGGTTTAGTCCCGCAAGCGCCGCACCATATTCTTGATATGTGTACCGGCAGCGGCTGCATTGCTATCGCCTGCGCTTACGCTTTCCCGGAAGCGGAAGTCGACGCGGTCGATATCTCCTTTGACGCGCTGGCGGTGGCCGAGCAGAACATTGAAGAGCACGGCCTGATCCACCACGTCACGCCGATCCGCGCCGATCTGTTCCGTGAACTGCCGCCGGTGAAATATGATCTGATCGTCACCAATCCGCCTTATGTCGATGCGGATGATATGGCGGATCTGCCAAATGAGTATCGTCATGAGCCGGAGCTGGGCCTGGCTGCGGGCAGCGACGGCCTGAAGCTGGTGCGCCGCATTCTCGCCTGCGCGCCGAATTACCTGAGCGACAACGGCGTCTTGATCTGCGAAGTGGGCAACAGCATGGTGCACATGATCGACCAGTATCCTGACGTGCCCTTTACCTGGCTCGAGTTCGACAACGGCGGCGACGGCGTCTTTATGCTGACGCGCCAGCAGATCGTCGACGCACACCATCACTTCTCTATTTATAAAGACTGAGCGAACGCTTCGTAACAAGGAATCCCCATGGCCGGAAACAGCATCGGACAATTTTTTCGCGTAACCACCTTTGGCGAGTCACACGGCATTGCGCTGGGCTGCATCGTTGACGGCGTGCCGCCGGGCATTCCGCTGACCGAAGCGGATATTCAGCACGATCTGGATCGCCGCCGTCCCGGCACCTCGCGCTACACCACGCAGCGCCGCGAGCCGGATCAGGTGAAAATTTTGTCCGGCGTGTTTGAGGGCGTCACCACCGGCACCTCAATCGGCCTGCTGATCGAAAACACCGACCAGCGCTCGCAGGATTACGGGGCGATCAAAGATCTGTTCCGTCCCGGCCATGCCGACTATACCTACGAACAAAAGTACGGCGTGCGCGACTATCGCGGCGGCGGACGTTCGTCGGCGCGTGAAACCGCTATGCGTGTTGCCGCGGGCGCTATCGCCAAAAAATATTTGCAGATGAAGCACGGTGTTGTGGTACGCGGCTATCTGGCGCAGATTGGCGACGTGGCGTGCGAGCTGAAAGACTGGAGCATCGTTGAAGAGAACCCGTTTTTCTGTCCGGATGCCAGCAAGCTGGAGGCGCTGGACGAGTTGATGCGCGCCCTGAAGAAAGAGGGCGACTCGATTGGCGCAAAAGTGACGGTGATGGCGGAAAATGTGCCGGCCGGCCTCGGCGAGCCGGTTTTTGATCGCCTGGACGCCGATCTGGCGCATGCGCTGATGAGCATCAACGCGGTAAAAGGCGTTGAGATTGGTGACGGCTTTGCGGTCGTTAACCAGCGCGGCAGCCAGCATCGCGATGAGATCCGCGCCAGCGGCTTCCAGAGCAACCATGCGGGCGGCATTCTCGGCGGTATCAGCAGCGGCCAGACCATCAGCGCTAACCTGGCGATGAAGCCGACCTCCAGCATTACCGTGCCGGGCAACACCATTACCCGCAGCGGCGAAGAGGTCGAAATGATCACCAAAGGCCGTCATGATCCCTGCGTAGGTATCCGTGCCGTGCCGATCGCCGAAGCGATGATGGCGATCGTGCTGATGGATCACCTGCTGCGCCAGCGCGCGCAGAATGGCGACGTTAACAGCACCGTTCCGCGCTGGTGATGGGCATGAAGCAGCTGCTTATTACCCTCTCGGCGCTGTTGCTCAGCGCCTCAAGCCTGGCCGCCACGCCGTGGCAGCGTATTCAGCAGCCGATTTCGGGCGACGCGCAGTCGATTGGCTCCTTCGCCAACGGCTGTATCGTCGGCGCGCAGGCGCTGCCGCTCAATGCGCCTGACTATCAGGTAATGCGTCAGGATCAGCGTCGCTACTTCGGCCATCCCGATCTGATTGCGTTTATTCAGCGACTCAGCGGCCGGGCACATAACCTGCAACTCGGCAACGTGCTGATCGGCGATATGGGCATGGCAGCGGGTGGCCGTTTTAACGGCGGGCACGCCAGCCATCAGACCGGGCTCGACGTCGATATCTGGTTACAGCTGCCCAAAAGCCGCTGGAGCGCGCAGCAGCTGCTGAAGCCGCAGCCGCTCGACCTGGTCACGGCGGATGACAAGCGTGTTGTGGCGCGCCACTGGCAGCCTGAAATCGACAGCCTGATCAAGCTGGCCGCGAAAGATAATGATGTCACGCGCATCTTCGTCAATCCGGCGATTAAAAAGCAGCTTTGTGCAGATGCCGGTGCCGATCGTGACTGGCTGCGCAAGGTGCGTCCGTGGTTTGCCCATCGCGCGCATATGCATGTCCGCCTGCGCTGTCCGGCCAACAGCATCGGCTGTGAAGATCAGCCCGCGCCGCCGGCAGGCGACGGCTGTGGTGCCGAGCTGGAGAGCTGGTTCCTGCCGAAAAAACCGGGCAGTGCGCCGGTGAAGCGCGAGCCACCGCCGCTGCCGCAGGCCTGTCAGGCGCTGCTGGATAAACATCTGTTATAAGGGATCCCCATGGAGTGGTTTGTCGTCAGCCCGATGGTTGTCGGGGTGTTGTTCCTGGTCGCCGTACTGGCGGCGTTTATTGACTCCATCGCCGGTGGCGGCGGGTTGCTCACCGTGCCCGCGCTGCTGGCCGCGGGTTTCTCGCCTGCACAGGCGCTGGCGACCAACAAACTCCAGTCAATGGGCGGCTCTTTCTCCGCCAGCCTCTACTTTATCCGGCGCGGCGCGGTAAAGCTCAGCGAGCAGCGGCTGAACATTGCCATGACTTTTATCGGCGCGGTGCTGGGCACGATTTTAATCCAGCACCTGAACGCTGACGCGCTGCGCCAGGTGCTGCCGTTGCTGCTGATTGCGATTGGGCTGTGGTTTCTGCTGATGCCGCGTCTGGGCGAAGAAGATCGCGCGCGCCGTCTCTACGGCCTGCCTTATGCGCTGGTTGGCGGTGGCTGCGTCGGTTTCTACGACGGCTTTTTCGGGCCGGGCGCAGGCTCTTTCTATGCGCTCGCCTTCGTCACGCTGTGCGGCTTTAACCTCGCCAAAGCCACCGCGCATGCAAAAATTCTGAATTTCACCTCTAATTTTGCCAGCCTGCTGTTTTTTATGTTCGGCGGCAAAGTTATCTGGGGAACCGGCTTTATTATGCTGATCGGCGCTTTCTGCGGCGCACGGCTTGGGGCACGACTGGTGCTGAGCCGTGGACAAAAACTGATCCGCCCGATGGTGGTGATCGTTTCCGCTGTGATGAGCGCGAAGCTGCTGTGGGACTCCCACGGCAGCGCGCTGCTGGCGTGGATCGCCACGCTGTAATACATTCAATCCCGGCGCAGCGATAATAACGCCGTTATTTACGATGACACCATGAACACGACGCACCATTACGAACAACTGATTACGATTTTCGATAGCTGCTTTTGCGACGAGTTTCAGACCCGTCTAATTAAAGGCGACGACGAACCCATCTATCTTCCGGCAGACGAGAGTTCGCCGTGGAACCGCGTGGTGTTTGCGCACGGTTTTTATGCCAGCGCGCTGCACGAAATTTCTCACTGGTGCATTGCCGGTGAGGCGCGACGCAAGCTGGTGGATTTTGGCTACTGGTACTGCCCGGACGGGCGTGACGCCCAGACGCAGAACCAGTTTGAGTCGGTAGAGATCAAGCCACAGGCGCTGGAGTGGATGTTCTGCGTCGCGGCGGGCTTCCCGTTTAACGTCAGCTGTGACAATCTCGACGGAGATTGTGAACCCGATCGCATCGCGTTTCAGCGTAAGGTCCATGCTCAGGTCATGTCTTATCTGGAGAATGGCATTCCTGTACGGCCCGCACGTTTTATCACCGCCCTGGCGGATTTTTATGGCACGCCTGCACTGACGTCAGCACAGTTTCCCTGGCCAGACGATCTGTGATGAGTGCAGACATTATTAAAGAGGAATTAATATGATCGCAGAATTTGAAGCGCGTATTCTGGCCCTGATTGACGATATGGTCGATCACGCCAGCGATGACGAGCTGTTTGCCAGCGGCTATCTGCGCGGTCACCTGACGCTCGCGGTCGCGGAAGTTGAACAGTCGGGCGAGCATACGCCGGAAGCTTTACAGATCCAGGTTACCAACAGCCTGCAAAACGCCATTGCCGCAGGCGAACTGTCGCCGCGCGATCAGGTGCTGGTGGTCGGCATGTGGGACAACCTGTTCCTGCAGGCGCGTCAGACCGCTTGAGACAGCAGGGCGGCGCAACGCCGCCCCTGTTTTATTTCCCCGCTTTTTTCCCTTTCAGCAGCTTCCTTACCCAGTAGCGGTTCGGGCTGAGTGCGGCCAGCGTCGCGCCATCCAGCGGCTGCGGTTCGCCGCTCATCTGCGCCGCCAGCACCTCAGCGGCGAGCGGGGCGCTGCACAGCCCACGTGAGCCCAGCGCGCCCAGCACAAACAGCCCTGAATGGTGCGGCGCGTCGGCGATGGCTTCACCGCGTGCACGCTGGTCAGAGAGGTGCTCATACTGCGCCAGCGTCGCCTCGTAGTCGGGCAGAGAACCCGCCATCGGCAGATGATCGCGCGTGGCGCAGCGCACGCCGATACGCGCTTCGCCCGCGCTGACGTCCACTTTTGCTGGCCAGCCGCTGTCGGGCAGAGAGTGAATCAGCCGCATGCGGTTTTGCTGCTGATCCTCTTCACGGTATGCGGTTGCGGTATCGCCGCGGTGGTAGCTGGCTCCGATGCAGTGCGTGCCGAACTGCGGGCTGACCGGCGTCAGATAGCCGTCATAGCAGAGCACGGTCTGTAGCGCGTTCAGGCCCGGCGTGCTCGGCACATGGCTCACCTGACCGGAAACCGCATAGGTGGGCAGCTGCGCGCTCTGCGGCAGTGTACTGAGCTGATGGCCGGTCGCCAGCACCACGTTTTGATGCATTGCCTCCTGACCCTCGGCGAAGCGCAGCGCCCAGCTTTCGCCAGTCTGCGCAAGCTGTGTCAGGCGATGCAGCCAGTGGATGCGCAGACCTTGCGTTTCGCCAAGCGCCAGCAGTCCGGTCGTGAGTTCGGCAGGTGAGAGCCATCCGCCGAGCGGATAGAAAATGCCGCCCATACCAAGTTCAACCTGTGCCAGCGCCTCCGCCTCATCAGGGGTCACGCCGCGCGCGATCTCCTCTGGCAGATCCATCGTCAGCATCTGTGCGATTTTGTCGGCGCTTTTCTCATCCCAGCCAAGCTGTAAGACACCGCTCCAGTGATGTTCATAGCTCACCGGCACCGTATCGTAGAGCCGACGCGCAAAGCTAAAAGCGGCGGGGAAGAAGCGTGCCAGCGCGGGATCGTGCTGGTTAAGCAGCGGATAGAGCGCACCCTGGCGGTTACCCGATGCGCCCAGCGCCGCCGCACTGTCGGCGCAGTAGAGCGTGACGCGCCAGCCGCGCCGTAATAAAGCCAGTGCCAGCGTCGCGCTGGCGACGCCGCCGCCAACAATCGCTACCTCATTTTCCCGTGCGGCAGGGCGCGCATACCAGGGCTGCGTGGCGGGTAGATCCGCCGCGTGCGCCAGCGTGCCGCACAGCATTTCACGCTTGTGGCCGAAACCCTTACGGCGCTTAACGTCAAAACCCGCTTCCTGCAGGCCACGCCGCACAAATCCGGCGGCAGTGAAGGTGGCAAATGTACCGCCAGGGCGCGCCAGCTGTGCCATTGCGCTGAACAGCTGCGGCGTCCACATATCAGGATTTTTTGACGGCGCAAAGCCATCGAGAAACCAGGCGTCTACCTGGCGATGCAGGCTGTCATCAAAGGTTTCAATAAGCGTATTAATATCGCCGAGCCAGAGATCGAGCGTTACGCGCCCGCCGTCGAACAGCAGGCGCTGGCAGCCGGGCAGGGCGACCGGCCACTGCCGTTGCAGCTGTTCGGCCCAGGGCTGGAGTTCCGGCCAGCGCTGGTGTGCGGCGATTAAATCGGCCTGCGTCAGCGGGAATTTTTCAAAGCTGATGAAATGCAGCCGCTGCAGCATGGCGTCTGGCTGCGCGCGCTGAAAGGCGTCAAACGCCTGCCACAGCGTCAGAAAGTTGAGCCCGGTTCCAAAGCCGCTTTCCGCCACGATAAACAGATCGCGCGAATGCTGCGTAAATCGCGTTGGCAGATCGTTGCCGCCCAGAAAGACGTAGCGCGTCTCTTCCAGACCGTTGTCATTGGAAAAATAGACGTCATCAAAGGCTCGAGAAACAGGTGTACCCTGTTCATTCCAGCTCAGCTGGGCGTGTTCAACCGGCGTTAATTTCACGGTAAAGGCTCATTTTTCAGGCAGTGGCGCGATAATAGCGACCAGGGTCACATGACGCAAATTTACAAAAGGAAATGGCTGATCGGACTTGTTCGGCGTACAAGTGTAAGCTAGAGTGCACGTCATCCAAATGAAGTGGAATGAGGACAACTGAATGAAACGTGCAGTGATTACTGGCCTGGGGATTGTTTCCAGCATTGGTAATAACCAGCAGGAAGTGCTGGCTTCTCTGCGTGAAGGCCGCTCCGGCATCACCTTCTCCCAGGAGATGAAGGATTCCGGCATGCGTAGTCACGTCTGGGGTAACGTCAAACTGGATACCACCGGCCTTATCGATCGCAAAATTGTGCGTTTCATGAGTGATGCGTCTATCTATGCTTACCTCTCTATGGAAGAGGCAATCAAAGATTCCGGTCTGACTGACGAGCAGTATCAGAGCAACCCACGCGTGGGTCTGATTGCGGGTTCAGGCGGCGGTTCACCGCGTTTCCAGGTGTTTGGCGCTGACGCAATGCGCAGCCCGCGTGGCCTGAAAGCGGTCGGTCCCTATGTCGTGACCAAAGCGATGGCGTCTGGCGTTTCTGCCTGCCTCGCGACGCCGTTCAAAATCCACGGCGTGAACTACTCTATCAGCTCTGCCTGTGCCACCTCCGCGCACTGTATCGGCAACGCGGTTGAGCAGATTCAGCTGGGCAAACAGGATATCGTTTTTGCTGGCGGCGGCGAAGAGCTGTGCTGGGAAATGGCGTGCGAGTTCGACGCCATGGGCGCGCTCTCTACCAAATATAACGAATCGCCGGAAAAAGCGTCCCGCACCTATGACAGCGAGCGCGACGGCTTCGTTATCGCTGGCGGCGGCGGCATGGTTGTGGTTGAAGAACTGGAGCACGCACTGGCGCGTGGCGCGCATATCTACGCTGAGATCGTTGGCTACGGCGCGACCTCTGACGGCGCAGACATGGTGGCCCCATCGGGCGAAGGCGCGGTACGCTGCATGAAGATGGCGATGCACGGTGTGGATACGCCGATCGACTACCTGAACAGCCACGGCACCTCCACGCCGGTTGGCGACGTGAAAGAGCTGGGTGCAATCCGTGAAGTCTTTGGTGACAACACCCCGGCTATTTCTGCCACCAAAGCGATGACCGGCCACTCGCTGGGCGCGGCGGGCGTGCAGGAAGCGATCTATACCCTGCTGATGCTGGAGCACGGCTTTGTTGCGCCGAGCATCAACATTGAGTCGCTGGATCCTGCGGCGGAAGGTATGAACATCGTGACGAAACCGACTGAGAAAAAGCTGACGACCGTCATGTCTAACAGCTTTGGCTTCGGTGGCACTAACGCCACGCTGACCATGCGTAAGCTTCAGGCGTAACCGCTAAAAATTTCTGTTAAGGGCCGCTTATTGCGGCCCTTTTTTATTTTTATTGCTGGCCCGTTTTTAAATATCATAGCCAGCGACTGCGCCCGGCGTGCAGTGTAGTGGTTAATTCAGAGAAACAGCCACAGCAGGAAAAAGATAACGGCGAGCAGTACAACGGCACCCAGCACCGGACGCTGTGCCAGCGGCTGCGGCAAAGAGGCGAAGATGGGAGCCCAAATCGGCTGCGGTCGCAGTTCGCTGTCGGCCAACGGCTGTTCCTGATTCTTTTCAGCGCGGCGTGCAAATAGCTGGTTAAGCAGATCCTGGGTTTGCGCCGACGTAAGAATCGTCTGCGGTGTCGCCTGGAAACGCTGCTGGCTGTAATCCTCCAGCTGCTGACGCTCGCTGTGTTGCAGCGGCTGTTTCAGTGAGGCCTCCAGCACCAGTAGCGTTGGTGCGCTGTGCTGGCTCAGCGTCTGACGCACCTGTAAATACTGCGTCAGCAGCGGGAAGTGGCGCGAAGGGATAGGATCGCCGCTGGTCAGGTTCACCAGTTTAAGCGCTGAAGCCCAGATTTTCCCGGTCGGTTCGCCGGTTGCGGCGGCCAGCCGGGCAATTTGCTGATTCAGCGTCTGATGTTCGGCGGGCAGCAGCGTGCGGTCGGTCACGCGCGACTGCTGCGGCTGCGGGATCGCCATCTGGCCATTTTGCAGCATGGTCAGCACCTGGCGCAGCTGATCCTGCGACAGCGAGCTCAATACCGTCTGGCCGAACTGCTGGCGGATAAAATCGCTCACCGCCTGGCGGTTATTGCCCTGCGGCAGCAGATCGGTGAGCTGGGTCAGTAGCTGGCGCGTGGCGCGTCCATTTTCCGCCTGGGTCAGGCGGCTGTTCAGATACTGCTCCGCCGCAGGAAAGTGGCGCGACTGCAACTCCGCCTCGCTTTTAACGCCCACTTCGCGCTGCACACCCGCCCAGAGTTCCGGCGCTTTTAACGTGCTGAACGACATAATGCGCACAATCAGGCGTTCCAGCGTGGTGCGCTGGGCCGGGGAAAGAGGCTGTTCGCCGGGACGGGGCGCGCCGGTTGACGGCGTGACAGCAGAACGATCGCCCATCGGCGCACCGGGGCCGCTAAGAGGTTGCATGGCGGAATCCTTGAGAAACAGAACAGCGTGGGGTGCGCCGGAAAAAAGATGCGCCATGATAGCAAAAGCCCCCGGGAAATCCCACGGGGACGGGCGTTTATTCAACTGCGCGCTGGCACCGCTTTACGACGGCTAAGCGGAGTTTTCAGGCGCTGGGCGAGGATCACGCCTGCCAGCGTCATACCGCCGCCAATCCAGTGATAAGCGTGCAGCTGCTCGTGCAGGAACAGCACCGCGATCGCGGCGGTAAAAGCCGGAACAAAATTCATAAAAATGCTGGTGGTGCTGGCACCCAGACGCTGCACGCCGAGGATCCACATAAAGGGCGCGATAATTGAGGCGAACAGCCCGGCAAACAGCACCAGCGGAATATTCTGCGCGTTAAGCGTGACGTCGGGCGCACGCAGAAAGCCGGGCAGCAACAGCAGGACGCCAAAGCAGATCTGCACATAGAGGCTCTGCCAGTTGGGCAAGGGAATCGCCCAGCGTTTGGTCAGTACGCCATACAGCGCGTAGGAGGTGGAAGCGGCCAGCATCATCAGTTCGCCGCTGCCGAGACGCTGGTTCAGCAGCTGGACAGGATGCCCCTCGCTTACCAGCCACACCAGCCCCGCAAACGACAGTATGCCGCCGATAAGAATGCCGCGCGTCGGCGCCAGCCGCAGCACCAGCAGGCTGAGCAGGATTGTGAGCAGCGGAATGGTCGCGCCAAGGATACCCATCATCACCGCCGATACGCTGTGCGCCGCGTAGTAGGCGAGGCTCTGATAGAGCACCATCCCAAGCAGGCCCAGCATCAGCAGACGCCACAGGTTCGCGCGAATGGTATGGCGATGCCGCCAGACGCCCGGCAGCGCAAACGGCGTTAACACCATCAGCGCCAGCAGCCAGCGATAAAACGAGATGGCGGCGGGATCGATACTGCCAGCAGAAAGTTTGCTGACAATGGTATTCACCGACCAGATCAGCACCGCCAGCAGCGGAAACAGTAAATTCATGATGGACTCCTGAAAAATAGTGCGCCCAGTTTACGTTTGACGGGTTTTAAGGAGATAGTTAAATTCAGACAAAATTCTTTGCTGACCGGACAGAATGAATTTACAGGTCGAATATCAGCCGCCCGAAGCGGCACAGCAGCTGCGCTACTTTCTACGCTACGAGCAGACCAACGCGAAAACGGAATACCTTCCCCATGCGCATGAGTGGGGCCAGGTGATCTTTGTGACGCGTCACGTACTGGAGATGAACGTAGAGGGCGAGCGCCTGTTAACGCCCGCCAGCATTCCCGTCTGGATCCCGCCGCGCCAACAGCACGCCAGCTATAACCATCAGCAGGCGCAATTCCGCACCTTCAATCTCGCCGCCGCGCTCTGTGATGGCCTGCCGCAGCGGGCGTGTCTGCTCAACGTCGACGCTATCGTCCATGCGATTATGGATGAGTTCGCGCGCACCGGGCTGGAACAGCCGCAAAGTCCCGAAGAGTGGCGGCTGTGTGAGGTGCTACGCGATCGGCTGCGTATCGCGCCGGTTCAGGAGAGCTATCTACCCACTTCGCAGGATAAGTTTCTGGCACCGGTGCTGCACGCGCTGGAGGCGCAGCCCGGCGATAACACCACGCTGGCGGAATGGGCGGCGCGCGTTTTTACCACCGAACGCACGCTGGCACGGCGCTGCCGCCAGGATCTGCATATGTCCTTCAGCGAATGGCGGCAGCGGCTGCGTTTTCTGCACGCCATCGCGCAGCTGGGGCAGGGCAAAAGCGTGCAGGCGATTGCCCACGATCTTGGCTACAGCTCCGCTTCTGCGCTGATTGTCATGTTCCAGCAGCAGGCGGGCACCACGCCGGATCGCTACCGCGCGCGCCTGGGCTAATTTTTCCGTTTATGCCAGAATAGCGACCTCAATAACGCAACCAGCAGGAAAGCCGTGGTGAAGATTCTTGTCGATGAAAATATGCCTTATGCGCAAGAGCTGTTCAGTCGTACCGGCAGCGTACTGGCGGTACCGGGTCGTCCGCTGCCGCAGCAGGAGCTGGATGACGCCGATGGCCTGATGGTGCGCTCGGTAACCCAGGTTAATGAAGCGCTGCTCGCCGGTAAGCCGGTGAAATTTGTCGGCACCGCCACGGCGGGCACCGACCATATTGATGAAGGCTGGCTGCAACAGGCAGGTATCGCTTTTTCTGCCGCGCCGGGCTGCAACGCCATCGCCGTGGTGGAGTACGTTTTCTCCGCCTTACTGCTGCTGGCGGAGCGCGACAGCTTTGACCTGCGCGACCGCACAGTTGGCATCGTCGGTGTGGGCAACGTTGGCGGGCGGCTGCAAAAGCGGCTGGAAGCCTGGGGCGTAAAAACCCTGCTGTGCGATCCGCCGCGTGCCGATCGCGGCGACACGGGCAATTTCCATTCCCTTGATCAGCTGGTGGCGGAGGCGGACATCCTGACCTTCCATACGCCGCTGTTTAAAGAGGGTCCTTATAAAAGCTGGCATCTGGCCGATGCGGCGCTGCTGATGGCGCTAAAGCCGAATGCCATTCTGATCAACGCCTGCCGCGGCCCGGTCGTCGACAACGCGGCGCTGCTGGAGGTGCTGAAAATGCGCCACGATCTCAGCGTGGTGCTGGACGTCTGGGAGCCGGAACCGGCGCTGTCGCTTGAGCTGCTGGATAAAGTCGATATTGCCACCGCGCACATTGCGGGTTACACGCTGGAAGGCAAGGCGCGCGGCACGACCCAGGTGTTTGAAGCCTGGTGCGACTTCCTCGGCCAGCCGCAGCAGGTGCCGCTCAGCGAGCTGCTGCCGACGCCGGAGTTTAGCAGCGTGACGCTGAATGGCCCGCTCGATCAGCCAACGCTGAAACGTCTGGCGCATCTGGTGTATGATGTGCGCCGCGACGACGCGCCGCTGCGTAAAGGCGCGGCAAAACCGGGCGAGTTTGACCGCCTGCGCAAAGAGTATGAAGAGCGCCGCGAGTGGTCATCGCTGGAGGTGATCTGCAACGATGCCGGGACCGCCAGCTTGCTTGATGCTCTCGGTTTTTGCGCGCGTCTCAACAACAGCTAAATTTATCTCCTCACCATGCCGCGCATGGCGGGGGATAATTCCGAATCCTGGGCGGTGAATATCACCGCCTTCTGTTTTTATGTCATTGTCTGGAGTAAACCAACATGTCTGACGGCTGGAATATTGCGCTACTGGGCGCGACAGGCGCAGTAGGGAACGCTGTACTGGAACTG
>Ga0209371_1001074_pt1 | contig 20474 bp, 20 predicted proteins | sample AgamicAtAmrz_FD_187165 | JGI IMG/M metagenome (GOLD analysis project Ga0209371, IMG submission 187165) | Agave microbial communities from Guanajuato, Mexico - At.Am.rz (SPAdes) (version 2) | ecosystem: Host-associated > Plants > Roots > Rhizosphere | place: Guanajato, Mexico | collected 2012-06-07
CAGTTGGCGGCGGTATCCGTTCCCTGAACGTGGCACTGCGTCAGGAGCTGGACCTGTACGTGTGTCTGCGTCCGGTTCGTTACTATCAGGGCACCCCAAGCCCGGTTAAGCACCCTGAACTGACCGATATGGTTATCTTCCGCGAAAACTCAGAAGACATCTACGCGGGTATCGAATGGAAAGCGGACTCAGCTGACGCAGAAAAAGTGATTAAATTCCTGCGCGAAGAGATGGGCGTGAAGAAAATTCGCTTCCCTGAGCATTGCGGTATCGGCATCAAGCCATGCTCTGAAGACGGTACTAAACGTCTGGTGCGTGCGGCCATCGAATACGCGATCACCAACGACCGTGACTCTGTGACGCTGGTTCACAAAGGCAACATCATGAAGTTCACCGAAGGCGCTTTCAAAGACTGGGGTTACCAGTTGGCGAAAGAGGAGTTCGGCGGTGAGCTGATCGACGGCGGCCCGTGGCAGAAGATCAAGAACCCGAACACCGGCAAAGAGATCATCATTAAAGATGTGATCGCCGATGCGTTCCTGCAGCAGATCCTGCTGCGTCCTGCAGAATACGACGTAATTGCCTGTATGAACCTGAACGGTGACTACATCTCTGACGCCCTGGCTGCTCAGGTTGGCGGTATCGGTATCGCCCCTGGCGCGAACATCGGTGACGAGTGCGCCCTGTTCGAAGCAACCCACGGTACTGCACCTAAATACGCGGGTCAGGACAAAGTGAACCCAGGCTCTATCATCCTGTCCGCAGAGATGATGCTGCGTCATATGGAATGGTTCGAAGCCGCAGACCTGATCGTTAAAGGTATGGAAGGCGCGATCAACGCGAAAACCGTAACCTATGACTTCGAACGTCTGATGGAAGGCGCTAAGCTGCTGAAATGCTCAGAGTTTGGCGACGCGATTATCGCGAACATGTAATCCAGATTCTGGGTTAAATGAGAACGGGAGCCATTGGTTCCCGTTTTTTCTACTCAAAAGTAATTTCCAAAATTCTTTTTAAAACTAATTGGAGTTTGATTTATTTGATAAGAATAAACTAAGCCCCAATCCTGCGACTCCTAAAATTAATGTCCCGCACATCCACAAAAATAGATTATAAAAACGCTCGAATTGATTTTCAGTATATTCGCTCAAGAACTTCATCGATTTATCCGTTGCATCAATATCTTTACGCATCATAGGCAGAGATAGAGCTTTTTCAGGGGAAGCAATGATGATTGAATTAATATTATCAAGATTGTTTTGTAACTTCTTTATTTTCGACTCTAACTCTTCGATTCGAATGTTTTCTGGTGAAAGAGTTGAAGACATTTTCAAATTATTTAATGTGTTTTTTAGCTCAACGGTTTCATTCCTATACTGATCTATCATACTAATAGACTTAAATAATTCAGAGCCTTTGCTAATTGAAATGTATCCATTTTGGGGTTCAGGTGCTGTGATACTTTCAGAATGCTTAAGAGAGGTGAATATTCCTGTCGCTGAAATTAAGATCGTTAGTATTACTGTAATTATTGCCATCAGTTGTGAGCCATTGATAGTGTTAAAGCGACCTGACATTTTTTTCTCCGTTAAATTTAAAGAATTTTTAAATGATGATATCATAGCGACTCTATGGTTTGTAGCTTCTAAATATATAGGATAAATAAATCTAAAGAAAATTGAAATATATTAAATTCCCTTTAATGAAATTTTAAGCCATCTAAAAAAAAGAGGGGGGATGCTAATTCTCACAATTATTTTTATATTAGAGAGTATTTAAATGATTTTGTTATTAATCTATGATTTTTTTTATAAAGGCAGAGTCTTTGACTGAATGGTTACCATTCAATATACTATTACATTCTTGTTACAATAGACTTACGAGTTATCTTTTTTATTACGTCAAGGTTACCGTGAACAGTTTTTTCTAATACCACACTGAAATGGATAGTTTTTGATAGTCGCTATTTTTGCCAGCTTCAGTTATCGCTTTGTACTTTCCAATAAACAATAGTGCTTCACTCTGAATGGCATCTTCGAGAGTTAAAATATAGTAGGCAATTTACATGATTAAAGAAACTATCAATTTGTAGAGGATAAAATCGGAGGACAGTTATCTGCCTCCGATTTGGGCAGTCCATCTACTAGCTGTAAAGAATCAAAAATGCAATTTCAGGTTGTGATGTGTCTGTTAGGATGCGGCTTATAAGCGGGTTTTATTAGTACATCAAAAAACTTCCAGCTAGATAAGACTATATATTTTAACAAGTTTCAAAAGAGATTGTAGTCGATGCTAAAATCGTCAAAATTAATATTTTGATCGAGTCGAAATCAACTTCAGAAATTCTCTTTGGATCCCAGTAGCGACCATGAGCAAGCCAGTGTCTATACTTAAAACATTTTTTTAATTCGTTATAAAAGCGTCTCAGTCCAATATGATCTTCCATCATCCTTGTATGAATTAAGTCCTCATCTAGCTTAATCCTCTCACCTTTTGTTTTATCATAAATTTCTTTTATAGAGCGTGAGAATCCATCTTTTCTTTTATCACAATATTTTTTATCAGCATCGAGCCTAATAAGTGCTTCGATGGTGGTTAAAATAAGTAAGGAGTGAGTAATATCATTTTCTTTTAACAGGTCCTCTTTTTTTTCTTCAATTTCCTCTATGCTCATTCCTACAAAATCAGCTTGATAATCTGGATTTTTGGTAGAATATAAAAGATTAATAGATTGATCTATACTAATCTTTTTATTACAAACATAATTAATATCAAGATGCCTACCAGATTTCTTTATAGAATGTATCCTAGCCATTGATCATTCTCATAATAAGATCTGTTATTGTATCAGAGGTTACATCATCAAACTTAACCCACCGACTATCACTAGGTAACGTTTTCCACTCCCAATCATTAACAGTTAATTTTCTCCGAGCTTCTTGTGATCCTTCATTAAGCTGCTCTTTATTATTACCGTGATGAACTGTAACTTTAATTAAATCCCCAGGCTTTTGTACGCCTTTTCTGATAAGCATGAATTTTTCTGAGCTAAACGGGCCATAAACATCAACGCGACCTTTAGATCCTATTAGCATAGTCCCTGCGGGAACAAACTTGATCTTTTTAGAATTAATAGTTAAGTATAATATATCTATTTTATAATCACCAAGAGAATCTTCGTAAATCTGAATTTCTTCCCGATGAACGTGAATAAGATTCTCTGCAATTAGTTCTGAAATGGAATCAATAGCTAATGTATATAGGCGTTCAACTAATAAACGATATTCTTCGATTTGTTCTTCAGGAATAAAATGATCTTCTTGAACATGCTCCTCTTGTTCTTTTTGCTTATTAATCATATCTTTAAGATTTTTAATGCTCATCGGATAACCTCAATATTGTAAATTTAAAAGCTATGACTTAGATTTTCTCGACGGATTCTATTAAATCGCCTAGAAACTCTATAAAATATCAAAAGCTACTGATTTTTACCATAATTTTTCTTAATTTATCAACACGTACTAGTATAGCACCCACCTGATTGGGTTAAGGTGTTCATGAAAAATTTGTTACTATCCGAATGATTACAATCAATAGAGATGTAGATCGCTCGGCAAAGGTGTTATTGAGGTTTAACATCTTTGCTGCCTGATATCAGTGAAACCTCCAGAAGGAGCAGCACATGATTAGTTCGATTGATGAACATACAAAGATATCGCGACTCATTTTTTCGTCAAAACTAATAAAATACATATTTATCAATTTGTTAGCGCATTTAAATTATGGGCTAAGTTAAGCAATAATAGTTGATAATGATAATTAAACGTACTAATCGAAAGCAAGCTCGAGCAAATATTACTACCAAATGCGGAGCGGTTCGAAGCTGTAGACCTGATGGTCAAAAGCATGGAAGGCACTAAGCTATTAGAATGTTCAGAGTTTGGCGACGCGATCATCGCGAACATGTAATCCAGATTCAGGGTTAAACCCTAACGGAAGCCTGAGGGTTCCCGTTTTTTTTGCCTCTGCCTGCGGGAGACAACACGATGTTAGCCACCGTCCTTATCGCTGTCGTTGCTTTCATTCATCTCTACATTCTTGTGCTGGAAATGTTCCTGTGGAATACCAAAACAGGACACAAGGCCTTTAATCTGCGTCCTGATTTTGCGCGCGAGACCCGCGTGCTGGCCGCGAATCAGGGGCTGTATAACGGTTTTCTGGCGGCCGGTCTGCTCTGGAGCCTCTGGCTCGGGGAAAAGGGGATTCAGGTGGCCATCTTCTTCCTGGCCTGCGTGCTGATCGCCGGACTCTTTGGCGCAGCCACCGCCAGCCGAAAAATTTTGTATGTACAGGCCGCGCCCGCTCTCGCAGCGCTGCTTGCGTTACTCATCTGAAGCAATGCTTTGGTTGAGATAGGGCGTCCGATATACTGATGGCTTTACCCTTACAGGTTAGCGACGAGACTGTTATGAACAACGATATCCCACTGAAATATTATGACATTGCCGATGAGTACGCGACGGAAGCCGCAGAGCCGGTCGCTGAGTCAGAGCGCGACGCGCTGGCACATTATTTCCAGCTGCTGCTCACCCGTTTATCGAATAATGAGGAGATTAGCGAGGAAGCCCAGCAGGAGATGGCCACTGAGGCCGGGATCCGTGCGGGTCGCGTTGATGATATTGCGAACTTCCTCAATCAGTGGGGAAATGAATAGTCTGCTTCAAAAGCCGTTATGCTGATGCTTTGCGATACAGCTCAGCATCACGCTATCGGACCACATGCATTTTTTCCGCAGAATATGCGAAGCGGGGGCGTCGATAAACAGCGCGAAAATAACGGTCAGACAAAAGAGTACCACTGGGAATAGTAAGGATAATTTCACGTTTTTAACCAAAATATGAGTGTGCTTCAGGGTAATCTACCGTCTGAATGTGACGACTATATGTTTTTGCGTAAAAAATAGAAATGCCCGACTGGAAAAAAACGGACGCGCAAGGCTTCGGGTTACGGTGCGACCCCGGTGAGTCGCTTCGCCAGCTCGCTCCGGGTGAGCGCTTTTGAAAAATACCATCCCTGAATCAGCGCATCGGGATATCTGCTTGCAATAAAGCGATATTGAATTTCATTTTCCACGCCCTCGAAAACAAGCGTTTTATTCAATCTTGCAAGGGCATCGCAGAAGATTGCAAAGATGTTTTGCTTATAATGCTCGCTGATGCCGTCCACCAGCGACTTATCAATTTTGATTTCATCATATTCAAGCAGCGACAGGCGGGCGAGATTGGAGTTTTGCACGCCAAAATCATCTATTGATATTTTAACGCCGAGCGATTTCAGCTCCTGACAGAATCCCTCGAGGATATCTGCCGTGGAAACGGCTTTCTCAGAAAGTTCGACCTTCATCAGGGAAAGGGGAAGGTGATTGGCAAAACACGCACGACGCAAAATGGTAATGAACTGTCCATCTTCAATTTCCTTGTGCCCAACGTTTATTGAGACTATCAGCTGGTGTTTTATCGCCAGAGGGGCAATTTCGGAAAGGGATTTTTCGATAATATTACTGTAATATTTTTTATACAGACCGATCTTCTTAATTAATGGGATAAACAGCTCCGGAGAGACGTCCCCGTGTTTTTGGTCGCGCCATCTCGACAGAACTTCTACACCCACGATTTTTTGATCGTGAATGCGAATAATGGGCTGATAGTTAACGCTGATGGTATTCGTGAGGACGGCTTTTATCAGCGTACGTTCCAGAGAAAAACGGTCTTCATAGATACGGAAGATAAATAACGTTATCGCAATCCAGATAAAACAGAGAATGACCGCAAGAAGCACAAAGATAAACGGAGGTAACGAGGCGAGCCCGGCGTCGTGATGCTTCACGATGACGCACAGGTCCCAGAATGCGCTGCACTGTGTCAGGGTCAGGGTAAACAACGTCGAATGCAGCCAGCTCTGCTGATTTAGCTCCGTGGCGGCCGAAAAAAAGACTCTGCCGAAGTCTTTGGTGGTAGCACTGAGCGAATAGCTTGCGGTAACCGGGGTGAATTTATCGTAAGCATAGCGGGAGGTGAAGATAATAATATTATTATAAATTGCCGCATTGCCCGTGAAAAAGTCTTTTCTCGAAAACTGGGCCAGGAGAAAGCCCCTCGGCGTTTTATGCAGTTCTGCAGGAAGTGCAACGGGCGTCGCGAGTTTCCCCCAAAAAGCGGTACAGACTATTTTTCCCTTCTCAATAAAGCCGATATCGGCAAAATAAAGATTATTAAGCTTAATTTGTCTGTAGCGATCGAGGCTGGTTTTATCGCATCCCTGCGTCGTGATGCTTTTGAGACCCAGCGCTACGCTTTGGGACACGTCTTCTGAATAATGTAAAAGGGTACGGGATATTTCACGCTGTTTACTCTTCTGCTGACCGATGATTACAGCATTGACCGCATAAAGAGACAGGAAGACCAGAAGCGTCGAAACGATAGCAACGGCAATGAGCTTTTTCATTTTCCAGATATCCAGTCCGCTCCCTGATTTCCCAAATCTTAACACAGCCAGGGCAAGGAACAAGCCTGATAGTCACGTCATGTGAGTAAATGCCGGCAGGTGAACTCATACGAAAGTATCAGTTTTTTAAGACAATTCTCAGCTAAGCTATTTTCATTGTTATAAGCAATACCGGGTTAGCACAGGCTCTTCTACCAGAACATCCATGCTTGTTTTTTCTATTAAGGAAAACATCGTGCGCAACGTGATGATCCCTATTCTTAGCGCTCTGTTTCTTTTTCTGAGCGGCATTTTGATTATTAACTGGCAGCTATGGCAGATGGCAAAGCTGAGTAATAGTCACACCGCCACGGCGAGCACCCAAAAAATAGAAAACATTCTGGCTGAAGCAGTCAGTGCGGCCAGCACGGCAAAGCGCGTTGCGGCTCAAGGGTGTACCAGTAGCGGACAGCTGGCGCTGGGGACAGAGGCAGCGCTAAAACCGCATCTGCGCGCCATCATGATCGAGCTGCAGGGGAAAATCATCTGTACTTCCCTTCCCGGGAATGGCGTGTTGATTATTCATCCTGAGACGTTACCTGCCGAAAAATTGATGCTGTTACCCGGCAATCGACTGGTGAACGGCATTCCGGTGCTTATCTTCCAGATGCCCATCGCGGGAGGGCGCGTCATTGTCAGCATCAGTGACGCGCATTTGCAGGACGTCATTGCAAGCGCATCGAACAGCGTGGATCTGGGGCTGGTTGTCGGCGAAAGCATGCTTGTTCGCAACGGCGATGTGAGGGGCTGGAAAGCGGCCTCCTGGACGGGGGCGCTTACGGCGTCAACGCTATTTCCTTTTAGCCTGACCTGGCAACCTCCTGCCTTTTTTAGCCTGACGCGGCTTTTGCAACAGGGATGGAGCCTGATACTGCTTATTCTCGCGCTATCGGTGGCGGTAGGCATTTTGATCCGTCGATACAAAGGGAAAAGCACCTCATTTGAAGACGATTTGCGTAAAGCGATTTTGCAGGGGGAGATCGAGCCTTATTACCAGCCGATCGTGAACGGCGATACCGGCGGGCTGTACGGCGTTGAGGTCCTGGCAAGATGGAAGCATCCAAAGTCAGGGTTTATCCCGCCGGATGTCTTTATTCCAATTGCCGAACGTAGCGGGTTGATTATACCGCTGACCAAAGGATTGATGGCGAAAGTGGTGACCCAGCTTAAGCCGCTTTTGCCTAAGCTACCGGACGGGTTTCATATCGGGGTGAACATCAGCGCCAGACATATTAATGCGCCTTCATTCATCGGTGACTGTCGCGTATTCGGGAACGGGTTTCAGGGTAAAGAGGTCAAACTGGTTCTCGAGGTGACCGAGCGTGAACCGCTGATCGATAATCCTCACCTCGTGGAGAACCTTAACATGCTGCATAACGCCGGCTTTGTTATTGCCCTGGATGATTTTGGTACGGGTTATTCCGGGCTGTCATGCCTTAATGCGCTGGCCATTGATTATATTAAAATTGATAAAAGCTTTGTGAACCGGGTTTCAGAGGAAAAGGACTCAACCATCTTGCTGGACTGCGTCATTGACCTGGCGAAAAAACTCTCTTTGCGCATTGTCGCTGAAGGCGTAGAAACAAAAGAGCAACTGGAGTATCTCAACCGTAATGAGATAACCCTGTTACAGGGATATTATTTTGGTAAGCCCGTCTCCTATATCGATTTTATTAAAGTCATTTTATCTAAACCCAGGGAGACCGTTAGTTTGTAAAACGAAATAAAGACGAGCTTCTGTTGTATGCTTAAGTGCAATTCATTTTCCTCTTATCCCGAGCTTTGTTACAGTGACAAGAGTTGTCAGCCAGGGATGTCAGGCGTGATAAGGTGGAAAAGCTCGTGCATGTGAAAAATACTTTTTACACAACAACCATTACCGTCATCATTGTCTCATTGATCATCTCGCTGTCGCTTGCCGTCCAAATTGCCACGTCCAGACAGCAGTCAATTCAGCAAATTAATACCAGCGTTGCTAACCTGAGCCATACCCTTGATGTCTACACCGAGGGGATCATGCGCCAAAGCGAAATGTTAATTACTACCGTTTCCGACATAATCGAAATTTATGGCATGACGCCGCAACAGGCGACCAATATTCAGCGGATGATAAATAATCAGGATAATCTTCTTACCCAGATTAATAATGTGGTTGTTTACGACGCTCAGGGCGATATCTTTACCGCGCTGCATGAAACTTTTACAGGCCCACGCAAAGGATCGGACAGGTCATTTTTTATCTATCACAAGGAAAATAAAAATCAGCAGATTTTTATTGGTGAGCCCGTGGTAAGCAGAACCAATGGCAAATGGGTCATTACCATTAGTCGTCGCCTTGAAACCCACACCGGGGCATTTAACGGTGTCGTGGTGGTGACGCTGGGTATCGAGAATTTTCTCGCGCTTTACGGGCAGATTAATATTGGTCACCTGGGCGTCATTGGCTTAACGACGCAATCCGGCGTGCTGCTGGTCCGTCACCCCTTTAAAAATACCTACGTCGGCACGATTTTTTCTGATTCACCCCTCTTCAGGAAATACCTAAAGGTACAGAATACCGGGATAGCCAGTTCCGTTTCGCGGTTTGATAAAATCGAACGCATTTACGCCTATGAGAAAAACCGACGCTACGGGCTGGTGACCACCGTGGCCGTCAGCATTGATGAAGCCCTCGCACCGTGGCGCAAGCAGGCTATTCAGCTGGCGCTGCTCATTTTCGTTTTCACTGCGATACTTATCGTCGCGTCATACTTCCTGTATTCCGACTTATCCAGAAAAACCAGAGATAATAAGGCGCTGAAGATTATCGCTTCCGAGGATGCGTTGACCGGGCTGTATAACCGTCGCATTTTTGATGAAAGAATCCTCTCGGAAATCGCGACTTGTGCCGCGCATGACGCAGCAATTTCGATACTGATTGTGGACGTGGACTACTTCAAAAAATACAACGATAACTACGGCCATCCGGAAGGGGACCGGTGTCTGACGCTGCTGGGAAACAGTCTCAGGGAGAGCCTTACCCGTGATAATCAGATTGTGGCGCGCTACGGCGGAGAGGAGTTTGCGCTGATATTGCCTGATACGGATATTCAGGAGGCGCTTCGACTGGCGCAGACGATTATTCGCAACGTGTTCTCCCTGCAAATCACGCATGATTTTAGCCCCTTCGGACGGGTGACGGTAAGCGTCGGGATTTCCACCGCGCGTGCGGTCGACATCGCGGGCAGCCAGCAGAATATCATTATTGCCGCTGACCAGGCGCTCTACCAGGCAAAACGCGCAGGACGTAACCGGTACGCGTTTGTTGGGGTATGAACAGAAAAAAAAAGCCCACTCAGGAGTGGGCAAGAAATACTGGAAGCAATGTGAGCAATGTCGTACTGAATACCTGAGTGTTACGCTCAATTATTCAGTGTTGAGAAAGATAATCTTTCTCAACAAAAGATGCAACCCCACAGTTTATGCGGCTGGACCTTTTTGTTGATGAATAATTGCGCACTCTCTCATTGTGATGCCTATCACAAATTTCCTTTCTGAAATCCTGTGCTATTCTTTTTTGTGTCGTTGATTTAATGACAAAAACCATACAGAGAGGAAAGTTATGGGAATTTTATCCTGGATTATCTTTGGGCTTATTGCGGGTATTCTGGCGAAGTGGATCATGCCGGGCAAAGATGGCGGTGGGTTTATCGTCACCGTAATACTGGGTATTATCGGCGCGGTAGTCGGCGGCTGGATCAGTACGCTGTTCGGTTTTGGCAAAGTCGATGGCTTTAACTTCGGCAGCTTTGCCGTCGCGGTCATCGGTGCGCTGGTTGTTCTGTTTATCTACAGAAAAATCAAAAGCTAAGGCTTACAAGCGTGAAAAAAGGCTGCCAGATGGCGGCCTTTTTACGTAGTGGCGTTTACCACCAGCCAAGCTGCGTGCCGGCAAACGCCGCGATGGCAACGATCAGCATAACGAGGGTCGTTTTTCTCATTTATGCCCCAGGCGCCGCGTAACCACCGACAAAAAACCATGCTAAAAAAATCACCGCCGTTATAAAAATAACGACCGGGAAGAGGATCCCTATTCTCATATCATCACCTGTTTCGGTTTTTGTAACGCCGTAGAGTGTACGGGGTTAATCCATAGTGAGAAAGCGTGTTTTGCTTTTTCCTTTCTTATCCTGATACATCGCGACATCCGCATCGCGTAATGCGCCGTCCGGATCGGTTACCCGAGGGTCCACTTCGATAACGCCGACGCTGGCTCCGGGGTAAATGAGGTTGACGCTACCCAGCCAGTATTCACCGGCAATACAGGCGCTGAGGCGCGTTTTGAGCAGCGTGACCTGCGCGTTATCTCCTTCGCTGTGGGATGTGCTCAACGACGCCACCAGAAACTCATCGCCGCCCAGCCTGCCAATGATATCGTCCTGCTGTTTTTCTTCCGTCAGACGCTTGCCCACTTCAATCAGGAACTGGTCGCCAGCCTCGTGGCCGTAGCGATCGTTAATCAGCTTGAAATCATCCAGATCGATGAACGCGATGACGGTGTTACGTTTAAGGTGACGCGCCAGGGAAAACAGCGTGGTCAGATCTTCAAAAATGGCGCGACGGTTGGGTAAACCGGTAAGGGCATCCGTGTAAGAGTGCGCGATGAGGGCCGCGTTGGCTTCGCGAAGCTGGGTTACCAGCGACTCTTTCTGAATGGACTGGGCAATCAGACCGGCGAATAACTTCAGGACCTGTTCACCGCGCTCGCTAAGCGGCTTTCTGGCCGTGCTGGTGGCACAAAGCGTTCCGTAGAGTGAACCATCCGCAAGATGGACAGGAATACTCATGTAGGTCGTAATGCCGAGCGCTTTCGCCGCCTCGCACTCCGGCCAGCGTTCGGGAACGTCGTTGCTGAATACGGTGTCGCTATCCAGCGCGCGCTTGCACAGTGTTTCATCCCATGGGACGCTCAGCCCCTCAGGAATTGTCATCTGCTTGCTGTTGCGGGCGTAGAGGATATGCTGCAGTCGGGCTTCGATATCTACCTTGGTGAGGTAAGTCGACTCCATGTCAGTCACAATCTCCAGCATCTCCAGCAGCTGGCGAACGAGACCTTCAAGGGATTGTTCAGTGGCGAGGGTTTCTGAAACACGGGCAAGGATAATATCCGACATGACGTAGAATGACTCCCAGGCAGAAGACGTCTGCATCTGCATGTTATGCTGAATTTTTAGACTTCAGGCATAGTAAAACATGAATATAAAAAATTTAATATATGCAGGGAGAGGGCAGCAGCAGAGAAAAAAAGGCCCCGTTGTTGAGACCGGGGCAAAGACATCTTGATTACGGAATGATGTTCTCTGGTCATATCGAGAACATGCAACACTATAGTGTTGAAAAGTGCAGTTAAAATGGAGAAATCATGGAGAAAGGGGCGATGACCCGTTAACCTTAGACTGTCATGATGTCACAAGGATCAATGAGATGAGATTTCTGCTTCTGGCGCTGGCGCTTCCCCTGGCTGCCTGCACCGCGAAAACAACCCCACCCGATGCCCCGAAACCACCGCACGCTATCGGTATGGCGAACCCGGCCTCCGTGTACTGCCTGGAGAAAGGCGGGGAACAGATCCCGGTTCAAAGCCCGCAGGGCGTACGCACGGAGTGCAAACTACCGGGGGGCGAAGTGATTGATGAATGGACGCTCTACCGTCGCGATCGTCCGCAACCCACCAGGTGACAGACGTATATTGCCTGCGATACACTTCTCTTTAGGATTATTCTTAGCCAGTTCCTGGCTACCGTTACCGTGAGAGAAGTATGTTTCAGCTTAAACCGGGCAGCATGGCGATGATCATCGGTGCCCGCACGGCGTCAGGCCGTCGCAATATTGGTAAATCTGTTGAGCTGTTTGGCCTGTGTCAGCCCGGCCTGCGTTTCGTTAACCCGGTCAACGGCGTGATGACGCAATTACCCTCTACCGCCGATCGCGCGCTTTGGCTGGTGACAGGTGATGTTTACGCCTTTGACAATCAGCACGGCTTTGCCTTTGTCCGCGCCGAACATCTGATGCCGCTCACCCCCGATGAAGCGCCGCAAATGCTTGACGAGCTGGCGATCGGCTGATCAGAGATGGCGCAGCCAGTCGGCTAATACCAGGGCGTGATTTTGCTTCGTGTCTTTGGCAGCAAAGAGCAGGGTGACGGTCTGCCTGTTCGCCAGCGTCGCCAGACGCATTCCCTCGTCAGCATGCTGCGCCAGCTCTTCCCGATAGGCTTTGCTGAAGGCAGCGAAATCAATGGTTTCGCTATGAAAGGCCTTGCGTAATTCATTCGAGGGCGTGAGCACTTTGCACCATTCATCATAGGCGAGGTCCGTTTTTTTAACCCCGCGCGGCCACAGCTTGTCCACCAGTACTCGATAGCCGTCGTCCGGACCAGCCTGCTCGTATACGCGTTTGCATTGAATCATAATTCCACCCTCCCAATTTAAGGTATTGTGATAATTGCAGAAGATCGGTAGTCTGAGGTTCCTTATGTTATCTGATAATACTCTGGCATAAGGAACCTTTCATGGAACACCTCCCGGTTAAAACGACGCTGCGCATTGCGCTGGTTGGCGATTACAATCCCAGTGTTATTGCGCATCAGGCGATCCCGCTGGCGATTGACGACGCCGCCGCAGTCCTTGACCTCACCGCCGATTACGACTGGCTTGCCACCACTGAGCTGACAAGCCCTGAAGATCTGGTGGGCTACGATGCCATCTGGCTGGTGCCTGCCAGCCCCTATAAAAACACCGAGGCGGCCTTTATCGCCGCGCGCTACGCCCGTGAAAACGGCGTACCGTTCCTGGGCACCTGCGGTGGATTCCAGCACGCGCTGATTGAGTATGCCCGCAATGTGTTGGGCTGGGCCGATGCGGCACATGCCGAGACGGATACCGAAGGCACCATGGTGATTGCGCCGCTGACCTGCTCGCTGGTGGAAAAAACCGATGCCATTGAGCTGCGCAAAAATACGCTGATCGCGAAAGCGTACGGCAAGCCGGAAATAGAAGAGGGTTATCACTGTAACTATGGCGTGTCGCCGGCGTTTTCCCAGGCGCTGGAAAGCGGTGATATGCATGTTACGGGCTGGGACGAACAGGGGGAAATTCGCGCCGCAGAGCTGGTTACGCACCCGTTCTTCGTGATCACCTTATTCCAGCATGAGCGTGCCGCGCTGGAAGGCCGTCCGGTCGTGCTGGTGCAGGCGATGCTGCGCGCGGCTCGCGGGTAGGAAAAGGCAGACCCGATGGTCTGCCAGAGTCTTTAACGGGGCGCGATCTCGCGGTCTCGCCCGGCAAGCACGCCGCAGAGCGCCATTATCACGGCGGCCAGAGCGCAGCCCAGAAGCGGGATTTGCCAGTCTCCCGCGCTATCGTGAATTTTCCCCATCAGCGGAGGGCCGCAGGCGGCGAGCAGATAGCCAATCGACTGCGCCATGCCGGACAGCGCCGCAGCCTGGTGCGCGGAGCTGGCGCGCAGACCGATGAACGTCAGGCCGAGGATCATCGTTGCTCCGGAGCCAAAGCCAAACACCAGCGTCCACATCACCGCCATGTCAGGCATAAACCATAGCCCCGCCGCGCTTACCGCGCACATCAGCGCCACCGCGCCGGCGATCCCCCACTGGTCTTTCAGACGGTGGAGGATCAGCGGAACGGCAAGCCCCGGCACGGCCGTGGCCAGCTGCAACAGTCCGTGCACCGAGCCGGCCTGCGCTTCGCTGTAGCCGTGGCTGAGCAATATCGCCGGCAGCCAGCCGATGATGACGTAGTAAATCAGCGAGTTAATCCCCAAAAAGAGCGTTACCTGCCAGGCGAGGGCCGAGCGCCAGATGGCGCGGTTATGCAGCGCGCCAGCGCCCGTTACCGTCGCAAAGTGTTTCTGGCGCCACTGCGGCAGCCAGAGCAGCAGCGCGACCAGCGGAAACGCCATTAGCATCAGCAGCGCGCCATGCCAGCCTGCGCTACCCTGCGCCAGGGGAACAATCATCGCTGAGCCAAACGCCGCCGAGACGCCCATCGTCAGGGAATAGGCCCCGGTGAGTCGGGCTACCTGGCCCGGGAAGTCACGCTTAATTAATCCGGGTAACAGCACGTTCCCGAGCGCAATTCCGCAGCCGATGACCGCGGTTCCGATGAAAAGCAGCGCGGCGGAAGGCAGCGAGCGAAGTGCAATTCCGGCGCAAATCAGCAGCAGGGCGACAAACAGGCTGCGCTCCATGCCGATACGTCGGGCAACGCATGCGGCGAGCGGCGAGACAAGGGCGAAAGCCAGCAGGGGCAGGGTAGTCAGCAGACCGGTTTGCGCCGTGCTTAAGCCATAATCAAGACGAATAGTGTCGAGCAGCGGAGCTGCGCCGGTAAAGGTGACGCGAAGCGTAGTGGCAATCATCAGGATGCCTGCAATCAACAGCGCGCCGTGTTTTCCTGAGGTGCGAATAGCATTAGTCATTATGTTCTCATACGTTCAAGCGAGCGCACACAATACCGATTTTCCTGGCGGTTTAAATCAGGCTAAAATGACAGTTTATCGCTAAAATCGGACAAACTGATGATTGGTCTGGGACTGGACGGCTATGATCCCGATAGCCAGCACGACGCGGCCGTCGCATTTCGCATCCGCGTGGTGGCGGAGGAACAGTATATTCCCCGGCATCATCACCGTAAGGGGCAGCTGATTCTGGCCCTCGGCGGCGCGATCACCTGCGAAGTGGAAAATGCCATGCTGATGGTTCCGCCCCAGTACGCCGTCTGGATCCCCGGCCAGATGCCGCACAGCAACAGGGCCACCCCGGGCGCGCAGCTCTGCTTTTTGTTCATTGAACCGGGGGCGGCAAGCTTGCCCGACCGCTGCTGCACCCTGAAAATCTCCCCTCTGGTGCGGGAGCTGATTTTATCCCTGGCGGAAAAATCGCGTGAACAACTCTCTCTTGCGGCCACGTCGCGCCTGGTAGACGTTCTGTTTGACGAGTTGCCGCTCCAGCGTCAGGAGCATCTGCAGCTGCCCGTCTCGCCCCATCCTAAAATTCGGCTGATGAGCGAGAAAATGGCGGAAGAGCCCGCCGCCTGGCAGACGCTGACGCAGTGGGCGAGCCACTTTGCCATGAGCGAACGCAGCCTGGCGCGGCTGGTGGTGAAAGAGACGGGCTTAAGCTTTCGCCGCTGGCGTCACCAGCTGCAGCTGATCGTGGCGTTACAGCATTTGATCGGTGGGAAATCGGTACAGCAGGTGGCACAGACACTGGGATATGACTCTACCACCGCGTTTATCACCATGTTCAGGAAGGGACTGGGCCAGACGCCGGCGCGTTATATGGCCAGCCTGACTACGACTTCCCGATAAACAGAGAGACAAGGCCCGCCGCAATCAGCGGCCCCACCGGAACGCCGCGAAAGAGCGCCACGCCCAGCACGGTGCCCACCAGCAGACCCGCCACCAGCGAGGGCTGGCTGCTCATCAGCGTAACGCCGCGCCCGCCCAGCCACGAAACAAAAATCCCCACCGCGATCGCCACCAGCGATTTCCAGTTTACAAACGAGTGCAGCAGGGTTGAGGCGGGAAGCGTGCCACTGGCGATGGGCGCCATTACCCCGATGGTTAAAATAATGATCCCGATGGTAAGGCCTTGTTTTTCTATCCACGGGAAGAAGGTATTTAACGGGGTCACGCGAACAATAATCAGCACCAGAATCGAGATGGCGACCGTGGTGTTATGGCTGACAAAGCCGAGCGCGGCGAGTGCCAGAAGAATGAGCAGAGTAGGGTCAAACATAGGGAATCCTTGCCAAAATAATCAACTTGCTTACTGTACGCGCAAACGCGGCGGAGGACAGTTTTAAAAAGATTATATTGCTGTCATAACCTTGTCATTTACGCGGATTAAAACGAAGGCAGATATCGCAAAAGGGGTCGCCATCATGAACGATCACATGTTTGTTGAAACGCTGATTATCTCCTCATCGTTTTTTGCTATTGCCATTATTCTCGTCGCCTCCGTGCTGTTTCTGGAAAGAAAAGGCTGACAGGGGCGTCAGCCATCGCGGTTACGTTTTGTGGAAGGTCACCAGCTCAGGACGGGCGATGCGCAGGTAATCCTGGGTATCCATAATCACGGATTTCTCCAGTAAACCGGCGTTAAAGGCGATTTCGTCAAAGCGCTCGAACAGCAGCGGGTCGGCCACCAGTGCCAAATCAGGATGGAAGCTAAAGGGCGGGATCGCGCCGAAAACGCAGGCGGTCAGGGTATCGACCTCAGCCGGGCTGGCGAGGGAGGCCTTCAGCCCGCCAAAATGGCTGGCAAGCTGGCTCAGGTCGGCCTGCAGATCGGCGGCGAGGATCGCCAGAACGTGTTTTTTTACGCCGTTTCCCTTCACCTTGCAGACCAGGGCTTTGGCGCCTTGCCGCAGATCGGTCCCGCGAATTTCACTTACCGCTTCGCATTTCCCAACCGCCTCGTGCTCCATGACGCGAAAACGCGCGCCCTGCTCGGTGAGTAAGGTAATCAGCTGCTGGTGGGTTCCTGCCCCAATAACGTCGTCAGTCATAACGATTTTCCCGGTGATAATCCATTTTGCAGGGTTCTACATTAGCACGGGATGAACGGGGTCGAAAGAAAACAGCCAGCGGGTTCGCTGGCTGTTGGATTATGCGTTGCTGGTAGCCGATTGCTTGTGGAACAGCTCCCTGAACACCGGATAAATATCATCCTGGTCACGGATATGCTGCATGGCAAAATTATCGAACATTGCTTGCAGATGTTCATACTCCCGCCACAGGGTCTGGTGCGCGCGACGGGTAATTTCGATATAGCTGTAGTAACGCACCACCGGCAGAATTTTCTTCGCCAGAATCTCGTGACACAGCGGTGAGTCATCGGCCCAGTTGTCGCCATCGGACGCCTGCGCGGCATAAATGTTCCACTGCGCCGGGTCGTAACGCTCTTTCACCACTTCATCCATCAGCTTCAGGGCGCTTGATACGATGGTCCCGCCGGTCTCCTGCGAGTAGAAGAACTCATGTTCATCCACCTCTTTCGCCTGAGTGTGGTGACGAATATAAACCACCTCCACGTTCTTATAGGTTCTGCTCAGGAACAGATAGAGCAGAATATAAAAACGCTTCGCCATATCCTTCGTGGCCTGGTCCATCGAGCCGGAAACGTCCATAAGACAGAACATCACCGCCTGGCTGGAGGGCTCAGGGCGTTTTTCGTAATTCTTGTAGCGCAGGTCGAAGGTGTCGATAAACGGTACCCGTTCGATCTTCGCTCTTAGTTCCGCAATCTCTTTACGCAGACGCTCCTCTTCCAGCAGTTGCGCCGGTTCCGTGTTTTCGACGACCTTCAGGCTGCTCTCCAGCTCGCGCAGTTCGCGCCGTTTGCCCGCCGTCATGGCCGTTCGTCGCGCCAGCGAATTCTGCAACGAACGCACGACGCTGATATTGGCGGGCACGCCGTTGGCGGTATAGCCCGCGCGATGGGTTTTATATTCATTAAGCTGACGATGCTGATTCTTTTTCAGATTCGGCAGCGCCAGGTCTTCAAACAGCAGGTCGAGATATTCGTCTTTCGAAATCTGGAAGACAAATTCGTCCTGACCTTCACCGTCCTGGCTGGCCTGTCCCTGACCGCTTCCTGAACCACCGCCGCCGCCCTGAGGACGCTCAATTCTGTCGTTCTGAACGAAGTGGTCATTACCTGGGTGTACGCGATGGCGCAGGCCGCCTCGCCCCTGATGAAACATCGGTTCGCTGATGTCATCGGTGGGGATGGAGACAGACTCGCCGCTGTCGACGTCGGTCACCGAGCGTTTGTTGATGGCCTCGGAGATAGACTGTTTAATTTGCGCTTTATAACGACGCAAGAAGCGCTGGCGGTTCACCGTGCTCTTGTTTTTGCCGTTAAGACGCCGGTCAATAAACCAGGTCATATACCCCCCGTACTGCATTTGCCAACTTGCATTTTGTAGGCCCGGTCAGCGCTAACCGCCACCGGGCACTTGTTTTTAAGACGATTTACGCACGCGCAGATACCATTCGCAGAGCAGGCGGACCTGCTTACGGGTGTAGCCTTTTTCCATCATACGATCGACAAAGTCGTCGTGTTTTTTCTGCTCATCGGTTGAGGTTTTGGCGTTAAACGAGATCACCGGCAGCAGCTCTTCGGTATTGGAGAACATTTTCTTCTCAATGACCGTGCGCAGTTTCTCGTAGCTGGTCCAGTTCGGATTGCGCCCGTTGTTATGCGCTCTGGCGCGCAGGACGAAGTTCACAATCTCGTTACGGAAGTCTTTCGGGTTGCTGATCCCGGCAGGCTTCTCGATTTTTTCCAGCTCCGCGTTCAGGGATTCACGGTCAAACAGCTGGCCGGTATCCGGGTCCCGGTACTCCTGATCCTGGATCCAGAAGTCAGCATAGGTGACATAACGGTCGAAAATGTTCTGCCCGTATTCTGAATAGGATTCCAGGTAGGCCGTCTGGATCTCTTTGCCAATGAACTCGGCGTATTTCGGGATCAGGTAACCTTTGAGGAACTCAAGGTAGCGTTCAGCCTGCTCCTGCGGGAACTGCTCGCGTTCGATTTGCTGCTCCAGCACGTAGAACAGATGAACCGGGTTGGCCGCCACTTCCGCATGGTCGAAGTTAAAGACGCGGGAGAGGATCTTAAACGCGAAGCGCGTGGACAGACCGTTCATCCCCTCATCAACCCCGGCATAGTCGCGGTATTCCTGATACGACTTCGCTTTCGGGTCGGTATCTTTCAGGCTTTCACCGTCATAGACGCGCATTTTCGAATAGATGCTGGAGTTTTCCGGCTCTTTCAGACGCGAAAGGATGGAGAAGCGCGACAGTGTTTCCAGCGTTCCCGGTGCGCAAGGAGCGTGCACCAGCTCGCTGTGGTTAAGCAGTTTCTCGTAAATTTTGATCTCTTCGGAGATCCGCAGGCAATAAGGCACCTTGACGATGTACACGCGGTCAAGGAAGGCCTCATTGTTTTTGTTATTACGGAAGGTCACCCATTCAGATTCGTTCGAGTGGGCGAGAATAATCCCGTTGAACGGCAGGGCGGAGATACCTTCCGTCCCGTTGTAGTTGCCTTCCTGGGTAGCCGTCAGCAGAGGATGCAGCACTTTAATCGGTGCTTTAAACATCTCGACGAATTCCATAATCCCCTGGTTCGCACGGCACAGCGCGCCTGAGTAACCGTAGGCATCCGGATCGTTTTGCGCGAAGTTTTCCAGCTTACGGATATCGACTTTACCCACCAGCGCCGAGATATCCTGGTTGTTCTCATCACCGGGTTCTGTTTTGGCGATGGCGATCTGCTCAAGGATAGACGGCCAGACCTTCACCACGCGGAATTTGGTGATGTCACCACCAAACTCGTGCAGGCGTTTTGCCGCCCACGGCGACATGATGGTGCCGAGGTAGCGACGCGGGATGCCATACTCTTTATCCAGAATCTGCGCGTCTTCCTGCGGATTGAACAGGCACAGCGGATGGTCGTTCACCGGGCTGCGTTCACCGTTGGCGCTCAGCACATAAATAGGAACGCGCTGCATCAGCGACTTCAGGCGTTCAGCCAGCGAGGATTTACCGCCCCCCACCGGGCCGAGTAAATAGAGGATCTGTTTCTTCTCTTCCAGACCCTGAGCGGCATGCTTCAGATAGGAGACAATCTGTTCGATGGCATCTTCCATACCATAGAACTCTTCAAACGCTGGGTATCGGGCGACCACCCGGTTCGAAAAGAGACGGGAAAGCCGAGGCTCCAGGGCAGTGTCAACCATGTTTGGCTCACCAATGGCCATCAATAGCCGTTCTGCCGCATTGGCATAGGCACTGCGATCTTGCCGACAGATGGTAAGAAACTCCTGCAGTGTGAACTCTTCGTCCTTGGCAGCTTC
>Ga0209371_1001075_pt1 | contig 20453 bp, 23 predicted proteins | sample AgamicAtAmrz_FD_187165 | JGI IMG/M metagenome (GOLD analysis project Ga0209371, IMG submission 187165) | Agave microbial communities from Guanajuato, Mexico - At.Am.rz (SPAdes) (version 2) | ecosystem: Host-associated > Plants > Roots > Rhizosphere | place: Guanajato, Mexico | collected 2012-06-07
ATGATGGACGAGATCAAACAGGTCCACGCTGCCATTAATCCGGTGGAAACGCTGTTTGTGGTCGACGCCATGACCGGTCAGGATGCGGCGAACACGGCGAAAGCCTTTAACGAAGCGCTGCCGCTGACCGGCGTTATCCTGACCAAGGTTGACGGTGACGCGCGCGGCGGTGCGGCGCTTTCTATCCGCCATATCACCGGCAAGCCGATTAAGTTTATGGGCGTCGGCGAAAAAACCGAGGCGCTGGAGCCGTTCTATCCGGATCGTATCGCTTCCCGTATTCTGGGCATGGGCGACGTCCTGTCACTGATTGAAGATATCGAAAGCAAAGTCGACCGCGCGCAGGCAGAGAAACTCGCCAGCAAGCTGAAAAAAGGCGACGGCTTCGATCTCAACGACTTCCTGGAGCAGCTCAAGCAGATGCGCAACATGGGCGGCATGGCCAGCCTGATGGGCAAACTGCCGGGCATGGGCCAGCTGCCGGACAACGTTAAATCGCAGATGGATGACAAAGTGCTGGTGCGCATGGAGGCGATGATCAACTCCATGACGCGCAAAGAGCGCGAGAAGCCGGAAATTATCAAAGGGTCCCGCAAGCGTCGTATCGCGACGGGTTCCGGTATGCAGGTGCAGGACGTCAACCGTTTGCTTAAGCAGTTTGACGACATGCAGCGCATGATGAAAAAGATGAAGAAGGGCGGAATGGCGAAGATGATGCGCGGCATGAAAGGTATGATGCCGCCGGGCTTCCCGGGCCGTTAATCGAGTCGGAAAAGCGCTCAGGCGAATTAGATTGCTTTTTACGCCAAAATGAGTAAAATTTTCGGGCTTTTTATATTGCACCCGGGCCCCGTTCCCTCAATGGGGCCCGGTTGTTTTATTAACTAAAGAGGATGTTATGGTAACAATTCGTTTGGCACGTCACGGCGCTAAAAAGCGTCCGTTTTATCAGGTAGTTGTCACTGACAGCCGCAACGCTCGCAACGGCCGCTTCATCGAGCGCGTTGGTTTCTTCAACCCGATCGCTTCTGGTCAGGCTGAAGCACTGCGTCTGGATCTGGACCGCATTGAGCACTGGGTTGGCCAGGGCGCTACTCTCTCTGATCGCGTTAACGCGCTGATCAAAGAAGCTAAGAAAGCAGCTTAATCTGTCACGGTGGTCAACATGAGCAAGCAACTCACCGCCCAGCCGCCCGCTAACCCGTTAACTCTGGGAAAGATGGGGTCGGCCTACGGTATTCGTGGTTGGCTCAAAGTGTTTTCCTCCACCGAAGATGCTGAAAGCATTTTTGACTACCAACCCTGGTTTATCCAGCGGGCGGGTCAATGGCAGCTTATCGAGCTGGAAGGCTGGAAGCGCCACAATCAGGACATGATCATCAAAGTCAAAGGCATTGACGATCGTGATGCGGCCACGCTACTTACCAATTGCGAAATTGTGGTAGACGCGGAGCAGCTGCCTCCTCTGGAAAGCGGTGACTATTACTGGAAAGACCTGATGGGCTGCCAGGTAGTAACCACGCAAGGATACGAGCTGGGCAAAGTCATTGATATGATGGAAACCGGTTCAAACGACGTTCTCGTCGTGAAGGCAAACCTGAAGGATGCGTTTGGTGCGAAGGAGCGGCTGATTCCGTTCCTTGATGGACAGGTTATCAAGAATGTCGATCTCACTACCGGCACCATCGAAGTAGATTGGGATCCTGGTTTTTGAGCTCCGGACAAGACGGTAACACTCCGGCGCAGTCGATGTGGATTGGCATAATCAGCCTGTTCCCTGAGATGTTTAGCGCAATTACCGAATACGGAGTAACTGGCCGGGCAGTAAAAAATGGCCTGCTCAGCATTCAGAGCTGGAGTCCTCGCGACTTCACTCATGACCGGCACCGTACCGTGGACGATCGTCCTTACGGCGGCGGACCGGGAATGCTAATGATGGTTCAGCCCTTACGGGATGCCATCCACGCAGCAAAAGCGGCGGCAGGAGAAGGCGCTAAGGTGATTTATCTTTCACCTCAGGGACGCAAACTCGATCAAGTGGGGGTTTGCGAGCTGGCGACCAGCGAGAAGTTAATTCTGGTGTGTGGTCGCTATGAAGGGATTGATGAGCGCGTCATCCAAACCGAAATCGATGAAGAGTGGTCGATCGGGGATTACGTGCTCAGCGGTGGGGAACTGCCGGCAATGACGCTGATTGATTCGGTCGCCCGGTTTATACCAGGCGTACTGGGCAAGCAGGCGTCCGCCGAGGAAGATTCGTTTTCCGAGGGGCTGCTGGACTGTCCGCACTACACCCGACCTGAAGTGTTAGAAGGGATGGAGGTTCCGCCAGTTCTGCTGTCGGGCAACCATGCCGAAATTCGCCGCTGGCGCCTGAAACAGTCGCTGGGCCGTACCTGGCTAAGAAGACCTGAACTTCTGGAAAACCTGGCTCTGACTGAAGAGCAAGCAAAGTTGCTGAAGGAGTTCCAAAAGGAATTCAGACGGCAACATAACGATGATGGGCAGTCCGGGCAGTAGCCGCGGCGCCTGAATATCAGTTTACCCAGGATAAGAGATTTAATTATGAGCAACATTATCAAGCAAATCGAACAAGAGCAGATGAAACAGGACGTACCTTCATTCCGTCCGGGCGATTCCGTGGAAGTGAAAGTATGGGTTGTTGAAGGCTCCAAGAAGCGTCTGCAGGCATTCGAGGGCGTGGTTATCGCTATTCGTAACCGCGGTCTGCACTCTGCATTCACCGTTCGTAAAATTTCTAACGGCGAAGGTGTTGAGCGTGTATTCCAGACTCACTCACCTGTAATCGACAGCATTGCTGTTAAACGTCGTGGTGCCGTACGTAAGGCCAAACTGTACTACCTGCGTGAGCGTACCGGTAAGTCTGCACGTATCAAAGAACGTCTGGGCGCTAAAGCAGCATCCTAAGTTAATACGAAACAGGGGGCCGGTCGAAAGACCGGCCCTTTTTTTTGCCTGCCGTAACGCGTCAGGCCGTGCGGTTATTCCTCTCCAGCGCCTTGCTGAACGCTTCCCGTCGCTGACATCTTGCTACGTAACGGGTCAATTTATCGTTAACCGGCAATGCGCACAGTTGCGCCCACATCAGCGTATGCGAGAAGAAAATATCGGCCAGCGTAAAATGCTCACCTGCAATCCACTCTTGTTCAGCTGAAAAACGGATAGCGTCAAGCGTCTTGCTGGCGTCACGGAAAGTTGTCTCAATCACTGCTGGCGAACGTAGAGCCTCGGGCAGTAAAAATTTATGTTTAAGCAAATACCAGACTGGCGATTCAAGGTCTGTCAGAGAAAAGCTGAGCCACTCATTGACTTTGGCTTTTTGCAGCGCATCCGTCGGGTAAAGTTTCCCATCCCCTTTTTTTTCGCCCAGATACTGGCAGATAGCTGCCGTTTCAAAAATAAGGCTACCTTCGTCCTCCAGTACGGGCACTTTATGTAAGGGATGAGGAGAAGAGGCCGCTGGTTCTGTGGAAAAGAGCGCTACCGGAGAAGTGGTGTAATCTAATTTTAGCTCTTCCAGAGTCCATAGCACCCTCAAGGAGCGGCTTTTAGGAAATGTATAAACGTTCATTTAGCGCCCGGCCTCCGTAAGCAAAGCGACGACCAGCGGCGAAAGCGCATGACGCAGCGACGCCCGTTCGGATTGAAACAGCGTAGCGACAAAAAATCGGTGATGGGGCAATTCTATGCCGCGCACATCGCCTTGCCGATCTCTCGCGCTGATGCGCAGCGGAAAATCGGCCAGTTCGTTCCCGAAATCAGGGTTAACGCCAAAGTTACAATGATAGCCTTCATGCGTGCTGAGTTTGCCGTAGGCTTTTGCTATCGTCGAACCGGGTTCAATGACGATGTCGCCTGTTTGTTCAACCAGCGAGCAGCTAAGCGGCGCAATCACCATACGGCCTTCCGTATCCGTTTCCGCATGTGCCGCATCTTGCCAGCCCATCACGTTGCGCGCGTACTCAATAAGCGCATACTGAAAACCGCCGCAGGAACCAAGAAAAGGGATATTGTTTTCGCGCGCCCAGGTGATAGCCATAAAAGCGCCCTGGTCATGCTGATAAGGGCTGCCCGGCACGACCCAGATCGCATTAAAATTATGCAATACGTCAGTCGAGGTAATCTCTGGGGTGGGCAACCATTCTGCCTCTACCGAAATATTGAGCGAGTCGGCGGCAAGCTTGATAGCGGGTGGGATGGCCTGGTGCGCCACGGCATCAGGACGGAAATCGCCCACCAGGGCAAGACGGACAGATTGGTGCATGTTGTTTCCTGTTTGCAGAAAAAAGAGGCTATACGTTAGCCAGCAATCTGGCTTACGCTTTTGACTATTGAGCGCAGCCGTCAGGCGTATCGGCCCGATGAGTCATGGAAATATAAAACAACCCGAAGCACAGGGTTGCGGGTTTTCAGAAAATCAGCGCGTTCGATGAAAGCGGTAAATGGCCGTATCCGCCGGCCCACTATCCAGCACGATCAATCCATGCTTAATGCCCATAAAGGCTGCGCCGCATTTTTCCGCCACGCGGCGGCTGGCCATATTTTCCGCCACTGCCAGGATTTCTACCGTATCTTTTTCCTGATCCTGCCACGCCAGATCGAGAAGATAACGCACGGCCTGGCTGGCGATGCCCTGTCGCTGCTCGCTGCTGCGTACCCAGTAGCCTATCGAGCACAGATTTTTCTGATCGCTGGAATAGCGCAGTCCGGCACCGCCCAGCAAGCGGCCATCCCCGGCGAAAAGCCCCAGCTCGTTGGCTTCGCCTGTCTCACGCAGCATGTGGGTAGCGGCAAACCAGCGGCGAGCTTCTGCTGGACTAAAACCTTCATGCGCCCAGAGCAGCCAGGGACGCAACGTATCCAGTGAGGCATTCACGGCTTGCGCAAATTCAATGGCGTCGTCGTGACGGTAAGGGCGGTAAAGCACCTGCATATGGCTTTTCCTTCAGGCTTATTAATATTTATACGGCGTTATTAATGCAGACAGAAGCCCGAAAAAAGCGGCGGCTTAAGGCAATACGGCGGATGATGCAGGTTTTTAAAGCGACGCTGCCTTTATAAAATCCCAGGGTTATTTATAAACATTTCAACAGCGACAGATCAATCAATAAAAGTAGCTATGGCTAACCTGCTGATAGCCGTACGACGTCCTTTACTTCAGGTTATCGGGTAGACGTAAGGTTAACGCATATATTGGTGTAAATTTAACTTTACATGTTGGCGTTTTGGTTTCTGGTCTTATTTTTTTATTAACTATCTGATTAAAAATCATTTATTTTTGTTTTTCTTCTTGTTTATCTTTTGTGGTAATAAAAGTGTACATAGGAAGATTGAGTTTTGTACCGCTTCTGATACAGTATTCAAACCTTGATGACAGGCTGACGGGACCACTAGAGAGCTGACGACCATGCAAAAAGATGCGCTGAACAACGTTCATATCGCCGACGAACAGATTTTAATTACGCCGCAGGAGCTGAAAAACAAGTTCCCCCTGACCGACGCGCAGCAGACGCAGATCGCTGCTTCCCGTCAGACTATTTCAGACATTATCAGCGGAAAAGATCACCGTTTGCTGGTGGTGTGCGGCCCCTGTTCGATCCACGATACCGAAGCAGCGCTGGACTATGCGCGGCATCTGAAAGCGCTCTCTGACGATCTCAAAGACCAGCTCTATATCGTGATGCGCGTCTATTTTGAAAAGCCTCGCACCACCGTTGGCTGGAAAGGGCTGATCAACGATCCCTACATGGATAACTCTTTCGATATGGAAGCCGGTCTGCATATCGCCCGTCAGCTGCTGGTTGAACTGGTCGAGATGGGGCTGCCGCTGGCAACGGAAGCGCTGGATCCTAACAGTCCGCAATACCTGGGCGATCTGTTCAGCTGGTCGGCCATCGGCGCACGCACTACCGAGTCGCAAACGCACCGGGAAATGGCTTCCGGCCTCTCTATGCCGGTCGGCTTTAAAAACGGCACGGACGGCAGTCTGGGCACGGCGATTAACGCAATGCGCGCCGCCTCTATGCCGCACCGCTTTGTGGGTATCAACCAGAGCGGCCAGGTCTGCCTGTTGCAGACCCAGGGCAATCCGGATGGCCACGTCATCCTGCGCGGCGGCAAACAGCCAAACTACGGGCCGGAAGATGTTGCGCAGTGTGAAAAAGAGATGCTTCAGGCGGGACTCCGTCCGGCGCTGATGATAGATTGCAGCCATGGTAATTCTAACAAAGACTTCCGTCGCCAGTCCGGCGTAGCCGAGTCCGCCGTCTCGCAAATCCGAGACGGCAACCGTTCCGTGATTGGCCTGATGCTGGAAAGCCATCTGCACGAAGGCAGCCAGTCGTCCGAACAGCCCAAAAGCGCCATGCGCTACGGCGTTTCCGTGACCGATGCCTGCATCAACTGGGAAACGACCGAAACGCTGTTGCGAACAATTCATCAGGAACTGGACGGAGTACTGGCGGCGCGTCTGTCGCAAGAGGGTTAATTATGGTGGCTGAACTGACCGCGCTGCGCGATCAAATTGATGAAGTGGACAAAGCCCTGCTCGATCTGCTGGCCAAAAGGCTGAGTCTGGTCGCCGAGGTGGGTGAAGTAAAAAGCCGCTACGGTCTGCCGATTTACGTGCCGGAGCGCGAAGCTTCCATGCTGGCGTCACGGCGTAAAGAGGCGGAGGCGCTTGGCGTGCCGCCAGACCTGATCGAAGATGTGCTGCGCCGCGTTATGCGCGAATCCTACGCCAGTGAAAACGATAAAGGCTTCAAAACGCTGCATCCGCAGCTTCGACCGGTAGTCATCGTTGGCGGCAAGGGCAAAATGGGGCGGCTGTTTGAAAAGATGCTGACCCTTTCCGGTTATCAGGTGAAAATCCTGGATAAAGAGGAGTGGGCGCAGGCGGAAAGCCTGCTGGCGGATGCGGGAATGGTGATCATCAGCGTGCCGATCCACCTGACGGAAAAAGCGATTGCCGATCTGCCGCCGCTGCCGGAAGACTGTATTCTTGTGGATCTGGCCTCGGTAAAAAATGGCCCGCTTCAGGCGATGCTGGCCGCGCACAGCGGCCCGGTGCTGGGGCTGCATCCGATGTTCGGCCCGGACAGCGGTAGCCTGGCGAAACAGGTGGTGGTCTGGTGCGACGGCCGTCAGCCGGAAGCCTATCAGTGGTTTCTGGAACAGATCCAGGTCTGGGGCGCACGTCTGCACCGCATCAGCGCGGTAGAGCATGATCAGAACATGGCCTTTATTCAGGCGCTGCGTCACTTCGCCACCTTTGCCTATGGCCTGCATCTGGCGGAAGAGAACGTGAATCTTGAGCAGCTGCTGGCGCTTTCATCGCCTATTTACCGCCTGGAGCTGGCGATGGTGGGCAGACTCTTTGCGCAGGATCCTCAGCTCTATGCGGACATCATCATGTCCTCAGAAAATAATCTGGCGCTGATTAAACGTTACTATCAGCGCTTCGGCGAGGCTATTCAGCTGCTGGAGCGGGGCGACAAGCAGGCGTTCGTCGACAGTTTCCGTCGCGTAGAGCATTGGTTTGGCGATTACGCCCAGAGCTTTATGCTGGAAAGTCGTTCGCTGCTGCGTCAGGCCAACGACAGCCGCCGATAACGGCTTTGGATAAAATGCAGGCCCGATCGCGGCCTGTATTCTCGCCTCAGGCTCTCTTCTCCAGCGGAAGAAAGCCGTCTTTCGCTAAAATTCCCTGCGCCTCGGCGCTCAGTAAGAAATCTGCCAGCGGCTGTGCTTTTGCATGACACAGGGCAAAAGCATAGTCTGCGCGGATATGGAAAGGCGGCGGGATAGTAATAGTTTTAATCCCGGGCCGCGCGGCATAGCTCTGATAGCCGATAAAAATATCCGCCCGATCGCCGTTCAGCACCCAATTCGCTGCCGGTTCCCCAGCCGGAACAGCCGGGTTGAATGGGCCGCCAACCAGCTGTAGCGCCCGCTGTTTCAGCGCGGTTCCCACTCCCGCATAGCGACGTTCAATACGATCGAAAAGCTGCCAGGCGTAGTCGCCGGATGGATCGCTTAACGGCGTAGAGGTGGCGACGCGTAAGTGCGGATGGCTTAGCAGCTCCAGCCAGCTTTTGTTCGACGCGGCCAGGGCAGCAGGCACGCTCAGGCAGAGCTGATTGTGGACAAAGACGGCGCTGTCGAGTGCGATACCTGCCGCGATCAAAGATTGCGGATGCGTCAGATTGGCCGATAAAAAGAGATCGCAGCGCTTGCCCTGCTTAATTCGCTCGCACAGTAGCCCGGCCGGGCCAAACGCTACCCTGATTGGTTGACCATACGCTGAGGCCAGCGCCGGCCACACGGCGCGCAGGCTTCCGGCAGCCAGAACGGTAAGGCTCATCAGTTGCTACCCGTATAGTGGGTACGATAGAAGCGCTGATACCAGGTATCCGCTTTTTTCTGCATATCGACATCCTGGAATTTTTCCGGGTAAAGCTTTTTCGCCATCCATAATTCGCCCAGCGCCAGCGCTTCTGGCATCGGATAGCCCCAGGCCTTGGCATATTCAGGCATCAAATAAACGCGATGATGCTTAACGGCATCCACAGCCTGCCAGGCGGGCTGCTGGTTGATCTCGTCGATCACCTGCGGATAGCGATCCTGCACGAAGATCACCTGCGGATCCCAGGCGAGGATCTGCTCCATAGAAACCTGCTTATACCCTTTCACCGCTGCGGCGGCGACGTTCAGCGCACCGGCATGCGCCATCATCAGGCCGGTATATTTGCCGGAGCCGTAGGTTGTAAGGTCGGGATTAGCCATATAGACCCGAATGCGCTGCGAAGCAGGGATCGCCTGTAACCGGTTGCCCGTTTGCTGCCGCTGATTGAAAGTGGCTTTAATCAGCGTTTCGGCCTGCTGCTGGTGGTTTACCACCTCGCCGATCAGGCGAACGCCTTCTTTTAATCCTTCACTATAAGCCTGCTCTTCGTCAGCCAGATCGGGATTCAGACGGTTTTGCTGTTGATTATCGGCACGCAGCGAGATGGCGATAACGGCGATGCCGAGTTTCTGGATCTGGTCAATCATCTCCTGCGGCGCATAGTTAGTGACAAAAACCACCTGCGGATGTAGCGCAACCAGCTTTTCTACATCCACATGAGTTAAATCACCCAGCGTCGGCAGACGCGTCAGTTCCGGCGCCAGCCGCGAATAGCCGTCGCCGAGCTGCTGCTTCCAGTTGCCAAGGATGCCAACAAGGGTATTGGTGGCATCCAGCTGCACCAGGATATTGAGGGTTTGATGCTGCAAGACCACGACGCGATCGACGCGATCGGGAAGCGTGACCTGGCGGCCCAGCTGATCGGTAACCTGACGATCGGCAAAAGCGGAAAAGGCCAACAGGCCAAGCGAAAGCAACACTGCGGAGCGTAAAAAGTTGCGCATAAATTTCCCTGATAAACGTTATATAGTCGATGATATAGCGTCAGGGCGGTGCAGGTAAATGATCCAGGCGAGGTATAGGCCAAAAGTTTCAGCCGCTTCTGAAAGCGGCTGAGGCGGTACTCAGGAAGGGTCGACCGGCAGCACGTTTTCGCTTGGGTAACAGCCCAGCACTTTCAGCGAACGCGTAATCGGTGCCAGTTCGCGTAACGCCTGCTGTACTTCTTCCGAGCGCAGGTTGCCCTGAAAATCGATATAAAACATCTCTTCCCATGGATTGCCGTTAATCGGGCGTGATTCCAGTTTGCTCATCACCAGATTATGCTGACGCAGCACCAACAGTGCTTCTACCAGCGCACCAGCCTGCTGTCCGGTCGCCATAATTAACGTGGTTTTGGCCGGAACCTGAAGCGTGACCTCAATGGGTTTGCGCGCAAGGATAACAAAGCGGGTGATATTCTGCTGCTGGTTAGCCAGATTGCGTTCAAGCACCTGCAGGTTATACAGCTCGCCGCCCGCCTGGCTGCCCAGCGCTGCGACCTTCGGTGAATTCAGCGCTGCAACCTGCTCCATCGCGGCCGCGGTGCTTTCAGTATATTCAATCTTCCAGTGCGGATAGCGATGGATAAACTCGCTGCACTGCTGGAAAGGCTGAGGATGGCTGTAAACGGTTTCTATCTGCTGTAAGTCCGTGCTGCCGGTAACCAGCACGCAGTGATCGATTGGGAGCGTCATCTCGCCAACCAGCGAAAGGCTGGTCTGCTGCAGCAAATCGTACACCTCATTGATCGAGCCGGAACTGGTGTTTTCGATCGGCAATACCGCGTAGTCGGCCTGGCCTGTTTCCACCTGATTAAAGATGTCGCGGAAGTTCAGACAGCCGCACTCGATAAACCTATCGAAGTGGCGAGCGGCATAGTTACGTGAGGCAAGATGCGAATAAGAGCCTTTTGGGCCAAGGAAGGCAATACGCGCCGACTGCGCATTAGTCTGATTCAGATGCTTTTGCAGCAACGCCTGCTGCGTCAGCACGGAATCTTCAATAACCAGCTGAAAAAGTCGGGTGATGTAGTGCGCATCCAGCTGATGAGCTTTACCCAGCGTGACCAGATGTTCCAGCAGATCGCGCTCGCGATCGATATCGCGTACGGGGCGGTGCGTGGCCATTTTCGCCTTCGCAACCTCAATCGCCAGCGCCCGACGGTTAGCCAGCAGGCTCAGCAGTTGTTCATCCAGCGCGCTGATTTTTTCGCGCAGGCCCAGCAGGGGATTTTCGGTGGTCATAGGCTACCTGTCAGATGTTCATAAAAAAAAAGCCTCCCGGTTGGGAGGCCTTGTTATTCGTCTTCGCATGCTTTCTTATACGACGAATTGCCTCCCGGTCAACGGAAGGTAAAAAAGAAGGCGAAGAAGAACGGCAGCTGTTTCATCAGAGTATCCACGATTGTCAGAAGGTTAAAGTAACCGCAGCGATTTAATGCTGTCAATAAAAAACGCGTTTCGGATGGCGGAGCGGCAAAGTGTCGTCAGGCGAAAGGGCTGGTAGTGCTGGCATAGGGCGAAAGAGCAAGGCTCTTCAGGGGGATTGCAGAGCGTTTCGCCAGGCATGAGCTGTAGCCGGGCAGGGAGCAGGTTGGCTGTCCACCCAGCCCTTCTGCTGACGTTTGAGATAAGCACATGGCATTTTCTACTCTCTCAACCCGAAGCCTTACTGAATATAGTTAATATTTTGTAATGATACATTTTATATAAAATCTGAGTAGCATTTATAATAATCATTTATTGTGAAAATTCTCTGTTAATATAATGAATTCTGTTAATTGAATTTTTATATATTAACATTGAAGCTACGTTAATTGGATTATTATCCTGTTTTTATGGTAAAGAGTATCTGATATTATGTCCTCGCTTTCTTATGGTATTTGCTATGAAGGGATGCAAGGATTAACATGTTATTTTCATGGAAGAAGTGCCTACAGTAAGGACATGTCTATGGACAAGGCTGATATAAAGCGGATCCTGGTTATTCGCATCGATTTTTTAGGGGATATGGTTTGTACTACACCTTTTTTGCGGGCGTTAAAGCAAAGGTGGCCGCAGGCGGAAATACATGTTCTTGCCAGTAAATATAACTCACCCGTTCTGGATAATAACCCTGCCGTAGCCAGGGTGCACCATTATGTCTATTCTAAAAACTATGAAAAAAATGTGCGGCCGGGGTTTTTAAATTACCTTAAGGATAGAGTTAAGTTAATTTTCTCGCTTCGGAAAATAAATTTTGATTTACTTATCATCCCCAGCGGAGGGATGAACAAAAATGCAATAAACTTTGCCCGACAGCTAAACGTTGCGGACTGCCGCTGGCACAACGCTGATACGGAGTTTGACGATCGTATACCTGCGCATATGCTGGCCCGACCTTTAATTCATGAAGCACTTGCCGGTTTCTGTCTTATGCCGGAACTCAACACGCCGGATATTAACCAGATGAATCCCCAAATTTTCCCCTGCCAGGCTCGGGTTTTATACTGGCAGCAAAAGCTGGGAGAAAAAAACAGAGCCAGAGTGGGTTTATTCATTTCGAACAATAGCGCGGAACGTCGATGGCCAGAGCAAAAATGGCAGGCATTAACCGATGCGCTTAGCGGAAAATGTGAGTTTATTATTTTTCATTCACCTCAGGATAAATGTATTTCCAAATGGCGGAGAGATGAAAAAGCGCGCTGGGTCTCTACGCAAACCGTCGCCGATTTGATCGCGGCCATGACGCAGCTGGATATTGTTGTTTCTGCGGACAGCGCACCCGTACATTTTGCATCGGCATTGCAGATCCCTCTGGTGGCCTTGTTTGAGGATCGTCCTGAAAAATACAGACGCTGGCATCCGCTTGGGGTCAGGAATATCGTGCTGCATGAAGGCGGAAACGTCAGCAATATAGCCAGTAAGTCTGTTTCTGCTGCCGTCACCCAATTGCTAAGCGAAGTTAACAGGCCTGGTTATGAGAAAGAAAAATCGGAAAACAAGAAGGCAGGGCTGGTGGCAAAACAGTCAGCTGAAAAGGACCTGGTGCTATGAGAAAATTTATCGCCTTAAAATATTGCCAGGAGTGTGGGCTCAGGCGGCGTTTTTTTGCACGGCTGTTGGCCAATGACGATGCGCTGTGTGATGACTGCTACTACAAGTTTATTATAACGGTGCGGGAAAGGCATGAGTGACCAGCACCAGGGAAAAGAGAAAACCAGTCTGCGAGCTGGCTTTTCTCTGGATACTTACACTTACTATTCTTTGTTAGGCCTGCGGTAGATCTCAACTCCAGCTTCATTAAATTCCACCAGTTTATATAACGATACGACATCGTTGTTCCGTGGAGAACGCCAGCATTCAGCTTGAACCTGGCATTCTTTTTGCGGTATATATCCTTCAGAAATAAGGTATTTACGGATCCTACTTGTCTCGGTTGTACCGTTAAAATGTATGCCAAATACAAAAGCCTGGGGCCCACTGATATTTGTATAGTGAAATTCATAATCTTTAGAAATTCTTGGCATTTTCTTCAATAATTCAGGTGTGTAATACTTATATTCGCGTTTATCCTGCTCGGTATAATGCGCACTACTGGCAAATTCCATTCTCAGAACTGGCCAGATAAAAACGAACGCTATTCCGCAGAGTAGTAGCACAACAGCAAGTACCGCTATAAATTTCTTCACAATCCCATCCTGCCATTCTCTGCTCCCAGAACAACAAATGTTTTATCATTACGGGAACGGATCACATTTCCTGATAAGAAGTTGCTATATGGGGTAACGTTTTGCATAAACTTTGGCAGTACTCCCATGCGCGGCCTTGCATGAGGGAATTTTTCCGGGTCGGGGAACAGCAGAGGCTGGAACGTATCGTTTTGCCAGTTGCCGATTTTAACATAATAATCCCAGCGCTTAAGAGCTTCTGCTTTACTGACCGGCCGTAATATGGGGAAGATGTTTTGATCGGATACGACGCGGTAAAATCCCAGCAGATCGGACACCAGATCTTCACCGCTAAATCCGCTATCAGTGACCAGGTTATTAGGGAATGAACTCTGAAATATTTCGAACTGTCTCGCTATAGCCATCATCATCGCCAGCGCGATACTTTTTTGTTCAGAGTAAGGGCGACCATGTCTTAAGCGCCACGTCATTACTTTTCCTGATCGAGCCAGTCCATATGAAGACGTCATACCCTGAGAATAAGTCACATCATAAAATTCTTTTCCGGAAGCTTCCCCCTGTCGTATTTTCCTTAGCAATTCAATTATATCTGTACCCTGAGCATGTCCAAGATCTACCCAGCCCAGCACTTCCGTATAAACCAGGCCTCTATTGAAAACGGCAGCTTTTTTGCCATCAATTATTTCTGACCTTTGACTCATCCTGAATCTCCTTTCCTTATGATAAATACGATCGGCTACATGGCCAATTTATCATAAAACCCATACTGAAACGGAAGGATTTGGTATCCATCCCGGCTGTATAAAAATTAATATTATTCCACCCGAAGACCTGTGTAGATCAAAAAAAGCCCCGTCAAAAGGGGCTGGTTTGGTCGATGTGGTCGATATGTGGACATCTATTAAAATAAATCCTTTTATTTCATTTTATTAGAACAATAAAAAACGCGCCCGCAGGCGCGTTATTAACTTTAATCCAGTTCCTGATCGATAACGCTTATATCTTTAACGCTGGCCTGGGCGCGCTTCGCTTCGCCCTTGTGCTGAACCTTGTTCAGCTGACGCTCCAGCTTATTGATCAGTTCGTTGATGGCCGCATACATATCATCATGTTTGGCGCTGGCAATCAGCGGGCCGTTCGGCGTGTTGATAGTGGCATCGGCAACGTATTCTTTCGGCTCTTTGGAAAGCACGATATGCGGATTAATCAGATGGGTTTGCCATTTTTCCAGTTTGGCGAGACGCTCTTCGACATGTTGGCGGATAGCCGGGGTGATGTCCATTTGCTTGCTGGTAATGTTCAGAACCATAGTGCTTACCTCTAATCATTTCCGTCGAATGTAGAGTAAGCATATCCTGGAAAAGGGCGTAATGCGTGATTTGTATCACTTTATTTTGTCACTTTTTGTCAAAAGTGAAGATTTTGTGAGGCAGGCTGGTAATCGTAGCGAAGGCGCTTGTAGGGAGGTTTTTTCACAGGCATGATAGGTAAGTTAACTTACCGGTGGAACAGCGTAATATGCCAGACGCCGGTGAAAAAAAGGGCAGCGCGAACGCTGCCATTTTTATGTTAAGCCTGATTGGCCGCGATAAGTTTCGCTACTTTGTCCGCTTCTGCGGTCAGCTGCATCTTACGATAAGCATTTTCCATCAGCGGCAGCGCCTGGCGCGTCGCCTGCGTATCCGGATAATCTTTCATCATTTGCTCAACGCGATTAACAACAGCGACATAAGCTTCACGCTTGGTGTAGAATTGCGCCACGGAAAGCTCATACTTCGCCAGACGATCTTTCAGATAGATAAGGCGCTTTCTTGCGTCCGTCGCGTACTGACTGTTCGGGTAACCGCGCAGCAGCTGAGAGAAGTCGTGGAAGGCATCACGCGCGTGAGAAGGATCGCGATCGGAACGATCGATACCGAAAAAGCCCTGCAGCGCGCTGTCATCAAGCGCCATATCCGTCAGACCACGCATATAAATCACGTAATCGATATTCGGGTGGGTTGGATTCAGACGCATAAAGCGGTCGATCGCGGCCTGCGCCAGTGGTAAATCGGCATTTTTATAGTAAGCGTAGATCAGGTCCAGCTGAACTTGCTGGGAGTAAGGCCCGAACGGATAGCGGTTATCAAGCGCTTCCAGTTGCGTTATTGCTCCTTTAAAGTTACCGTCCTGCAGTTTTTGCTGGGCTGTGGCATAGATCTCGGAAGGCGGGCTATCGGGCACCGTATCCTTCGAGCCGGAACAACCCGCTAATGCCAGGCTCAACGTGGCTGCAGCCACCAGATATTTCATACGCGTCATGACGATTTGATTATCCTCAGAGTGTTATTCAGGAAGCTGTCCATGTAGCTCCCGATAGTGACCAGGTACAATAGCACATTATATTAAACGGCATCGCCGTGAAAACCCAACGTTAACGAAGAAGCTGTTTATGGCACAACAAGTAAAACTCAACGCAACGGTCTCCGAATCGCAACTCGGACAACGCTTAGATCAGGCTTTGGCCGAATTGTTCCCTGATTATTCAAGATCTCGTATAAAAGAGTGGATTCTCGACCGACGCATCAGCGTCAACGGCGTAATCATCGACAAACCGAGAGAAAAACTGCTCGGTGGCGAACAAATCGCTATCGAAGCGGAGATAGAAGAAGAAGCGCGCTGGGAAGCGCAAAACATCCCGCTGAACATCGTTTATGAAGATGACGATATTCTGGTTATCAACAAACCACGCGATCTGGTGGTGCATCCGGGCGCCGGTAATCCCGACGGTACGGTGCTGAACGCGCTGCTTTATCATTATCCGGCTATTGCAGATGTGCCGCGTGCGGGCATTGTGCACCGTCTGGACAAAGATACCACTGGCCTGATGGTGGTGGCTAAAACGGTACCTGCGCAGACGCACCTGGTAGAATCTTTACAGCTGCGTGAATTCACCCGTGAGTATGAAGCGGTGGCAATTGGCAGGATGACGGCGGGCGGCACGGTTAATGAGCCGATTAGCCGTCACTCGACCAAGCGGACGCATATGGCGGTTCATCCAATGGGCAAACCGGCTACCACGCACTATCGCATTATGGAGCATTTCCGTGCCCATACGCGCCTGCGTCTGCGTCTCGAAACGGGCCGTACTCACCAGATCCGCGTGCATATGTCTCATATCAGCCATCCGCTGGTGGGCGATCCGCTGTATGGCGGTCGTCCGCGTCCGCCAAAAGGTGCCTCGGAGAATTTTATCGGTACGCTGCGTAAATTCGATCGTCAGGCGCTGCACGCCACCATGCTACGTCTTTATCATCCCGTCACCGGTATTGAGATGGAATGGCATGCGCCGCTGCCGCAGGACATGGTCGAATTGATTGAGGCGTTAAAAGCGGATACCGAAGAATTTAAAGATCAGCTGGACTGGTAATGAGCCTGCTTACGCCTGAATGGAATGCGCCCGCCAACGTGCGGGCCTGTAGCACCACGCGCCGTGATGGCGTCAGCCATGCTCCCTGGGATTCGCTGAACCTCGGGACGCATGTCGGCGATCGGGCCGCAGCGGTGCAGCACAATCGCGAGCGTCTGGTTACGCTGGCGTCAATGCCCGCTATGCCAGTCTGGCTGGAGCAGGTTCACGGCGTCAATGTCCTTGCGCTTACCGGTGAAGCACCCGCTTCCCTACAGGCTGATGCCGTTTATACCCGTCAGCCCGGCGTGGTTTGCGCGGTAATGACGGCGGATTGCCTGCCGGTTTTGTTCTGCTCGCAGGATGGTAAAGAGGTTGCTGCGGCTCATGCCGGCTGGCGGGGATTGTGCGCAGGCGTGCTGGAGGCGACGCTGGCGGCCTTTACGGCCCCGTCGGAAGAGATCATGGTCTGGTTCGGGCCGGCAATTGGCCCGCAGGCTTTTGAGGTCGGCGCGGAAGTGCGGCAGGCATTTATAGCGCAGGATGCGGAAGATGCCGCTGCTTTTACGCCCTCGGGCGATAAATATTACGCCGATATCTGGCAGCTTGCGCGTCTGCGGCTACAGCGCAAAGGCGTGCGCCACTTCACTGGTGGCGGGCTGTGCACTTTCTCGCAGCCTGACCAATTTTTTTCCTACAGACGCGATGGCGTAACAGGTCGAATGGCAAGTTTGGTCTGGCTGAGTTAACCTGTCCGCATAAGACGGTCCGGGTTGTGCTTTTTTTCACCAAAATATTCCGGTCATTTAACTTGAAAATTTGAGGGAAGACCTCATTTAATCTCCAGTAGCAATTTGACCTGAATGGGGGAATTATGCGTCTGGATCGTCTTACTAATAAATTCCAGCTTGCTCTCGCCGATGCCCAGTCTTTAGCGCTTGGGCGCGACAACCAATTTATTGAACCGCTGCATCTGATGAGCGCTCTGCTCAAACAGGAAGGCGGCTCTGTCTCTCCTTTACTGACTTCAGCCGGCGTGGATGTTGCCGCACTGCGCAACGGCGTTGAGCAGGCTATCAGCCGCTTGCCTCAGGTTGAAGGCGCGGATGGCGACGTACAGCCTTCCGCCGACCTGGTGCGCGTGCTGAATCTGTGCGACAAACTGGCGCAAAAGCGCGCCGACAACTTTATCTCATCGGAACTTTTTGTTCTGGCCGCGCTCGACTCGCGAGGCTCGCTGGCTGATTTGTTGAAATCTGCCGGGGCGACCAGCGAAAAACTCCAGCGCGCCATTGACCAGCTGCGTGGAGGCGAAACCGTGAACGATCAGGGAGCTGAAGATCAGCGCCAGGCCCTTAATAAATACACTATCGACCTGACCGAGCGAGCGGAGAAAGGAAAACTGGATCCGGTTATCGGCCGTGATGAGGAAATCCGTCGCACCATCCAGGTTCTGCAACGCCGTACCAAAAACAACCCGGTGCTGATTGGCGAGCCTGGCGTCGGTAAAACCGCAATTGTGGAAGGGCTGGCGCAGCGCATTATCAATGGCGAAGTGCCGGAAGGGCTGAAAGGTCGCCGGGTGCTGGCGCTGGATATGGGCGCGCTGGTGGCGGGCGCTAAGTATCGCGGCGAATTTGAAGAGCGCCTGAAAGGCGTGCTCAATGACCTGTCCAAACAGGAAGGCAACGTCATCCTGTTTATTGACGAGCTGCACACCATGGTTGGCGCGGGAAAAGCGGACGGCGCGATGGATGCCGGCAACATGCTGAAACCGGCGCTGGCTCGCGGTGAGCTGCACTGCGTCGGCGCCACCACGCTGGATGAGTATCGCCAGTATATAGAGAAGGATGCGGCGCTGGAGCGTCGTTTCCAGAAAGTCTTCGTGGCGGAGCCAAGCGTGGAAGACACCATCGCTATTCTGCGCGGGCTGAAAGAGCGCTACGAGCTGCATCACCATGTGCAGATTACCGACCCGGCTATCGTGGCTGCGGCTACGCTGTCGCACCGTTATATCGCCGACAGGCAGCTGCCGGATAAGGCTATCGACCTGATTGACGAGGCGGCTTCCAGCATTCGTATGCAGATTGACTCCAAGCCGGAAGCGCTGGATCGTCTGGAGCGTCGTATCATTCAGCTGAAGCTGGAACAGCAGGCGCTGAAAAAAGAGTCTGACGATGCCAGTATCAAACGGCTGGAGATGCTTGAAGAAGAGCTGAGTCAGAAAGAGCGCGACTATTCAGAGCTGGAAGAGGAATGGAAAGCAGAGAAGGCCTCGCTGTCCGGCACGCAAACTATTAAAGCGGATCTGGAACAGGCGAAGCTGTCGCTGGAGCAGGCGCGTCGCACTGGTGACCTGGCACAGATGTCGGAATTGCAATACGGCAAAATCCCGGAGCTGGAAAAACAGCTGGCTGCCGCCACGCAGGCGGAAGGGAAAACGATGCGGCTGCTGCGTAACCGCGTGACGGACGTCGAGATTGCGGACGTGCTGGCTCGCTGGACCGGTATCCCTGTGGATCGCATGATGGAAGGCGAGCGCGACAAGCTGCTGCGTATGGAACAGGAGCTGCATCAGCGCGTCATCGGACAGGATGAAGCTGTCGAAGCGGTTTCTAATGCAATCCGCCGCAGTCGTGCAGGTCTGGCCGATCCGAATCGCCCGATTGGCTCATTCCTGTTCCTTGGCCCGACGGGCGTGGGTAAAACCGAGCTGTGTAAAGCGCTGGCTAACTTTATGTTCGACAGCGATGACGCAATGGTGCGGCTGGATATGTCGGAGTTTATGGAAAAACATTCGGTATCGCGTCTGGTGGGCGCACCTCCTGGCTATGTTGGCTACGAAGAGGGCGGCTATCTGACCGAGGCCGTGCGCCGTCGCCCTTACTCCGTCATTTTGCTGGACGAGATAGAGAAAGCGCATCCGGACGTATTCAATATTCTGCTGCAGGTGCTGGATGACGGCCGCCTGACGGATGGACAGGGCAGAACGGTTGATTTCCGCAATACCGTGGTCATTATGACCTCGAACCTGGGTTCCGATCTGATTCAGGAACGTTTTGGCGCGTTAAGCTATGCGGAAATGAAAGATGTCGTTATGAATGTGGTAGGGCAGCATTTCCGTCCGGAGTTTATCAACCGTATTGATGAGCTGGTGGTCTTCCATCCGCTGGGCGAAAAACACATTGCCTCTATTGCTAAAATTCAGCTGCAGCGTCTGTACGATCGTTTGACCGATCGCGGCTATGAACTACATATTTCTGATGCCGCTCTGCAGCTGCTGGGCGAAAACGGTTACGACCCGGTATATGGGGCAAGGCCGTTAAAACGCGCAATTCAGCAGCAGATCGAGAACCCGCTGGCACAACAGATACTTTCTGGCCAGCTGGTTCCGGGGAAAACGATAGAAATGGACGTGCAGGATGGCGCTATAGTGGCTACGCAGTAACAGTCATAGCAAATAAAAATGGGCCTTCGGGCCCATTTTTGCTTATTAAGCCACCAATAACAGTGCTTTTTAGCCGTCAGAGCGCGTTTTTTAGTCGATCGAATGTTTTTTTGTAATTAGGGGTTGTCAGCCGTCAAGAACTCCCTATAATGCGCAACCACTGAGACGGCACAACGGCTTACAGGCCAGCGGCTCAGGAGGTTCAGGAAGCTGAATCGCCGGAGGAAAACTTCTGAAAAAGAGGTTGACTCTGAAGGAGGAAAGCGTAATATACGCCACCTCGCGGCAGGAAGCGAAAGCACTGACCGCAACGCTCTTTAACAATTTATCAGACAATCTGTGTGGGCACTCGCAGGATTGATATCAAGCGTCTCCGGACGCAAAAAATATCAAGTCTTAAGAGTGAACACATAATGAAATTCATTATGACGTTTTACACTTGAGCATCGCTGCACTTGTTGCAGCAAATCGAACTTTTAAT